>Ga0247611_10004832_pt1 | contig 18350 bp, 19 predicted proteins | sample 177DNAGHGhighgp2_FD_192422 | JGI IMG/M metagenome (GOLD analysis project Ga0247611, IMG submission 192422) | Sheep rumen microbial communities from Palmerston North, Manawatu-Wanganui, New Zealand - 1770 DNA GHGhigh gp2 | ecosystem: Host-associated > Mammals > Digestive system > Stomach > Rumen... | reverse complement strand
AATACTTTGTTCTAAATCAACTTCATGTTCTAAATCAAATATTTTAACTTTCATAATAATTATTATATAAAATAATAATAATATATTTTGTCAAAAAAAGAATGCCAAAAGCATTCATTTTTTAACTAACTATATAAGGATCAAGTTCTGTTCCAGATCCTGACAAAATCTTGATTTCGGATTTTAGATAATAGGTAAGGTGCGAACCATACGCGTACGATGACGGTGAATTATTGTTCAGGTTACCGTTATTGAACACGTTACGAACATTTGAACCACATTACATCATACACCTAATTAATCAATTAACGAATTAATCGAAGAATATTATATAACAAATTATGTCAAAACAAATATAATTTACATTTGTTATTTAATTTGTTTTACGTATTATCACTATCTTCTATTGTATAAGGATCTTCCTCAAGCCCTGTTCCACCTGCGATAATGATTGTAGATTTTAGATTAATAGATGGGCGCGAACCGAACGCGTTCGATGACGGTGAATAATAGAGCACGCCACCGTTAAAGCCCACGTTATAGACATACGAAGCATCAGATGGTGTTATTAACCAAATATCGCTTGATGAAGAAGATCCACTTCCAAGTTGAGATGAGAACATTTCCCCAACTCTTTGAAGTCCTACCTTACCCACATATGTTTTATCAGTATCACTTGAAGTATATCTTGTGCAACTATTAACTTCTCCTATCTTCGTTACTTTACTATCTAATTCACTAACAGTATCTTTACAAATTGTTTGTTTATAATTACCATTATATATATATAATCCAAGATAGAAGGTACCATCTATTATCATGCTTTTATATATAGGGGATATACTATTATACCAAGTATTATTTAAATAATAATCCCAATAAGTTTCCGTTTGACTATTAGTACTTTTGCCAAAATACAGTGTACTTGCAAAATTTTTATTTACCACATTATTACTTCCATCTCTTATATAATCAATTTTTGTTAATTTTGTTATAGAATTCTCCGTACTTACTATACGATATAAGTCTCCATCGAATTTTACATATTCTCCACTAAACCTTGTATTTAACAAATCTCCATCATTTGCTGCATTATATGCATTTCCTGATATTTTATATGGATCATTCTTAGTTCCGCTACCCGTTAATAAGATATCAGATTGTAGGATTACAGTAGGGCGCGAACCGATCATGCTCGATGACGGTGAAATATAGTTCAGGTAACCGATATCGCCCACGTAACGAACAGACGAAACACTATATGGCGTTATTAACCACCAAAAGTATCCTATATTTAAATATCCATAATCATCTATTGTATTTTGGTAACTCTTATAATATTCATATGCATTTAATAGTCCTATAGGTGCAATTTTCGTTTTTTGGGTTTCAATTGTTTCTGGTTTAACTGGAGTAGAATTACCATCAGTTGAATAATTCCATATTGCATCTTCTTTTAAAATACTATTTGGATTAATTAAAGTATCTTTAAAATCTTCATTTAACCATTGATAAATGTAAGAGCCATCATATTCTATATTACTTCCCCAGTATATTGCTGTTATTAGATCTTCTGTTATCATCTTCATACTTCCATCTGGATATATGGCTGTAATCCTCCAAAGTTTTCCAGAATACCAAACATAATTGAAATCAATACAGTCTTTAGAACCAGATATATATATTATTCCATCTTCTTCTACATATGTTTTACAACTAGCATTTTTAGGATGATAAATATCATTTAGTAGTGTACTTCCCATATCTTGTAATGCATCAACAACTATTTTTGCTCTAAAGGTTTTATTCATGTAGGTTGTATCTGCTTCTTCTGATAGCCACAACTTAACTTTATAAGTTGCTTCTTCATTAACACTAAGTCTTGCTCTTTCATCTATATACTTATTATCATTTAATACTTTTACATCTGAATAAGCATTTGTTCCCTTTTTATCTACATATCTAATAACTGTTTTAAATGCTGGACTTGTACTAGTTTCTTCAATATAAACATTATAAGTAGCTGGAAGGTTACCAGTATTTTTAACTACAAAAGTAAGTTCGTCTTCTTGAGATAGTCCTTCTTCATCTGTCATTGGATACATATTAGTTATGGTTAAAGCATTAGTTCTTTCATCTTGAAATGTTACTTCAAGATTTCCTACATTCATTGTATAAGAATTATTTCCTATTTGACTATTTCTAAGTAATGCATAACTAGATCCTAATGTTAACACTAGAGTAAATCCTACTATCATTAATATTAAAAATTTCTTTTGATTAGATTGATTCATTCTCTCACCTATCCTAATAAAAATTATATAACAATATTTAATTTTTGGCAATAAAAAAACCAAGTAAATTTAATTACTTGGTAATTTTAATTTAATTATTTAATAATTTTAGAAACTGATCCAGCACCAACAGTTCTTCCACCTTCACGAATTGAGAACTTAGTTCCTTGTTCAATTGCAATTGGGTGAATTAATTCAACTGTAATAGTAACATTATCTCCAGGCATAACCATTTCAGTTCCTTGAGGTAACTCGATAACACCAGTTACATCTGTAGTTCTGAAATAGAATTGAGGACGATAATTTGCAAAGAATGGTGTATGACGTCCACCTTCTTCTTTAGATAAAACGTATACTTCAGCTTCAAATTTAGTATGAGGTGTAACACTTCCTGGTTTAGCAAGAACTTGTCCACGTTCAACATCTTCTCTAGCAGTTCCACGAAGTAATACTCCAGCATTATCTCCAGCTTCTGCAAAATCTAATTGTTTTCTGAACATTTCAATTCCAGTAACAACTGTTTTTTGAGTAGGTTTAATACCAACGATTTCTACTTCATCATTTAATTTTAATTGTCCACGTTCAACACGTCCAGTAACAACTGTTCCACGTCCAGTAATAGTGAATACATCTTCAATACTCATTAAGAATGGTTTATCATTATCTCTAACTGGAGTTGGAATCCATGTATCAACAGCATCCATTAATTTATCAATAGCTTCAACGTATTTTGGATCTCCTTCAAGAGCTTTTAATGCTGAACCACGAATAATTGGAGTTTCGTTTCCTTCAAATCCATATTCGTTTAATAAATCACGAATTTCCATTTCTACTAATTCTAATAATTCTTCATCATCAACCATATCACATTTGTTCATGAATACTACCATTTTTGGTACACCAACTTGACGAGCAAGTAAGATATGTTCACGAGTTTGTGCCATAGGTCCATCAGTTGCAGCAATAACTAAGATTGCTCCATCCATTTGAGCAGCACCTGTAATCATGTTCTTAACATAATCAGCATGTCCTGGACAGTCTACGTGTGCATAATGACGTTTTTCTGTTTGATATTCTACGTGTGCAGTATTAATTGTAATACCACGTTCTCTTTCTTCTGGAGCTTTATCGATATTTGCATAATCTACGAATTCTCCACCAAATTTTTCTGCTTGTCTTTTAGTAATAGCAGCTGTTAATGTAGTTTTACCATGGTCAACGTGTCCAATTGTACCAATGTTAACATGTGGTTTACTACGATCAAATTTTTCTTTTGCCATATTAAAATTTCCTCCTTTTTCAATTACTATTATATTTTATCTAAATTATAAATAAAATACAACTATTTTTTTAATATTTAGCATATTTTTTTATTAATTACCACTTTTTTTAATTATTTCAGCGGCAATATTAGTTGGTACTTCTTCATAATGATCAAATTGCATAATAAAGTTTCCTCTACCTTGTGTATTTGATCTTAAGGCTGTTGCATACCCAAACATTTCTGAAAGTGGTACCATAGCACTTAATTTAATTGCATTACCAACATTTTCTTGTCCAAGCGGTCTACCTCTTCTACTTGTTAAATCACCCATAACATTACCAAAATATTCATCTGGTACTACAACATCTACTTTCATTATAGGTTCAAGTAAAACTGGTTTACATTTATTTTTTGCTTCTTTTAAAGCAAAACTTGCAGCAATTTTAAATGCCATTTCGTTAGAGTCAACTTCATGGTAAGATCCATCATATAAAGTTGCTTTAACATCAATCATTGGATATCCAGCAAGAATTCCTGATTGTAATGCTTCTTGAAGTCCTTTATCTACAACTGGAATATATTCTCTTGGTACAACGCCACCAACGATTTCATCAACAAATTCATATCCTTTATCTGGATTTGGTTCAAATCTAACCCAAACATGTCCATATTGTCCACGACCTCCAGATTGTTTAATATATTTACCTTCACATTCACCCATTTGCTTAATAGTTTCACGATATGCAACTTGTGGTTTACCAATATTTGCTTCAACCGCAAATTCTCTTTTCATACGATCAACTATTATATCTAAGTGAAGTTCTCCCATACCAGCAATAACTGTTTGACCAGTTTCTTGATCAGTATGAACTTTAAAAGTTGGATCTTCTTCAGCTAATTTTTGAAGAGCAATTCCCATTTTTTCTTGATCAGCTTTTGATTTTGGTTCAACAGCAAGTTCAATAACTGGTTCTGGAAATTCCATTTTTTCAAGTATTACTGGCTTCTTTTCATCACACAATGTGTCTCCTGTAGTTGTATTTTTAAGTCCTACTGCTGCTGCAATATCTCCTGTATATACATCACTTATTTCAGTACGATTATTAGCATGCATTAATAGAATACGTCCAATTCTTTCTTTTGAATCTTTAGTAGAATTTAATACATATGAACCACTTGATAAATGTCCTGAATATACACGGAAGAATGTTAAACGTCCAACAAATGGATCAGTCATAACCTTAAATGCTAATGCACTGAATGGTTCATCATCACTTGGATGACGTTCTACTTCTTCACCTCTTAAATTTGTTCCCTTAATTGATGGAATATCTAGAGGTGATGGTAAATAATCAATTACTGCATCAAGAAGTAATTTAACACCTTTGTTACCTAATGCTGTTCCACACATTACTGGGAAAAATTTTGCAGCTAAAGTTCCATTACGAATTGCCTTTTTAATCATTTCAATTGATATTTCTCCACCATCAAGGTAAGTCATCATCATTTCATCATCAAATTCAGCAACTGCTTCAATTAATTCTTCTCTCTTTTCATTAGCAATTTCAAGTAAATCACTTGGTATTTCTATTTCTTTAGCTTCTTCTTCAGGTTTACCATCATATTCATAAGCCTTCATAGTAACTAAATCAATAACTCCACGGAATTCAGCTTCTGCTCCAATTGGCCATTCAATTGGTTTCGCGTTAACTCCTAAACGATTATCTATAGTTTTTAGACTATAAACAAAATCTGCCCCCATTTTATCCATTTTATTAGCAAAAATTATTCTAGGAACTTTAAATTCGCTAGCTTGTCTCCATACTGTTTCTGTTTGAGGTTCAACACCTGCTTGTGCATCTATTAAAGCTACAGCTCCATCTAGTACACGAAGTGAACGACTAACTTCAACAGTAAAATCTACGTGTCCTGGAGTATCAATAATATTTAAACGATATTTTTTCCAATATGCTGTTGTTGCAGCACTTGTAATTGTAATACCACGTTCTTGTTCTTGAGCCATCCAGTCCATTTGAGACTCACCATCGTGTGTTTCACCAATTTTATGGATTTTCTTAGTATGGAATAATACACGCTCTGTACAAGTAGTTTTACCTGCATCAATATGTGCCATAATTCCAAAATTTCTTGTCATCAATAAAGATGTTTCACGAGCCATAATTTATTTCCTTTCTACCAACGATAGTGTGCAAAAGCTTTATTAGCTTCAGCCATTCTATGCGTATCTTCTCTTTTCTTAACTGCTCCACCTGTTCCATTAGCAGCATCAATAATTTCATTTGCAAGATTAATAGCCATAGAGTTACCTCCACGAAGTCTTGCATAATTAACTAACCATCTAAGTCCTAAAGTTTGACTACGTTTAGCATCAACTTCAATAGGTACTTGATAATTAGATCCACCCACTCTTCTAGATTTAACTTCTAATTGTGGTTTAATATTTTCAATTGCTTTTTCAAAAACTGTCATTGCTTCTTCACCAGTTTTTTCTTTAACTATATCAAAAGCATCATATAAAATCTTTTCTGCTTTTCCTTTTTTACCATCAAGCATAATACGATTTATTAATTTAGTAACAACTTTAGAGTTATATATTGGATCTGGCAATACATCTCTAATTTCAGCACGTCTTTTACGCATTATATATTCCTCCTTTCACTAACTAGTTTATTATTTTTTCTTTTCTTTTTTAGCTCCGTATTTACTACGACCTTGTTTTCTATCTTTTACTCCGGCAGTATCTAATGTTCCACGTATTATATGATAACGAACACCGATTAAATCTGGTACACGTCCACCACGAATTAATACAACACTATGTTCTTGTAAATTATGTCCTTCTCCAGGAATATAACAAGTAACTTCCATACCATTAGATAATCTAACACGAGCAAATTTACGAAGAGCTGAGTTAGGTTTCTTTGGAGTCATTGTACCAACACGTACACAAACACCACGTTTTTGTGGAGAATTAATCTTAGTTTGTTTCTTTTGAATAGTATTTACTCCAACTAAAAGTACTGGTGCTTTTGGTTTTCTTACTTTTTTACCTCTACCATGTCTTACTAATTGATTTATTGTAGGCATATTATCTCCTTCCTTACACACATCCAGGTGTATCATATTTCTTAATAAAATTAAAGCCTACTTAAAATAAGCCCCAATTTCACAAACATGACTAATATACAATAAGATTTCTTCAAAGTCAAGTTTTTTTTGTTTTTTTTCAATATTTTATAAAAAAAATGTTTGACAAATGAATTAACCTCTTATATAATATGGGTACATATTTGATTGATAACCCAGTTTATCTATTTTTTTAATGTGTTCTTTAGGTTTAGAAGTAGTTATGGTTATCTGATGAAACTATTAGAAAGAACTCCCTATAAAAATGATAAATATCAATCTTTATGAATATACATAAAGGAGGAAGAAATATGTCAAGATATACAGGACCAAGTTTTAAGAAAAGTCGTAGTGTTGGATTCTCTACATTAGAAAACGGAAAAGATATAACAAGACGTCCATATCGCCCTGGAATGCATGGTGCTAAAAAACAAGGAAAACTTTCTAACTATGGTGAACAATTAAAAGAAAAACAAAAAGTTAAGTTCATGTATGGTTTAAACGAAAGACAATTCCATAAAACATTTATTGAAGCAGGACATATGCAAGGTATTCATGGTGAAAATTTCTTAAAACTACTTGAATCAAGATTAGATAATTTAGTTTATCGTATGGGATTTGCTAATACACGCCGTGGAGCAAGACAACTTGTTAATCATGGACACATAACTGTTGATGGTAAAAAAGTTGATATTCCATCATTTAGAGTAAAAGTAGGACAAGTTATAGCTTTAAAAGAAAATTCTAAAGATTTAAAATCTGTTAAAGAAGCTTTAGAAAATGTTACAACAAGAGTTGAATACATTGATTTTGATAAAGCTAAAAATACTGCTAAGTTTGTTAGACTTCCAGAACGTAATGAATTAAATGCTGATATTAATGAAAGTCTAATTGTTGAATTCTATAATAGATAAAAAGTTAGGAAAATCCTAACTTTTTTATTTTTATTTTTCAACCTTTTCTTTAAATAAGCTGTATTATTTTTCATATTAATTATTTTTTTATTATAGTGACTAACTGCTTCTTTTATTACTTTATTATTTTCACTATTACTAATATTATATCCAGATACCGGTTCACTTTTAAAATCTGTAGTTATTTTTATATTATCTAAACTTTTATTTTCATTCATTTATAAATCACCTATTTATCTAAATGTACATCAAGTTGTGGAAATGGTATCGAAATATTATGTTTATCAAATTCAGTTTTTATTTTTTCTAATAATTCAAAACGAGCAGTCCAATAATCTTTATTATCTACCCAAATACGAAATGTATATATTAAAGAACTATCACTATGTTCTTTTAAAGCTATTAAAATATCTTTGCTTTCTATTCTGAATTTACAGTCTTTAGCAATATCTTCTAATACTTTTTTAACAAGTTTTAAATCACTTTTATAATCTACTGTTACTGGTATATCAATCATTCTTTCAGGATATCTTGAATAATTAGTAACAACAGTATTTGATAAATTCCCATTTGGAATAACAATCATTTTATTATCATAAGTAGCAAGAACTGTATTAAAAATATTTATTTCCTTAACGGTTCCAGAACTACTACCATTATCAATAAAATCACCAACCCTAAATGGTTTAAAGATCATAATTAGTAATCCACCAGCTATATTAGTAAGACCACCTTGAAGTGCTAAACCAACAGCAAGTCCAATTGATCCAATTAAAGTAACAATTGAAGTCATAGGAATGCCAAGTTCTCCAGCACAAGTAATTATTACTACAGCTTTTAATATAACACTAATAATACTAAGTAAAAAACTACTAGTAGTTTTATCTAATTTATTAAATACTTTCCCTTTCTTTAATTTTTTAATAACAAAGTTTATTATCTTAAAACCAACAATAAAAATTATTAGTGCAATTAATCCTTTCTTACTTATTTCTATTAATCCCTTTATTAATTCATCAGATATTTTATCCATACTAACTCCTTTCAATAATCGTAGTGAATTTACTTATACCACGATAATTTCCTGATTCATCAAAATCATCACTATCATAGGTAAAAACCGTTAACTCTATATCACTTTTTATTTCATCAAAATTATTTCCCCACATTAACTTAATACTAGACATAATCGTACTATCATTAAAATCTTTCTCTTCAATATGAGAATGCCAACCATTAGCATTTATATCATCATATATCCATGCATATAAATACGGTCCAAATCCATAACTAACATAATCAACTGGTTTAAAAACATTAACATCTACTACTCTATCATCTATTAAAGTAAATTTAATATTAAAACCAATCTTATAATTAGAAAAATTAGGGATAGTACTAGATATATCATTATATAGTTTTTTAATAGAACCATTCATACTTTCTTCATTACTTAATATAATTGAAAATACTCCTATTTCTTTCAATTTATCACCGTGACTACTAAATTTATCTACTCTCTTATATGTTCCATTATTATTTCTATAAAAAGCAATTTTAATAGGATTATCATCAATATAAATAGGCTCTTCTATATGCTCTTCATCCCTTTCTTCAGGAATAGTAATAGGTTTCTTATAATCTTTTACAACTTTATTTTGACATCCACAAAAAAACAATATAATTAAAAACAAAAAAATCTTTTTCATAACTAAATTATATAATAATAAAAGGTATATTTCAATAAAAAATATACCTTTTAAATGTATTTATTAATTCTAATGACAAAATTACCACTTTTAGTTTCTTTAATAATTCCTAAATATTTATATTTACCATATTTTCTAATACTAAAAATATCTCCATAAATTATCTTTTTAGAAGTATTATCTACTATATTATAATTAAGTAAAATATCTTTATCCTTAATTAGTTCTTTAACCTTATTTCTATTAATACTAATTAAATGACTTATAATAGTATCTATTCTTTCACTAGAAACTATTATATCTAATTCTTCATATTCTCTTTTATAATCTTTTAATAAATCTATATCTACCTCTTCAAGTTTAACTTTAGATTTTCCTATTAAATTTAAATTATTTATAAAATAATCTTTTATTTCATCAAGAACAAATATATAGAAACTATTTTTATATTTAATAATATCTCCAAACATAGATTGATCAAGACCTAGAGAAAAAACAGATCCTAAAATCTTACGATGTTCTAACTCATCTTTAGTTTTTATTTTTAATAAAGATACTTTTGGCATTACATCTTTATAAAAAATAACTTTTTCACTTTCAAAATAAGGATAATATACATAATATTCATTCTTTTTTAATTTGTTTTTTAAAATATTTTGCATATTATTATCTAAAAATCTTGTACATAAACCTCTTTTAATTTTTTCAATATTTTTAATTATACTATAATCATTATTCATACATTTCCTCAAAATAAAAGAGAAAATTTAATTTCTCTTAAGCACTATAAACAATTATTGACATTTCTCCTTCATAATAACTAACATCAATATATTGACCTTCAGCATTATATGCACTAAAGTATGTATCAGAATTTTCTTCATCTGGATCTACATTCCAACCATGTCCTGGTAAAGAAGCAATATAATTTTTTACATTTTCTTCTGTTACATCACTAACATAAATATAAATTCCTTCTTCATCTTCATCATAAACTATTGAACCAAAATCAGGCTTAGGAACATCTTTAACAAGTGATGATGCTGGAAATCCATCCTTATATGCAAAATCATAATACTCATCTTCTGACTCAATATAATCATCATCTTTTTCTAACGCTTTATTACATCCAACTAAAACAAAAAACATCAAAAAAACTAACAATCCTTTTAAAATTTTCTTCATTTTTTCTCCTAACTAAATACAGTCACCTACTATATTCAATTTTATTATATAATAATTTTTGGTAAAAATAAATACATTTTTTTCTATTTTACACTTTTTTATAAATATTATTTTCTATTCATTTAATATATTTTACATTCCATAACTTTCTAATTCATCATATTTGTTATTACTATCTATCGCACCAAGAGTTGTATTTCCACCACACTGTGTACAATCTGCCCAACTTATCATTACAAATAGAGAAATTTCTTTTTTCTATCATAGTACTCCTTATTATTGTGATTTTAATCATTTTAATAAAAATAGTACCAACTGTATAAGTCGGTACTAAACCCATTATTGAGGATAGTACCTAGCTATCGAAAACTAGGTATTCCCTTTTTTTATTATATTCAAGTTCACTTGATGTATTCATAATAACACAAAAACTTGCAAAATGCAATTTTTTCTATATTAGTTCGCATAATTAGAACGAATTCGCCACTGGTCCTTGTGGTGGGAGTCGAAACCACACACCATTGGTACACGATTTTGAGATATGCATGATAACTTTAATATCAGTTAATTTCAACGCATCTTTCCTTATATTTCAAGTAATAACAAAGTATATCATCATGTATCAAATCAATTAAAAAGATGGTATTCTACGATTAATTCCCACAAAAATCCCACCAACTTTTCTACTTTTTCTTCTTTGTGGGAATTTCTAATCAAATCATTTTAATTTTTTTTATTTTATTATCTTATTTTTTTATCATCTGATTCACCTATTAATTCAGGCATTCTTAATACTGTATATGTCTCATCAAAAACTACTGCCTTTGGAAATAATAAACAACAATTCTCTACTAATTCATCAAGTTTTCTTCCTTCTTTTGAACTTAACATAATACCCTTTACCAATTGTGAAGGAATTCCACCAGGTATTGCAATCCAAGAAGCTGTTCGAGAAGATTTATACATATTAGTACCACTTGGAGAAAGTGGTTCAATTATTGTTTCGAATAATTCAATTACTTCGGGTAAAAACATTTTTTCAACATAATCAGGATTATCTGCTTTAACTTTTTCGTAAGCAAAAAAATCCATACTAAATAGTAACTTAGCTATTGGAGAGTTTGTATCAAAATATAGCTTTGCTATTCTCCTTTCTAATATAGCACTTACGTTTGTTTGACTAACTTTCGATAAAAAGCAACAAAATCTTCCTTCACATGCAAATTCCAACTCACCAAACCATTCTGATGCAAGTAATCCTCCTTTTGAAATGCCAGCCAATTGTGATAAGCTTGTTGCATGAGCAACTGATCCATCAGGTATTTTAACTTTTCCATTTTCAACTGAAAATGGAGTTATTTCTTCATCAATACTTTTTTTATTAGAAGATAAATATAAATTTTCTAAAAAAGTTAGTAATCTTTTCGCTTTTTCTTTATACATTTTTTCATTTTGAATTAATTTTGATATTTTATCAGCTCTATCTTGCAACATTTTTGCTGCATCTAAATTGATTTCTCTTGATACTCCTTCTCTATATTTTTTTGCTGTTGTTTCATAAAAATCTCTAAAAGATTTGCAAATATCATAGACAACATTAACGTATTCATCATCACTAATATGCATTAAACTTCTTGCCCCAATATATCCCAAATTTAGTCCATTCAAATTTATTTTTCCAATATTATTCATTAAATTTTCAAATTCTTCCATAACAACATATCCTTTCAATATGAAATATTATATCATAAATTTATAAAAATTAACTAATTTTCAATGGTCTATTAAAAACTTCATTAAAGTCAATTCTAAACATAATTATTGGTCCTTGTGGTGGGAGTCGAACCCACACACCATTGGTACACGATTTTGAGAACTGCACGATACCTTTTATATCAGTTTAAATCAAGACAAATTTCCTTATATTTCAAAGAATTTCAGGTAATATCATTATGTATCAAATCAAATAAAAAGATGGTATTCAGTGATTAAATTCCCACAAAAATCCCACAAAAATTTCTTATTTTTCTTCTTTGTGGGATTTTCTCACTAATTATTATTTTAAATTACTTTTCTACATTTTCCTCATTAGTTATAGATTGTGATTCGTTACTAACTTTACCTTTATTTTTTTTATTAATTAAAATAATCGTAACCATTGATGTTAAAGCAATTAAAACCGCTGCACCAATACAAAGATATATTATTGTAGTATAATCAAAATTACTATTTTGTTGTGAAGTTAGTGGTTCAATTTGTTTGTCATCTGTAATATTTTGTTCATCTATATCTTCTTTTTCATCTGTTTTTTCTGGTTCACTTGATTGTTCAACTTGAGCATTTGTTTTTTCGACTAGTGGTGAATCAATTTGTGAAAAATTAATCACTTCCATTTTATTGTTATATTCAACATAGTATGAATATGTGTCTGGCCCACTTCCACCAAAAACTAAATAATATAAACATTTAAGAACTGTACCTTTTGATATATGGTTACCATTTAAATCAAAATCCTCTAGAGCAACTACATTATAATTTACTCTTTCTGGAAAAATAAATCCAGCTCCTTTATCACCTGCTGCACTAATCCAACCTTTATTATTGTTATACTCAACATATATCCATGATGAATCTTTTATTTTGTATTCATAACCAACTTCTGTTCCTTTAGGAATAGATGTTATTTTTTTGAATTTATTAGATGGTCCACTGTACATATCTATTGTTCCATAAGGAATCAAAACGTATACTTTTTCATCTAAGTGTTCCGCATTACTAAGAGAATACTCACCATTTTTTAGAGTTATATCATCTTTAGAAATACTATATTTCACATTATTATATTTTACTTGAACTGAATTTGCATATTCACTTACAACCATTACTTCTTGATTATACGGAATAACAACATCGGTAATACTATTTTCACTTATCCATTCTCCTTTATATGTTTTAGCACCATCAGGATTAGTGATAATCGCTTCATAGGCAGTAATAACAGGAACAGACGCATCTGCTTTAACATCGATATTTGGTTTAATAAATATACAAGAAATAATTAAAAGAAATAAAATAATTTTTTTCATTTATACCTCCTCATAAAAAATTATTTATAATTGTTCCTAAAATATAAGAACTAAAATTTAAAATTAAAGATAATAAATAGCAATTAATTTTTTTATATTTTAACACCCTTTTGTATATAAATCCTTCAATAAAAACGATAAATATTTCTAAAAATATTAAACTTATATTTCTAGCTTTTATACTATAAAAAACATTTATATAAATAATAATTGCATTAAGTAATGGATTTGTTAATAAATTTACTAACAAAATATTTAATAAATCTTTCTTATCTTTTATCTTTAATATTATTGCAACAAGTATTTCAACAACAAGTGTGATTAATAAACTTCTAATCATATAATAAGGAATTAATTCAATCATTTTTTAATTCCTTTTTTACTAATAATATTGTTGTAATTAAAATAATTAATGTTATAAAAATTGCAAATAATATAGCATATTTTTCATCATTAATAGTTATTAATTCATATACTTTTAAAATATCATTCATAATTTGTTTTCCTCTCTAATAGTAATCTTTAAAATAATTAAACTAATTATTGTTAAAACACCAATTATTAAAGAATTTATGATTACATTTTTTATTTGAACAAAAAATATAGGTAAAGTTCCAAAAAATAAACCTATTGTTGTAAGACCAAAGGCAAGACCTGGTGTTTTCTTTAGTACTGAAATAATTAAATATAATGTAATAGACATATTCATACTAAAAATCATAATACCTATTAAAGAAAGGAACATATAGTTGTTTCCAAGTATTAGTAAAGGTAAAGATATAATTGTACTTAACATTGCTATTTTTTTAACACCATATCTATCTGCAAATATTCCTCCAAAGGCTTTTCCAAGTCCCATGAAACAATACAGCAAAATTGCATCTATTGTAGTTTTATTCCAAGTTGTAGGAATTCCATATCCCATGTAGCCACGAACTATTATAACTATTATTATTAAACATATGCATAAATATTTAGGTAATTTATTATTATGATAATTAATATTTTGAAAATTATTATTTTCTTTATAGGTTCTTGCTAGTAAGATAAATGGAATAGTAGTTAAAACAATTAATATAATAATCCAAAAAGGAATTTTTAAATTTGCTAATATCTTACCAACAATAATACCAAATGATCCACCAGCAACATAAATTGCACTATGAGATAATTTACCACTTGAACATCTTATTGTTTTTTCTGCACCACTTACATGAATAAAGGCATTACCGATACATAGAATTATTAAAGACAGATACTTAATTTTTAAATTTAAACCAAGCATTAATAATGCTATACATAAACAACTTATACCAATAAAATCTATATTTATTTTTTTATGTTTATCACATATATATCCAATTATTCCCTGAGGTAAAAACGCTAAAATATCATATAATAAAGCAACTATCCATAAATATGTTTGATTACCTATTATATTTCCTAAAAAATAAAAGCAAGCGACTTCATTAATAAAATGAATATAAAAATATAGATAACCACAACCAATATTATCCAAGCAAAATAATTGCTTAATTCTTTTCAACACACCACCTACTTTTCATTTCAATGATAACATATCTAACTTATATTTACAATAACAAAAAAAAAACAATTCAATTAAAATTGTTTGTATTTAATAAAAAAAAAATAATGGTCCTTGTGGTGGGAGTCGAACCCACACATCAGAGATACACGATTTTGAGTCGTGCGCGTCTACCAATTCCGCCACACAAGGAAGACATAAATTATTATAGCACATTTTTTCTTTTTTTTAATATTTTTTTTACAATAAAAAAGCCAGTTTATTAAACTGACTTAATTTTAATAATTTTGACTATTTGTACCACTTATATGATTTAATCCATTTTGTACTAATCTCTTAGTAATTTCTCCACCTACAGATCCATTAGCACGAGAAGTTGTATCTGGTCCTAAAGTAACACCAAATTCTGAAGCTATTTCATATTTCATTTTATCGATAGCTTGTTTTGCACCTGGTGCTCTCATTTTTAAAGAGTCTTTTGAACTTGACATTGTTTCACCTCCACACTATTTAGAATGTGAAGAATCGCTAAATTTATACAAAATATAACTTACCAAATTTTTCCTTTAAATAATATCATTATATTTATTATCTTCATAAAACTCATCTATTTTTATAATTAATAAATTATTAATAATCTCAGATATTAATTTTTCATAATCAAAAGTATTTTCCATTTCTAAACATTTTTGTAAATTAGGGTTAATAACTGGATGTTTTGGCACAAAAATTGTACAACAATCTTCATATGGTAAAATACTTATATCATATGTATCTATTTGTTTACTAATTTTTATTATTTCTAATTTATCAAAACAAGCAACTGGACGAATTATGGGAAAATTAGTTACACTATTTATAACATTCATACTTGTTAAAGTTTGGCTTGCAACTTGTCCAACAGATTCTCCATTAATAATAGCAAGACTTTTAAACTTTAAACTAAGTTTTTCCATAATACGATACATCATTCGGCGCATAATAGTAATAGAGTAATCCTCATCAACATTTTTATAAATAGTCTCTTGAAGTTTAGTAAAAGGAACAATTATTAACCGCATATTACCTCCGTAAATAGCTAATTTTTTAGCAAGTTCTATTACTTTATTTCTAGCTTCAAGAGATGTATGAGGAATTGCTTCAAAATATACTAAATCTAATTTTATGCCTCTTTTAGTAGCAAGATAACCTGCAACTGGAGAATCAATTCCACCTGATAGCATTAACATTCCTTTGCCAAGAGTTCCCACTGGATATCCTCCAAGTCCTTCATATTCATTTAAATAAATATAGGAAAAATCTTTTCTAATTTCAACATGAACTAATACTTGAGGATTGTGAACATCAACTTTTAAATTATTAAACGTTTTTAAAATAAATTCTCCTAATTGATGATTACAAGTTATAGAATCTAATTCAAATTGTTTAAAACTTCGTTTAGTTTCAACCTTAAAAGTATACTCAGTTTGTAAATTTAACGTTTGATTTAAAACATCATAAATAGTATCTTTAATACTTTTTAAATCAGTTTTCGTTTTATAAGCTACTGAAAAAGAATGGATACCGAAAATTTGATTAATTTTTTTTAAAACTTTTTTTTGGATAGAACTTTCATATTCAATATACATACGTGACATATCACGACTAATTTGAACATTTAAATTAGCCATTTTGGCTAAAATATTTTTATATAAAGTATTAATAAATAATTTACGATTACCTTTTTTGGTTGTTAATTCTCCATATTTTATTAAAATTAATTGTTTCATTAGTATTATTCCCCTTTCTTAAAAGTTAATTCGGTAATTTTCTTTTTTAAAATCTCTACAAAATAATTAATATCTTCCAATGTAGTTAAATAAGATAAACTAATTCTAATACTAGTACTAGCTAATTTTTTATTATTAGTTAAAGCTAAAACTGATTCTGATAAAGAATCATCATAACTACAAGCAGTTTTTGTTGAAATATATATATCATTTTGAGCTAAAGCATGCATAATTGTTTCTGGTTTTATTCCATCAATACTTATATTTAAAATATGTGGAACACAAAAATTATTACTATTTATGTGAATTTGATCAATTGTTTCCAAATTCTTTTTTAATATTTTATTTAGTTTTAAAACGTAATCATATTTATTATCTAAATCATTTAAAGCTAATTTTAAAGCTTTAGCAAGTGAGGCATAAAGTGCAACTGTTGGTGTTCCACTACGATATATATTTTGACTTTTTCCCCCATGAATAATAGGTATTAACTCTAAAGATTTCTTTTTAATTAAGCATCCTACTCCTGGAATCCCATATATTTTGTGTCCTGAAAAAGAATATAAATCAATATTATCAAGATTAACACTTATTTTTCCTATAGCTTGGGTACCATCAGAATGAAAAATAATTTTAGGGTATTTCTTTAATAATAATCCTATTTTATTAATATCTTGAATAATACCAATTTCACTATTTACATGATTTATACTAACTAGTATCGTTGTATCTTTTATTTTGTTCTCTAAATCTTTTAAATCAATTAATCCATTTTCTAAAATATTAATATATTCTATCTCATAACCATTCATTTTTAAATAATCCATTGTTTTGGAAACACTTGAATGTTCTAATTTCGTTGTTAAAATATGATTGCCCCGATTTTTATATTTTAAAACGCTTCCCATTATTGCTAAATTATTAGCTTCACTTGCTCCACTTGTAAAAAGAACTTCGGAAATATCTACATTTAATAAATTAGCTATTTGTTTAGTAGAAGCTTCCATTAAATGAAAAGATTCTCTACCTAATTTATGTAAAGAATTAGCATTACCTAAATATTCCAAACAAACTTTATTAAAACTATTTAAAACTTCTTTATTAACAGGTGTTGTAGCACTATAATCTAAATAAACCATAATATCCCTCTTTTTTTCTTTATAATATTAACAAAATATTCCTAATTAATCAATATAAATAAAAAAAATTATAAAATAATGACTATTTTATAATTAATTATTACTCTGCTTCCCAAATTGCGGTTAAAGTATGATTACTATCTTGAACAACTTTCGTATTATTAGTTATATAATATGGCTCATATGCTGTTGCCGCGGTACCAGGTTCCATTTGAAAATGATAATTATTTACATCAGCTATCACTCCAGGAACAGTAGAATCACGATAAATTCTAACTCTTATATATTTAACTGGCC
>Ga0247611_10004831_pt1 | contig 18352 bp, 14 predicted proteins | sample 177DNAGHGhighgp2_FD_192422 | JGI IMG/M metagenome (GOLD analysis project Ga0247611, IMG submission 192422) | Sheep rumen microbial communities from Palmerston North, Manawatu-Wanganui, New Zealand - 1770 DNA GHGhigh gp2 | ecosystem: Host-associated > Mammals > Digestive system > Stomach > Rumen... | reverse complement strand
AGCCCATCTGCCTCACCGCAGCGCCATCGTGACGACGGGCGAGAAAGCGACAGAGACCATAGCGAATGCGCTGGGGATCAAGGACAAACGGGGAAGGGTGCAGCTGCCCTCGGTGGGCACGGCACTCCCCTCGCCTATCGACGGCATCGAGCTCTATCGCCTGCCCAGCTCATCGAGAGCCTACCCGATGGCCCTCGCGAAGAAGGCCGAGGCTTACAAGACGATGTTTGACCGCTATGTAGGTTGAAAGATGTAAAAAAATGAGTTTGGAGGTGCTAAGATAAGCAAAAAAATGCTTTTCGACTATCTATGTCCCATTTTTTATGTATCTTTGCGGCAAATTATCGAAACATTATGCAGATACGTATTCTTTCATCCATACGCGCAAGGCTCGGTTTGATACTTCTTGCCTTGGTGTCGATCGCAGGCAGTCTGCCCTGCCATGCCCAGACCTGCTCGCCGACAGCCACGTTCAGCTACACGGACTCCGAGGGCAATCCTGTTGAGGAGGATGCCGACAGCTACACGGGCTCCGCTCCGTTGAAAGCGGTGTTCCATGCCAACCCACAGGACGCGGATGATTTCGAAGCACGCTACGAGTGGTTCATCTATGAGCAAAGCGATGAATCGAAGCCTATAGTGCACCGTTTTGAAGAAGACCTGGAATACACCTTCTCGCAGAGCGGCACCTATTTCATTGAGCTGAAAGCCACCTTCACCCAAGGCTCCGACACCGTCGTCTATCCCGAGGAAGGTGAAGAAGGGACGCGGTTCAGCGTGTCCATCGCCGAGTCGCACCTGGAGATGCCCAACGCCTTCTCGCCTGGCGACGACGATGATTTCAACAAGATCTACAAGGCCAAGGACAACCACCAGAGCATCGTCGAGTTCAAGGCCACCATCTTCAACCGCTGGGGCCAGAAGCTGTACTCGTGGAACGACATCAATGGCGGCTGGGACGGCAAGGTGAACGGTCGCGTGGTCAAGAACGGCGTCTATTTCGTCAACGTGGTCGCCAAAGGAGCCGACGGACGCGTCTATCATATCCGCAAGGACGTGAACGTGCTGACGAGATACAATAACGAAACTGGCACTTCAGGCGGTACGGAACAATGAGCGATCAGCCCAAGATTGAGATATTAGGCGCGCGCGTCCACAACCTGAAGAACGTGGACGCGGAGATACCGCGCGGCAGCCTGACGGTCATCACCGGCCTGTCCGGCTCCGGCAAATCGTCGTTGGCCTTCGACACCATCTATGCCGAAGGTCAGCGTCGTTACATCGAGACCTTCTCGGCCTACGCCCGCAACTTCCTCGGCGGCATGGAACGTCCCGACGTGGACAAGATCTCAGGTCTCTCGCCCGTCATCAGCATCGAGCAGAAGACGACGAACAAGAACCCGCGGTCCACGGTAGGCACGACTACCGAGATCTACGATTTCCTGCGTTTGCTCTATGCCCGTGCCGGAGATGCCTTCTCGTGGCAGACGGGCGAGCCGATGGTGAAATATACCGAGGAACAGATCGTTGACCGCATCGCGAGCGACTACGCCGGCCACAAGATTCAGCTCTTAGCGCCCTTGGTGAAGAACCGCAAAGGTCACTACCGCGAGCTCTTCGACAGCACGCGCCGCAAGGGCTTCGTCTGGGTGCGCGTCGATGGCGAGATGATGGAGCTGACGCCCGGCATGAAGGTCGATCGCTACAGCAACCATAGCATCGAAGTCGTCGTGGACCGCATGAAAATTGGACAATTGGACAATTCACAACTGGACACTACTGCACAAGGATTTGAACAATTGTCAAATGGTCAATCGTCAAATGGTCAAATAACGAGCCGCCTCAAGAAGAGCGTGGAGCTGTGTCTGAAGATGGGCGAGGGGCTGATGATGGTGCTCGACATGGACTCCGGCAACGTCAAGCACTACTCCCGCCGCCTCATGTGTCCGACAACGGGCATGAGCTACGCCGATCCAGCGCCCCACAACTTCTCGTTCAACTCGCCGCAGGGCTGGTGTCCGCGTTGCAAGGGTCTGGGCTATGTCAACCTCATCGACGTGAACAAAGTCATCCCCGACCGCTCGCTGTCCGTCCGCGAGGGTGGCATCGCGCCGTTGGGCAAAGCCAAGAACCAGATGATCTTCTGGCAGATGCAGGCTATCCTGGAACGCTACGACGTCACCCTCGACACGCCGCTGACGGCTGTTCCCGAGGAGGCCATCGACGAGATACTCAACGGTTGCCCAGAGCGACTGCGCATCCCCGCCGCCACGGCTCACACGCAAAACGATTACTATATCTCCTACGACGGCCTCGTCAAATATATCGAGATGATGCAGGACAGCGATGCCAGCGCTACGGCGCAGAAATGGGCGGAGCAGTTCTCCAAGACCGCCACCTGTCCCGACTGCCACGGCGCGCGCCTCAACCGCGAAGCCCTGCATTTCCGCATTGCGGGCAAGAACATCGCCGAACTCACCGACATGGATATCAAGGACCTGCATCAATGGATTACCTCTCTACATGAGCAATGCGACAAAGGCGTCCTTAACCCAGAACCCTCAACCCTTAACCCTCAACCCTCCCCCCTCCTCTCCGCCCGTCAGCGTCAGATCGCTCCCGAGATTCTCAAGGAGATCCGTTCGCGCCTGCAGTTCCTGGTCGATGTGGGTCTTGACTACCTCAGCCTCTCCCGCACCAGCATGAGCCTCAGCGGTGGCGAGAGCCAGCGCATACGCCTGGCCACACAGATCGGCTCGAAGCTGGTCAACGTGCTGTATATCCTCGACGAGCCGAGCATAGGCCTGCATCAACGCGACAACCGCCGCCTCATCCATTCCCTCAAGGAACTGCGCGACACGGGCAACACCGTCATCGTCGTCGAGCACGACGAGGAAATGATGCGCGAGGCCGACTACATCATCGATATGGGACCGGCAGCCGGACGCAAAGGAGGCGAAGTGGTATTCCAGGGGACGTATGAAGAGTTAATAGACCCACCCCCCGCCCTCCCTGTGAGGGAGGGAGCAGAATGTAATGAGCAGGCGTCCGCTTTGCAAGACATGGATTCCAGTTCCTCTGAGTCACAGGTGACCGCCCCCTCCCTCACAGGGAGGGCGGGGGGTGGGTCTTTAACCCGCCAGTATTTGATTGGCCAGCGTTCCATTGAGATTCCGGTTACGCGGCGCGAGGGCAATGGCAAGGCTTTGGTGCTCAAGGGAGCGCATGGGAACAATCTCAAGAACGTCGATGTCCGTTTCCCCTTAGGCACCTTCATCTGCGTGACCGGTGTCTCGGGTTCAGGCAAATCGACCCTCATCAACGACACGCTGCAGCCCATCCTCTCGCAGCATTTCTACCGCTCGCTGCGCGATCCCCTGCCCTACGACAGCATCGAAGGTCTCGAGCATATCGACAAGGTCGTCAACGTCGATCAGAGTCCTATCGGCCGCACGCCACGCTCCAATCCCGCCACCTACACGGGTGTCTTCTCCGACATCCGCGACCTGTTCGTCTCGCTGCCCGAGGCCCGCATCCGCGGCTACAAGCCCGGTCGCTTCTCGTTCAACGTGAAGGGCGGTCGTTGCGAGACATGCGGCGGCAACGGCTACAAGACCATCGAGATGAACTTCCTGCCCGACGTGATGGTGCCCTGCGAGGAGTGTCACGGCAAGCGCTACAACCGCGAGACGCTCGAGGTGCGCTTCAAGGGCAAGAGCATCGCCGACGTGCTCGACATGACCATCAACCGCGCCGTGGAGTTCTTCGAGAACCAGCCCGCCATACTCCAGAAGATCAAGACGCTGCAGGACGTAGGTCTCGGCTACATCAAGCTCGGCCAGTCCTCCACTACCCTCTCCGGCGGCGAGAGCCAGCGTGTGAAACTCGCCACCGAGCTCGCCAAGCGCGACACCGGCCGCACGCTATACATCCTCGACGAGCCCACCACGGGCCTGCATTTCGAGGACATCCGCGTCCTTCTCGGCGTGTTGCAGCGCCTGGTCGATAAGGGCAACACCGTCATCGTCATCGAGCACAACCTCGACGTCATCAAGAGCGCCGACTACCTCATCGACCTCGGTCCCGACGGCGGTCGCGGCGGCGGACTCATCCTTGCCACAGGTACCCCCGAACAGGTAGCGAAGTCGAAGAAAGGCTACACCCCCCAATTCCTCAGAGAACTCTTTAACAAGCGCTGAGCCCAGTTTTACCATAGGACATGTTTTTTATGTTTTGTCCTCCGATGATGTCTGCGCTTTTCGTTTACACCGAACTTTACACCGAACTTTACACCGAACTCCTTCCCGAACTTTGCACCGAACTCTTCATCCATATCTTTTGCGTTCATGCTTCGTCGTTTGTTTCAGCTTGTTCATCAGAATTCGGCAACAGATAATCACTGGCCTTATCAGAGGATATCACGCTGCGTCCCAGTTTACCTTCCAACTGCTTACGGGCAGCCATTGCTACGCTGCCACCATCCTTGGCCACACGCTTCTGAGCCCTATAGCCCCGTGGGTCGCGTTGCTTGGATAGTTCTGCCGCAGAAGCTTCGGCTAAGGTGTTCAAAGCAATCTCAACATTTGTCATGTTGTCACGCAGATTTTCCTTCCTCAACCCTTTGTAGCGCTTATATTGCTGGGTGGTAAAGCTGCTCTGTATCAGCGACATCCGTCAAGCGCATCTTACCGTCTGCTGCACGAAGTTTCAACCGGTTACAATTTGTAACCGTTTCATTTCCTTCTTTTCTCAGTCGGTGTTTCAGCACCTTCCAATAATTCCTGGCATGTTCGGTGTCGGGCTGTTCTGTTAGAATCTCGCATACATCCACTATCGAGAAGTACCACTTCTCCTGCTCATCGTCCCACACAGTCCGAACTTTCTTTGCTTCAAACAGTTGAATTGTGAGTTTCTTGGTCATATCTGCTTTTTTTGCGTGAATCAAATCATCTGTAATTCTAATTGTTTTTGTATTTCGGCCAGCGTCTGCATATCGCGTCCTCTAATTCGCCACAAAGGTATATTTCTTCCACGTTCCCTCCAATTTTTTCGGATAGAAAAAGAAAGGTCAGCACCCATTGACAGCGAAAGAGCCTTGTTAGGCAACGGCAAGAAAGAGCACGGTGAGAGTTGTGAGTCCCTCAGCTACCATTGTGCCCCAAGAGTCGTGGTCATCACTCAGCTTGTGCTCGATGATATAGTCACGCAGACGGTGGCGCATCACCGCGTTCTGAAGCAGAATCCATTAGTCATCATCGAAGGAAGCATATTGAACATTATCCTTCAGCCATCGCTTCGAAGGCGTATGCGTCTTGGGCTGTCGTTCGCCGGCATAATGCAGATGCCAGAACCCGTCACTCTCTAAATGCCAGAACGGTTTTTCAATGCCTGTGATGTCTGGGAAGATAGAATGCCGAGTGTATTGCTTCATCAATGTTTCGTAACGTTGTTCCAACCTGTCGTTCAGGACAACACGATTGATATTCAGCTCACCTGCATCTATGCCGTCAATGAGCGCCAGCAACAGTACTGGTTTTGCAACAATTACCTCGCCAAATCTCTTTGCCTGACGAATGTTCAGAATCAGGCGAGTATAATGGAAATAACTCGCTTCGTAGTTGTAGAATTGTAGACTACTATTCATACCTTTGTGCCTTTTGTTGGCGCAAAGGTATAAAAAAATAGCTACAAATGCTTCTTTTCGCCTTTTTTATTTCATCTGTACCTCAGCTGTACACAGATCCTGCCAGAAATAAAGATAGAGGCAGCCATAAAATGAGCGCTAGTATATATTGTACCCCTTTTGCCTTAACCTTTCTTTAACTATCTCTTCATCTCGGTCAAAGAATTGTGCCAGTTGTGTAATGGTCATTCCCCCTTCAAAGAAATCAACTAAATCCCGATCTTCTTTTGTCCGCCATCGCCTGCTTTTTGTCAGAGAAGCCTGAGATTTTTCTTGTATATTTTCGCAATCGGGATTTATTATGGATTCTGGGGTATTATTACCATCTTCTCGCAGTTTATATTTACCATTTCCAGTAGATTGAATCTCTGGCATTATATGCAACAATGCCTCTACATCATTAGGTCTGACAACAGACCCGCCCCAATCATCCCAGCTTATTTCGTAAGCTAATTCACGAGTTGATAGAGAACGTCGATTCCTTCTAAACACCCTCATTATAGCTTTCATCCGATTACGCTCCTCTTTGTCCTTAGCTACATCTTTATAGCTGAGCCCCTTATTCTCAGGTTCTATCTTTTCCCCTGGTTTTCTAATATATTCAATACGCCTAAAATCTTCTAACTGCTGCTGAGTTATTTCTTTGCCTATTACTTGTTCAATCCAATCTGTTGGTCTAGGCCAAGGCACTCCAATAGCGGCTAACTGGCTCTTGGTGAAGCCACCATTTGGAGTGCGTGCAGATTCAATTAGCTCATGTGTCAAGACAATTCTATCATTGGATTGAGAGATCTCTTCATTTGGGAGTACATTTTCTGAAGATACAACATCCTTATTCTTTTCCATGATATCAGCATTACCATCTTTGGGTTCTCCCCTAAGGATCTTTAATGCATCTCCGATTTTTTCAATCAAATCCATAGAGTCATCCTCACTCAATAGAGCAATTTTTAAATCAGAGAGAAAATTGTCGAATATGTAGGCTTGGGTCGGAGATATTTCCGTACGCTTTATTGGATGACCTACAATGACATCAAACAACATATATACAGAAGGACATATTTCCTTGAATAATTCCCTTTCGTTAGGGTGTGATTTCAGGAAAGAATAGTATTGAAGATTCAGTGTTATTTGAACATCCTCATTGAGTCTTCTGAATTGACTTACCAGATGATCATCAGCCTCTGCAGACTCTGTTATCTCCTCCGGCTTTTTTTGAGAGAGTATTTTCTCATATTCATAAAGAGCAGAAACAGAATAATCAATACAATTATCAACGCTCTGAGAGAACCTTTTTATCGCTTGTTTGGATAAAGATGTATAATTCTCCAAAAGAGTACGTTTTAACGAAGACCTTCCTGACGGCAAAGTCATCAGGAAATACAGGTCCTCGTCTAGTTCGACATAATTGACACAATCTTCAATTTTAGCCTCAGATGGTTCAATGTGATCATCCGCCATCATGCTGAGGATGTCTTCTCGGCCTCTCTTAGGGACTACATGCCAGAAACAATCACTTTGAAGATTCCAATATGGAAGGTATGCTTCATCGTGGAATAACTGCTCATTAGGCAAAACTTTATTCCAGACCTTTCTGTATGTGTTTTTTAGAACATCATTGTAATATATGACATTTTCTGTAAGAACATCCGTTTCGTACAATTCAATAACGGCAAGCATTAAGACTGCTTTTTGTGGGGATTTTCTTCCCCACTTTTGATTTGAACGTAAGTTGCTCAGAACTTCAATATAGTCCATAAGAGAATGTTATTAAATATCTTCTGGTCCTTCCTCCTCTGTATTTCCAGATTCCTTGGCTGTAAGTTGTAGGAAGATATCAAGGAAGGATCTATTTGAGTAAAAGTATCCAGGGTCTTCTTTCAACTTTTCCGCCATGACCGAAAATCCGTAGTTAGCATATTCTTCCATCGTCTCAATGAGTTTAGATACAGCTGTGCTAACCTTTAAGTCTCCTTTGTCAATTGCAATCCAGTCAATATCAGATTTAGCGACAAGTGCGATGAAGATGTATGAACGAAGTCCAGAATAGGCATGACGAAGTTTCTTTGAATCCAGATTACCCCAATATTGAAGAGGTTGACCAAGGACTTTAAGGTCGTCCGAGTCATCTGATAAAGGTAATCTCTTATTGGAATATAATCCAATAAAGAATGCCATTATGTAAGGCTCATAGCCAGCACCTAACACTTTACCCTTTGCTTCGGTAAGCCCTGAGGCTCCAATACCATAGTCAGAGATAACACGTAGAACGCTTTGCTCATATTTTTTCTCAAATCTAGGAGTCCTGCGTCCCCAAATATCTATTAGTTTCTCGTCCTTGACGGAATCTTCTATGTTGTTGAATGTATCGGCCATTTTATTTAATTCTTGAGATTAACGTTTGAATAGTTCCAAGTTTTTTGTCATCAAATGGTTTCTTTTTCTCAATACGGAAAACGCGGCCAGTTACCTTATTGACCTTATCACTATCAAGGGTTACATCTCCACTTCCATTTTCTTTAAGGAAACTTTTTGTGACAATGATAATTTGTTTATTTAGCTTACTGATAACATCGAAGAACTCACTTTCCTTTGCATCTGTGAAGGATGATGTCGGAGCGTCAAAAATCAAGGGGATATCACTCTTGTCTTTTTCGCTCGATAGCTTTCCGATTGCAAACAGAACAGACATCAAGTAGGTTGTGCGCAAAGCCGTATTGGGATTGTATATCCTTGTGTTATCGTTGTTCATTAGGACAGCCTCTCCTTGACCATTAGCTCGTTCAATGATTCTGATTGTACCTTTAAAATCATTGATATTCAGGCGCTCCAAGAAAACGTTGGCTTCGTCTTCGATAGCATGCAGCAAGCGTTTTTTGTTTGTCTCTTTGGCATTCTTAAAAGCCTCAGAAATATGGCGAATAATCATTGCCGTTTTGGCATATAAAGCAGCAGATGTTCCTTCTGCAAGTTTGCTCAATTCCGACTGAGCCTCATCAAGTTTGGCTCGATGAATTTCTCTTTGCGTTTTTAAAGTGCTAATTCTACCTTCTGCTTCACTCTTTCGCTTCATCCAATTTGAAATGTTATCATAATTGGCTAAGAGCTGTTCTTCTGTCAAACCATCGGTTTGTGCGAGAATACGTTTTTTATTCTCATATTCAGACTCTAGATTAGCATCTATCTTTTTGATTTCATCATGTCGCCGATTGTTGAAAGATATAGCATCATTTATTGTACGCCTTAGTTTGGTAATATCTGCTAAATTGTCATTTAAAGAAGTGTCTCGCTTCTGTAGTTCTACGATGTAATTATTCTTATAATAGGGTTCTATTTCATTATCTATATCGACCTTGAGGGATTCTTTATATTCTTCCAGCCTCTGCCGCATGAATTCCCAGGCCTCAGAATGTTTTGATGCAGGACGTCCACAGATTTTGCATACCTCATCTCTGAGCATTTCTTCCATTATTTTTTGCCCAGGAATATGGACGGGTAGTGGAACAAAGTTTGTCTGCAGCTTCTTTATCGTTTTATCTACAGTAGCGGATGCAATGTATTCTTGTTCTAATCTCCTACGCTTTCTGTCAAACTCACTCACTTTTTGAGAGTACTCTTCCGCTATACTAGTGAAGCCCAAGAGAATCCACATATTATCGAGCAAGTCAATTGTGTAATTCTCATTTATTCGCGCTAAAGTCTGGGAACGAGTATTAGATAAATTATCTATTCGTCTCTGTACGCTTTTAAGTAACTCCGATGCCTCTTTGCTCTGTTCGATGTTTTTTAATAGGACCTCAAAATTTCCAGCTTCGTCAGTTTTGTTATCAATCTGCTTCTGTATATCCGCAAGAACCGCAGTCTCATGCTCTATCGTAGCCTTTAGGCTTTTTATCTTTTGAGAATTCTTTGTGTCAAGCTTTTGAGCATTATCACGTGCTTGGTTTGCCTTTTTAGTCGCTGACTCCATGAAAGAGAAATATGCTTCAAAATCCTTAACATCACTAAAAGTCTCTACGAGTAATTTAAGCGCATTAGAATTCTGAAAAACATCTAAGTCGCTTTCTCCCTTGAACATTGTGTATTTGCGAATCTCAGAAGGTAGATCATAATCAAAACGAATACCGTCTTTAACATTACGTTCTACTCCATTTTGTTCAATTAGAGAGAAAGTATAGTTAGATGTTGTCACCTCGCCATCAAAAGATTTGGTGAAACGAAAAGTCTTTTCCAAGGTTTTGACTGAGCCTTTATGCTCGTATGTCATAGATACACGAACGTTGTCTGAATCATCTTTTGAGAGTTCTTCTATACGCTTTTTTGAGATGAACTTGCTATCCATCTTGGCCGTACCATCAGTACGAAACAGCCATTCTAAAGCTTCATAAAAGGTAGTCTTACCATCGCCATTAGAGCCAATGATAAGATTCAAGCCATTAATGAATTCAAATGTGTTTGATTTATAATAGCTACGGAAATTATCGATTTCAACTTTCTGAATAATCATAATAAATAATTCTCATTGATATAATTAAACACAATTTTATAGACCTTATTTTGGTCAGTCTCATCTGTTGAACCATCAAGTTCTTTGATGATGCGAGCAACTGCAGCTACGATGACTTTATCAGAATTAAGAGCTTGATACAAGTCTTCATAGTCAGACTCGTCATAATCATATAGTTCTCGCAACTTCGTGTCATCGAGAACCATGTGTAACATTCTCTCTTTATTAGTCATAGTTATAAGTTTATAAAGTTAAGACATAATGATCTAGAACCTCTCTAAGTTCAATCTCCGAGAAAGATGGATTCTCAGAAAGGTTTGCAAAGTTTTTTACTCTCTCCAATTCTCCCCTTACTAACGACTGCTCCATTCGATAGCTTTCGCTGTAAGGGTTGACCTCCGGAATAACCACAAGGTCATGCAGCTCAGCCATTTTCTTATCAGGATGAGTTCTGAGCACACGACCACGGCGCTGGATAAATTGGCGTGGATTACCTGTGCTTGAACAGAAGATTGCCAGTTCACTTCGAGGTACATCAACACCTTCGTCCAAACACTTCATTGATGTAAGAACTTGTAGTTTTCCATCAGCAAAATCCCCAAGTATCTCTTCTCTATCTTTTTGCCCTGAAACGAATTTCCTTACTGTTACATATTCGTTAACATCTAAAACGACTTTTGTGAATTGATCAATCAAATGGTCTGTATCTGAGTCATCTCCAATATCCTCAGACTTATCAAAATCGTCTTCAGCACCTAAGTAATCTGGTTTGTTGCCTTCTGGCACATAAATCAGCGAAAACTTCAGATTCCCCTTTTCATTGAACCTATTCTCTATGATATTCTTGAACACCTCGAGTTTATTTACTGCCTTGTGGATAATACGCTTACGTTCCAACAACTTCATTTTCAGGATATCATCTATGTGGTCAAATTTCTCCGTCTTGAAATTGAAATATTTGGAAATCTTTTCTGACAATTCCACATAAGCTTCCATCTCCTCGCGTGTTAATTGGACCAAATGAGGATAATACATATACCTACAGAGAACGCCTTTTTGAATGGCTTCTTCCATACTATATTCATAAGTATAGTGTTCCTCTGCGCCAAAGAACTTTCTTAATTTCGTATTACCCTCTTCATCGAATTGGCGTTCTGGAGTTGCAGAAAGACCAATTCTCCTTAGATACGGAATCTCTTTCAAACGCTTTACTAATGATCCCGAGCCCATATTATGGCATTCGTCAGCAATAAGAAGTAAGCGTCTTTTGTCAAATCCATTTAGTACGTTGAAAACCTTTGCCCTGGAGTAAGAAGCATAGGTGGAAATGATTATGTATGAAACCTCAGGTTCACAATCTCTTCTGTATTTCTCATTGAATAGAATACGCTCTACTTCGTCTCTCCAAGTCAAGTTCTTGGAATAGACCTTTGTAATATTTACGAATTGGAATTTCCGACACTCCTGTTCCCACTGATTTACAAGAGTGATTGTTGGTACAAGGATTAGTGCCTTATAGTATCCCTTACGCTGATAGATTTCAAAAAGGCAATTAAGTGAGGTTATGGTTTTACCTGTACCTGTAGCCATAGCGAACAAGCCCTTTTGTCCGTTGTTTTTCCAATTCTCGAATGCTATCTTTTGATAATCACGTGGGCCAGATGGAAATGGGAACCGAGGTTTTATATCTAAGACCTCGCAAACCAGATTCGTCTTTTGTTGTCTTTCAAGTATTGCCTTCTCTTGTTTGATGGCACGAAGTTTAGCCTCAACATCAAGCAGTTCTTCAATATCTTTATCACCATAATTAGATGTAATGGCAGAAATCAAATTATCAGGGGAGAGGTATTCTATATTCTTTTTCTTCCCCTCCATGATATTGTCAAAATCTTCACGTTGGCGAGTTATACGCTTCTGTACCATCATATCAATGGAGTCGCTACGATCAATCTTAATCTCTTCGAGATTGTTGAACAACCCACTAATCGTAAAGTTCGCAGATCCCGTAAAAGATGTAATGCTATCACCATCTCTGAACTGACCAGACTTGGTATGAGAGATTCCTTTCTTATTGCGGGGCTTGATGATTCTGATATCAATTCGCTTGTCATATATGAGGAACGCCAAGCATTCGAAGAACTGCTGCTGGTACTCATCAAAAGTCTGGCGCAGAGTCTCAAAGTTTGTCAAATCAAAGCAGTCAATGAATCCCCCATGAATACCTTTGCTGATGGCTTGCTTATCTTCTTCAGAGACAATATGATTGATGACCAATCTCATTATGCCTCCCTTGGAGATAAATGTGGCAAAGCCATCAGCAAGCACGCTGATGGTGGCTGAACTGAAATAGCCCAGCTGAAGGTCAAACTCCTTGCTGTTCTCCAAACAATCGTTGAAGAACTTCTCAGGCGAATTAAACTCCCCCGGTCTATATGTCCCGTCATCTGCCCAATCTACCTCGTATAGCATATACCTTATTATATAAAGCAATTAGTACACATTATATCATCGCCAAGAATATCAACGAGGGTGGTTCCCTTATCGTTCTTGCGATTCTCTTTCTGACGACGAATGATGTCGAGTTTGATCTGTCGAACACGCTCTGGACGAATCATGTCAGCGAGACTCTCGTTTTGATTCCATGTATAGCCGTCTTTTTCAAATTCCATTGCCTTCTCGAAGAGGTCGGGGTGCTGCTCGTAGAGCCATATCCACTCTATCTTCTGCTGGAAGAAGCAGAAATAGCAGCCAGAACGACTGCGGCAATAAGTGCCTGTCTCGCCATCAACTTCAAAGGGGATCTCTTCATAGTAAGCGGGTACTCCTACCCCACTCTCGCGTAACAACCGGAAGATATCGTCTTTGACAAGCACTTCTGTATTGTCCAGCAAAGGGAAGTCTTCCAACTTCCCGACAGGATAGTCGGTTGTCTTTAAGAACTCAAAGACAGCATGATTGAAGAGCTTGATGTCGAAGTCCAGAAGCAAGTTCATCTTCTTGGAATAGTAGAACTGCTTTGAAATTGGTCGCTTAACCGCTTCTATTATCTCTTCTTTCAAAGCATTTTCGGGGCATAGATTTTTGAAGATTTCAACAACCTGCTCAAGGTTGTCATTATGCAAGAACTTATTGATAACATCAATGCTCCAAATGTTCCTTCGGAAAGGGAAGACGGCTTGGATGTTTGGCTTCGATGAGATATAGCCATCGCGGTCTTCATCACCACGAATGCCGACATAGGAAACCGCATAATCATCACCTACATACTCTTCTAATTTATCAAGCTTCATCTTCTTGGTACACCAACGTGCTTGAGGTGACGGCAGGAATCCTCCCATCGCTTTCAGAAAATGATGGAAGGGCGTTGGCTCGGGGCTACCCTCAGCAGCTCTCAGTCGTTCAATCTTTCCAAGGTAGGCTTCCAAACGATTGATTAAGACTTCGGTCTCTGCCAGTTCGCAACCTGTATCTGAATTGTAGTACTCAATCTTTAATGATGGGTACTTCTGTTTCAGATAGATGGCGAGTGCTGCACTATCCTTACCGCCTGATATACCTAATATATGCCTGACTGTCATGAAGTGATTTTCTTGTTAAGGATGGATAATAGGGTGCAAACATCCATGTTGGTATCGCCTGAAAGAAGCTTTGTTATCTGCTCTTCAAGTTTTAAGGCTCTCTGCTTATCTTTTGCCGGAAGGACGTATGTCTGTGTCCGTTTGCTGGTACCTCTATTGGATACCATATCAAAGGAGTAAGCGTCATTCTTTTCTAAATCAGGTGTTGCCTGAGATATCGAAGAATACTTTTCACATTCTCGGAAGAGGAAAAGCAAGTCGTCAACCAACTTGTCTTCCTGTTCATCTCTGAGTGTGTCAAGTCGTTGTTCGAGAACGGTGAAACATATAGATTGATACCATTGAGTGCGATTGTCATATTCTGTCATGACGTGATGGTAAAACTCTCGCTGCTTGTCGGTCAGCAAATAGCTTTTCACATTCGATAGTCGCTGGCGTATCTCTGAGACATATTCCTCGTATTCATAAGACTGTAGTCCCCATTCTTCCACAAGCCTTGCTTCGATACGGTCAATCAGACGAGAATAACATGAGCGAAGTTCTCGAATGGCGCGTTGAATGATATCACCATATTCTTTTATAACGCTTTTGTCCTTCATCTTTGTTTGATCAAAGCCGAGTGCTTCAGGAATATCCTCAAAGAAAGCTTTTTCTGGATCCTTCGCAGTCGCCAAAGCGTCGCGAAACTTCATCGTAGCCTCGTGGTCGAACTTGCGTGTATGCTTTGTGTATTCATCCAAACGGACATAGAAGCTCAGGAAAGGCTTGATGGTCTCAATGAAGTTGGCATTTGTTATTGAGAACTCATCTTCCAAACGGATGAATCGTCGGTACTGGTTAAAGAAGTCCAACTTTACACCATCCACGGTAAACTTCTTGATTTCGTAATCACCAGGATGTTTTTGCAATAAGTCAAAGAATTCGGTATTCACATTAGGCATGAATGCTCCTCTTTGAGCATCATATAATGCAAAGTCCTGACGGCGTATAAATAAGTAGGTCGGAATCCAATAATCAAGAAGGCCCTGTTTAAGCTTGTAAGGCTGCGCTGACAGAAGTTTTATGAGTTCTGAGATTTTACGGGCCTTATTCTCTGTGCTTTGCAAGAAATCCTCACATGCTTTCCATAATGGAAGGATGCCCTCATTTGAAGGAGAATCTGTAAAAGCTCCATCAAGATAAAGGCCCGTATTCTTCAGCAACGAATAATAGATCGTCTTCTCTGGTGGGAACTTATCAGAAGGATATCCCATATCCTCTTCTAAATAATGATCTGTCAGATGGTTCAGGTAACTTCGACGAGCTGCCAGGATAGTGGAACTCAACTTATGACGATTAAACAACTCATTTACCATTACTGGCGTTTGATTATAAATCTCGTTGCAGACATGCGAAAGTAACTGGTTAAAATCACGCTGAGATTGCACCTTCTGTTCCTGTCCTTTGTATATCCAAACGACTTTGTTCTTAAAGGCAAACAAATGATCGCTAATAGCCTTATTGAGTAACGCCTCTTCGTATTCCTTTAACTTCTGTATCTCGGTAACAGCGACACGATCATTCTTATCTATTACCTTTTCTGTCAGATAATTGTACTTCTTGATATTATACAAATGATCGACAATCTCATCTGTGTTTTTGAAGAATGCGAAAATCAGAGCATGTTCAGAGTTGCTACTGAACTCTTTCACATCATCAAGGACATTCTTCTTAGTCGAAAAGATGAGCTCAATATACCCGTCTGTATCTCCTGCTGGCACGATGTCCAATGGTTCTTCCAACAGCTTGTAGTCGAAATAACGAGGGGTTCCTTTATGAAAATAGTGAGCCTTGACTGGCGATATTCGTTTGTTGAAGAAGACATTAAGTTCATCGACGAATGCAACCGGACGCGCAACCATCAAACCAGCATCACGAATAGCCGACTCTAAGTCCACATCTGTTCCTTCGAAAAGCATCACACGCTCTTTGTAAGCAGCATAACGAATAATCTTCTTTGCCTCTAACTTCGATACCACTTCCAAAGCTGAATCTATGCCCATAGCATACTGAGCATATTCAGCCAAATTCTCTTTTGAGAGTTTGAAGCCTGCAACCCCATAAAGGTTCATCAGACCGATGGCTTTAACAATTTTCACGGCATCAAGCATCTGCCCTTTACTTTCCCAACTTTGGCCTTCCACCCGTTCAATCGACACTTGCATAGAACTCCAACTCATGGAGTCCGTGTTTGCATCTTTTAAATAGGAGTAGAAGTTGTACAGAATATAGTCGTAAACTTTAGACAGATTGTAGGTCTGGTTGACTGACGGCTCATATTCGGAAATCGAATTAGATCCTTTTGAAGCCAAGAAACCAAACAACGATCGTTCATTCTGCCCATAACGCTGAATGGCTGTTGTGACAGCATAGGCCGAGAACAAGTCAAGGGGATAAAGCTGAAGGGCTGTTTCTACATCAAAATCTGAAGCCACATATCCTGTGCTCTTTGCTAAATCATAGAGCAATACGGCGTTGTCAGGAACAACCTCGGCCCGTTCTGTTTGTAACTGCCGAGCGGCCAAATGCAAGAGCTGTTCTATGGGTTCTACAAAAGTAATCTCCTTGTAGCGTCCCTTAACTTTTGTCCATTCATTGGCTTGGGCTTCCGTCAAACCCTTTGCATACGAACTGAAGTTTTGGTGGAGCGTCGTTAACAATATTATCTGACGAGAAGGCACATTGACGAACTCGGCCAGCTTTTGCAAGAAATATAGTTCTTGCTCAGGATTATTCTTGGCAGCATGTTCAAGCACTTTGCCAAACTCATCGATGACAAGAACCAAGAATTTGTTTCTCTTCTTACATTCCTCATAGTAGGATTTCAGTTCATCCAAAACGCTGTTTTCCGAACCTTCAACATTCAGGCTTCTGCGTAACAATGTTGACAGACTGGAATAGTCACCAACGATGTTCTTGAATTCGAAGGATGTAGATTTAGATAGCGTAGCCGCTTTCAAAAGGAGAGGCTTCTTCGAAGACTTCATCAAATCTGCTTCCAATGCCAGGAGGAAACTGGACTTGCCTGTTCCGTAAGTGCCAATAATGGTGAAGGAGTGTATGCCCGTGTTGAAATCACTGACTATCTGATGAACGGCTCTTTGAGCGTTAGGCGTGACGATGTACCTCATGCCTTCGGCAAAGCCAGATTCGATATTTGCAGAAAGGCTAAATGTGGGTCTCATAATAATCGTCTAATATTTGTTCCTTGCTCAAATCCTTGATGAACTGCACTTGGCGTATTCCAGCGACTTCGCTATAAGCCATGTATTTAGCGTACTTCCTTGACAGGTCTTGAACCATTGCGATGGTCTCAAAGTCTTGCATGCAGAATACCAATCCTATGCACTCTTGAATCAATTCATAGGGAATGGTTTTGTCATGCGTTCTCTCCTTCAAATCGATCAAAGCATACATGAAAACCTCTCTTGTCACCTTCCGTTTGCCTTCTACATTGAAATGGTATTCCTTTCCATCTTCATTTTGACGTATCAAATCCAGATCAATGAGCAATGATGAGAAATCTTCATTAGTCTGCGGTTTCCTAGGAAGCAGATAGTTTTGCAAGAGCACAGCAATATCTTTCTTGACCGTGTTCTCATTAAATAAGTTCGGTTTGCCTAGTTCCGCCATCTTCAATCTGACATAGCTAAGAGCTTGCTCACGAGTGAATTGTGAACGTTCTCGTTGGAGCCCACAAAAGAGCATCCAATAAATAACAGCTTCGCCAGAAGACACTAATTTATAATGCAACAACCATAACGTTGCCAAATCTTCAAGGTACTTGTCTTTTCCACATTCATCGTCGAAAAGGTAGCGGCCAATAGCTGAGACTTCATCGTTTTTGCTTATTCCAAAAACCTTAAGCCAGAAGCGAATGGCAGAAACCATATTCTTACCCACGCCAAGCTTTACCACAGCTTCTTGATCATTAAAGCTATTCCCAGCAACAAGATAATCGTATCCTTTTTTCAGCCAAAGAGAACGACACGGGAAAGATTCATGACCTGAAAAAATATATTTTCCTGATGGACTAACCACAGCTGATGATTGTTCTTATCATAGGTTGCAGCCCCTTCAACCTGGTAAATGATTGATTCGTTAAGGTACACACAAAAAAGAAACGTGGAGCCAGCTCTGATGCTCGCTTCACGGCTTCGAAGGCTCTAGCACTTGCCCCTTTCGTCGAAACGAGCAACTGCGAAGCCCCACGCAGATGAATATACGAAACCCTAGGCAATTAAAGCCAATATGGGTTATCATACAAACACCCCATGAGGCGTCACTGTTGCTTTGTTTTTGACGATTGGTTCGGAACGTGCTAGATTCTCAAAGCCGTCAAAGTCAAAGCGTTCAGATAACGCCTTTTAAGTATGTATATCCCACCCTTCCGCAACCCTCAAAGGGTTGTTTTCTGCGCGGGACGCTGCAAAGATATGAAAAAAGATTGATGAATGGTGAGTGATGAGTGATTTTTTTTGTGAGAAGGGCAAAAAAAGGACGTGGCCCCCTCTCCGACTCTCCACGAGGGGCGAGGGACAGGAG
>Ga0247611_10004830_pt1 | contig 18353 bp, 16 predicted proteins | sample 177DNAGHGhighgp2_FD_192422 | JGI IMG/M metagenome (GOLD analysis project Ga0247611, IMG submission 192422) | Sheep rumen microbial communities from Palmerston North, Manawatu-Wanganui, New Zealand - 1770 DNA GHGhigh gp2 | ecosystem: Host-associated > Mammals > Digestive system > Stomach > Rumen... | reverse complement strand
CTGAATAGTTTGATGATAATGGATGATTATCATCCAAAAATTTTTGGAAAGAATCATCAGAATAATAGTCTATTTTTTTAGCTTTTTCTTGCTGAATATCTCTTTCTATATCTTCCCAACTTCTTTGCTCATAGAATCCAGAAATAGGATTGTAAATCCATGGGATATTAAATTGATTATTAGTAATAGGATCAAAAGCAAAAGCAATACTTCCACATAAGATTCCTACTCATCCTATCGTTAATAATAGATTCTTAGCCATTTCACAATACTTTTATGTAAAAAGTATGATATCTGAATTATATCAATCTATATTTTGAAATCAAGAAAGATAAATTTTGACTATTCTTCCAATAATTTTACACATTCTTTACCAAACATTTCTGCAGCTTCTGGTCAATTAGCAGTCACAATATTTCCATAACGAATTACCATTTCATCCTTCCATACTCCACCATAACTTTCTATAAATTTCTGCTGCAATCATTCATCATCTCGTGATGTAACTATCTTTCAATTAAAAGCCCCGCTTTCACTTACTACCATTGGAGCTATACATATCGCTCAGAGTTTTTTAGCTTCCTGTGCTATACGCAAATAATTTGTATCATGTAAATATTGAGTCAAACATCCGCCTCATCAAATAAATATTACCATTTCAAATTTGTCTCATTTTATCTCCGATAAATCGTAAGCTGCCTCTATTTTCTGGCCGAACACTCAAACACAATGTCACTTTCTTCATGCTGCAATTGTAACTTGTGCATTAGCTTCCAATAAAGCTTCATAGGTTGCAGAAAACTCATGATCCTGAAATCCATTATTAGCAACAATCATAACGACAGTTTTCATCTTCTATTAGTTAAGAGATAAAATCTGATTATTGTCAATAGTAAATTTTCAATTTATAAAAGCAAGAGATAAAAATTTTTATCTTTTTATTTTATGTGTAAGGTTCCATCATTCTTTCACTCCAGAGAATAATCATTTAATAATTTTAAATCTATCTTTTCATCACCGAAGAATTGCTTTCATACTTAGTCGGAATAAGCATCCAGGCAATCAACATACATAAAACTGGAAAAGTTGTTTTTTATTTCAGTGTTTTTTAGTGAATAAGAATCGGTTTCTGGATTTCTGTTTTGCTTGTGGATAAGAGCCAATTCGTGCTTGTTCAAGTCTAGTTTTATCTCTTTCGTGGTGTTTTACTTTTAAATCTGAAAATACCCACAGTTGAATTCATTGTTCATGTAAAGATAAAGTATAATCTAAATCTTCACTAATTCGTGCAATTTGTTCATCATATTCTGATTTTCTTAATGTAGAAGCTTTGCTGAAAATTCAATTTCCACTAAACATTTGTATTTGAGCTTCATTTTTTCAGTTGAGTAAGTGAAGAACTGGACGAGATTGTCGGTAATCGAAACGAGAGAATCATTGATTCTGAATCTGATTCGTATTTCTATAGTACAAACTAGGCAAAATTACACATTCAGATTTAGTTTCCGAAGTTTTTTCTTCTCGTTTTTTTAGGCATTTTTCTAAGAAATCTGGCTCAACCTCATTATCATCGTCAAAAAGTTGGATAAACTCCCCTTTCACTTGTCTAAGTCAAAAATTACGTACATAACTTGCTCATCAACTATGATTTGGATCAAAGTCACTATTATTATTTGTGAAAAAATGTGTACGATTTATAATTTCCAAGTTTTGGCTTTTGAAAAATGAGAGAAATTCAGATTCTTCATCTTTTGTAAAATTTCTATCACAAACTATATTTACATCAAAATCTGTAAAATTCTGTGAATTCAACATTTTAAGAAAATTTAATAACAAATCTTTATCTTTAGCTCTTGATCCACAAACTACAGATATTTTCATTATTTTCTTTTTAAATTAAACTAATTTTAGTATTAATATATCTTTTAGATTTTCAAGTAAATTTTATAGAAAAAAACTTTTTAGCCGTTGCTAACCTTGATTTATTTTCAGATTTTTTTATAACCTTGATTAGGTTTTATTATTGTCTGAAAAATTATGCAATTCTATGATGAAGTGGAAATTAGTGTAGAATCATGAAAATGAGGAAATGGACTCGCTAGTGGAAGAAGAGAAAGCTGAATCCCCTACTGATGACCAAATTGATGAGATGGTGGAAACTGAGGTTCCATAATTTTTCAAGCAAGTAAAGATGAAAGCACATTACTGGAATATAAGTACAAAAAAATATTTAAAGCAAAGAACTGAGAAGATGGAAGGACAAAAGACCAATACGGAGCAAATGCACCTGATTTGACATTAATAGTTCCAATAGAAACTATGATAAAACATGCAGAAACTGGGAAAATATTACATCATTTCACTGAAGACTGAGAGACTCGGAAAGCTGTAGCATGAGGAATATGATGAAAATGAAATATTCATTTCAAGGATGCCGTGAATCAATATCCAAACTTTTTCTTATTATGAGAACCTGGACAGAAATTAAATCTGATTTTGGAATTACAGCTACTAGGAGATGTTGGATTAATTGGAAATCCAAGCGTTGGAAAGTCTTCGCTAATTAACTGTGCTGCATCTACTAAGGCTAAAGTAGCTGACTACCCTTTCACGACTTTAGTGCCAAATCTATGAAGTGTGTCAGTTGGAGATTATAAATTCAATATGGTAGATATTCCATGACTGATAGAATGAGCAGCTGAGGGAAAATGATTGTGAAATGATTTCTTGCGTCACGTACTTAAAGCCAGAATTTTTGCTATGGTGATGGATATGTCTCGTTATGATGAATGAATCAGGGAAACCAACTGACTATTTGATGAGATTCGTGTATATATTGAACAGAAATTCTTGCAAGACGAGGACGATTACAAATTCACTTTTGAAAAGCAATGAGACTGAATCAATTTCAACGTTTACGTTGATGGAGATTTATTTATGACAAAAAGAGTTGTATTTGTATTAAACAAATATGATTTAATAAATGATGAAGAATTATTAGCTGAATATGAGAAATTATTAGTTCAGATTTTTACTGATTATTTGAAAGATCATTGATATAAACCTTTGCCTGAAGACTTAATTAGAAAAAATATTTTCATTACTTCTGCATGAACATACTACTGAGTGTGAGAATGGTGTCGTGGAATGGCTGAAATGCTCAAGAAATTACCAAAAATGGAGATACCTACAGTTGAACCAAAAATCGCATTGGATTTTGACGACGAAGATGGAGAAATGATCACAGATATCACAGATGAAGAAAAAGATTTCTTGGTGGAAGAATGATATCTCGAACCTGCAGCTGCAAGATATACAAATGTTTACGAAATCAAAAATGCTGAAATCTGTAGATTAGTTTTCATTACTCCGTGGGGAAATGATGAAGCTGAAATGTGGTTTTGGAAGCAGATGGACCAGAAATGATATATAAATTTATTAGAAGAATTCTGAGCAAGAAAATGAGATGTACTCAAAATTAAGAGTTATTACTATGGTCAGGATGATAAGTATATTATGTATTAATAATATATTTTTTAGAAAGAATTCGAATTTCTTGACAAAATATAATCATATATGTATAATTATTATACTTTATTTTTTTTGTATTAAAAAAATATGCCAACTCCTGGAGAAAAATCATATGAAGATTTAAAAAATAATGAATCTGTACAATCAGACACTAATTTGCAAAATTTAATAAAGCAAATTGATGAAATAAAAGATACAAAAAAAGATAATGATAAAATCGAATGAGTTTTTACAGATACAGCTGAATGACAAGCTATAGAGAAATCCTTAAATGAATGATTAAGGGAATCTCTTTATTTAAACCCTGACACTTGCAAAATATTAGCGAATGAAATTAATAGGATTCTAAACGATTCTAACTTACAATTTAATGATGATATCAAAAATAGTTTAGTTTCTTTATTAGATTTTTTAAAATGAGTTTTAGGTAATTATGATGCTTTTGTAGTTACTCCAGAGGTAAATGTAACACCTGAAAACGAAGCTCTTGAAGACACTCCTGTTTCTCTTAATTTTTTAGATTCTTTATCGGAAGATGATTTAATATCGCTATGTGATAATGAAAATCGTAGCAAAATAAGAAAAGAGTTAATAAAAGAAGAAAATTGAAAAGAATATATAATTATTAAATGAAAACATTTCTATATAGACGATAGTTGACGTCAAGTTTATGACCATAATAATGGAAATAATTTAATAATAGATTCACATAGAATAAATTTATGAAACAAAAACTGTTATCTTTCTTTTAACAGAAAGTACAATGAAACTTTTATATATAATTGAAGAGAGGATGCAGATATAATAAAATTTGGTAACTGACAAAGTATGAGAACATATGAGAATAAAAATTGAGTTTTCCGATCTTCAAATGGGATAGACATACGTTCAGAACGTATCACTTGAGCATATAATTTCTATTCAAATAATAATTCCGTCTTAACTTTGGATATGTATGTAGCCAATACTGAATTTATTAAAATCACATCAATTTTATCGAAAATTAAAGATAGTAAAGAACAATGTAAAATAGTAGATAAAAACACTTTACAAGTTTGAGATACCACCTACGAATTTTTTGTTGATGTTAGTGATATTGCAGAATGGATAAACAATTATTATAATTAGACAACCAAAATGCATATAGCGTTTTTTATCTAGACAACTTAGCTTCTTTTCTCATTTCTTTTTCTTATGGACTATTGATAACCATAATACTTATTATATTTATCCAGATATTCCATATAATTATTGTATGCTTTTGCGTATTTCATAGATTCATCAGTCAAATTATTTAACATTTTATTATATTTTTCTAGTTTAGATCATCCGTCTGTAAAATATATCATTCCATCATCAATAAAGAAATCATTTTGAACTGATAATATGTATTTATAAAATTCTATATTTGCATCCGCATGTACTGATAGAGCCTCTGCTAACTTTTTTATTTCTTTAGATAATTCATTCAGTGAATATTTTCAATTTCATGAACCATCTAGAGATTTGTATTTATTGAACAATTTTGATGCTTCGTCAGAATATCGATTAAATAATTCCGAGTAAGATTTTCGATTTTTAATCGCTTCTTCTATTTTTTCTTTATCTTTTAAGTCTTCAATTTCTAAAAATATCTGTCCTATAGAATTTAATCTTATTGAAAATTCATCGATAATTTCTCACAATTCAGCAAAAGCTTGATTCTCATAGGAAGTATTTCCTTCCGCATTTTTTATTTCTTCCTTTATTTCATCAAGTGATTTTGCATTGCTTGCATATTCTTGGGATTTATCGTACAATTTCTCATATCTTTTATATTTTCACCAATTACTATTGTATATTAACGGAATCAATACTACAATTATGGCCAATATTATCCAAATCCACTTATTTTTATACCAAACCCTCACCTGTTTTTTTTCTAAATCAGGTTGTTCATCAAGAGATGCTCAGCAGTATCGACAATTAACAGCTTCATCTTTAGCCTTACGTCCACAATATGGACACCTTCTACATTCATTTCCAAAATTTCACTCATTCATTTCAAAATCTTCCATCATGATTATTGGTTTAATCAAATAAAACTTAACTTATATATTATATAATTTTTAAAAAATCTGTCAAATTTTGACAGATTTTTCTATAGCTTTATAAAACAAGAATCTAGCTAAATCTCTCAATAAAATCTATATTTTATGCTTAGAATAATATTGAGAAAACTTCCTGTGCGTCTTGGATATCCTTTTGAGACAATTTGGTATATGATTGTGTATTTTTATGTGTTTGAGTTTCAGATTTTTCTTCTACTTTATTTTCACGATTTCATATAGATCAATTTTTATCACCTGTAGAGATACTAGCTGAAGAATGTGTTTTTTGCTGTGTCTGTAAGGTTATTTTCTGAGTATCTTTTGTTTCACTATCATATTCAACATTCACTAAAATATCTGTATTATCATCTAAATTATCCTCAATGTATTTAGTAATTATTCTTAGTATATCTGATTTTGAATATCATGTCACTACATTATCATTTTTTGATTGTGTTTTATGCTCTACAGTTGGAAGTTCTACAAAATCTACTGATTTTGGAAATGATTTAATTGTTTCAGCTGAGTCAGTTTCACTTTCTTCATCTTTTGAATTACTCTTTTCCTCATCAATATTAATAGTTTCTTGGTCTGTTTTTACCTCAATTTCAACATTTTCATCTATGTCAGAATTTTCAATATCTTGCGAATCTTCATCTCCAATATTTAAATCTATTTTATCTCAAACAGATGGTAAACTTAGCTTATAACTATCATAATCTAAAAAACTCTGACTAGAAATCCAGCTAGTTACTCTACTTGGGAATGTTCTCACATTATATCGAAGTCTAGCCGCTCATGATGGACTAAAAATTCAATAGATAAAAAATGCTAATACCAAAAGAATTAAAATAAAAATAATTCTTTTAATCCACTTTTTCAATAGTCGAATTAAGAATATTGCTACTAGAATAATTATAATTCGTATCACAACCTGCATGATATTTTTATACAAGTAATAAAAATTCTGAAACTTTATGGGTATATTATAAATATTATCACTACAATGTCAAATTGATTTATTATTGACTTTTTGTATAAAATATTTATACATAAAGTACGGTTAATATTGACCGGAATTGTCTAAATTTAATTTGCGTATGAGAAGACAATTTAGAATCCTCGCCATATTGGCGACAGTGACAATGGCTTTAGCAAGCTGCAGTAATGTGGATCCCATCCACGGTACGAAACCAGAAGATCCAAGTTATTCCACCGGATTCCCGCTCAGTAGATTCCACGAGCTTGGACAGGCTGGAGATACGGCTTCACAGAGACGGCTCGTTGACGAGTATCGGAAGCTACTTACCGCGAACGTTGTGAGACACTTCCCAGAGATTCAGAATGAGCAGAGCATTAGGTTCGTACTAGGATCGGGGTTTGCAAAGGACGTCAAGTCCGGTGACGGCAAGACCTATTCTGGTAAATTCCAGAATGAGCTGATTATCGTGATTGATGATCCTTCTATCAAAGACACCCTCTTTTTAGCATGTGGTAACGGCATGCTTCGCCCACTGGAACTATACACCCGTTCTGACTTCGGCTCGGCAGAGCAATGGAGATTCAGAATCCAGAAAGGCGAAGGCATTGCATCGTACCTGCCTCAGCTAGAGAGATGGGCATCTGTAGCCTCTGACCTCAAGATCCCTATCAAGGACAAGGATGGTAAGGTTGTTTCACAAAGAACCTACCTAAACTATTTAGGCGAATACCAATCCTTGCTATTTGAGGGAGACGTCATCGATTTGATTGCTGGCAAAGTCTATAACAAGGCTGGCCAGGAGGTTGATTTCGATAGGCGTCAAGCAGAGACCAAGAAAGCGAACCAGTCAGCTAAAGCAAAGCACAAACGGAAAGCTAAGAGAAGATAGAGTATTCTTATCCAACTCGAATGTAATCCGTTAACCTATCAAGACCGCTCCAGCAATTCTGGGGCGGTTTTTCAAAAATGAAAATAATATTGCAAACGCAATGATTTTTCCTATAGATTAAGTGATTGAGAAATCAATTTTCTATCTTTTATATTATCAAAAAGATTATGGACATAAACGCCTATCAACAACAAATGGAAAAAGCTATTGCTTACCTAGAAAATGAATTTAAATGAATGCAAGTCTGAAGAGCTACTACATGATTAGTAGAAAACTTAAACGTAGAAACAGACTACGGAACTATGAAAATGAATTCTATCGCTCTTATCACTACACTTGACCATTCAACTATAAAAATCGAACCATGGGATAAATCATCTGCAAAGCACATCGCAAATGCAATTTATGAAGCAGATTTATGAGTATGAGTAGATAATCAAGGTTCTCATATTTTGGTAAAAGTTCCTCAGCTTACTCAAGAAAGGAGAGAACAAATCGCTAAAAATATTAAAGCCATGTGAGAAGAAACTAAATGAAACATCAGAAAAATCAGACAAGATGCTATGAACGATACCAAGAAATCTTTCACTGCAAAAGAAATTTCAGAAGATGAGCACAAAGCTAATGAAGCAAATATCGACGATTTAACTAAGAAAATGAATACAAAAATCGATGACTTGGTAAAGGCTAAAAGTGAAGAAGTAATGAAAGTTTAATAAAAATCAGATTTTATTTCTATCTATATAAGTTATGAATATTTGGAATATATTGGTGACTGAAATATTGTACCGTCCAGTGTTCAATATTCTCGTAATATTCTTGGCAATTTCTGGATGACAACTTTGGATTGCTATCGTTGCACTGACATTACTAGTGAGATGATTAATGTACAAATCATCTGCTGCATCAAACAATATGACGCAGTGAATGAGTAATATTCAACCAAAAGTTGAAGAATTACAAAAAAAATATGCAGATGACCCTCAGAAACTCAGCGAAGAAACGATGAAACTTTTCAAATCTGAATGAAAATGACCATTCAAAGGTTGTTTGACTATGTTGATTCAGATTCCAGTTTTCATCGGACTTTATAGAGTTATTTGGATGATTGCTCAAAATGGATGAGTGCCTGCAGATGTAGATTGGTTATACAGTTTCTTCTATAGCTTTGGACAAAAATATCTAGAAGCATGAAATATTAATCATATGTTCCTTGGAACAGATTTATTCACTAGTGGAAACTGGGTATTAACAATCATAGTTACTGCATTGTACTATATACAAATGCAGCTTACTCAGCTAACTCAGAACAAAAAATCTATGCCAAAAGTTCCAGGTGCTTCAATGCCTGATATGACAAAGATGATGTGAGGTATGAATATAGGAATGAGTTTGATGATGTGATTAATGGTATTTGGACTAAATTCAGCCGTTTGACTTTATCTTTTAACTTCTTGTCTATTCAGTATTTGCCAATTCTCTCGAAGATATAGAGCTATCCTTAAAGCTAAATGGAATGAAAAATTTCATAAGAATGAACCAACTATAATTGAACCAAGTAAATAATATATGTTAACAACCCCTTCCGGCCTTCGGCCACCTCCCCCTAACAGGGGAGAAAATCATAATTTATAGTTTTGCTCCCTGCTAGGGGAGCTGTCGAACAAAGTGAGACTGAGGGGCTGTCCCAAAAAATATTTTATCCTTTCCTAAACCAACAATGAAAAAAACATTAGAAAATTTAGCTAGAGCTTTCGCATGAGAATCTCAAGCTAGAAATCGTTATACAATCTATGCAAGTGTAGCTAGAAAAGCTGGATACTTACAAATTGCAAATGTATTCCTTGAGACAGCTGAACAAGAAAAAGAACACGCTGAATGGCTATTCAAAATGATGCAAGAATTTGTAGAAAAAGAGTGAGTAGAAATGCCATACATTGATATAGAGACTACTACAATGATTAAATTTGGAGATACTAAAATGAATCTAGAAACAGCCATCGCTGGTGAATATGAAGAATGGGCTGATATGTATCCTGAGTTTGCAAAGGTTGCAGAAGAAGAATGATATCCTCAATTCGCAGCTAGAATTAAAGCTATCATGGTTGCAGAGAAACATCACGAAGAAAGATACAAGAAACTTCACGATTTAGTAAAAGATGATTTAGTATTCAAAAGAGATGAAGAAATTTATTGGACTTGTACAAAATGTGGTTATGTATGGAAAGGTAAAGAACCTCCAAAGACTTGCCCTTTATGTGGACATGATCAGGGTTATTATGTTAAGATGAACGAAGATTTCTAATTAATAAGGAGCTATAATGCTCCTTTTTTGTAAGATTAAATTTTTAAAGATTTTCCATTGAATTTTATGTTGTTTTATTTATCAATTAAATGTTGTGTGAATATTTTATTCGTTAAATAACTTGTTATGCAAGAGGTAGATGAATAATATTCGTGATACTTAGTAAAATTTTGTGACTTTTTATATTTTTCAAAATAAAAAGATGCCAGAACAAGCATTAAATGTAACAGAACTTAAAGAGAGATTTGTAGATGTTTCAGAGGTTATGCAAGCAGATATCAAAAAATTGGTACAATTTCAAATCACAAATAAATCTCAATCAATTCTAAGAAAAATTTATTCAAAGAATCCTGATGCTAAAGTTAGTATAGAATACACTATTACAAAAAATAAACAATGAAAATATGAATCTGATTTCGTATTTGTATCAGACTGAGATAAATTTGTAGTAAGTTCTCATCAATGATTCAAAGTTGCTACAGATTTGATTTCTCATGCATTCGATAAATGGAAGAGACATATACTTGGATTCTGGGGAAAATTATTCAATAAATAATCCATAAAAACATAAAATATTTTATTTTTCGTTTAAATTATTATGGCAGAAGCAACTAAAACAATTAGTAGAGAATGATATGAAAAACTCATTGCTGAACTTCAGGAACTTAAACAGGAAAAATTACCTGCTGTATTAGAGCAGATTGCTGAGGCAAAAGAGTTGTGAGATCTTTCAGAAAACTTTGATTATAAAAATGCGTTAGAAGAAAAAGACTTAATAAACTCTAGAATTAAGCAGATTGAAGATTTGATAGATGGAGTTGAGATTATAGATTCAGATAAGAAATCTGGAGAGAAAACAGTTTGATTCTGATCAAAAGTTATCGTTCAAATTGAAGATGATGATCCTCATGAAGTTACAATTGTTTGAACATGAGAGGTAAAATATCAACACGGAGAAACTCTTATTTCATTTGAATCTCCACTCGGACAGGCAATTAGAGGTAAAAAAGCTGGAGATGTAGCTAAGATGAGGTTAAACAATGAAAGAAAGGATGTAAAGGTTATTTCAATTAAATAAATTTATTGGAGAGACGAATCTTTTGTAGATTCGTTTTTTCAATTATTATTTATTCTTGATTATAGATATGCTATTAGATTTTCTATTTCCACGTACATGTGCATGATGCTGAAAAAAGTGAGAATATTTATGCTCTGACTGTAAAAAAGAGCTCTATTCACACCCTGAAATTTGTCCATTTTGTCACCAAAAATCTTCAGATTTTCAAACGTGCAAATCTTGTGCAGAAAACCAGATTTTACAGTGAATTATAATCTGATTTGCATATAAATGAGTAGCGAAAAAGTTGATTCTTAAAGCAAAGTTTGCTCATAAGAAAGATGTAATTTGATTTATGGCTAAAAGATTAGCCTTATTAGTCCAGACAAACCAACAATTAAAATCAAAACTTGAGAATTTTGAGCTTTTTGTTTCTTATGTCCCATCACATTGGAGAAGGCGTTATTATGAGAAATGATATAATCAATCTATGCTCTTGGCAAAATCACTTGCAAACGAGCTTTGAATTCCTATGTTAAAACTGGCTTCAAAGAAGAATTATACAGTTTCTCAGCTACATCTAAATCGTTCAGAGAGACAAAAAAATCTGAAATGAGTATTTCGTGTATGAGATTTATCGCAGGTATTAAATTGAGCTACGATTTTACTAGTAGATGATGTAACTACGACAGGTTCAACCTTATCTGAATTAGCGAAAACTATTCATGAATCTAGAAACGATTTGAATTTCTGGTGAGCTGTGATGGCAAGAAATATGTGATAATAAATAAGAAGGTGGTGCAATGGTAGCACGCTGGTCTCCGAAGCCGGAAACGTGGGTTCAATTCCCGCCCTTCTTGAATATAATTTGAATACCCTAATGGGTATTTTTTATTATCATTTTTATGTAGTTTTATTTTAAATTTTGTGTTATTTTTATGAAAAAATCGGATTGTTTTATTTGTTGGGATTTATATAATGATTAAACTTGTTTGAGTTTTAACAAGATAAAAGCTTTATATTCAATTTATTCACGAAATTATGTTTAACCGATTAACTAATTTAATTTGATGAGATTACAATCAAAAGCAAATTAATGCATTACGACCAATCGTAAATAAGATTAATGAGCGATATGATAAATTTGAATCATTAACAGATGATGAAATCAAAGCAAAAACTCCTGAATTTAAAGAGAGACTAACTAAATGAGAAACTCTTGATGATATCCTTCCAGAAGCTTTTGCAGTAGTAAAGCAAGCTTGTAAAAGAATGGTTTGAGATACCTATGATGTTAAGTGAGAACAACAAACTTGGAATATGATTCCTTATGATGTTCAGCTTTTATGATGAATAATTCTTCACCAAGGTAAAATTGCAGAAATGAAAACGTGAGAATGAAAAACTCTCGTTGCTGCTGCTCCTGTATATTTAAATGCTTTGTCTTGAAACGGAGTACACGTAGTTACTGTAAATGATTACCTAGCATCTCGTGATGCTCAATGGATTGGATATTTATATCAGTGGTTAGGACTTACTGTATGAAGTGTAGTTAAATGAACTCCCCTGCAGAGAAGAAGAGAAGAATACTCAAAAGATATTACATATGTAGAAAATTCAGAATTATGATTTGATTATTTGAGAGATAATTTAGTTCAAACAATGGAAAGAAGAAATCTGATTTGGAGACCTTTGAATTTTGCCATTGTCGACGAAATAGATTCAATCTTGATCGATGAAGCTAGAACTCCATTAATCATTTCTGAAGCTAGAGAAGAACCTACAGAAAAATACACATATTACGCAAATATCGTAAATATGCTTACTCCATGTAGCTGAAAGAAAAAAGTAAGTAAATGACTATTAAATGAATTGATGAATGACGAACCAAAAGAACAAGAAGAAGACTGAGATTATTATATCGATGAAAAGACTAAAACAGCTTCTTTAAGCTGAAAATGAATTGCAAAACTCGAACAACTTTTGAACGTTGAAAATCTTTATAAAGATTTCTGATTTGAAGAAATTCACCATATCGAAAATGCATTAAGAGCAAAAGCCGTTTACATCAGAGATGTAGACTATATCGTTTCAAACGGAGAAGTATTAATCGTTGATGAACATACAGGTAGAACAATGCCATGAAGAAGATTTAGTGAATGATTACACCAAGCTATCGAAGCTAAAGAAAATGTACAGATTCAGCGTGAATCTCAAACTATGGCTACGATTACTTATCAGAATTTTTTCAAACAATATAAAAAATTAGCTGGTATGACAGGTACTGCCGCTACTGAAGCTGAGGAATTCCAAAAGATTTATGAATTGGAAGTAGTGATTGTACCTACAAACAAACCAATTCTTAGAGTAGACAAACACGATAAAGTATATTATAATCAACAAATAAAGTGGAAATTCGTGAAAGATTATATCAAATTTTACCACGAAATCTGACAACCAATTCTAATCTGAACAGCAGATATTGCTACATCTGAATATGTTTCTCGTATTCTCGAAAAAGATGCAATTACTCACTACGTTTTGAATGCTAAGTTCCACGAACAGGAAGCTCATATCGTAGCCAATGCCGGTAAATATCAATCCGTTGTTGTAGCTACAAACATGGCATGACGTGGAACCGACATCAAATTGGAAGAATGATTAAATGAAAAAATGGCAGCTAATTATGCTAAATGGTGTGCTAAACAAATTAAGAATCAGACTGCTGTAAAAATTAACGTTTATTCAAGAAAAGAATATGAGTTGACTATCGATTGATTAAAAAATCAATTTTGATTCGAAAACGATGATATAGTAAAAGCTGAGAAATCTAGCATTTCTAAAGATGGTGTAAAGATTAATGTTCAGATTAATAGTAAGAAGAAAGAACAGACTGACGTTTTCGCAAAAATTACATTAGAATCTACTCAGTGAACAAAAGAATCTATAGAGAAAGATTTCCATTATGGATTATTCATTCTCTGAACTGAGAAACACGAATCTAGAAGAATCGACAATCAGTTACGTGGACGTGCCGGTAGACAATGAGATCCTGGAGTTTCAGTTTTCTTTGTCGCTCTAGATGATACAATAATGAGAAAAATGTGATGAGAAAGGATTCAAGCCATGGCGTGAATGTTATTATCAAAGGAAGATTTAGCCACTCTTGAATTAACTCAAAAACAATTTACATCTGCCATCACGAGATCACAAAAAGAAATTGAAGCATGGCATTTCAGTACTAGAAAGCACTTATTCGACTATGATTCTGTAATTGATAAGCAGAGAAAAAGAATCTATTTCATAAGGGATAATATTATCGAAGCAAATGAAGATGAAGAAAAAAAGGCTGAATGGTTAAAAACAGCTAAACAACAGTTCATGTTAGATTCACAAGAAATTTTGAATGCTCAAATTTCAACTGCAGAAGCAACATGACAAAATGTTTGAGATTTATTATTAATTCTCAATAAGGAATTCTGACTAGAAATCGATGCAAAGCAGAAAGCCGAATATGAACAAATGGATTTCAAAACTCTTGCGAATAGCTTAGACCGTAGATTAGTAGAATATTTCACAGAAAATCGAGAAAAATACGACCAGAATCTGCTTTTCAATATATTGAGAGATGTGAATTTACAAGTAATTGATAAACTTTGGGTTGCTCATATTGATGATATGCAATATCTCAAAGATAAAGTAGGATTTATGTGATATGCTCAGATGGATCCACTTATCGTATATAAACAAGAATCTTTCGAGAAATTTGAATTATTACAACAAAATATCAAAGCTGATGTTACTACAAAATTGATGAGAATCGATTACCGTGCAGTAGCTGAGCAACAAGAAATGCAAAACCAATTATTTGAAATGGTTCAAGATAATCCAGAATTAATGGAGAAACTAAAACAAGCAAGTAAACAATTCTGATGAAAAGTTCCTGTTCAAATTTCCAAAAAAGATGGTAAAGTAGTTATTCAAGCATGAAAAAAGGCTCCTACACAACCAATACAAACAAATAATGATCCAAGAAAGATGATATTCGAAGATGAAGACTGAGTAGAAGTTTTCGATGCTGATGATATTGGGAAGAGTTGACCAAGCGAATGAGTAGTATTACCAACTAGAAAAAAAGTTAGACCAAACGATCCATGTCCATGTGGAAGTGGTAAAAAATATAAAAAATGCCATTGAGCCGATGAAGATAAATAGTAATTTTGCTTATCACAAAATTTATGAATAGATGTTAAAACAAATAGTCAAAGAAACAGTTAAAATACTTATAAACAGGCCTAGAATTATTAGGCTTGCGCTTTTGACATCTTATTCTTATACTTTCTATCAGATTTATTGAATACTATATTTCATAAACTGAATAGTTAGCATAAAATACAACTCATGAGTAGATATCTCGAATGCTCTAATATATTTTGTAAATGCTATACAGAGATTCAATATATTACGACTGATTATAGCTATTACTGTAATATTTATTTTGTGAATATCTATATTCTGACCAATATGAAGACAAGCATTATTATATGTTGTTGATAATCCAAACATGAATACCTCAACAGCATTTGTAAAATGATGGAAAAAATGGTGAATTATGGCAGAATTCTGATGAGTAAACATGTGGTGATTAAGTATGTGGTCTGTATTCATCTTTGCTGTCAGATTTTGGATGCTTTGATACTTAAATAATCCTGTAATTATAGCTGTATTTATTATATGGATTACTTGTGTTTTGGGGAAAATCGTACTTTGGCCGTACGTAAACTATTACATAGTATTAAGAGATTATTCAGCGTGGGATGCTGTAATAAAAAGTATGAGTCTTGCCCTATCAAATTTATGACTAACGTTGAGAGGTCTCCTTAGACAGGCAGTTATTAGATGTAGATTCTTAATCAATTCTTGCGTAGTTATTTGAATTCCTCTAATCATCATGATTTTTTGTGTGCAAATGAATCTCATAAATAATTCTGCTATAGAAATATTATCATGGATTTTGATATCTTTCTGATTGTTTGTATTCATTTATTTAGAAGCTATTTTTACAGCTTTTGACTACACTTACTGGTATAAGATATTCTTGGAAGCTGAGAGACGCAATAATCTAAAATAATAAAGTACGAATTAAAAAAAGCTTCCCATTACGAGAAGCTTATTTTTGTGGTAAATAATTTTTTATCCTATATGTAATATTTTTTTCTGTTCTTCTGTTAAAATATCTTTTTCTATTGTAAGATGTTCTACTTTAGCAAGTTCAGCTGCCACATCATCCGATATACTTGTCAATCAAGTAAGAACAAGTTCTCATTGATGTTTTGATAATTCTGTTGCTATCTCTTTATCTATACTTGTCAATCAAAGAAAAACAAGTTTTCATTTAACATTTGATAATTCTGTTGCTATCTCTTTATCTATACTTCTTAACCAATCAAGATAAATAAATCATCTTTCTTTATCATTGACAAATTTCACTAATTGTTTCACTTCATCATATGTAAGCTCTGTTTTTTGGCATAAAACTGTATATTCTTCCTAAGTTAGATCTTTAACTTCCTCATCTCCTTCATCACTATTTTCACCACTATTTTCATCACTTTCTTCATCACTATCTGTTTTTTCTTCAATTTTCCAATTTACAGCATCCAAATATTTACCATTATTTTCTCATTCAGATACAATTCTTAGTCATTTATCGTCTCTTTCTACTTCATATTCTCCTACAATTTCTTCAGGAGTTACTATAGTAAATTTTCATTTTTCTATCTTATTTTCTTTTCTTTCTCATACAAATTTATTCCCATTTGCCCAGATTGTAGTTCATTCTCATTCCATTTGATTATTTTTCCATTCTCATTCAACTTTATCTCAGTCAGCCCAAATTTCAGTTCATTTTCATTCTATTTTACCATCTTTAAAATCTCATATATAGAAATAATCTCCTCCAACTTTGTATCACTGTCAATTAATTCCATCTTCATATTCATAATATTTTTCATTATTATATTCTATATATTTCTTACCATCTTCATCTGTTTTTTCTACTCCTTCTTTAAAGGTAAACTTTCAGTCTGAATCAAATTCTCAATATTCTTCCAATTTAAATTTTGCTTCATCTTCAGAGCTCTCTACTTTTTCTTCGATTTTCCATTCTTTATCATTTATATATTTACCTTCATGTTCTCATGATACAATTCTCAATCATTTTTCATCTCTCTGGACTTCATATTCTCCTGCTATTTCTTCAGGATCTACCAAAGTAAACTTTCATTTTTCTCTCTCATTCTCCTTATAGTTCCCTTCAAATTTATTTCCATTTTCTCGAGTCATTATTCATTTTCATTCCCTTTTATCATTTTTAAATTCTCATTCAAATTTAGATCACGTTGCCCAAACAATAACTCATTGTCATTCTACTTTACCATCTTTAAAATCTCATATATAGAAATAATCTTCTCCAATTGTGTATCACTGTCAATTAATTCCTTCTTCATACTCATAATATTTTTCTTTATTGTATTCTATGTATTTTTTACCATTTTCATCAGTTTTTTCTACTCCATCTCTAAATACAAAATTTCACTCTGAAACAAATTCTCAATATTCTTCTAATTTAAATTCTCTATGAGTTTCTCTATATTCGTTTAACCATCCAGATAATCTGAGACCTTCTGATTCAAACATTTCATCAGAAATAAGATTATCAGCATATCTATACACTTCTTTTACTTCCTTTTCATCTCAATCTGCTGGAGTCCATATTATTTTTTTTGATTTATAACCTTCTGATAAATCTGTAGAGAAAGTTCATTCCTTATCTTTATAATCATGAAGAATCTTTATGATTGCTACTGATGAATATTTATTCTTCAATTTTAGGGTACTGTTTTTATTTTTTAGATACAATCCATCTTCCCTATTTTCAAAATCAACTGATATTGATTCATCTTCTGAGTAAGCCTTTGTTGTTTTTCATTCTTTTATTTCAATATCAATAATTAATCAATTTTCCCTAACAATTTCTAATCAATCTTTAAATTCACCTTCTTTCCATTCTCACTGTAATTTAATTCAATATGCATTATATTCTCCAGTTTCCTGAAAATCATCTCAATAAGGATAGAATTCTACTCCGTATCAATCCAATACTCCATTCTTAATATTTCATATACGCACCAGTCCATCTTTTACCATATATCAGAATCATTCTCCTCCATCTTCTATCATTGGGATAGTCTTATCCTTAACAGTCAACTCCTTAGTTTCCTCATTAATCACTCCGGAATGAAACTCAAAATTTCAATTTCAATTCAATTCCCAAACTCACAAATCGTCAATTGTTAAAGCATCTAATCGAGATTTCTCTGGTATTTCTTCATCTTCTCTATCTTCCTTTTTTTCTTTCGCTGTTATCTTTTTATTCTCTACATCTACTTTTACTATAATTGTTATTTTCTTTGTGTTCTCTCATTTCTTTACTACTA
>Ga0247611_10004829_pt1 | contig 18364 bp, 6 predicted proteins | sample 177DNAGHGhighgp2_FD_192422 | JGI IMG/M metagenome (GOLD analysis project Ga0247611, IMG submission 192422) | Sheep rumen microbial communities from Palmerston North, Manawatu-Wanganui, New Zealand - 1770 DNA GHGhigh gp2 | ecosystem: Host-associated > Mammals > Digestive system > Stomach > Rumen ... | reverse complement strand
TCCACAGGAATCACCTCTGTGATGCGGAAGAAGGCACTCTGCAGAATGGTATTGGTACGGTTGCCCAGACCAATCTCCTGTGCAATCTTGGTGGCGTTGATGGTATAGACGGTAATGTTGTTCTGTGCAAAGTAGCGCTTCACCTTGTTAGGCATGAACTTCTCGAGCTCGTCGGCATCGAAGATGGTGTTCAGCAGGAACTGACCGTTCTTCTGCAGACCGCGGGTCACATCGTACATGTGGAGGTAAGCCTGAACGTGGCAAGCCACGAAGTTAGGAGTGGTCACCAGATAGGTAGAGCGGATAGGTGTATCGCCGAAACGCAGGTGAGAGCAGGTGAAACCTCCCGACTTCTTAGAGTCGTAAGAGAAGTAAGCCTGGCAGTACTTGTCGGTGTTGTCGCCAATGATCTTCACAGAGTTCTTGTTGGCACCTACGGTACCGTCAGCACCCAGTCCGAAGAACTTAGCCTGGAACATGCCAGCGCCACCGAGAGCAATCTCAGGAACTTCGGGCAGAGAGGTGAAGGTCACGTCGTCTACGATACCAATGGTGAAGTGGTTCTTCGGCTCGGGCATAGCGAGGTTGTTGAACACGCTGATGATCTGAGCAGGAGTCGTGTCGTGAGAACCAAGACCATAACGGCCACCGACGATGAGAGGACGATCCTCCTGATCGTAGAAAGCATCCTTTACGTCCATGTAGAGAGGCTCTCCGTTAGAACCGGGCTCCTTGGTACGGTCGAGGACGGCAATCTTCTTCACCGTCTTGGGAACAGCAGCCAGCAGGTGCTTCACCGAGAACGGACGATAGAGGTGAACAGAGATCATACCTACCTTCTGGCCGTTGGCGTTCAGGTAGTCAATGGCCTCGCGGGCAGCGTCGGTAGCAGAACCCATCAGGATGATCATGCGGTCAGCATCCTCAGCTCCGTAGTAAGAGAAGAGGTGATACTCACGACCAGTGATCTTGGAAAGCTCACCCAGATATTTCTCGACCACCTCGGGTACTGCATCGTAGTAAGGATTACAAGCCTCACGGTGAGTGAAGAAGGTCTCAGGGTTCTCGGCTGTACCACGTGTGATAGGACGCTCAGGTGACATGGCACGATCGCGGAAACGCTTGATATACTCTTCCTTCACGAGCGGTCGGACATCCTCCTGGTCGAGCAGCTCGATCTTGTGATACTCGTGAGAGGTGCGGAAACCGTCGAAGAAGTTGACGAACGGCACGCAGGTCTCCAGAGAAGCCAGGTGAGCAGCAGCGGTCATATCCATCACCTCCTGTACAGAACCTTCGCAGAGCATGGCAAAGCCAGTCTGACGACAAGCCATCACGTCCTGATGGTCACCGAAAATACACAGAGAGTGAGAAGCCAGTGTACGGGCAGAAACGTCGAACACGCAGGGAATCAGTTCTCCGGCAATCTTGTACATGTTAGGAATCATCAGGAGCAAGCCCTGAGAAGCGGTGAATGTAGTGGTGAGGGCACCAGCCTGCAGCGAACCGTGAACGGCACCGGCGGCACCAGCCTCTGACTGCATTTCCTGAACTGAGACGGTCTGGCCCCAGAGGTTCTTACGACCACGGGCAGCCCACTCGTCAACATGCTCCGCCATAGGCGAAGACGGGGTGATGGGGTAGATAGCGGCTACCTCCGAGAACATATAGCTCACGTGAGCCGCAGCCTCGTTACCATCACAGGTGATAAATTTCTTTTCTTTTGCCATTTGTTTAGATAAATATAAAATGAAAAACCTTATTTAAAATTACTAACTAATATAAAAATCCTAATAACCAGAGCGGGATTTGATTACCTCGTCCAATCTCTGTGTTGTAGCGTGCGTAAATCACGTCGTTCTGTATCTTTACGCGCTGCATCTGCTGGGCATCGATGATGCGGAACTTCAGCTTGCCGTCGACCAGATAGTTGCAGTCGCGACCGCCTGTGTTTACCTTATGATCCTTCCACATCGAGTTGACGAAGAAGGTCTCCATAGCCTCCTGCTTCTCCACCTGAATGGGGTAGATGGCATAGAGCAGGTTGGAATTGTGGAGCATTACCTTGGAGGGCTTCTTGGGGAAGTCTTCGCCGCTGGGATAGATAAGGTTTAAGAGACGAGCGTCAGTAAGATACTTGATATAATTCATCACAGTGGCACGCGAGGTCTCGATGTCATTGGCGAGCTTGCTTACGTTGGGTGCCTTCTTCGAACCTTCTTCGGCTATCTGGTAGAAGAGTTTCTTGATCTTCGTGAGATACTTCAGTTCAATCTGCTTGATGAGCAGGATATCCACCTCGGTCATCATGTTCATCGTCTTCAGCAGGTTCTCGCTGTAGTTGCGATGTTCCTGGAAGAAGGGATAAAAGCCGTGATGGATATAGTCCTGGAAATAGCGGTTGGGTGAGGCGTTGGGCAGTATCTGCTTGATAATGCGCTCGTGGTCACTGAGGATCTCGTCGAGGGTGTAAGGGCGGAAATGGTTGCCCGTCAACAGGTTGATGAACTCGCGGAAGGAGAAGCCTCTCAGGTTGTAAGACTGCACGATGCCGTTGAGCTCAGGATTCTCATCCTTGAGGCGCATGACGCTTGAACCTGTGAAAACAATCTTGAGATTGGGGTAGAGGTCATAGCACTTTCGCAGTTCCGAACTCCAGTCAGGCTGCTTGAACACCTGGTCGATAAGGAGTGTTCGACCTCCATGATGATAGAACTCGCCGGCAAAATCAGCAATACCGTGACCTTGGAAGTAGAAGTTGTTCATGTTGATATACAGACACTGGCGGTCGTTGATATCAAAATTTTCCTTGGCATATTGCAGCAGGAAGGTGGTTTTTCCGACGCCTCGGGTACCCTTGATGCCAATAAGCCGGTCGTTCCAATTGATTTCGTCCATGAGGGTACGACGAACCGGTGCATTGACATGCTCCACAAGGTATCTATGTGTCCTGAGAAAAGCCTCCATTACGCCATTGATTTGTTCTATTCTTTATTAAGTGCGGCAAAATTACTACTTTTTCTTCAAATTGCAAAGTCTAAATTGCAATTTTAGTATTAAATAATGTTATTTTTGCGATTAATCAATAAATCGGGGTGGGAAATGGAGGTATTTGCCTCAGAACTTGTAGGCAACTTCGAACATAAACCAACGACCTTTCTGAGGAATGAGCTTGGTGTTCATGCCACTGCGGTCGTATTTCGTGTTAAAGAGATTGCGCACATTGAGTCCAATGGTTACTTTGCCCATTTGATATTCTGCTCCGACGTTGAAGATGGCACGGGCTTTCATGTCGGTCTCGAGAATGAGTCGTTCTTGGGCTTGTACGAGTAATGGGTAGAATTCTTCTGCCTCTTCAGCCTTATTCTGGTTTGCTAAATCCATGAAGATATTATAGAGCTGTTGGAATCGGATCATTTGAACGGTATTGATGTTATAAGAGGTCATTTTACTCTCGAACACGATATTGGAGAATAGCTTCAGTTTGGGTGCAGCCTTCCAGGAAAGAGTAGCATTCGACGTAATGGCGGGAGTGTTGTTGTTGGCGTCAATGCTCTTTGTAAAGAGGTTCGACTTGAAGGTGTTCGTCCAGGTTAGATTGAAGTCTGCGGTGAATTTGGGCTTGCGGTAGCTCGCCATTAGTTCTATGCCAAGCGTTTTGTTCTCTGCTTCATTCAAATGCTGGATAATGTGGGTTATGATCAAGTCCTTAGCCTGATTGTAGAAACCGTTGATCTCGAAGTTGAAGCCCTTTGCCCATTCAAATCCTGCGAAGGTGAGCTGTAAGGAATTGACGAATTCTGGCTCCAAAACCTCGAAATTGTAAACAGTCCCATCTCCTGTCAATAATGGCAGCAGCTCATTGGTTTTGCGATAGAGATAGGGGGCATCGACAAACGACTTGGAATAGCTGAATTTGATGTTCCATTTGGGTTGCATGAGGATCATGGCCACACGTGGCGAGAACTCATTCAGTGTTCTGCCGTCGGCCCGTTTCTTATGGTCGTATCTCAGTCCTGCATTGAGGATGATGGAACGCCACTGGTGCTTCAGTTGCAGAAAGGCGTTATAACTGTTCTCATGACCTTTTCCGCTTTCAGGAATCATGGGGTTCTCGGGGGCTATCATGACGAAATTATAGCCTAGAGCATATCGTACGTCTTCGAGCTGGAAATGGGAGAATTCTGTACCGAAACTCAGGTTGCCCGAATGATGAGCGCGGTTGATATAACTGTAGTCGCCTTTCAGTTGGAAGCTGTAGTTCTGCTCCTGTCCGTTGATATATCTGAATAGTCCGGGATTAGCGAAAATGTTTTTGGGGTCATCTTCATCCAATCCCATCAATTGACCAAGTTGTTCAAAGCTGTTGTCGCTGATGACTTGATAATGCGTCAGGTCGGAGTTGTCGTAGGCGATGTTGCCTTTTAAATATAGCTTGTCAAACTGTCGGCTATAGCTAAGATCTAAATGGTGAGACGATGTGGAATAGCTTGGAGAATAGCCGTTCAGTGTCTTATATTTGTCGAAGTCGTAGGTCTTGGCTAGTGTACTGATGGTGAACGGTGCTATGACTTGTGAGAATTGTGCGTCGTAAAGGAACTGCAGATCTTTCCATTTCATCTGTATGCCGATGTCGTGTGAGGGCTTGTTGCCAATACGTCCTATCTTGAAATGATCCAGCGGCATCATGTAGATGTCTTCCTCCATACGTTCTTCTTCCACGTTCTTCTTTTCACCGCTATTCTTGTAGATACTTCCCCAGATCAGCAGATCGAGGTCGAAGTAGCGCTTGCCGAAGATGAGGTCGCCACGCATCTGCCCGTAGTTGCCTATGGCTGCCTTTACCTTGACGCCATCGAGGTCGGCTCCATGCTTGGTTATAATGTTTACCACACCTGTCAGCGCCACACCGCCATAGAGCGACGAGGCAGGACCGCGCAACACTTCTATCTGCTTGATTTTCTCAAGGCTGACACTGAAGTCGGGTGAGGCGATATTCGTACAGTAACTGTTCATGCGATGGCCGTTGAGCATAATGAGAATCTTCTCCTGACTATTGCTATAGATGCCTCGCAGAGCAATGTTGATATCGTCGTTGCAGTCGATGATGTTCATGCCCGGCACGTAGGCAGCGAGCACCTCCTGAAGGTTCTGGCCTCCACAGTTATGTATCATTTCCTCGGTAATGAGGGTGGTGGGCACAGGTACCTCTGCGAGCGACTCGGCATGACTCGATGCTGTGGTGATTGTTGCCGTAAGACCTCGCTTGATGTTTTCCACCAGGTCGATAAAACGCTGAGGATCCTGTGACGAGGCTGTGTAGTAGGGGTCTTCGGCCAGGAGTTTGGCCGTCCATTCTTCCGCTTTTTCTGTTTCATCGAGTCCAAGCCAGCAGAGCACCAGTAGCCGGATGCTGCTTTCACGGAGATTGCCTTGAAATGCTTTCATGTTGTCGAGGAGGGCTGTAGAGGCCTGCTCAATTCGGCCTAAATTGTAGTCGTTCTCCGCCTGGGTGTATACTTGGCGGAGGAAGCTCTCCTGTGCTATGGCATTCAGACTTGATGCGCAAAGAAAAAGTAGGATAATCAGTATTCTCATATATAACTATGCTTATTGGGGGTCAAAACAATGCTATGATATCGTCTATATACTTGAATTGGAGTATGCCGAAATGGTCTGTATCAAGGATCAGTTTTGTGGCTTGAGGATATTTCTCTTTCCATGCCTCATGATTCTTTTTCACTATGGTCTCTGATATCTTGAGGAATTGTGGGTCAGGTTCTCCATTAAGGATGGGTGATGCTGAGGGCTTGCTTGCCAATGCGACTGCCATCTGGCCCTTAAAGATTAAGGAAGGCATGGTCTCTCTCATCCGATAGAGGATGATAAAGTCCTCAGGGACAGAGCGATTAGTGGCAGGAATGCTTGTCAAATAGGTATCGATAGCAACCATCCTGACTTTGGGGTTATGCCGTTGTCGGATAAGTTCTGCTAGTTGGATGCCGAGTTCGGAACCGATGGAATGACCTGTAACTGCATAGATCTTTACTTCTTTCTCGCGAACCTCGTTTTCGGTATGCATGAGGAGATAGTCCAGATAATCGGATGCCTGGAAATCGGGTCGTTGGTACTTGAAGATGAATGATTCGAATACGAGTATCGAGAACTGGCGGCTTAAACCACGAAGGTATTCCTCGTAGAAAGGAAATGAAGTGTTATGGCCACAGACAAGCACCACAACAGGTTTTCCGGCATCAAAGCCATTGTACCATTTACATGCTTCCAGATGCTCTTGCTCGTAGGCTAAGAGCATCTTCTCGATAGAGGTGATGTGCTCTAAGTCAATATCCGTGCTTTGGCTGATGTATTTCGGCAGTGGGAGACGGCCCTCGTCAATCTTGTTATTGACGGTCAATGGGAAAGCATCCAACTTAATGATATAAGCAGGAATCATGTAGGAAGGCAGCTGCAGTTGGAGCAGGAATCGGATATCTTCCGGCATGACGGATGTATCCGGTTTCTCAGTATAATAGGCTATGATTTCCTTACTGCCACCGATAGTCCCGGTGGTAATAAATACCTGATGGACATTAGGCTCCCTTTCCATAGCGTGGGCAATTTCTTCGGTCTCTATTCTATGCCCCCTGATTTTAACCTGCGAATCCTTGCGACCCAGAAAGAGGTAATCGCCGTCAACGGTTCTGGCTACCATATCGCCGCTGGCATAGATGGTCTGATTCTCGCCTCTCAGGTCATTTTCTGGTGTAGAGAAGGGATTGCGGGTGAATTTCTTTTTGTTGATGTCATCGCGTGCGATATAACCTGCTGTCAGTTGTCTGCCGCCTATGAACAGCTGTCCTTGGACATAGTCGGGCAACAAACGCATATGTTTGTCAACGACGTAGGTCGAAACGCCAGGCAGAGCCTTGCCGATATTGTAGGCTGGTAACTCGTCGGAGATGTCCTGGTAGGTCGACATGACCGTGTTCTCTGTAGGACCATAGCCGTTGATGAGCCTGTAATGACGGCTCCATAAAAGTTGAATAGACTTGGGTGTTGTTTCACCACCGAGCACTATTGTCTTGAGGGTGGGGATTTCACGATAGGGTAACACAGACAGCAATGAGGGAGGGATGACAGCCACACTGATGCGCTCTTCTTGAATGAAGTCTAGCAGTCGGCTCAGATTATGTCTGTCTGCTTCTTCCGGGAATACCAATGTACCGCCTGCTGTCAGGACCGGGAACAGTTCATAGATGGAAGCGTCGAATCCCAGATTGGCAAACTGTAACATGCGTGTGTTGCTGTCAATCTCGGTTACGGAACGGGCATTCTGGCAGAAGGTCATCAGATTCTCATGACTGATGGGCGTGCCTTTGGGCTTTCCGGTAGATCCGGAGGTGAAGATAACGTATGCTGTATGCTGCAGCGAAGATATTGTTGGGTGCGGAACTGTTGTTTGTATCGTATGTTCAATGCCGTTGTCTGTGACGATGAGTCTGCAGTCGGCTTCTTTCACAATATAGTCCTGACGTTCCTTTGGCAACGAGGGCTCAATGGGAACATAATACAGTCCGAGTTTGAAAATGGCTAGTACCGTAGGTATGAGTTGTCCCTTATCGTGCAACTTCACTCCGATGCCGAACACCTCCTCGTCATGCCGCCAGACTGTTGATGCCTGACGGATCTGCCCTGCAGTCTTTTCTGACAAGTCCAAAAGTTCCTGATAGTCCGTATCATGGCCTTGATAGCGATAGGCGATACGGTGTGGCATCTTTTGGGCAATCTGCCCGATGGCTGAAAGAACGGTCTCCTGACTATTTGAAGTCTGGAATCTGAATTGCTCCGTCAGTTCGGCTTGTTTTAGTGGTGATATTAATGGACATTGCTCCAAAGGCAGATCAGGGTTACTGAGCATATTGATATAGACGGTATCTAACGTCTTGGCCATGCTCTCTATGACTTGCCTGGAGAACCACCGCTGCTGATAATGGAACTGAATGGTGATATGATGCTGACTCCAATAGGCATAGACAGCCAGTGCCGAAGGACTCTCAACTTCCCAATTCTCGGGAATTGTGAAAGGTGGCATTTCGTCTTGCATACTGAAGGATATGTCGGTCAGTCGTAAGCCTGTCCCTTTAGGAGTGAATTGCGAGATCTCATCAATAGGCAGCACATGGCTTCTGATATTGGCCATATCGCTGACAATCTTATCGATGAGGGAACGTACAGTTGAACCGTTGCCACAGTCCATTTTCAAGGGTAATATAGAGACCATATAGCCGACGGTGTTCAGTCGTGACGGGCGATCTCTGTCTGTTGTAGCGATACTGATGACAGGTGCAGAGGCTGAAAGGAATGTGCCGATGGTGACACAATAGCCGGCCAGAATTACCGTAAAGGGCGTGACCGACTCTTTTCTGCAGTAACTGGCTATGTGCTGGTATGCTTCGTTGCACAATCTGAGTTCGTAGAAAGCACTGCTGTCGCCCTGTCCGTTCTGGTATTGAGGAATCTGTAAGGGCGCGTGGCTACCCAAATAGCGTTTCCAGAAAGCATGATGCGCTTCACGGTCAGTATTTTCGGATGTAATCTTCCATGAGAGATAGTCACAGTAACTTGACGACACATTTGAAGGACTCGGGGATGCCTTTAAGAACTGTTGGAACTGATTGGAAAGAATCGAGTAGGAGAGGCCGTCGAAGATCATGTGATGGATGAGTAGGCAGAGTTCATACCGTCCGCCGGAGAGGTGAAACAATCGAAGCCTGTACAATATCTGGCTGTTGTATGGCAGCGGTTGCGAATAAAAGGCTTTATACGTGCGAAGCCTTTCTTTATCGCTGATATTGGTGCATACCAGATTTTCATGCACTACAGGATTGACGTGTCCGACGACTTCCTTTCCGTCGAAAATAAAAGATAGTCTCAGGCTTTCATGCTGTTCCGTAATCTGATTCCATGCCTGTTCTATTTGCTGGGGAGTGTAACCACCATCAATCTCAAAGACATAGAATAGTTTATAAGCTTCATTTCTTTTCTTCGACAAGTTACAGTCTGCCCAAACACTCTTGAGCGATTGAGGCAGTTGTACCTGAGAGGGTTGCACAGCGGCGTGGTCTTCCTGTGGCAGGAATTCCTTCTCTGCTACCATCTTCATCATCGTTAGCGAATCGACAATGGGGTCTGAATAGGGATCATCCCATTCAGGCTCAGGTAGACTGCTCTTGTCCACCTTGCGGTTGATAGTCATCGGGATCTCCTCAATGGGAATATAGATCGAGGGACACATGAATTCCGGCAGACGGGCTTCGACAAATGCCCTCAGGCGAGCGAGGTTGATTTCACCTTCGGATTTCAGATAGGCTACCAATCGTTTCGATTCTTGATATGGTTTTGCCATAACGATGCATTTCTCGATGCCTATGAAGGTTTCAATAGTCATTTCCACCTCACGGGTCTCCACGCGCATGCCTCTGATCTTCACCTGATCATCGGTACGTCCCATATAGAGCATATGGCCGTCAGGGGCCTGTGCCATTCTGTCACCGCTTCTGTATAGGACATCGCAAAGATGGTGTTCACCTGCACTATAGGTGTTACTGATGAATTTCTCTGCATTCAGGTCGTTCCGGTTCCAATAGCCTTCTGTCAGCGAAGGACCACCGATACAGAGTTCTCCTGTTTCCCCAGGTTCTACTTCATGGAGATTCTCATCCAGCAGATGGGCCTCCAGACAAGGTGTAATCTCACCAATGTCATTCACTGGGGTGTCGGCTGTGTAAATGCCTGTCGATACGCAGAGGGCACTTTCTGTAAACCCATAGCAGTTTACCAGTTGATGGCGCTGCATCCAATAGTTTCTGACGGGCAGTGAGATAGGTTCTCCGATAAGCACGATGGTTTTCAGTGCCGGTATGTCTGTTTTGGGCAGAGCAGTTAGCAGTGAAGGCGCGATGGAGGCTCTTCTGACATTTTTCTCTTGGAACAGTCTGATGAGATGGACAGGATTCTTTTTGATGCTGTCTGGAATCATAATCATCGTCATACCATTCAGAAGGATGGTAAAGGTCTCCACCAGCGATACTAAGAAGTTAATGCCGGCCAATTGTGCGACGTTGTCTCCTGCTTCAGCATGAAACACGCGATCTATGGCTATCCTGGCATTCAGCACGGCCTGATGATGTCGCATCGGCACACCTTTAGGTTTTCCGGTAGTACCAGAGGTATAGAGTAGCCAGGCGAGGTCGTCTCCTGAAGGGCGAAGTGAAACATCGGCAGGCGCAACAGGTTCCGTGATGAGGGCCTCAATGCTTAGTAGTTCCGCTAACCCCTGAAGGCGATTTCCGATGTTATGGGTAACCACATACACGATGCCGCAGTCGTCGATGATATCCTTCATACGCCTGTCAGGATGAGCCAGATCCAGAGGTACGTAGACAGCTCTGGCCTTGAGTATGCCGAAGAGACTGATAATCCATTCAGGGGAACGTTCCATAGCGACACCGATGGTCTTGCCGGCTACCTGCCATTGAAGCAGATTGCTGGCTACATGGTCACTCAGCATGTCCAATTGCTGATATGTCAAAGCCACATCTTCGAAGTCTACAGCAATCCGCTGTGGATGTTTCCTAACGTATTGTTGGAAAATATCAATGATGCTGTCCCCGTGATTCATTTACAAGTTGACTTTAATGGTGGCTGACATATTCCGCCCTTGCTGGGGTATGTCGACGAAAAAGCGTGCTCCCCTATAATACCTGCTGTTGAATAGGTTCTTACATTGTAGTTTGCATGAGATCATCTTCCATTTCATCTCCAGTGACAAGTCAGGCAGGAACGATTCTTTCAGCCTGTAATCATTATCTGCAAATAATTCTCCGTTCTTATAACCGAAGGTCTCCATCGTCTGTGCTGAATAGAAGGTCAATTTTGCCTGCGCCCATAGACTGAAATCACTGTCGCTATATATCGACTTTGCCACGACGGCGTTAGCAGTAAATGCTGGTACCGACTGCACACGATGGTCAGTCGTCGGGTAGTTCTCTGCGCTAATCACATTCATATAGGTGAAATTCAAATGACCTCTCAATTTGGTATTCCTGTAGTATAGGGCATTCTCTATGCTGAGCAGTTTCAATTTACCGGAATTGACATATGTCGGCAGGATATCGATCAGTTTGTCATTATAGATTAGATCGGTCAGCGAATTATAGGAGATGTTGCCATCGTAGGTGAAATGTTTCAGCAGTCTTGAGGAAACGACAGAGAATTGGAGTGCGTGACTTAATTCCGGCATCAGGTCATTGCCTCCTCGGTAGGAAGGCATTGTGCTAGCACGATAGAGGTAGGGCGCATCGACAAACGATTTCGAGTACGATAACTTGAAGCTCCATTTAGAGGGCTTGTAGATAATGGCCATTCGTGGACTCAATGCCGATTGGTTCGTGTGATCGTATCGGTTCTTGATGTCATATCGGAACCCAATATTCATGATCCACTTTGGCGTAAACGAATGCTTAATCTGAATGAAATTCGAGAGCGACGTTTCATTTCCATAATGAATCATGGCTGTGCGCTCTGCCTGATAGACCAGCACACGGTCGTAATCGTCGCCTATCACCAGGTCGGATGTGTACATCTTATATTGTTCGCCTTGGAAACCGATCAGCAAGTTACCGTTTCCGAGTTTTCCCAACTCATAGTCCTTACTTATTCTGACAATGCCTCCATACGTGAAGTCACTCCATTCCTGATGCTGATATGCCCCTCTGGTGAGTTCGATCGAGTCGAGTATCTCGTTAGGTGGTAGAATCCTAACTTTTTTCTCGATGGAATCGCCAAGGATATCGTAGTCAACGTAATCATCCATATCGAAATAGGCTGAGGCCCCAATTGTCCATTCCCCGAAGGTGTTGTTATACGATACCTCACTGTGGAGTGTTGTCCTGCCATGTCCTGGTTTCTCTCCGCCGATGCGACGATACCGGTCATAATCGTAGGGAGCTGCTTCTGGAATGAGTGTGAAGGGGTAGACCATTTGCATCTTGGCATGCTTGATGTTCGACATGATCTTCCAGCGGTTATTGTCCATGCCCAGAACGAATCCTATATCGAACGAGGGTTTGCGGTTGAAACCATCCAGATACAGATAGCTGTCTTTGGGGAACTGCTGCCATATTTCGTTTGAAGATTTGGCGTATTCTACTTTTTCTCCGTAGGAAGAATAGAGCGACGCCCAGGCCATCACGTCGAAGCCCACACGGTTGACGCCGACCATAGCCTCTGCCTTGTAGGTGTTGAAGCTGCCAGCTTTACCGCTGATGGTGACCCCGTCCATATCACGTCCTTCCTTTGTTATGATGTTCACCACTGCCGAAAGGGCCACATTACCATAAAGCGATGAAGCTGGACCACGCAGCACCTCTATCTGTTTGATTTTCTCGCAGCTGATGCTAAAGTCGGGTGCCTGCGCATTCGTAGAACGGGCATTCAGACGATGGCCATTAAGCATGATGAGAATCTTTTCTTGTCTTGACGACCATATACCGTGCATGGCGATATTGTATTCGCCATTGCCTTCAACGATGCTCATGCCAGGTACGAAGATAGCCAGAATGTCGCGCAGATTGTCGGCTCCGCAATCGGCTATCATCTGTTCAGTAATCAGTGTCACAGGCACAGGCACCTCTTCCAGTGACTCTGCCTTGCTTGAGGCTGTGGTGATGGTAGCTTCTTTACCGATCCTCAAACGATTGACGATATCTACAAATCTGACGGGATCCTGAACCGAGGTGTAATAAGGGTTCTCATTTAGCAACAGCAATGCATATTTCTCCGTTTTCTTAAGATCATCCAGTCCTAGAGAACAGAGCGCCAACAGACGGTAGGCACCTTGTTTGACTGTTCCTTCAAACTGATTGAGATGAGCGGTCAATAGTTCCTGTGCCTGTTCTATACGGCCTGCCTGATAGTCACTCTCTGCCTGTGCGAATATCTGCCTGCTGGCACTCATTCCAGTTTCAGCACCCACCTGTAGCCGATCTTGTGCAACAGACGGTAGTGTCATTACCCATAATAATAATATGTATAGGCTTTTCATTTCTTGATGGGTAAGGTAAATACAAACGTTGCTCCCTGACCTTCAGTTGACTCAAAGGATAGTTTTCCGTTATGCCTGTTCTCGATGATGTCACGGGTGATGGCCATTCCAAGGCCCGTGCCTTGGCCGATGGGCTTGGTGGTATAGAATGTCTCAAACAGTCGTTGCTTGGTTTCCTCGCTCATGCCCTCACCATTGTCTTGCAACTTAATGACGATGTTCCCATTCTGGGTCTCTACGCTGACATGAACCTCTGGTTGATAGTCTTCGGGGGCCGTCTGCGCTTTGTTCCAGACCGCATAGCAGGCATTGTTCATCACATTCAGCACAGCACGGCTCAGATCCTGTGGGATGACCATCGTCTTGGGAATGTCGGCATACTGCTCATGTATGGTGATGTTAAAGCCCTTATGATTGGCACGCATGGCATGATATGAGAGCCACACATACTCCTTCACAAGTCGGCAGATATCCGTCGGCAGGAATTCACCGTCCTTACCTCGCGATACGAGCAGAATGCCTTGTATGATACTGATTGCACGCTCACCATGTTCCGAAATCTTCGACATGTTCTCTCTCAGGTCGGCCACGATGTCGTCGAGATCCTCACGATCGTCTTCCGGCAACTTGTCCTCGTTGTCGGCCACTATCTCCTCCAGGTCTTTGAGAAGCTTGTTCGACATCTTGCTGAAGTTGATTACAAAGTTCAGCGGATTCTGTATCTCATGGGCAATACCCGCACTGAGAATACCCAGCGATGCCAGTTTCTCCTGTTTCTTGAGTTGCTCCTTAAGCTGTTCAATCTGTTCCATCTGATCCATAGTGCTATGCTTTATTGATGGGTAATGTAAAGGTAAACTCACTATATTCGTCCTTCACTGACTTGGCCTGAATGTCGCCACCGTGATTCTGTATGATTTCACGGCTCAGATAGAGTCCTACGCCCGAAGCCTCACCAGTGGTCTTTGTGGTAAAGAAGGGGTCGAAGACCTTGTTGATAATTGTGTCTTCAATGCCGATTCCGTTATCGCGGATTGTCACTTGAACACGGTCCGCTGCAGGTTTCACGCTGAGGCTGACGGTCGGTGTGAAGCCTTTTAGTCTCTGGGCTTTCTTCACGACGGCATAGACAGCATTGCCCAGCAGACTCATTATGGTTTTACTCAATTGTTCGGCATTACCGTCGATGGTCAACTCTCTTTCCGGACAGTCGACTATCACCTGAATGCCATACTCGGCGATATCGTTCTTGTAATACTCGTGCAGCATTTTCTCGTCCTGTCTGACGATGGCGGCAAGGTTCATCGGTACGATGCCGCCACTGCGGTCCTTCAGCATCTCTTCCATCGCCTTCAGCGTACGGGTCGTGTTCTGTCCATGTTCGCCTACTTTCTGCAGGTTGCCCTCCAGCATACCCAGCACGTCGATGGTATCCTCGTAGTTCTCAGGATCCATCTTCTCCTTGTCATCATTGATGTTGGTCTTGATGTCTTTAACCAGGCCTTCAGAGAGCTTGGCGAAGTTGTTGATGTAGTTCAGCGGGTTCAGGATACGGTCAATCAGTCCCTGCGTTAGTTTACCCACTGTGGCCATCTTCTCCTGACGGATCAGCTCGCTTTGGGCTTCACCCAGTTCCTGAAGGGCGGTCTCCAGACGTTTCGACTTCTCTTCGATTTCATCTTTCTGTTTCACCACCTCTGCCGTACGGTCTTTTACCACTTTCTCCAATCGTATCTTATCTCTCTCGAGTCTCCTCAGCCTTAACTGGAAGATCGCATAGACAATGGCTATCAGGATAAGGGTGTACAGCAGGTACATGTACCATTGTTTATAGTAGGGAGGTGTGATGTAGAACTTTATGCTGACGATTTCCGACTGTCGGTTCATCGCATCGCGTGCCTGCACATAGAAAGTATGGGCGTAGTCGGGTATATTGTTGAACGTGGCGTGGGTGGCTGTTGACCATGCACTCCAGTTATTATCGTCCATCCGGTATCTGTAGAGGGTCTTTCCCACGATGGGGGTATAGTTCAGTGAGAAGGTAAATGTCAGGTCGTCTTCCGAGTCTCTCAGGTCGGGCAAAACGTCTGGCATAGTGCCGAATCCGCCCCAGAGCACGCTGTCGCTGTTTAAGACAACAGAACGGATAAAGAGCTGGGGATGGATGTCGAGCATTGGGTCTTTTACGCTTGTGTCGATTACCGTCAGACCGTTGTCGCTGCCCAGCCATATCTGGTCGTCATTGACAAACAGCGCTCGGATAATAGTTTCGTGCAGGGGGAACAGCAGCAGCTCCATATCGCCCAGTCGTTTGCCATCCTTCCAGCGGTAGAGTGCCTTGCCTTCGTTGTTGGTGAGCCAAGTGACACCTTTATCGTCGGCAAACGAGTAGAGAGGATAGGGGAAGGGTTTAGTGTCGTCGGCATCAATGACTGTCACCTCATTGCCTGTTACCACGATGGTCGACATCGTTTCTGCCTTTTTGCCAGAGTGGTAATTTGTAAATATCTCATCGCCCTTTTTCTTATACCACACCATCCCGTAGAGGTTCTGAAGCCAGATAGTACCTTTGCTATCCTTCACAATCTTCCTGACATTCTCCAGTCCAGAAACTTTTCGCCGTTGCTGACCGTCGGGCCCCATGAGGTATACCCCGTCCTGTTCTCCGCTGTAGATGTTCTGTCCGTCTTCCATCAAGGCTGTTGTCGTACGTGTCGACAGTTGTTTTGCTGTGCCGTTGGGGAACAGTCTGAACACACCCTCTGCGGTAGCGGCCAACAGTTCCTGGTTGCTTCCCTTCAGATCCCAGCAGGCATATTTCACGCTGGTCACATGCTCGAACTTCTGTCCGTTGAGGCGGTACAGACCGTCGTCAGTGCCGACATAGATGGTGCCATTGGCTTTCTCTATCGACAGCACTTCGCCGTTGAGGCCTTCATTCTGTGTGAACCGTGAATAGGCCGACGGTACCTGCATGGCAAATACACCTTTTGTTGTAGCACCCCAGAGGTGTCCTTGCTCGTCGTAGGCCATATATGACACGTTGTTTGAACAGAGACCGTTCTTGTCGGTGATACTGAAACTCTTGCCTGTGTTTTGGTCAGCAATCTTTAGACCATTGTTCTTTGGCAGAATCGACAACAATCCATGACCTAATTCCTCTGTCATCACCGTATCGCTTCTGACCAGTTCCTTATTTCCCTTTTCGAGAGCATCGATATCCACCACATCCATCATACCAAGTTTCATGCGGTCCTTGTCGATTTCTTTCACGACCTTCACCTTGTTGTCGTTAACCTCATAGATAGTTCCGGTGCTGACGATAAACCTCAACTTTGGCCCCTGCTCGTAGATCTCGCTCACTTCGCCTCTGAACAGTTCTGGCTCACTGACTCTCTTAATATTCAGTTCACCATTGTCTTCTACCACCACCTTGCCGAAATAGTTGTAGCCGCCTACCCATATCACATTGGTAGAGGCTCTATATACCACAGTTACGCGGGTTATGCCTGGTGTACGTATGATTCGCCACTGGGCATGGTCATAATACATCAGTCCCTCAAAGTTGGCCACCAGGATATTGCCTTTTCCATCGGTCTCGATGTCGAAGTTCATGTTGTTACCATGATATTCCTCCGGTGTATAGTTGCGGATAAAGGGTATTCCTTGGGCAGAGCCGGTGACGGGCAAAAGGGTAAAAAGGTAAAAAGGTAAAAACCTTTTCGCCAGATAGTTGGTGATATGGATAATTGTCGATTTCATTTTTACTTTTTTACCTTTTTTTATTCCACGAATTTCTCATACGGCACATTCGGGCCGATGTAGTAGTTCCATTCTTCTGTTGTCAGGTTGCGCTTCAGTTTCTTCTTCATGGTGTCCACCATCTTGTTGATACTGATGTTCACCGCCGTCAGGTTGCCCTTTGCATCACACATCCAAACCGTCTCTTTGGTCGAGTCGAGTTGGAAATTCATAATCCAGTTGTTGGTCTGCAACAGGGGCATTGGCTCAACCTTCTCGTTATCGCTGATCCACAGGTTCACGCTGCCGTCGTAGCTCGCCGAGAAGAGACGTCGGCCGTTCATCTTCATCTTCGAAATGCGAGAGCGGTGACCTACCAGCTTCTGCATCCTCCCGTTCTTGTCTTTTAGCCAGATAGTGCCGTCGCTCATGCCGTAGGCCTCCATTCCCGTGTTCTTCGATTCGCAATAGGCCGTGACCTTGCCTTCTACGGGCACTTGCTCTGTGGTGATATCGGTTAATCCGGACACCTGGTGCATCTTACCTTGGTCGTCGAACAGCAACGGCAGGTTGTTTCGCCTTGCTCCCATCGTAAATTTAAAAGGCAATTGTTTGACGTTGGTGACGATATTACGTTTCAGATCAAGCAGTCCGATGCTTTTCTCGCCGATAATCAGCAGGTTGTTATCGTTGATGTCGTGCACCCGCATCGGGTGTTCAATGTTTTCGAGGGGGATTACTTTCGGTGTCTTGTCCTGTTTGGTGATGGCCACCACATGACCCGTACGACTGGCAACATAGATATTCCCCGTATTCTTCACCACCAACACGTCGCGGAAGTCAAAATCGGGATTGTTGAAGAGGGTAGTGGTCTTCAGTTGGTTGCCCTGCCGTTCGCTTAAGAGTATTTCGCCGTAGTTACTCACGCTCACTACCTTATTGTCCTCGCCAGGTATGAATTCCAGATTGGTGACCACACCCGCATGTTCCGACCACACGCTGACACTCTGACTCGAACGCATCAACGACTGTAGCACAGCAGGATAGTATACGTCGCCTTTGTAGCGTTGTGTGTAGAGATAGGAGGCATAGCTCAGCAGATCGGCCACCTCGGTGTTGTCTGCCTGAAACAGGATGGTGGAGAGCGATCCGAGTGAACGTCCGAGGGCGATATAGCTCAGCGTGTCGGCCGTACGTTTCGAGAACTCAGCCTGTATGCGCTGGTGCTCTGCCATCTGTCGCTGGGCTTCGGCCACTTCCGATGCCTCGAGTGCTTTCTTCTCCGATGCAACGGCATTTCTCTCGGCGATGAGGGCATTCTGTCGCTCCATCTCCGACCGCAGGCGCATCTCGTTGGCGATGCGCGTCTGCTGAAGGGCTTCCTCTCGCTTCTCGTCAGATATCTCGCGCTGCTCATTGGCAATCTCCTCCATCTGGGCACTCACACTTCTGTCGATGGCCGAACGCATCTCCTGTTTCCGAAGGGCGGACAGCTCTTTCTCCAGATCTTTCACTTTC
>Ga0247611_10004828_pt1 | contig 18366 bp, 19 predicted proteins | sample 177DNAGHGhighgp2_FD_192422 | JGI IMG/M metagenome (GOLD analysis project Ga0247611, IMG submission 192422) | Sheep rumen microbial communities from Palmerston North, Manawatu-Wanganui, New Zealand - 1770 DNA GHGhigh gp2 | ecosystem: Host-associated > Mammals > Digestive system > Stomach > Rumen... | reverse complement strand
CGCTTGCGGCAACAACAATTCCAAGAAGGCCGCTGAGGCCGAGGCTGCTGTCGAGGAGGCCGTCGAGGCCACCACCGAGGCTGTCGATTCCACTGTCGCCGCTGCTGCCGACACCGTCGCCGCCGCTGCCCAGGAGGTTGTCGAGGAAGTCAAGGGCGAGTAATTCCCCCTTCATATCCTCCCATGGATCGGATATTGTCCCAGGTTGGAACAATATCTTTTTTTTGTATCTTCGCGTAAGTAAAGGAAACGACATGGCGACATCGAAGGCGAAAACCGTGTGGTTCTGCTCGAACTGCGGCAACGAATACTCCAAGTGGATGGGCAAATGCCCTGCCTGCGGGGAGTGGAATACGATGGTGGAAAAGGAAGTGGTCACCGGGAAGCGGCCCTTGTCCGCTTCGGTCTCCGTTCCGGGTGCGGGGCGGAAACCGATGCCCCTGAAAGAGGTGTCCACGACGGAGGAGGACCGCGTGTCCCTCGGCAATGCCGAGGTGGACCGGCTCCTCGGCGGCGGCATCGTCAAGGGCTCCCTGGTGCTGATGGGCGGCGAACCCGGTATCGGCAAGTCCACGCTGTCCCTGCAGATCCCACTTTCCTGTCCGAACCTCAAGGTCCTGTATGTCACGGGCGAAGAGAGCGTCAAGCAGGTGAAGATGCGGGCGGACCGCCTGGGTGGCGATGCTTCCAACTGCTTGATTTACAGCGAAACGCTGATGGACAACATCCTCGCCGAGGCGGAATCCGCGGCCCCGGACCTGGTCATCGTGGATTCGGTCCAGACAATGTACAGCCAGAACGTGGAATCCACCGCCGGCTCCGTTTCGCAGGTGAAGGAAGTCGCCGCCTCGCTTCTCCGGTTCGCCAAGGGCAGCGGGATTCCCGTCATCCTCATCGGCCATATCACGAAAGAAGGGACCATCGCCGGTCCGAAGGTCCTGGAGCACATTGTCGATGTGGTCCTCCAGTTCGAAGGCGAGAACCGGGGTGCCTACCGGGTCCTCCGGAGCATCAAGAACCGCTTCGGTTCCACCTCCGAACTGGCGGTCTTCGAAATGACCGGCGCCGGACTCAGGCAGGTGGCCAATCCTTCGGAACTGCTGATCCCTCAGCACGAAGCAGGCCTGAGCGGAACAGCCATCAGCGCCATGCTGGACGGCAACCGTCCCTTCATGTTCGAGGTGCAGGCGCTGGTGTCATCGGCCGTGTACGGAACGGCGCAGCGCAGCGCGACGGGCTTTGATGTCCGCCGTCTGAACATGCTTCTCGCGGTGCTGGAGCGCCGGGCCGGTTTCAAGCTTTCCCAGAAAGACGTGTTCCTGAACATGGCCGGCGGCCTGCGGATTACGGACCCGGCCTGCGACCTCGCCGTCGTCGTGGCCGTGCTTTCCTCGAACTTCGATTACGCCATTCCCGGCGACGTGTGCTTTGCCGGCGAGGTGGGCCTCAGCGGCGAGATCCGCCCCGTCTCCCAGGCTGAGCGCCGCGCCGTGGAGGCGGCCCGCCTGGGCTTCCGCCGCATCTTCGTTTCTTCCTATACCCGTTTCGACCGTAAACCCGAGGGCATCGACATCGTCAAGGTGGCCGACATTCCCGCCCTCGTAAAATCCCTGTTCCGATGAGCATGACGATGAAACAGATCAACCGGTATCTTTTCCCGATTCTGATCGTGGCGGCGGTTTTCCTGGCCGTCAATCGCCCGAAAGCCTTTACGCCTGAGGAGCGGACCATCATCCGGGAGTCCGATTCGGTGATGTATGTGACGGTGCTGCCGGAAGACAGCCTGGTCCTCAGGACCTCCAGTGCCGACCTGACGCCCGCCGAATTGAAGTCGAAAGACCTCCGGACGCTGATGGCCAAGATGCTTTCCACCGTGAAATCCCCCAAGCAGGACGGCGTGGGAATCGCCGCTCCCCAGGTGGGGATTGACAAGCGCGTCATCTGGGTGCAGCGTTTCGACAAGGAGGGGAGTCCCTTCGAATGCTATCTGAACCCGCACCTGGACAGCTTGTTCGGGCCCATGGGCAAGGGTCCGGAAGGTTGCCTTTCCGTTCCGCCCATGCGGGGGCTCGTTCCCCGGTACACCTCCGTCATCGTCTCTTATGTCGATGCGGAAACGCTTCAGCCCAAACGCGATACGGTTACCGGCTACACGGCCGTCATCTTCCAGCACGAATGTGACCACCTGGACGGGAAACTCTATATCGACCGGGCCGATACCGTTTTCGTCTCCCCTTCCTGGGAAGCTGAGCGGCGTGCCTTCGACTACTCCCGCCCCGATTGGTGGCCTTCAGGGCAGGAATAACTTCCCCTGCCAGGTGTCCCGTTCGCGGAGGCGGGCGTCCAGCCGGGAGGAAAGCTCCGCGGCCTTGACGCCCCAGCCGGGGACGGCGAGATAGCGGGGCGGAACGCTTGCCGCGAGGCGGCCGACTGCGATGTCAGGCCGCAGGCGCTCCAGGATGTCGGAGAGCAGGTCGATATACCCGTCCGGCGTCCACCGGACGAAATCCTCCGGCCGGGCGGCGAATTCCTCCGCCATCGGCGTTCCCTTCAGGATCTGCAACTGGTGAAATTTGACCGTGTCCAGGGGGAGGGCGTTGATGTGCGCCACCTCCTCCAGCAGCGTTTCCGGCGTTTCGCCCGGGAGGCCCAGGATGAAATGGCCGCAGACCGGAATCCCCCGTGCGGCCGTTTCCCGAACGGCCCGTTCCACGCAGGCGAAATCGTGCCCCCGGTGCACCCGCCGGAGGGTTTCGTCCCGGGTGGACTCGATCCCGTACTCCATCCGCGCGCAGCCCAGCGAAGCGATGTAGTCCAGTTTTTCCGCATCTACGCAATCCGGCCGCGTGCCGATGACGATGCCCTCCACCGCCGGGTGCGCCAGCGCTTCCCCGTACACTTCCTTTAGGCGGTCAAGGGGCGCAAACGTGTTGGAAAATGACTGGAAGTAAGCCAGATACGGCCCGTGCGACCGTCCCCTTGCCGCGTGGAAAGCAATCCCCTCGTCAATCTGCTGCGTAATGCTCTTGGACGGGACGCTGTACGCAGGATGGAACGCGGCATTGTCGCAGAACGTACACCGGCCGTGCGGACACGTGAAACCCGCGTCCACAACCAGTTTTTGCCCCGGCTCCCCAGCCGCGCAATACCGCCTTCCTTCCAAATCCATGGGCCAAAGTTAAAAAACAATGTTATATTTGCATCGACAATTCTAAACGAGTGAAAGTATATGAATCTTCGTGACATCAAGAAAGGTCATAAAGAATTGTAATGACTGATGTCGGGATATATCGAAACAGGCCGCTTCAACGCGGCCTATTGTTGTATCAATGATTCTGTAGGATCTGTATCTGCCGACGTTTCAATGCCGTCAGGATGCTAAGTTCTGTCATAGGCGTGAGACCTGTAAATGTGGTTTTGGCCTTCAATTCATCCAGCGGCATTTCAAGTAGAAGTTTCGCAATGCACTCATCTGCAAACGAATTGGTAACGGTATCTATGCCGGTAAAGTCAAGGACAACTTTCTCGTCTCCATCCAAAAGTGGACGGAGATCGGCCCTGATCCGAGCCCCGAGGAGACGTGTTCCCATACTGTCTCCATATTTGGAAAACTTAAATACTACCATAACTTTTCTAATCCGGTATGATTTTCCAAAAACAATTCATTGAATTCCTCTGCCGGGTCTGTTCTATGGTCCACCACAAAAGAAGGGTCGATATCCATGTTGGCCCGCAGTTCAAAATATACAATTGTTCCACCCCACGGCTCTGATTCTGAGACTCTCATATCTCCGTTTGCAGTAAGCGTATGACTTCCGGAGCGAATAATCAGTTTATGGCCTGCAGTATTGATCAATCTGGATGTGGAATATAGGCCGAACCCCATACCCTTACCGTCAGACACCCTGTCCTTGATGCAATACTCAAGCGCCTGCGGCTCTGTGATTGAAGAATACTCGTTGTTCTGAGCTAGTGACGCTTGAATACCCATCCCGTCATCGGCAACAAGAATCTGAATCAGATGCTGCTCTTCCGAGTAGTTGGTAATGACAATGCCTACAGTTTTGCCGGAATGAATGAGTACGTTATCCATTACTTCGTAGAAACAATAACTCATTGCCTGAAGCAGAGAAGTTTCCACTTCAGGTTGATGAATCAGAACTTCTACCAATCTGCGGTACACCTGCTGGATGTTCTTTTCATCGAACAGCTCTATGCAGACGTTGTCCGCTACAGGAAAGTACTGATGTAATAATGTATCTACGTTCATAATGGCTCAACCAAACACTCTCTCGCAAAGATAACAACACGTCGCGAGAAATCAAAAAGAAGGGGAACCCTAACCAGAACAACTTCTTCAACGCTCCGTCCCTCCCGTCATCCTTAACAAGACCTGGCGCCAGATGATTCGCAGATAAATGGATTTTGCAAAATAATCACTATCTTTGCAACGTATTTCAAAACAGAAAGAAAGTTATGAATCTTCGTGACATCAAGAAAGACATCGAGTATGTGATCGGTGCGTTCGTGGACGACTGCGCCCTGTTCCTCTCCGTCCATCCGGGCAAGAATGCCGATGCGGTCGCCGACCTCATCGACGGTGCCGTGGACCTGTACAACGAGCTCCGCGACAAGCTGGGCAAGCCCGAGGGCAGCAAGCGCGCCTACTATGACGGCATCCGCAAGGAGCTTCTTGAGAAGACCGACGGCCTCTACGACAAGCTCAGCGAAGCGGTCAAGAAGGGTCTCGGCGAGTAAGAGCCGCACCATCGACATAAAAAGGTGTCCGAAGCCAGCGCTCCGGACACCTTTCTTGTATGCAGGCCGCCGTCAGAACGACCACTTGTAGCCTATGCCGGCGGAAATCATGTTCCCGGTGTACCAGTCGATGGACTTGAGAACGAGGTCGTTCTTCTCGTAGCTGGAGGAACCTTCGCGGTTCGTGTCGATCTCCTTGTCCCTGTAGTGGTCGCCGAGGAGGTAGAAGTCCAGCTCGTGGTGCTTGTTGAACTTCACCGTCACACCCAGCTGGAGCCGGTAGCGGTTCACGTAGGCATGCGTATAACCCAGGAATTTCTCGTTCGTGTACTTGTCCTTGTTCTTCTCGGCCGAGGCGTTGTACGTGCCGGAATAGGCCGCGTCATTCAGCGTGTTCCGCAGTTCGAAGGCCGCATAGGGGATGACATTCTCCCAGCCGCGGTATTTCACCGAAACCTTGGACTTGAGGGCCAGGGCGTTGCGCGGTGCCTGGAAGGCGTTGAAGTCGTCCGGCCTGTGCGTCAGGCGGAGGGTTTCCTTGACGCCGAACTGCCACCAGGGCGTCTTCCAGGTGCCGGTGAGGAAGAAGTTTCCCCGGCGCCGGACGCTCCAAGTATTGGCCAGGAGGTCCTCGTCGTACTTGTACCGGTTGATCAGCTCGTATTCGGCCCCCACCTTCAGGAACGGGAGGACCTTGTACTCCAGGCCGACGCCGGTATAAAACCGCAGGATGTCTTCGCCATTGGTGTAGTAGCGCGCCTCTTCGTGGGCGAGGATATGCAGGCCGTTCGCCACTTTCGCGTCGGCCTCCACGGTCGCGCGGGCACCGAAGGACGTGCCTTCGTCATACGTAGTCTGGGCGATGGCGCAGAAAGGAACCAGCGCCAGGAGGGTCAGGATGGTCTTTTTCATTGCTCTACGAAGTCTTTGGCCCGGGTGATCTGGTCGATGGACCCGGTCTGTCCCTTGTCCAGGGTATAGAATACCTTGATGTAGGCCGCGTCGCGGAGGAAATCGACATGGCCGACCTCCAGATTGTCCACTTTTACGCCCACGCGTTTCTCGAGGTCGGCGATGAGTTCGGCGCGCTTCTCCGGGACGATCAGGTCGATGCGGTCATACAGGACGAGTTTCGTGGACGTGTGCCGGAGGAGTTTCTCGTTCTCGAGCACCCAGATCAGGGCCACGACGAGGAGGTTCGACAGGAGGGTGACCAGCAGCGCGCCCCCGTTGAGCGCATAGTGCGGGGCCGGCCCGGTGGCGCCCACCACGTGATACAGCGGTGCCAGGCCGTTCATCGCCGCCAGGGCGATGATGACGAACAGGTAGGTCATCTCCCGGATGGGGACGGTTTCGGTCCGGTACCGGATCACCCCGAAGATGGCGAACAGGCCCAGGGTCAGGCCCACGCCTACCTCCACGTTGCCCATGATGTACAGGAGCATGAGCATGGCCGTGGAGAATACCATGAAGGTAAAGAAGTAATCGCGGCGGCGGCTTTTCCGGTAGTAGAACAGCCCCACGATGACCCAGCACACGGCGAGGTTCAGGAAGAAGCGGATGGCGAGCTCGGTGAGGCTCTGGGAGGTGGTCATCATGGCGTCCGTGATGGTCTGGACGTCCAGGAAGTTATCGTCGGCGAGGTTGAACTCGTCCAGGTCTTGCATTGAAATCATGCGACAGTGATTTGATGGTTGATGGTCTTTTCGATCTGGCGCACCTTCACCTTGAACCGGTTGGACTTGGCCGCAGGGTCCGTGAGGGTGACGGCGATGCAGTATTTGCTGATCCGGGCGGGCTTCACCCGGTGGTCGAGAAGGATGCCTTTCATCTGACTGGCGGCATGGCCGTCCTGCTTGAGTTCGATGATGACGGCATCGAGGAGGGAGGTCTCAAAACCCGTACGGAAGTTCTTGAAACACAGGCGGGTGTCGATGGTGACGCGCTCGGTCATCCCCGGGTTCACCAGGGTAATCCGCTTGAAAAGAGTTTCGAGGGTCGGTAACAGCTGCCCCGCTTCGAAGTCCGAATGGCCGGCGAGATACCGGCAGGCCGCCTCATCGGCCCGGAAATCCGGCAGTTCCCCGATCGGGATCGGTGTCCGCTTCTTTTTCGTCCGCCCCCGGTTGTTCTTCCGTTTGATCTCCAGGAAGGCGTCGCCGGAATTGACATAGGCGCGGGTGCGCACCTTCTGCCGGCGGAGCCGCTTGTTGTGGTGGTCGGAGAACATCCGGAGCCCTTCGGTGTCGAAGTACACGGAGTCGTAGGGACTGATCCGGGCGCCGTCGGCGACAAGGACCCGGTAGCCGGCCGCTGCCGCGTCCCGGAGGACGCCCAGCAGCGTTTTCTCATCGGTGAGATACTTCGTGTCCACCCGGTTCATCAGCTTCACCGACTCCATCTCTTCAAGGGTGACGGGCGCGAGCGCATCCAGCGGTTCCACGAAGGAGATATGCGACTCCTCAGGCATCTTCGGTGAGGTATTCAAAGACCTTGATGGAGACGAGTTTCCCCTTGGGGTCGTAGTTGTACTGGGTCTTCTTGCGCCCGAACTCGTTGTATTCGAACTTCCGGACGGTCTCCAGCTTGTTCCGCTCATTGTACAGGTATTCCTTGGTGCACTTCCCGTCGGCCCCATACTCGTAGCGCTTGCGCCATTTCTGGCCGTAGGCGTTGTATTCGATTTCCTCGATCTTCTTGCCGTCGGCGTTGAAGGTCGTGATATGGTCCAGGGCCTTGCTGCCGCTCTTGGGATCGGTCTTCCACTCCTTGATGACGAGATTCTTCTTGTTGATCTTGGGGGTGTCTGTCGTCTGCCCCAGGGCCGGAAGGGCCAGGACAAGCGCGAAGGTGATGAGGGTCAATATCCGTTTCATGGTACAAATATAAGCATTATCATTTTACCAGCCCATGCCGGGACCGCCGCCCCTCCCGCCGGGGCCCATGGCGCTGCCGCCGGTATAGGTGGACAGGGAGCAGTTGTTGCCGCCGGTGACAGTCGCGCCCACCGTGTACAGGCCGCCGAAACAGCCGGTACCGCCGGAGACAGCGACCCCGTACTTGACAGTCTCCAGGGAGGGGGCCGATACGATGAGGGCAAGATTCTTCACGGACGGGGTCTTGAAGGCGCCGAGGAGTTTCCCGTCACCGTCATACAGCGCATAGTCGGTGCTTGCCTTGACCGTTCCGGCCGACCAGCAGTTCTGGCCGATGGAGGCTCCGCTTTCCATCCCGCCCACGGCGATGACGGTTCCGCCGGTGATATAGAGCTTTTTCTGCGCCTCGGAGTTCGCGTCGATGGCGAGTTCCGCACCGCCGGTGCCGAGGGCATAAACGACCCCGCCCTTGATGAAGAGGTTGCCGTTGGCGTCCAGGCCGTCGTTGCCGGTGGAATGGGCAAACACCGCTCCGCCTTCGATGGACAGGTCCCCGCCCGCATTGACGGCGTCGTCACTGGCGGTGACACTTACCTCGCCTCTGGTCACGACGATGACGCCCTTGGCCTCCAGGCCTTCATGCTTGGAGGAAACGGCGGTGATCTTGCCGCCGGAAATATACAGGTTGCCGTCGAACTTGATGGCCTTGGAGGCGACTGAGTTGTCGGAGGACGAGCCCTGGCCTCCCCAGCCGCCCATTCCGCCCGGGCCCATCCGACCGCCGGACGAGCTGGTGCCGTAGTTGGCTCCGCTGACCGTCACGTTCACGGTCCCGCCGTTGAAGTAGGCTACGTTGTCGCCGCTGATACCCTTGGCGCCCGTGCCGGTGCTGGTGACGGTGAGCGTCCCGTTGTCCATGACGAAGCGCAGGTCGGCCTTGATGCCGGCGACGCCGGTCAGTTCGCCGTCGACCTCGCCGGCCGACCCGGTGGTCTTGATGGTGGTCACTCCGCCGCCGAAATAGACCAGCGTATCGGAGGAAAAGCCTTTCTTCCCGGTTCCGGACACATTCACGTCGATGGTCCCGTCACTCACGATGATGGCTTCCTTGCCGCGGACGCCGTGTCCGGCGCTGGAGGAAACGTTCACCCGGGGCGCGCCCATGAAGCGGACATAATCGTCGGAGGTGATGCCGGCCTTGCCGGTGGCGTTCACGGTCAGGCTCCCGCCGCCGCTGAAGACCAGCTGGCCCTCGGAGAAGAAGGCGGCCTTTTCGTCCTCGTCGTCAGGCGTTTCCGTGTAGGAGGCGCCGTCCGCGAGGGTATTGGTTCCCTTGACGACCACGTAAGTGCGTTTGTGGCTCTGGTTGTTGATGGCGGCACCCTTGGGATTGGTAAGGGTGAGACCGTTTAGGAAGAGCTGCTGCTTGCGGGAACTGTACAGTTTGAAGTAACCGTCGGAGGAAGAGCCTGAAAGCTCGTAGATGACCACCTCGGACCCGTTGTTGGTGATGGTGACTCCGGCTCCGTCCACCGTGACGGCGAACGCGTCCGATGCTCCGGAGACGCTGGCGGTACTGCCGGCATAGGTCACTTTCACCGTCCGCTCGAAAGTGGCGGAAGAGACATCATCCTCGCTGTTGTCGGTGAGGATATCCTCGCCCAGGGTGTCATCGGCCGTAAGGGCTGTTTCCGCCTCGGGAAGGTTGATTGCGAAGGAGTCCTTGGAGCAGGCCTGAAGCAGGCTCAGGCCTGCGAGGACCAGGGTGAAATAAAGGGACTTTTTCATAACTTCTTCGGGTTTAGGGTTACACTACTTATAATGATTTGCGCGCAAGTTTCTGCCGGCAAGATAATCAAGAACCCCGCCCCGGTGAAATCTTTTCAGCGAACGGGCCGATTCTCTCAGCGAACGGCCCTGTCCATTGGAAAATGTTTCGTAATTTTGCAAAAACCCGGGACCTGATGAAACGGATGGATACGGAAAAGAGACAGGAGGTTGTCATCTACGGCATTCTCTGGGGAATCGTTTTCCTGCTGGTCCCCGCCGTCATGCTGCTCCAGGGACGCTCCAATGACCCGAGTTTCCAGCTTAAGGAATTATTCCGCATCTGGCTGGGCATTCTGCCTTTCTTTCTGCTGTTCCTGTTCCATGACCTGCTGGCCGCTCCGCTTTGGGTGGAGAAAGGGAAGGTGGGCGTTTATGTGGCCGTTACGGCAGGCCTGCTGCTTGTGTTCGGCGGTTATGTATGGGCCGGCCGCAGTCCCGGGCCGATGCCACCGGACGGGCCGCCATTCCCGGAACAGACGGACCGGGACCGGCCGCCCCTGGATCGGGGGGAAGAGGGGTCGATGCCGCTGCCTCCGGACGGAGGACGGCATCCGCGGGGGAGTATGCCCATGACCCCTGAAGTGATGAAGTTTGTGATGGGTCTGCTTGTGCTGGGGGTGAACCTGGGCGTGAAGTACTATGTGAAATCTCTCCGGAGCGAACGGATGATGGCGCAGATGAAGGCGGAGAACCTGGAACGGCAGCTGGAAACGCTCCGTTACCAGATCAATCCGCATTTTTTCATGAACACCCTCAATAACATCCATGCCCTCGTGGACATCGATCCGGAGCAGGCGAAGACGAGCATCGAGGAGTTTTCCAAGATGATGCGGTTCATCCTCTATGAAGGGGACCGGCCCACGATTCCGCTCTCGAAGGAACTGGAATTCCTGCGGCATTACGTCGCGCTCATGAAAATGCGGTACGCGGATTCCGTCCGCATCGACCTGTCCCTGCCGGAGGAGGATTCCGGGGCGGAGGTGCCGCCGCTGGTGCTCGCTTCATTCGTGGAGAACGCATTCAAGCACGGAATCAGTTACGAGAAGCCCTCTTTTGTACGGCTGGCCGTTTCCCTGGAAGGCGGAAAGATCGCTTTCAAATGCGTGAACAGCCGCCAGGGCGAGGAACAGGTGCGGAGCCACGGCGTGGGCCTGGCCAATGTCCGGGGCCGGCTGGACCTCCTGTACGGGGACCGCTATACCCTGCACATCGACCAGAATGCGGAGGTATATGATATTCTGCTGCTCCTGCCGACGGAGGCGGCCCGCGCATGATCCGTGTCGTGATTGTCGATGATGAGCCGCTGGCTCTCAAGCAGTTGGAACTCTATATCGGGAAGATACCCTTCCTGGAGCTGGTCGCGTCCTGCCCGTCTGCGGCCGCCGCCCGTCCGCACGTGGGGGAGGCGGATATCCTGTATGTGGATATCAACATGCCCGACCTCTCGGGGATGGATTTCGTCCGGTCGCTGGAGAATCCTCCGCTGGTGGTTTTCACGACGGCCTATTCGGAGTACGCCCTGGAGGGCTTCCGGGTCCATGCTGCCGATTATCTGTTGAAACCGTTCAGTTTCTCCGAATTCGAGGCTTCGGCGCTTCGGATCCGGGACATCATCGAAAAGACCCGTCCGGTAATGGTCCAGCCCGAAGTGCTGACTTTCAAGATGGATTACAGGACCGTCCGGGTGGAACCGGACCGGATCCGCTATGCGGAAAGCATGAGTGAATACCTGAAAATCTGGCTGACGGATGCCGACGCACCCCTGGTCGTGCTCTATAGCCTGAAACGCCTTGCCGAACAGCTCCCTGCCGTCCGCTTCCGGCGCATCCACCGCTCCTACCTCGTGAACCTTTCCCTCGTCCGGGAATTCACCCGCTCCTCCGTCGTCCTGGAAGGCGGCATCACCCTCCCCGTCAGCGACCTCTACCGCACCGCCCTGCGCGAAGCCCTCGGTGACGTGTAATTGTCATTGAATCTACTTCAAATACTGCCGGAAGAACCCCCACATCTCCTCGCACGTATCCATATCTTTGTGGTGCCAGCTGTGTTTGGCCCCCTGCACCTCGTACAGACGGACCTCGATGCCGTCATCCCCGCCCAGATAGCGGTGCAGGACGACAGGATGATCGCCTTTCCGAGGCAGCATGACGGTCTCCTCATGCGTACAGCGGGCCTGGGCGGCCCAGTAGCCGACGGCCAGCGGAACGGCGATGTAAGCGCCCCAGCCGCCGGTGTCGGTCGGGTCGCCCTCCCATAGGGAGGTTTTGTCGGCGGTGCCGTGGACCTCCATGATGGGGACGGGCTTTTTCGCCTTCCAGTCCTTGTAGGCCCATTGCATGGTCAGTCCGGCGATCGTGGCGTAGGCGCGGAACAGGTCCGGGTAGCGATAGGCCATGAAATAGGTCATCTCGCCGCCGTTGGACATGCCGGACATGAAAACGTTGTCCCGGCCGATGCCATGGCGCCTGCACACCTGCTTCACCAGGGCGCGGATGAATCCCACATCGTCCCGCCGGAGCCCTTGCTGGACATCATAGCCCACGTTCCAGCCGGTCTTTCCCTTCGCGTCCTTCCCGCCCTGCGGATAACAAACGGCAAATCCCTCCCGTTCAGCCACTTCCAGCATCTCGGGACAATACCCTTCGGCCTTTCCTCCGTACCCGTGCAGGACGAGCACGAGCGGCGTCCCCGCATGGGCCCCCTCCGGCACGTACAGCCAGTACGTGCGTTCCTCGCCTTTGTAATGCATTGTATAGCGGACCGTTTCCGCAGCGCGGAGGCCCAGGGAAGCGCAGATCAGCGCAACCACGCAAAGAAGGAGTCTTTTTTTCATCATGCCCGTGAGAATATTTGCCGGCGGTCCCACTCGCTCCAGTAACGGAGGGCAAGTTCCCGCACGTACTGCCAGTAATCGGGAGAGTGACCGTAACGGGCTGCGCCGGCGGCGATATCGCTGCGGATCTGTTGTTCAAAGGCGGGTTTCAGGCGGAGGCGGAGTTGTTTTTCCCCTTGCGTAAAGAGGGCTTCCACCCGTTTTTCCTCCTCGTCCGAAATCCCGATGAGACCATGCCCCACCGTGGCGCCGGTACTGATCTGAAGACCGTCGTTGAGACAACTTACCGGCGGAACGGATCCGGCATAGGAAAGGATGGAGACTTCACCGGCAAGTCCTTGGGATTCAAACCACTCGCGGGCGTACAGCCCCATTTTGGCCCCCAGGGTGGAATAGATGCCCAGGTGCCCGTGGATCTCGCCGGTCAGGACGACCAGTCTCCATTCCCGGGCCCCGAAGCGCTCCATGCAAGGGCCCATGATGCGCTGGACATCATCGGCATAAACCTCGGAGGGAAGGGTGTCGAATCCTTTGATTACCACTTTTCGATGGCTTTCAGGACGGCGTAGCCGCCCACCATCTGGATGAGGATGCCGGGCCAGCCGATCCGGACATCCTGCAGGGCATGCAGGAGGTTGAAGTCCATCAGGAATTCGGCCAGCATCCCGATCAGCTGATAGCCAAGGACGGCGAAGACGACGCTCCGGAAAGAGAAAGGCATCCGGCGGGACACAAGCGCCACGGCGCCCACCAGGGCCAGGGACTTGATCAGGATGGCCGGCAGGGAGGCCACAGGCGGCATCCCGAAGAGCAGGCAGTTGACGACCGGCGAAAGGACCGCCGTGAGAAGTCCCACCTTCCAGCCGCATTTGAAGGCGCCCACCAGGGTGAAGAAGTAGATGGGCAGGAAGATGAGTCCTCCTTGCGGAACCAGGTGGCACAGCTGGGGAATCACGATGTTGCCCGCGATGAAAAGGGCGGCGGCGAGATAGGTCCGCGCGTTGGAAAAGCTGTAGTGTCGGGTCAGTGTTGCGGTATTCATGTCCGTTTCAGGTTTTGCTTATCGGTCAGGGGGGCTATTTCCCGGCCAGGTGCTTCTCCCAGGCCCAGGCGGCGGCGAGGGTCTGCTCAACCGAGCGGGTGGCCTTCCAGCCCATTTCTTCGTTGGCCAGGGTGGGGTCAGCCCAAATGGCGGTGACATCGCCGGCGCGGCGCGGCGCGAATCGGTGCGGGACCGGAACGCCGTTCACCTTCTCGAAGGCGGTGACCAGTTCCAGTACGGAGACGGGACGTCCGGTGCCGATGTTGAAGACCTCGCAGTCCTCCTTCATCTTCCCTTCGATCATGCGGGTGACCGCAAAGACATGGGCCTTGGCAAGGTCCACGATGTCGATGTAGTCGCGGAGGCAGGTACCGTCCGGGGTGGGGTAGTCGTTGCCGAAGATGGACAGGCACTCCCGCTTGCCGACGGCGGTCTGGGTGATGTACGGCACGAGGTTGTTGGGAACCCCGCGGGGAAGTTCGCCGATGAGGGCGCTCGGGTGAGCCCCGATGGGGTTGAAATAGCGGAGGAGGATGCCTTTGACGGTACCGCCGGAGGCTTTCACCGTATCGCGGAGGATGTCCTCGCACATGGTCTTGGTGTTGCCGTAGGGCGACGTGGCAGGCTTGCGCGGGGTCTTTTCCGTCACGGGAACCACCTCGGGCTCTCCGTAAACGGTGGCGGAGGAGGAGAACAGGACGTTGCAGCCGCCCTTCTCCTGCGCGGTCTCCAGCACGTTCAGGAAGCTGGTCAGGTTGTTCCGGTAGTACATCAGGGGCTTCTCCACGGACTCGCCCACAGCCTTGAAGGCGGCGAAGTGGATGACCGCGTCGATGGGATAGTCGGCAAAGATCTTTTTCACCGCCGCAAGGTCACAGAAATCCATCTCCACCAGCGGGATGTCCTCCCGTCCGGTAATCTTTTTCACACCTTCGAAACAGGTGCGGTCGCAGTTGGAGAAGTTGTCGGCGACCACTACGTCGTAGCCCGCCTCGATGAGCTCCACGGTTACGTGGCTTCCGATGAATCCCGCCCCGCCGGATACAAGCACTGTCTTTTTCATTGTCACTTGGGTTAAGCTATGCAAAGGTAAGAAATTTCTCGGTATCTTTGCAGTATGCGTTACAAAGTATCGGGCGTCTGTTTCGCCCTGGCTGCCTGCCTGACGGTGCAGGCGCAGACGTTGCAGCAGAAAGTGGATCAGGCCGCCGGGCGGGAGCCGCTCAGGAGCGCTCTCGTGGGCGTGATGGTGCAGGACATGAAGGGGAATGTGATGGCTCAGCGGGAGGCGCAGCGGCGGATGCTATCGGCTTCGAACATGAAGCTCGTGACCACGGGAACGGCCCTGCATGCGCTGGGGGACGATTTCCGTTTCGAGACGGGGATCGGCTATACCGGCGAGGTCGATGGGGACGGCACCCTGCACGGGGACGTGTATGTCGTGGGCGGGGGAGACCCCACCATCGGCGTGGTGGATACAATGGCCGTGAAGCCCGACGCTTTGTTCTGGCGCTGGAAGTCCCTCCTGAAACAGGCCGGGATCTCCCGGATCGACGGCCGCATCATCGGCGACGGGCGGGCTTATGAAGGCCATCTGGAGAATACGACCTGGGGCTACGACGACACCGGGACCTATTACGGTGCGGGGACCAGCGCCCTGAGCTTTTATGAAAACGCCATCGACTACACCGTTTCGGCCGCCCTGGAAGGCGAACCCGTGAAAGTGGCCCAGCGGTATCCCGATACGCCCTGGATGCATTTCACGAACCGGTCGGTGACCGGGCCCAAGGGCACCGGGAACAGCCTGTACCTGTACACTACGGACCTGGCTCCCTATGCGGAGCTCCGCGGGACCTTCGCTGCGGACCGCAAGCCCAAGGTCGAACATTTCGCAAACAAATACGGCGCCCTCACCTGCGCTTACTATTTCTGGCAGAATCTCCGGAGCACCGGCTGGGACATCTCCGGCGGCTATGCCGACATCGACCGGGACGGCTATGTCCGCGGGAGCGGTTTCGTGCCTGCGGAAAAGGCCGGAAGCCCCCGGGTGATCGGCACATCCCTTTCTCCGGCCCTGTCCCGGATCGTCCGCAGGACCAACGTGGAGAGCGATAACTTCTATGCGGAGGCGATCTTCCGCCAGATGGGGGAGAAGGCGTGTGGAGTCGCCGTCTATGACAGCTGCCGCGTCGCCGCGCGCGAAGTCCTGGAAGGCCTGTTCGCCCAGGCCGGGATCCCGGCGGAAACGCTGGACGGCATCTACCAGGAGGACGGTTCCGGCCTGTCCCGCAAGAACCTCCTTTCCCCGGCCTTCATGACCGCCTATCTCCGGTCGATGGCCTGTTCCAAGGCTTTCGATGCCTTCCTGGGCAGTCTGCCGCGGCCCGGTGAGGGAACGCTGGCCACCGTCCTTCCCAAGCTTCCCGCCGCGCAGAAAGCCCGCCTCCGTTTCAAGAGCGGCTCCATGGACGGAGTCCTCTGCTATTCCGGTTACGTCCTGGATGCGGAGGGCAAGCCCACCCATGTTTTTTCCATCATGGTGGGCGGTGCCGCCGTTAAGACCAGTGTTCTCCGTGAGATCCTCGGAGGACTCATCGAAACCCTGATATAGACCGATCATGATGAGACACCTTGCCTTTCTGGCGCTGCTTTGCATGACCACGGCGCTGCAGGCTCAGCCTGAAATCACCCTCGAAGATATTTATGCCAAAGGCACGTTCCGGGCCCGGGGCGTCCCGCAGCCCACCTGGTTGGAAGACGGGCGCTCCTACTCCGCCTTCACGGCGGACGGGCTGGTCCGCGTGGATGCAGCCACCCTGGCGGAGACGGTCGTCGTCCCTGCATCGGCCTTGGTTCCGGAAGGGGCGGAACGGCCGCTCCGGATGCAGGGGTACCAGTGGTCGGAAGACCGGACAAAGCTGGTGATTTATACGAATTCCCGCAGGGTCTGGCGGCGCAACACGCGGGGCGACTACTGGCTCCTGGACGTCGCTTCCGGCAAGCTCCGTCAGCTTGGGAAGGGGCTGGAACCCGCCCGGATGATGTACGGGAAGCTGTCGCCCGCAGGAGACAAGTTCGGCTATGTCTATGACAACGACCTCTATGTGGAGGACGTCGCGACCGGGGAGCGCCGGAGGCTTACCTTCGACGGCGGGGAGCGCTTTGTCAACGGCAACTTCGACTGGGTGTATGAGGAGGAGCTGAGCTGCTACGACGGCTGGCGCTGGAACCCGGCCGGGGACCGGATCGCCTACTGGCACTCCGATACGGAAGGGACGGGAACCTTCCTGATTATCAATAACATAGATTCGCTCTATTCCTTCACCATCCCGCTGCCGTATCCGAAGGCCGGGACCACGAATTCGGCCGTGAAGGTGGGCGTCGTGGATGTGGAGACCGCCCGGACGGAGTGGTTCCCGGTGCCCGGCGACCCGCGGGAGAACTACATCGCCCGGATGGAATTCGTCCCCGGGACCGACGAGGTGATGATCCAGCAGCTCAACCGCCTCCAGAACACCAACACCGTGTATTACGGCAATGTCCGGACCCTCGCCCTGGAACCTTTCTACAGCGACCATGACGACGCCTTCCTCAATGTCCATGACAACATCGTCTGGCTGGACGGCAACAAGTACTTCACCTGGACCAGCGAAAAGGACGGCTGGCGGCACCTGTACCGCGTAACCCGGGACGGGAAAAAAGAAACCCTCATCACCAAGGGCGGATTCGATGTCATCGACGTGCTGGAGATCGACACGAAAGGCGGCTATGTCTATTACCTGGCCTCGCCGGTCAGCGCCGTGGAGCAGTATCTGTACCGCAGCCGGCTGGACGGGAAAGGAAAGGCGGAGCGCGTGACGCCGGAAGGATTCCACGGGGTATATTCCTACAACATCTCCCCGGGCGCGAAGTTCGCCCTGTGTTCCTACAGCAATTCCGCCACGCCGCGGGTGTATGAGATGGTCACCCTTCCGGACCATAAGGTCGTCCGCACGCTGGAAACCAACGCGGCGCTCAAGGAGGTCTATGCCTCCTACGGCTTCCGGACCCGGGAGTACTTCCAGGTGGATATCGGCGAGGCCGTCCTGGACGGCTGGATGATCAAGCCCCGGGACTTCGATCCCGCGAAGAAATACCCCGTCATCTTCAACATTTACGGCGAACCGGCCTCCTCGACCGTCCAGGACAGTTGGTCGGGCGACTACTGGAACCAGCTGCTGGCGCAGCAGGGCTACATCGTCATGAGCATCGACCCGCGTGGGACCAACAATCCCAAGGGTCGGGAATGGCGGAAATCCATCTACGGGAAAGTGGGCATTTTGGCGATGCAGGACCATGCGAAGGCCGTCCGTCTTGCGGAGAAAATGTTCCCGTTCATGGATCCGGAACGCATCGGCGTCTGGGGCTGGAGCGGCGGCGGATCCTCCACCGCGCACCTGATGTTCGAGTATCCGGATATCTACTCCGTGGGAATCGCCGTGGCGGGCGTCTATTCGCAGTTCCTCTACGATTCCATCTACCAGGAGCGCTACATGGGCCTTCCTTCCACGAATCCGGACGGCTATCGGGAAGGTTCCCCGATTACCCACGCCGCCGGCCTGCAGGGGGACCTTCTCCTGATCCACGGCACCGGGGATGACAACGTCCACTACCAGAGCTGCGAAATGCTGGTGAACGAACTCGTGAAACAGGACAAGCAGTTCTCCATGATGGCCTATCCGATGCGCACCCACGGCATCAGCGAGCGCGAGAACACGACGATGCACCTGTACCGGACCATGTTTCGCTTTTGGCTGGAACATTTGCCTTCTGGAGGACGGAAGTGACGGATTTTGAAATGAAATTGTTATCTTTGTGGATACACCAAAAACGAAGCGTATGGCAAGCAGTTCTGCAGGAAAGATAACCCAGGTGGTGGGGCCGGTCGTCGATGTGCATTTTGACCTGGAAGAGGGCGGGGAACTCCCCCGCATCCATGAAGCGCTGGAAGTGAAAAGGGCGGACGGACGTTCCCTCGTCATCGAGGT
>Ga0247611_10004827_pt1 | contig 18371 bp, 11 predicted proteins | sample 177DNAGHGhighgp2_FD_192422 | JGI IMG/M metagenome (GOLD analysis project Ga0247611, IMG submission 192422) | Sheep rumen microbial communities from Palmerston North, Manawatu-Wanganui, New Zealand - 1770 DNA GHGhigh gp2 | ecosystem: Host-associated > Mammals > Digestive system > Stomach > Rumen... | reverse complement strand
GCTTCTGCCTCTTCTGTAGGAGTTGGTGTATTTTCTACCGAGCTCTCCTTTACTGTTACACTGCAGCTAAGATTTTCGACATTTCCTTCGGCATCTGTAACCTTTACATGTACAGTTGCTGTTCCTACGCCTACTGCTGTAACTGTGTAAAATACCGGGTCTACTGCTACAACACCTGTATCACTTGATGAAATCGAAATGGTACTGCCCTGAGGTGCTTCGCTTACCTGAATTGCAAAAGACTTTGTTCCATCTAAGTACAAGGTCTTGCTGGTTGTTGAAAGTGAAGCTGCATATGTAATCTGAGCTCCTCCTGCTGCCGGGGTAAACAGTGATACTAACATTGCCATAACCATTATCACTGATATCCTTGCTAATTTTCCTTTTTTAAATAACAAATTAAACATTTGATTTTCCCTCCATTTCCTTTAAACGAATTTAAATCAAAATTACGTTAATGCACCTTCATCATTAACGTCACTCATTGTTCATTTTATCATAAAAACAAAAATATCTCAACACTATTTTATATATTTTTACTATTCTCTTTAGCTTTCTTATCTTTACGGCATAAAAGGCGGAGAAAATAGATTTCTCCGCCTTAAATATTTTTTAATATACTACTTTTAAAACCTTAGTACTCAAAAATACTTAGCACTCAAGAACACTTATTACTTAAGAGTAAATGTTCTCTGAATCTTAACAGTTGTCTCAAGAAGACCTGCTGCTGTGTTCTCCCTTACAACTACATCCTGAATTACAACGCTCTTACCAACTACTGTTGGGCTAACTGGTGTAATAGAAACGATGTTTTCTGTAACGTCTGTTGAACCACGCTTAGCTGTGTAATATGCCTTAAGATTTGAGTAATCTGAGATAGATGTTACATCACTATTAAGTGTAAGTGCAAGTGCATCACCGTCGTATACAACGATTGCTAATGATGGAGCTGCAAGCTTGTATGCTCCGCCTGTTCCTACATAAGCCTTAACGATGTATGTTCCAGCTGCTGCCTTCTTGATTGTTCCACCTGATGTCATAAGTGCATTAAATGTGATTTCTGATGTGCCTGAACCAGATACACCTGTTGTTACAGGATTTCCTGATGGATCAGTAATAATTACACTATATACATCCTTTCCTGTTGAAACTGTTGCCATGCTTGATGCAAGATTAAGTGTGCTTCCTGTATCTACTACGAAACCTTCTGAATCCTTACCTTCAAGACTGATTACTGATGTTCCTGTAACTGCCTTTGTAAGATCGATGAATAATCTTGTATTTGTAGATGAAAGTACATAATTTGTTGCTGTTGAGCTTGTTGCTGACTTAAGAGTAAGTACGAAGTTGCTTGTTCTTGTAACGCCGTCCTTCTCGAATGTAAATCTGATGATGATTGTCTTTGTTCCTGTAAATGACTTTCCTTCATATGTTCCGTTAGGCATTACTGTGAAGCCTGAGTAATCAGCATCGATTACTACTGATACGTCTGCACCTGAACCCTGAACTACTTCATAAGAAACTGAATTTAATGTTGTGTCATTTCCATACTGGTCTAATGCTGTAATATCTACATCTGCATCAGCTGCTGAAGCAAGAGAAATCTTTGCGTTATTAGCTGAAAGTGCAACGCTTGTAAGAATTGACTTATTTGTAACTGTTACAGGAATTACTGCGATAGCGCTTCCTGTAGAATTCTTAACGATAACCTTTACACTGCCTGTCTTAACCGGGTATACAATACCTGTATCACTAACTGCAAGTGTGTTGCTGTCTGATGATGTGAATGTGTATGTTTCTGCACCAGGAACATATAATGTCTCTGTGTCCTTACCTGTTGTCTTTGTGTACTTAATGAAAAGCTGCTTTGTTGTTGAATCAACTGGAAGTGATACACCTGAAGCTGAGTATGTCTGAGTTGATGGAACTGCTCCTACTGCACCGATTGCATATGTGAAACCTGAAGCTATTGATGTTGTCTCTGTTGCTGCAATAGGTCCTGCGCTTGTATAAGCAATTTCATTACCCATTGAATCGTAACCTACAACTACCTTTGCTGTAACTACTGCATTTACGCCACCCTTGGTGAAGTAGATCTGGTTGCCTGATATATAGTAGTTAACACTGTCTGCTGCTGAGAATGTAATTGTCTGATAATCTACTCCTGCAACTGCAACCTTTGTAACGTCTACGCCGTTTGCATTGTAAAGAGTATATGGGATATCCTTCATTTCGCCTGCTGTAACAGTTGTTGTTCCAACTGCAATGCCTGCTACCTTATTACCAACGCCCTTGAAGCTTGTTGATGAACCATTATATGAATATGTGAACTTTGTTCCTTCTTCTGCGTTCTCGTAAAGCTTTAAGTAAACTGACTTAGCATCGCCATTAACTGCTGTGATTGATGCATAGAGATTGCTCTGGATTGTTGATGTAACATTGTCCTTTGTTCTCTCAACCTTAAGAAGAGACTTGTCTGCGATAACTGCCTTTGCATCATCCTCTGTTGCAAATGTAAGTTTTACTACTGAAAGATCTGAAAGGCCTTCCTGTGTAGCTGAAACAATCTTTCCTGCAGCTGCTGTAGGTGTAGGTGTTGCTGTTGCTACTGGAGTAGGTGTAGGTGTTGCTGTTGCTGTCTTCTTTGCAACTACAACTACTGGATAAACCTTCTCGCTAAGTGACTGAACCTTGTTCTTTCCTGTATAATCTACAGCATAAACTGTAAGAACTGCTGTTCCTTCGCCCTTTGCTGTAATCTTTCCTGTTGTGCTTCCTACTGTGAATACTGATGTATCAGAAGACTTAAATCTAAGCTTATCTGTAACCTTTGTTGCGCCTGTTCCCCAGATAACTGCTCCGTTTGCTGTTGCTCTTCTGAAACCTACATGATATGACTTAACAGTACCAACCTCGATACCATTCTTTAATACCTTTGCAAGTGCTGAACGTACACCGATTTCTGCTGCATGACGGTATACCTTAACTGTAGCCTTGAGTGTCTTAACTGTCGTTGTACCATTCTTAACAGTTGCTGTGATTGTTGCTGTACCAACACCCTTAGCTGTGATCTTACCAGTTGATGCCCCAACTGTAGCTACTGATGTCTTGCTTGACTTGTAAGTAACCTTATAAGCTGAATTCTTGTTCTTTACTGAAAGAGTATAGGTGCTCTTTAAGTTTGTAGTTGTATCTGAGCCAAGATACAGCCTAATTGTTGTTTTGCTAAGACTCATTGTGGCAGCTTCTGCATTTACAGTTGGAATAATTGATGTAAATACAAGGGCTAACGCAAGGAGTAATGCAAAGTGTTTCGAAAACTTCTTCATTATTAATCCTCCGTTCCGAAGCAGTTATTGGCCTGCTTCTCGCCATTATTTTTACTGCTTAATAACTTACGCTAAACATTATATAAACTATTTATGTCAAAAGTGGCACAGAAATCTTACAATTTTCTTTCATTTCAAAGATTCCTATGCCACATTTTTGACACATTCATCATTTTTTAATAATTTCTGATGAATGATTATTTAGTTATTGATTGAGAATAAATGTCCTATCTAATGGATAGTCCGTAACTATAATTCCCTTAGTCGTCTTTTCCTTAATAATTACGTGCTTTACCTCGACTTCTTTTCCATTTACCTTTGGATCTACCGGCACAACGGATACTAAGTTACTTGTAACATCTACTGGTCCTCTGTATGCATAGAAGATATCCTTTAATTCTGCATATGAATTTATATGATATCCATTCTTAACTTCTATGCTTATTTCTTCACCCTTATTTACTGAAACTTCATTATAAGCCACAGGTGCATAGCTTGTTCCATCACCCCTGTATATATTTATGGTATAAAGGCCTGGGGTTATCTTTCTGATAGTTCCATCACCATTTCCTATAATACAACTGAAGTTTATGGTAGTGCTGCCTGAGCCGCTAAGACCTTCAGTAAATACATTTCCATCAGGTCCTGTAACTAATATGCTAAAGCTATTATCAGCAGTTGAAATTGCTGACTTTGATGATACTACATTAATAGGAACTGTGCTTCCATAATTTGCTCCATTCGGATCTAATGGCTGGAGCTGGATGGTCGCATTAGTTATCTGAGTCTTTGAAGTAAGATCTGCATTAAGACCAGTTGAACTAAGCAGCATCTTATAATGTGAAAGTCCTGGATCTATAGTATTTCTCATTACAAGAGTATAGGTCTGTGAGAAGCTCTTTCCATTCGATGAGAAGTCGAATCTTATCTTAAAGGTTCTATTGTCATCAAACTTTTCTCCATTATAGGTTCCCTTTGAGATTACTGTAATTCCCTTATAATCTGAATCGAACTTAATTGTAAAGTCATCGTTTCTGCCCTGGATTACAGCATAGGAAGCATTATCTATATTCATTGACTTTCCGAACTGATCCACTGCATTAACCGAAATACGCTTTGTAAATGAATCCTTGCTCATGACAATTGTATCATTTAATGGACTTATGCTTATTCCCTTTATCTGCGAAGCATCTGTTACTTCGATAGGAATGTAGGATATTGCATCTCCTGTCACAATGTCTCTGATTACAATGCTTGTCTTACCCGGTGCTACTGGTACAAGTACGCCTTCCTTGGTTACTACTACAATATCATTTCCATTTGATGTAAGGTAATACTCACCATATTCCGGAATGTAATAGTTAGTAGTATACTTTCCTATTGATCTGCTATACTTAACGAAAAGCTGCTTGGTTGTATTTACTTCCGTTGAAATCTTAAGCGTTCCGCCCGAATATGCCTGACTTGCAGCCGGTGCTCCTACCTCTCCTATTGCATAGGTGAAGCCTGACTGTGATGAGGTAATCGTTGTAGATGAGCAGATTATCTTATCTGTATAAGCTATTTCATCACCCTTTGAATCATAGCCTACTATCGCCTTTATGGTTGCTTCTACATTCTTATTTCCTTCGTAGAAATAGAGCTTTATCTTATATGGATTCTTTCCCTTGTAGTCTGGTTCAACAGAAATGGTGTATCCATTTCCATTATCCTCTGCGAGGCACTCTAATGCAAGAAGCGGCGGTGCATCTCCGGTTGACTGCCAGGTCTGATCTATGCTGGTCTGAGTAATATCCACTCCGTTCTTATTGTAGAGGGTATATGGAATTTCTACCTCGGTTTCCGGCTTTACTGTAAGATATGGGTTTGTTCTTACGCTTGCTACCTCATTTCCTACACCGGTAAATTTTACTGAAGATTTCCTATAGGTATATTCATAAGTAATTCCCTTGTAAAGGTTATCATATACACCGAGTATAATAGCACATGGATCATTGGTTGCTTTTATGCTCTTAAATACATTACTCTGATATACCTGGGTCACTCCTGCATTTTCACCGTCTGAATTAGTTCTTGTAACCTGGAGCAATGATGGATTATCAAGTACTGCCTTTGCATCCTTTTCTGTGCTGAAGGTAAGTCTTATTAATGAGAAATCAGAAATACCTGTCTGGTCTGCAAGAACTATCTTTCCCCATTCCGGTGTTGGTGTAGGAGTCGGAGTTGATGTTGCTGTTGGCTCTGGTGTCGCCGTCGGAAGAGGTGTAGGTGTAGAGGTTGCCTTTGGCGCTGGCGTTGCTGTAGCCTTTGGTTCCTGCTTTGAAACCACCTTCACCGGATACTTCTTTTCTTCAAGCTTTGTAACTTTTTTCTTTCCTGAGTAATCTACTGCATAAATGGTAAGAGTAGCGTCGCCCTCGCCTACTGCAGTTATTTTTCCGCTCTTTGCATCTACCTTAAATACTGAAGTATTTGAAGATTTATAGCGAAGAGTATCTGTAATGTATGTCACATCACTCTTCCAGGCAGTCTTTCCACTTGCCTTTCTATAGCCTATCTTGCCTGATTTTGTTGTTCCTACAGTAATTCCCTTTTTTAAGGTCTTTGCAAGTGATGCATCAAGTGCAATGCTGCTTGCATGACGATATACATAAACCGTTGCCTTTAAGGTCTTTACTGTCTTAGTCCCATTTTTTACGGTTGCAGTAATTGTCGCCTTTCCTGCTCCCTTTGCCGTAATTTTTCCCGTTGTTTTACCTACTGTCGCTACAGAGGTCTTACTCGACTTATAAGAAACGCTATAAGCTGAATTCTTATTCTTTACTGAAAGAGTATACGTCTTTCCATAATTTGTAAGTGAGTCGCCACCGACATAAAGACGTATGGTAGTCTTACTGAGCGACATTGTTGCTGCCTGAACATTTACACCTGGAAATATTGCCGAAACAATAAGTGCAAGTGCAAGTATCAGAGAAATTCTCCTAATTTTTTTTGGCATCTGCCCCCTCCTTTTCCTTCTGTTGTTTTTTGATTGAAGCATTTATTGCTATGCCCATTCCTAGTATTACCCAGAAAACAGGGCTTACTGCAATCGTTGAATCATTTGCAAGTGCTGCTACCATATAGCCTACACTTCCGATAAACGCGATAACTCCGACTACCGATCTAAAATCCTCATATTTTTCAAAGAAATATATCTTTACGCTTGTAAAGAAATACCATAAATAAAATACCATAAATGCTATGAGTGAAATAAGTCCTGTCTGCGCCCAGATCTGTAAATACATGCAGTGAGGCTTCATGGTAAGCATTGATATTTCCTTTGAGAAGTCAACTCCCACTTTGCTATAATTATAGTTTTCAACATAATTATACATTGGGAATATATGTACGAAGGAATCCGGCCCATTTCCTAATACAATATAATCCTTTAAAAGAGGAATTGTATGTCCCCATATAAAGCCTCTGTTTGTCATGAACAATGGATAATCCTTGAAAAGAACAAATGGTGCCTGTCCTATAGGTGCAAATTTGCCAATGCTCTCAACATTAAAGCTTGTAGGATCTATATTATAAACTGAGAAATCAGGAGTATGCAGATAATGATATACATAATCATTTCTTCCTACTGCAAACCACCAGTCTTCATCTTCAATGTGAATAACAAATGAATAATACTCGCTGTCCATTATCTTTGGCTGAACATATATTTCACTAAATTCAGCTTCTTCAAGGACAAAATAGTTTTTCTCCGGTAATAAAATCATGCTCTTGCTGCCATTATTTGATTCATCAACCTGATAATTGAAGAAACAGGTTCCCATTGAATCATCAGGAAGCAGCCAGAATCTTAGGTCATGCTCCTTATATCTTATCTTTATGTCATTTTCTTCTACAGTAATGTCCTGCAGAGGGAACTGACTATAATCGATATAGCCTTTAGAGTCTCCTTCGTAAAAATGCTTTACTATTGTTGAAAACTTTCCTGATACAATAAGTGCTATTGCTGCAACTGCCACTATTCCTATAAGCGAAAAGGTTATACCCTTACGCTTTGCAAATAATCTCCAGGTGAAGAAAAGTGAAATTACCATTTCCGCACCTACTGCTATAAATGCACTTGCTGAAGCACTTCCATACATACATATTGCGCAAAGTGCAAAATCAACAAGGTAAAGAAGTCTTCTGATTATATTTTTATCAAACAAAAAAAGATAAAATAATAATGGAATTATAAGTGCAAGATAAAAGCAAAAATAATTCGGATTATACAAGGTGCTATATACAGGCATTTTTATGCTGAGTTTAATTCCATCAACTCCGATCAGTTTCTGGAACCAGCTTTTAGTATATACATCCTTGCCAAGTACCTGAAGTGCTCCGATGAGCATTATTATGATGCTGCTTCCTAAAAAGGAATAGATTATCATTTTAAGTGCCGAATCCCTATTTATAAAGAAATAACAGTAAAAAATGATAAGGGCATATCCCATAAGTATCCAAACAGTCTCAAATAATTCAGCCGCGCCATTAAAGCCCCAGTAGCTGTATTTTGAAAATACTGTTGATAAAAATGCAAACAGAGCATATATTGCTATCGCCCACATAAAAACAGGTGGCTTTTTTATCGCTTTAATGTTCGTAATCAACGTGATGATAAGTGCTACCGCCATTACTGCAAGACACGCCGTAATGAAAATGTGTCTCCAGTACAGAAAAACGTCTGTCTGATTTTCATTTGCCAGATACCAGTAATTTCCGCCGTAATGAGTATTGAACTCCTTATATCTGACAATGAGCGGAGCTACTGCTATCAGCAGGCATAACGGAATAATGAATATATTAGAGGATGAACCCTGTCCATCTGATTTTTTATTATCACTTCCTTTCTTTGCTTCTGCCGTTTTGACTATTACTTTCTTTGTTGCTGTGTCTTTATCCATATAAATCCTTTCCTTGCAGGTATGCCTTACCCACCATAAAATCCGCTTTGACCTGGCTGAATTCCCAGGTCTTGCATCAGAGCTATAGCATATATTAATTTACAGATTTATTATATTTTAATAAAAAGCATACCCCCTTTACTTTATCACAATTTTAAAAATATATCAAGGTAAATATGTTTTTTGTGCAATTTGCGAAAAAAGCATTGATTTTTCAATACTTATGTTGTATAATATGAATAACTTGTGGATATATCAAATGTTTCATTATTCCTAAGGAGACATTTTTTTATGAAGAAGGGTTATTTAGCCGCAAGCCTCTTGCTTGCAGCAGCCGTTACCAGCGGCGGTGCATCCATGAGCGTAAATGCAGCAATTTCCACAAAAACTGAAGAAGTTGCTGTCTTTAACGGTGATGCATCAGCACCCCAAAAGGTTGCAGAGCCAACAGAAGCACCTGTAGAAACTCCTGAAGTAACTTCTGCAACTGCTCCAGATAAAGACAATGCTACAACTGTTACTACAAATGTAGTTACAAAGAAAGCTACTAAGGTATATAAGAAGGCTGCAAAGGTTACAATAAGTGCAGCAAATGCTAAGAAGGCTGATGCAAATGGTGATTTTGTAGTTATTTTCACAAATTCAGCAAAAGAAACTATCGCTGCAGTTACAGCTAATGCTGCTGATCTTTCAGTAGATTCTAAGGTAAAGGTATTTGCAGTTAATAATAAAACTGGCGCTGTTTCTCTTGTAAATTCTAAGACATATACAGTTACAGCTAAGGGAAATCTTGTAATGGTTCTCCCTCAGTCAAGTGACGTAACATACACGGTCGTTAACACTGATGATGCAGCTACAATCGCTGCTGATATCGAGGCAACTGTTGTTCTTACTAAGTCTAAGACGACTCTTTCAGTTGGTGATACCTATGAGGTAGCATTCAAGAAGGCAGTTGATAAGACGAACTTCAAGTTAGTTACCTATGGTACTTCAAAGAAGTCAGTTGCTACTGTTGATAAGAACGGCAAGATTACAGCTGTTAAGGCCGGAACAGCAAACATCAAGGTTACAGTTACTCTTAAGAACGGGACAAAGGTTGTTAAGCGTATCGCAGTTACTGTTAAGTAATTTGCCTTGATTCATTAAAAAAGACTATCATATATCATTTGTTTTTCCTTTCTTTTTCCTGTCTGCAGGGTTTCCTGCAGGCAGGTTTTTTTCGATTCTTTTTCTATTCTTTTTGACAAATATAGGATAATGCATTATAATTTTTGCAGGAGGATTTCAAAATGCCAGCATTCATTACTCATTATATTTTTGGAAATGATGTTGTAATTCATTTAAGACCTTGCGAAACGCGCAGAATCATATTTGCAGAGCATGCTGCTTTCAATACCGGTCTTCAGGGACCTGATTTTTTCTTCTATAATTTCCCTCTTGGAGGATTCGGAAGAACTAATCCAGGTAGTACGATTCATAATATAGATGGCGGCAAGTTTATCATGAATATGGTGAAGCTCTGTCAGAAAATGTCTAATTCGCCTAAGCGTGACCTTTGCCTAGCTTACACTCTTGGCTTCATAGGCCATTACGTGCTAGACGTAAAAGTACATCCTTACGTTTATTTCAGGGCAGGGCATAGCAATAGCCCTAAGCTTGATTTATCAAGACATTTTTTCATCGAGCATGATATAGACCTTTATTATAAAAGCGATCCTCAGACCTTTGAGATGAACAAGGTTATCAATATGACCTTCCGTCAGTCTGAGGTAATATCCAATTTTATATACAGTGCGCTAAGGCTCACTTATCCTGACATGAAGTGCAGTTATTTAGATGTGCATATGTCCATGGAGCTTCAAAAGCTAGGTTCCGCCTTTCTTTCAGATAGATTTGGTGTAAAAGAGCCTTTAGTGAACCTTTTTGAGAGGGCTACAGATGGCATTCCGCTTATTTCTGCTCTTTTCACCTCTTCAAAGGCCACCAACATACCAAAATCCATGAATTTCTATCATGATAAGTGGCAGCTTGCTCCTGCAGATGAAGCAAAGGGAATTAAAAAGCCAAAATACTCTTCAAAATCTGTCAATGAGCTCTTTGATGAGGCTAGAAAGACCTATTATGTGGATCTTCTTGAATGTGAGAGGCTCATTTCTTCTAATAAGCGTACAAGTCCTGCTCTTAAGAGACTTCGCAAGTTAATAGGCAATAAATCCCTTCATTCAGGGCTTGATACTTAAAAAAAATCAGCAGTAGGTGCTCCTACTGCTGATTTATTTTACATACCTTAAAACCTAATTTCTCTTCTTTTTCCTGCTTTATTACAGCTACGCTTGCATTATAAACAGGCGTCTTTCCGCTTCCTATTTCTCCAGCTGTTAAAAGAGAAAGTATGGCATTTATTGCTGCTCCATGTGATACAAATAGACAGCATGGCTCTTTAAGTTCTTCTTCTGTAAGCTCAGTTTCTTCAAGAACATATTCTCTTGAAAGGTCTCTTACTACTCCGAACTGCAGGGTATCAAGGCCCCTCGCCTTTTCATCCTCATGCCTGCTATTTACTATGCCGCTTTTTCCTGGAACATAACCTGCGCAGAGACCTTCAATATCTATTCCTCTTTTTTCTGCCTCATGTCTTACTTCTAGCTTCATGCCTCTATATACGGATTTATTCTCTACTGCGCCTCTTCCCTTGCGCTCGCCTTCATTTTCGACGGGTTTTATACTGCTGTCAGTGCTTACTCCAGCTCCTATAACAGTCTTCATTCCACTGTCAGTGCTTGCTCCAGTTCCTATAACAGTCTTCATTCCGCTGTCAGTGCTTACTCCAGCTCCTATAACAGTCTTCATTCTGCTGTCAGTACTTGCTTCTGCGTCTAAAACAGCCTTTGCTCCTCCGCCTTCCACTACGTCCACCAGGCATTCGTACATTCTCTCCATTACTTCACCGAGCGGCTCCATGTTCTGAATCGGGCCCTTTTCTCTAAGTGCATGTCTCTCCTGCTGCGTCAGGCCGCTCATATCCCCAAGATCTCTCTCAATCAGACGGTTATCCACAATCACTGGGATTTTTCCCGGGGTTAATGCACTTTTACTACAGGCCTTTGATATTTCTTCACCTGTCATTACGGCTCTTTTTAGCGGACTTGTGAATATTGCTAGTATCTTCTTATCCTTAAAATAGCTCTCTCCAAGCTCTCTTGCCTGCCTTACTCCACTTTCATTTAAAGGGATATCTTCCCTTCCCTGGAATCTTTTCTGCTTATTCCAGTCAGTCTCGCCGTGTCTTACAAAATACGCTATCATATCAGATAAGGTCACTAGCCTTAACGAATTCTACGCCCTGTGCCTCTAAGAGCTTTCCTGCTGTATCTGCATCCTTTGTCTTTATGACAACTGATACTGATTCTCCCTTGAGAGATAATACATACATATAGTCAATATTTATGTTGCTCTCATCAAACTTTGAGAGAAGCTGCTTAAGGGAACCTACTGTATTTGAAAGCTTTATTGCAAGCACCTTAGTAATGCTAGCTGTATAGCCTGCTTCCTTAAGTATTGCCTTTGCATTTTCAGGATCTTCAACTACAAGGCGGAGCAGTCCGTAATCTGCTGAATCCGCAAGTGTGAGTGAGAGAAGGTTAATCCCCTTATTTGCAAGCACCTCAAGTATGTCTGCTACATGTCCTTCTCTGTTTTCTACAAAAACCGTAAGCTGTTCAATAAACATATCCTTCTCCTTTCTAGTGCCCTAACGCACATAAACCAAATTAGACAAGCTTTCTGTTATCTATTACATGCTTTGACTTACCCATTGAACGCTCAAGTGATCTTGGCTCAACAAGTGTGATCTTTGCTGCAAGACCTACTGCTGTCTTGATCTTATGAGAAATTATGTTACGAAGTCCCTCAAGCTGACCGATTTCGTCTGCGAAGTACTTCTCATCTACCTCGATCTTGATCTCAAAGGTATCAAGAACGCCCTGTCTGTCAACTATGATCATGTAATGTGGCTTTACTCCATTGATTGAAAGAAGTGCCTCTTCAACCTGTGATGGGAATACGTTAACACCTCTAATGATAAGCATGTCATCTGAACGTCCCTTGAACTTGCTGATACGAGCGATAGTTCTTCCGCATTCACACTTCTCATGAGTGATGCTTGTGATATCCTTTGTACGATATCTGATAAGTGGAAGTCCTTCCTTAGTAAGTGTTGTAATTACAAGCTCACCGTCAACACCGTCTGGTACTGGCATAAGTGTATCCCTGTCAACGATTTCCGGATAGAAATGATCCTCAAAGATATGCATTCCCTTATGATGGATACAGTCGCAGGCTACACCTGGTCCCATTACCTCTGAAAGGCCGTAGATATCATGAGCGTGGATGTTAAGTCTTCTCTCAATGTCCTCTCTCATCTCTACTGTCCATGGCTCTGCACCATTTACTGATGCCTTGAGCTTTATCTTGTCAAGAAGTCCTCTTTCTTCTATTACTTCAGCGATGTGAAGAAGGTAAGATGGTGTACATGCAATGGCTGTTACACCAAAATCTACCATCATATTTACAAGCTTATCTGTATTACCGGTTGACATAGGAACTACGGTTGCTCCAAGGTTCTGTGCGCCGTCATGAGCTCCAAGTCCTCCTGTAAAGAGTCCATAGCCATAGGCTACCTGAATTATGTCATCTCCTGTGATTCCAGCCATTGTCATAGCACGTGATACACACTCTGACCATACTGCAAGGTCATGTCTTGTGTAACCTACTACAGTTGCTTTTCCTGTAGTTCCACTCGAAGCATGAATTCTTACAATTTCACTCATTGGAACTGCAAAAAGTCCAAATGGATAATTAATTCTTAAATCATCCTTTGTTGTAAATGGCATTCTTACTAAATCCTCAATTCCCTTTACATCTCCTGGTTCAATTCCAACTTCCTGCATTTTCTGACGGTAATAAGGAACCGAATGATAAACTCTCTCTACAAGCTTTACAAATCTTTTGTTCTGCATGTTCGTAAGTTCATCACGGCTCATGCATTCGCGTGGTACATTCCAAATCATAACCTGCCTCCATTTTATTTTTAATATTCTATAGAATAGCCTGTCTCAAAGGCTTTCTTATTAATATCTACTGTCTTTGGCGGAACAGTGTTCTCGATTACCTCAAGCCACTCCTCCTTCTTGAAATCCATGTGCTGAGCTGCTGCTCCAAGCACAATTACATTAAAGGTCTTTGGATTTCCGATCTTCTTTGCTTCATCCATTGCCTTTACTACATGAACATTATGGGTTTCTTTAAGAGTTTCAATTATTCCATCTGGATACTCTGCAGCGCCCATAACTACAGGCATTGGATCGATTCTCCAGTCATTTACGATTATAACTCCATCCTTCTTAAGGAAGTGTGCATAACGCATTGCTTCAAGTCTTTCAAATGCTATAAGCACATCTGCCTGTCCTTCTTCTACGATAGGCTCTGCTACCTTCTCTCCATAGCGGACAAAGGTAACTACTGAGCCACCTCTCTGAGCCATTCCATGAACCTCAGAAAGCTTTACATCATAACCTGCACGTGTCATAATACCACCAAGAACACGGCTTGTAAGAAGTGTTCCCTGGCCACCAACACCAACGATCATTATATTCTTAGTTTCCATATCAAATCCTCCAATTTCAATCAATAATAAACAATAATCCTGCTGATTACTTTACACGTGGATGCTTATCAAGTGCACCGAAATGACACTGAGTTACGCAAAGTCCACATCCGTTACACATTGTTTCATCAATAGAAATTGTTCCATCTGGATTCTTTGTAAGAGCAGGACAGCCTGGCTTTAAGCAAAGTCCGCACTTCTTACACTTTTCTGGAATAGGTGTTACTACATCCGGGAACTTGATTCCCTTAAGAAGTGCACAAGGAGCCTTGCAGATTACAACTGAAACTGCTTCTCTATTTACCTCTTCCTTAACTCTTGCCTTTACTGCCTCGATATCATAGGAATCAACTGTATAAACATGCTCTACACCAACTGCCTTACAAAGTGTTGTAAAATCAACCTCGTAGGCTGGATCTCCCTGAAGTGTCTTTCCTGTTGCAGGGTTGTCCTGATGTCCTGTCATGCCTGTTGTTCTGTTATCAAGGATAAGAACTGTACCTGTGCTATGGTTGTATACCATATTTATAAGACCATTTATACCTGTATGAAGGAAGGTAGAGTCTCCGATAACTGCTACCCAGTTCTTTATATAATCATGTCCCTTAGCCTTTTCCATTCCGTGAAGGGCTGAAATTGAGGTTCCCATGCAGACAGTTGTATCGATTACTGAAAGAGGTGCAACTGCTCCAAGAGTATAACAGCCGATATCTCCAGATGCATGGATCTTAAGCTGCTTTAATGCTGTAAATACGCTTCTATGTGGGCAGCCCGGACAAAGAATTGGAGGACGTGCTGGTACATCAAATGGCTTTGCCGCAATATTTTCTTCTCCAAGGATAACCTTTCTTAAAAGGTTTGCTGAGTACTCGCCCTGACGGGTAAATACATCCTTACCATGACACTTAATTCCCCAGCTCTTTATCTGCTCTTCAAATACTGGCTCAAGCTCTTCGAAAATGTAGAGTTCATCTACCTTTGATGCAAAATCTTCAATTAACTTCTTTGGAAGTGGGTTTGTCATACCAAGCTTAAGAACACTGGCATTTGGACATACTTCCTTTACGTACTCATAGGCAATACCTGCAGTAATGAAGCCTATCTTTGTATCGCCCATTTCTACACGGTTAAGTCTACCTGCTGGATCTGCTGCATCTCCTGCTACGCCGTTTAAATCAAGAGTGCAGGCATCTTCCATAAGCTTATATTCTCTGCTCTCAACTACTAAGTGACGCTTTTTAGCCATTCCCGGCATCATTACGTTCTTAGCCATGTTACGCTCATATGGCTTATCCTCTATTTCTACTCTAGGGGCAAGCTCAACTGAGCACTGTGAATGTGCAAGTCTTGTAGTTGTTCTGTAAATAACAGGAGTATCATATCTCTCACTGATTTCGAAAGCAGTCTTCATGAAATCCTTTGCTTCCTGAGAATCAGATGGCTCAAGTACAGGCACCTGTGCTGCTCTTGCTACCATTCTTGTATCCTGCTCGTTCTGAGAAGAATAAAGACCCGGATCATCTGCAACGATAAATACAAGTCCACCGTTTGAACCGATATAAGAAATTGAATAAAGTGCATCTGCTGCTACATTAAGTCCTACATGCTTCATGCAGCACATTGCACGTACACCTGAAATTGATGCACCGATAGCAACCTCTGCTGCTACAGCTTCATTTGGTGCCCATTCTGAATATAGTACGTCCTTATACTGAACAAGATTTTCTGAAATTTCTGTACTAGGTGTTCCCGGGTAAGCTGATGAAACCTTTACGCCTGCCTCGTAAGCACCGCGCGCAATGGCCTGGTTACCCAACATAAGCTTCTTCTCTGCCATAAATCAAATCCTCCAATAGACCTTTCTATGATATATTATTAGTATAATCCAGCGCTTAGCGTACATAACCTGGACGCTGCGCCAAATAAATTAAGTACATTTTTAACTGCTAATAAGCCACGATGAATTATCATCTATTAGCAGATTGTTGAGCCTGATGGCATATCCTTTTCAGGTGTCATGAGAACTACCTTTCCATCTGAACTTTCAGCACAAAGGAGCATTCCCTGACTTTCCATTCCTGCAATCTTTGCTGGCTTTAGGTTTGCAACTACCATTACCTTCTTGCCTACCATCTCCTCTGCCTTGTAGAAAGCCTTGATTCCTGAAAGAATCTGAACTGTCTTATCACCGATCTGTACCTGAGAGCAAAGAAGCTTCTTTGACTTTGGGACCTCCTTACAGTCAATGATCTTTCCTACCTTGAACTGAAGCTTTGCAAAGTCATCATAGGTAACCTGCTCTGCCTGCTCAAACTTTTCTGTGCTCTCACTAGAGCCTTCTGCGGCGTTTCCTGAAATCGCTGCTACTGCAGCCTCTATCTTTGCAGCATCCTCAGTTCTTCCTGCAGCTCTAAGATTTTCTGCTGCCTTAGTCTGATGCTCAATATACTCAGCCTTCTGTTTTGAAACGATTTCAGCTGCCTTTACAGCAACCTCCTTCTGATCCATTCTTGCAAAAAGCATTTCTGGCTGCTCTGCTACCTTTGTTCCTGATGGATAAAGTCCGAACTCACCAAGCTTTTCGAAATCACGTGCTGTAGTATTCAGCTCCTTAAAGATCTTCTCTGCTGTGTTAGGCATGAAGGCATCAAGGAGTGTTGCTCCGATTGTAATAGCCTCTGTAAGATTGTAAAGAACTGTCTTTAATCTTCCAAGTAAAGCCTCATCCTTTGCAAGCTTCCATGGCTCTGTCTCATCGATATACTTATTGCATCTCTTGAATAAATCAAAGATAAGAGTAATTGAATCAGCAACCTTAAGGTCTGCCATCTTGGCTTCTACCTTATCATAGGTTCCTGTAACTACACTTATGAGATCATCATCTACTGCTTCCTTAACTCCGCCGTTTTCAACTACACCGTCAAAATACTTATTGGTCATTGAAATTGTACGCTGTACAAGGTTTCCGAGTGTATTTGCAAGATCTGAATTAAATCTGTCTGTCATTAATTCCCAGGTAATAACACCATCATTGTCAAATGGCATTTCATGAAGTACAAAGTAACGAACGGCATCTACACCATATACACTTACAAGGTCATCTGCATAGAGCACATTTCCCTTTGACTTACTCATCTTCTCTCCGCCCTGAAGGAGCCATGGATGTCCAAAGATCTGCTTTGGAAGTGGCTCACCAAGTGCCATGAGGAAAATCGGCCAATAAATTGTATGGAAGCGGATGATATCCTTTCCTACAAGGTGAAGGTCTGCTGGCCAGTACTTCTTATATAAATCTCCATGATTTCCATCAGCATCATAGCCAATACCTGTAATATAGTTGCAAAGTGCATCAAGCCATACATATACTACATGCTTTGGATCAAAGTCTACAGGAATGCCCCACTTAAATGAAGTTCTAGATACACAAAGATCCTGAAGGCCTGGCTTTAAGAAATTATTTATCATCTCATTTTTTCTTGCTACAGGCTGGATGAATTCCGGATGCTCTTCAATGTGCTTCATGAGTCTGTCTGCGTACTTGCTCATCTTGAAGAAATAAGCCTCTTCCTTTGCTGGATGAACATCGCCGTGACATTCCGGACATTTTCCATCTACGAGCTGGCTGTTAGTATAGAAGGCTTCACACTCTGTACAATACATTCCCTCGTAAGCACCCTTATATATATCGCCCTGATCATAGAGCTTTTTGAATATCTTCTTTATCTGAGTTTCATGATCCTCATCTGTTGTACGGATGAATCTATCATAGGATGTATCAAGAAGATTCCAAAGTCCCTTGATAACATCTGAAGTCTTATCTACAAATTCCTTAGGAGTTGCGCAGCCATCTTCAATTGCTCTTGTTTCAATCTTCTGTCCGTGCTCATCACTTCCTGTAAGGAAATGAACATCATAGCCATCCTTTCTCTTATATCTTGCGATGGAATCTGCAAGAACTATCTCATAGCAGTTTCCAATGTGTGGCTTACCTGATGTGTAAGCAATAGCTGTTGTAATATAATACTTTCCCTTGTTTTTCATATATCCTCCTAAAAATCTTATAGATTTCTTTTTCCTTTATTTATTATCTGATGAATTTCCAGCCACTTCATCTACTATTACTATAGGCTGCTCTGCGGCAGGCTCCTTTTTCTCTGAATTTTCAAGAGGAGCTTCCTCGCTCGCCGGCTCTATATTCTCATTTGGTGTTTCCATTACTGAAGGCTCTGTCATGCTTTCCGGTTTTACTTCTTCTGTTACTGAAGGCTCTGTCATGCTTTCTGGTACTTCTTCTGTTACTGAAGGCTCTGTCATGCTTTCCGGCACTTCTTCTGTTACCGAAGGCTCTGCTGAAGCGTCTTCTGAAACATCTGCAGCTTCCTCCTCTGAATTTTCTTCAGTTATATTGTCTGTATTGTCACCTGCCGATACATG
>Ga0247611_10004826_pt1 | contig 18372 bp, 13 predicted proteins | sample 177DNAGHGhighgp2_FD_192422 | JGI IMG/M metagenome (GOLD analysis project Ga0247611, IMG submission 192422) | Sheep rumen microbial communities from Palmerston North, Manawatu-Wanganui, New Zealand - 1770 DNA GHGhigh gp2 | ecosystem: Host-associated > Mammals > Digestive system > Stomach > Rumen... | reverse complement strand
AGGGCCTGCTGTGGTGTGCCTGCGAACACCTTTGAATTGAATCTAATGCAGTGAGCAACGTCGGCGGGGACGAATTGACTCGCTTTATCTAATTTAACTTTGGCGTGCTGTCGGCAAAGCCGACGGCACACCACGCGACCTACGGTTCGTAGCTGCTGTGCTGTGGCTGCCGACCGAAGTGGAGGCAAGGTTGGGATAAAAGTAGCGAACTCGGCAACGCCGTAAGGACAGCAGGCCCTCGTGCGGGGGACGAGGAAGCCGCCGTGGAGGTTTCAATACAAGGAAAGCAAAAGAGAAAAGTTCCAATCCGACAACGCAAATGGAGACGCTTGCGGCTCTTGTTTTTGTCGCCCTCCGTGGAGAGAGGCGTCCACGTCCTTTCGGCTATTTGAAACAAATAACAAAAGTCCGCATGGAAATCGGCTATCGAAAACAAATCAATACCTATTGAAAAGAAATCGGCTATCTGATAGAAACACATGATATACAGCTGATACCGCATGAACAAGATTCCTCGGTATCCCCGACCTCCCTTACTGCTCAGCTATCCTTTGGTTGGCTCTCTCTAACAATAATTTATCTGATGATAATGCCGTCTATTCGAAATTTGAAGTAAATTTACACTTTTTTTTTGAATACGACAAGATATTTCTCACAAAATCATGGAGTTCCTCTGCCAGATTCACACATTCAATCATTCATATATTCACACATAATAGTATTCTGGTCTTTCGGACCATGCAGTTGCTGCATGTATTACTTGCGGGCGATTATGGTATGCCTGGGGTTGTCTAATTTTTGCATTGATGGCTTTTGTTTATGGCTAAAGTAATTGCCTTTTTTGCAAGCCATAAATCATCGTAGATTTTGATAATTATAATTGCCAATAATCTTAGAAACACAAGGTAAACTTCCATATGCGTGTTTTCGTCATCAGCAGGAGGTGTACTCCCATGTGCGTAATGGTTCCTTAAGGCAGGGCCATTGGTAAACTTACTATTGTCAAGATAATAACTGAAGTAGTCACGTTCGGGCTTGCTTAAAAGATGTCCGTCTTTCTTCAACCAACCTTTAGTAAATAATTCGTCAAGGTATTGTTGTTCAGATTCATCATAATGCCAATATGAACACACGCCAAATTCCCAAAGCTCTTTTAATACTTCAATCCGTTTTTCATCATAAATATGTAGGGCCCCGTCAGTATCAGTTGTGATAATAGAGTTCTTGATAAGTCGATCAATATAGGGTATTTGGAAATCTTGATAATTTGAGTATAGAACATCCTTCTCATTCTGAAGTAGATCCACAAATGAATGATAATTCTTTTCTTTATATGGTTTTACATAACTCAAAAGAGAATTGCTGGCACCAAACAAATCCCATAAGATAAAGCCAAGTTCATTTTTGCCATCGATTAATTCATAGTACTTATTTGTAAAAAGGCTTATCCCATCTTCTACTTTTACTGGACTTGATAGGCGAATTAAATCCCCATCGATGTTATCATATTCCACAAATGAATCGTATTGCTTAGCAACTTTGTCCAGATTGGGATATAAAACATTGCACTTATCAAGCGCAGAAAAATCGTCACGAGGAAAGCTAATAGTCAATCCCGGATACCCAAACTCTTCCCGCAAGTGGTTTTCGTAAAATCGTTTTAATTCTTTTTCAAAAGAACTGCTTAGTTTCTTTAGTACATTGTTGTAACCATGTAGTTGATACAATGCCAACAAGTTTTTTTGTTGAAACAAGGAGTTTGTAGGGTATGAGAAACGGCTAGTATCAATAAGTATCTGTTCTATTGTATTTGTTTCACGAGGTTTGTTTACAAGATTAAGAAGGCCATGTTCATTTAGCCACCCAAAATAAGAAGCGCAATTTCCTACACGTTGGATGTTATTACACCCCTCTATATACTTAACACTATACGTGTACTTTATATTATTGCATTTTTCATCAAAACTGACATCAAGAGCTTGTTCGGTTTCATCAGTAAAATAAACATCTGTCGACCAATGAAATGCAGCACCAGGGTTATTCTTCCAATATTCATCATTGATTTTTGATGCAAGTCTTTCCGCTTTTAGACGTGTTTGGGGAGAAAGTTTTATTCCGTCATTGCTATTTTTAACTTGCAAAATCAATCTGACATAATTCAGATTTGGTTGTTTGCCATCAAGATAGTTGTCTATTATTTGTTCTTTGTCCGCGATGGTCAAGTTTGAGGGAAAAAATAGTTGACTTGCATGCCAGTCTTTTTTCTTTGTGTATTCATCAAGAAGGAGCTCTGCACTTTTGCTGTCATTTAGTAATACTTCGCGGATAGTCAATTTGAATTTTCCCACAAGACCTTTGCAGGATAAAACATAACATAGATTATTGTGGTTGTCTGCCAATATCTCTCTCAGTATGTCTATATCAATTATTGTGTAGAGCTTAAAAGAATCTATTATTCTCCAGAAGGCTTTTTTGTATCCCCATTGTAAAGATTCGTATTCTTTTTGGAGATTATCAGGGTTTATCTGATTAAAAAACTGCGCAATGATATTGTCAAATCCATCTACTTTTGCCTTTAGTTGGTTGTATTCTTCATCAGTCCACTTTTGTAATCTGCAATTCTCTTTGAATAACTGTCGAATGTGCCATAGTTCAACCACCCCATCGATTTCTGTTGGTTTGTTTCCTTCAGAGATTTCCTTGATTCGTTTCTCGGCTATACTTAGATTATAACCTACAGACAAATCATCTTTTGAGAAGAATTGAACGTGTTTATTCATTAATTGTGTGGATGAATGCATTCCGAGTCACTTGGGGGGCTCCGACTATTAAATATGTTGTTGCTGTCTTGCCTATAATATCACATAAAACTTATTCGTCAAAGAAATCCTCCAGGGGACGTATTCTTGCACGATACGTATTGATTTTATTTTTCAAGTTAGGGGTCTTAGGAAAACTTATCTCATGAGAATTATCAAAATGGAAAACTGCATAATAGGGGGAATGTTCAGGGTGGAATCCATATCCTTCTAGCGTTTCTTTTGACCAAATTTTAAATGTCCCTTTCGACTTCAATCTGAACAAGTGAGTGTCTTCTCCATTTGTATGGAGTAAAACATATTGCATTCTCTCAAAACCATAAGAAACCAAAACAGAACCTTTCGAATCGCCAATCCTTACATAGCAGATACCGGTATTCATCATCTTTGATTTTAATTCAGGACGAGCATGATTGACAAGAACCATAACTTGTTCAGGATCCTCTTCCATTCTCTGTTTCATTTCAAAGAAATGGATAGGCTCGTTTATCTGTTCTTTTCTTTTTATGCTTAGATTAAGGAAATCCACACTCTCGTCAATTCCAACAAATTGTCGGCTCATCAGGTTTGCGGCAATACCTGTTGTTGAACTACCTGTAAAAGGGTCAAGAATTCTATCTCCTATATTTGTTGAAGCCAGGATTGCTCTAAATAAAAGACGAAGTGGCTTTTGTGTTGGATGTTTGCCATTTTGCTTCTCCCATGCGCTTGCTGCTGACAGTTTCCATACATCTTGCATCTGAACGCCACCATTTATTTTTATTAGCGCGTCCATATTAAACGTATAGTCCTTGCAACTTCTACGTGTAGCCCATATTAAATACTCGGCACAGAAATTTAATCGCTTATCTGATAAAGTCTCAGGGGGATCGGGTTTCTGCCATACTACAATATTGATGATTTTGAAGCCTAGTTCATCAAGACACTTCTCTACAGAAAAAATATTGTGATATGTTCCACAAACCCAAATTGTTCCATTTCGTTTGAGTAATTTGGTACAAGGCTCAAGCCATTTTCTATTGAATACATCCTTTTCGTCTCTTGAGCGAACACGATCCCACTGGCCTTTGTCGAATTTGATATATTGCCCATTAATATTCACTTTTCCATTCCCCGTTGAAAGGAAATATGGAGGGTCTGCAAATATCATATCGAAAGACCCGTCTATTTGATGGAGCAGTTCAAACGTATTGCCTTGGTAAAGTATAAAGTCGTTATTCCCTGTATGATAATATGATGAAACCATTCCTATATAGCTAATCTTATAGTGTGGGCCAAATCAAGAGTCTCGTTTCTCCTTGCCAAATAACCTCTAAATTCATCACTTAAGAAACGTGCATCAAGAGAAGTCCTAAACGTTGTACTTCTGATGAATGCGGCATCGTCTGTTACCAAGTCGTCTTTTATCCTTATATGGCCATCATTATCGAATAGGATAATATTGGAATCGAATAACTTGTGGTGATTTGAGCATAGCCACAGACCATTATGTCCACTCACAGCATGGCCAAATTTTGCCTCGTCATCAAATTCAGACGACTTGGCAATCTGTGATACTCCCCAAATATGTGCGCCTTGGATGATTTCCTGTATTTCACAGCCACACAAAGCACATCTTTTTGTACCAAGTCTGTTGAACAAATTATAGAGATAAGAAGCCGACCTGAGAACGGTCTTATCAGATTCAAGATATGCACGCTTGTCTAAGAATAAAGATGTATCATGAACGGAGATGTTACCCAATGCCCCAATAGTGTTTAAAGAAGATTTCGGTAAACTCTTCAGGTCTTGCTCACATATATTGAATAGGTCTATAGGCCTATCTGCTATATGTGATATGGCAACAGCAAGAAGTGTCGATTCGTATTTGCTGGCTCCAAATGTCTTGGCATAAATCTGTATCTTCTCGCTACTCTTCGATACGTATGATGAATTATTGGAAGAATTAGATGTCTGATTATCCCTTCTGTCAATAATCAAGTCATCGACATTCCTATATGGCAAGACTTCCCCGTGATAATAATGACCTATATTAAGGAAATCGATACCAGCTGTCATTAACAGACGATATACAAATAGATGATAATCTGTGAAAGCGTTGCCAATATGAGGGATAAAATAGTAGCACAGCCGTTTGTTAAGACGTTGGTCTGCATAGAACAGATTGATAGCAGTAGGAACGCTTTGTAAGCTTGAATTACGTCCGCCAATACTTGCTTCTGATAAAGAAACATAGTTTACTACACCGTCATACTCAACAAACAATAGTCTTCCCCTATTATATGTTGATCGGTCTTTGACAACACGATATTGGCTTTGGCCTGTAACCAGCAGACAAATATCCGTTAGGACTTCTCTTGTTAGGATCCTGTCGAATAAACCGGGTGTCTTTTGAGCATCTGGCCTGTACGTTATTGTTGCTATCATATTTCAATAATTAATAATTAGAACTTCTCGACGATTATTATATCTTCCTTGAGGAACTTCGATATCTATGACGCGATAACCATTCCTTTCGGCCCAATTTGCTACATCTGCATTGTGAAATTCCTCAAACTGCAAAACGTATGACAACATGAATTTTGCTTCAAGTTGATGAATTTGGTCCAAGAACAAACATAGACGCTGCTCATGTTCTATCGTCCAACCTTCAAAGCCTCGTTTCCCGTCATTGTAAACACCCAAAGTAGAGCGATATGGTGGGTCGGCATATACGAACGTATCTGGTGTTATTTGGTCAATCAATTTTTCAAAAGACACATTTAGGTATTTAACATTCTTTGACTTGGAGCACCTAGCAAATGTGATAAACTTTGAGAGCAAACATTCATTGAACCAACGCGAACCAATTGGGTTATTGAAACCATGATTAGTATTAAAGCGTATTTGTTGTTGGAATCCATATAAAATAAGAGTATACAGCATACGTGGGTCTCTCGTAGATATTGGCATACTATTATATTTATTCCTTAATGCTACATAACCTTCAGTACTGTTTGGAACTAATCCATATTTTTGAATTAGTTTAGAAACATAATTCAGATACTCATACGTGTCTAACCCGAAAGACTTTATTAGTCCTTCGACAAAAGGATTTATGTCGTTGTATATAATGCATTCAGCCGAAATATTGATACCGACATTGAATCCACCTCCAAATGCATCAATAAATGTGTGTAATGGTTCTTGTGGCAAATATTCCTTGATGATAGGAACCATCTTTGTCTTGCTGCCTGTGTAGTTAAGGGGAGATTGAACTATTACCTCATTAACAGGTTTCTTCTGTATGTAGAATAAATATTCCAAGTGACCATCAGCACCTTGGCATTTCGTGTTGTTATATTTCTTGTAGTCGATAGTAACGCAATCATACGTTTCTTCAATGCCAAAACGTTTAAGGGTTTTCTCAATAAAATCTTTTGACAAAAAGCCGTCGTTATTATAACTAAGGACAATATGTGATGCTCTTGTTTCTGCCACGACCTTCTCGAAAAGGATGTGGGCATAATACATCTTCGACCAATTTGACCGCATAGGTGTTGTTGGGCGAGATCCCGTTACTCTACTAATTGGAGGATTGTCATTTAGTATCAAAGTTTCCAAAAGATGATACTGAGTCCCATATTGATTTTGAGTATATGGCGGGTCAAGATACAAAATATCACATTCTATATCTGAAATAATATTCTCAATTTTTTCATTCTGGCTTTCAACATTATCACATAGTCCTTCCTTAGAATCAATCTTACTGAAAACAATAGGCTTTAACGCACGTTTATCCCAATGTTTAAGAAATGCGCCGTAGACACCAGCCGTATTAGAAACATCAGAAACCGATTCCATCAAACATGCTAGAAGATATACATATTCTTCTTCTGTGATTTGGGCTTGCGCTTTCCAGTCCTCAATTTGCATTCTGAAATAGTCTATACGGGCGGCATTTTCTTCTGAAAAGTACATACGCCTAGAACCACCTAAAGAATAATTCTGATAAATGAATCCATGGAACGTATTATTATTCTCATTGAAGAAAACGAAAGGATCGAAACCAAGCCTTTCAAACGTGCAACTGTTCGCATATAATCTTCCTCTTGTGAAAATCGTTGAGCATTTTAAAGAGTCATTAATGATGATATGGTTATATATCGACTTCATGTCATCCGCTACAGATCCCATACCACAAAAAGCGTCAAAGAAAACCAGCTTCCCTTGAAGCAGGTTGTGATTCTGAAGGAGTGCCCTAATAGAATCTGTCAATGACTCTTTACTTCCTAAATATCTCATGTTGCTATTTTCAGACCATTTTATTGTCTTTTAAAACTGCAAAGATACGCATTTTTTTTGAAACAGCAAATTATTTATCAAGATAGTGATATGGCACCAACGAAGATTGACGGTGACACACAACTCCTGCAAAAATTTATGTTCCTTCTGAATAGTCTCATTATTGTTTTATATGTTGGAAAACTTTATTTGCTCTGGTGTATGACCCACCTGATACATCCAGCTCGTCTGCATATTCGCAGGCCTGCTCTTGCCGTCCTTCGCCAGTCATTTCTTCTGCCCATTTCTGATTGCCGAGGAATTGCTCGGTCTTGTCGTACTGTGGTATGTATTTCTTCAGCTCTTTGATGACGGCTTTGGAGGTGCCAAAATGGCGAGTTGTGTGCTTGAAATGCAGCAAGAACCAATATTCGATGGAGGGCATGGAATCGCACAGGATTACCGAGGCATTCCCTTCATATTTCTTTTGCAATGCAGCCAACTTCTTGCGTTCCGTTTCGTTCCATGTCGATACATCGGCATCAAATACACAGATGGCAATACCTTCGTCCCGAAGTACTTCCTCAATCTTTTTGTCCAAACCAGCGGCGGTCTCGGTGCCGAAGAACCGGGGTCGTATCTTCACATGGTAGCCCCGCAGGGCTTTGAGATGAGTGAAATACCACTGTTCGGTGATGCCGGCACCGATGATGGTGGGTATGGGGTTCCGCCTTTGCCTGAGTGATGTCTTCCTGGCCATGGTATTACTATTTTATGTTAGGCAATGCGCCAAAAACTCCGTTACGGTAGGCTTTCTGCAAGGAACGGATGCGGTTCAACCCTTTGTACTCCACCAAAGAATAGAGGTCGGTGTTTCCGGAGTCGTCTTTCTCGGTGAACCAGACGGAATCCTTGCGTATCAAATCGTCACCAACGGTATTGAGCAAGGGGTCGTAATGGGTGGTAACGAGCAATTGGGCGCGGCTCTTCTGTGAGAGGAACTGCTGGATGATGAATTCTACCAGTTCGGGGTGCAGCGATGCCTCGATTTCATCGACAAAAAGAAACGACTGCTCCTGCAAAGCAAGGAACACGGCAGACTCAATCCCGATGGTGCGCTTTGTGCCTTCGGATTGACTGCCTGCTGTTAAGGTATATTGCTCTTCTCCCCGCTCATTGATGACTGTATGTACAAATTGTGTTCTTATGCTTTCAATGCTCTTGTCTTTTTTTAGCTTTTCCTTTATGTCGGATGGGGTATTGTCGTCAGACAGCATCATGTTGATAAAATTCTGAGGCAATGTCCGCTTGACAATATCTGTTTTCACATCCGAGATATTGAAGTCGGCCTGATGGATGAAGTTGAGAAGATATTGTTTCAGGTCGGAGTCTTCCACCATCTTTTTGCTTGCATAGTCGAACATCTCTGTCTGCGGCTCAATAATAGGCATTATTCCCGTGCCGAACCATTCCCGTGCCGCATCAATCTCTTTCATGGCGACATTGACCTGCTTGCGGGCAGCAAAGAACGACATGTTGGGGAGGCACTTGAGAGACAGCTCTTCCTTGGCTGCGTTGCTAATCTTGATTACGGACGGATTAAACGTCAGCACAGACTCCCCATTAGCCCATGTACGCTCAAAGAGTTTGGTGGGTTGGTTTGAGGTGTAATAATACAACCGCTCAAGATAGACTCGCTGTTGGTCGAGTTTTAGTTCATACCAATACTTTGTGTCCCCCACATAGAACTTTAGACTAAATTCTGAAGGTTTCTTGGGAGTGACCGCATCGAGTTTGAACGGGATGGCACCTGTGCTCTCCTCCAGATCATCTGGCTTTGCGAAAATGAAATCTTGGAGAAAATCGAGTGCATAAAGCAGATTGGACTTACCTGAAGCGTTGGCGCCATAAACCATAGCAAAGCGAAGCAGCCGAACTCCAGGCGCCACTTCGACGACATGATAATCCTCGAAAGTGGTGTCTTTTGTCGCTTCAAAACTCAATGTCACTTCATCTCGAAACGACATAAAGTTCTTTATCTTAAGCTCTTGTATCATATAATAGGAATATTGTTAGTATATATTTTAATTTGCAAATGTACAACTATTTTACAAAATACACAAATGAATTTTCTGAATTCGCAATTTTATTTTTGAAATTAGCAAAAATATTGTATATTTATAATATAAAACTGACATTTTGTCATGGCTTGTCATATTTTTGGCAGAAGAAAAGCATCTGGCATACAAATTGTGTCAGTAAAAGCAGCAGGACATTCTATCGCCTGCATAAAGCAACTGGGATAGAACTGAACTATCAGGGAATAGGAGTCTAACAAAACTTCTAATAAATATGGGACTATATAATGTTCATAATTTAAAAGAAGGGTCTCGTGATGGCAACTGGATTCGTTTCTGGGAGGAAATGACAGGGATGTCGGCGGCTAATTGCAGAGTCATAGGATGTAGTTCAAAGGCAACCGATGGAGCCCATGTTCAGCTGGATAACCCCAACAACGACAAATGGTATATTGTTCCGATATGCCATTCATGCAATTGCCAGCGCGGAGCCCATGTTACAGTATGGGGACCGCTTGTGCCAGTAAATGGCGGTCCTATTTTATGGTAAAAGAGGCGGGCAGCTCATCCCGTTAGAATCGAGCGGCCGAAGCGGTCCGGTCAGGTGACCGCATAGTAATTAACAAAGATAAATTCGATTATGCCGAAAACTACTACGATTAAACGTGGCAGAGATGCGGAGAGCGGACAGTTCGTGCCTATTGAATATGCAAATAAGCACCCTAAAACAACTGTCGTTGAAACCATCAAAATCAAAAAGAAATGATGTTCTGCCAGTAGAAAGGGGAAACCGAGATGCAAGTTTCCTCTTTCTTTTTATTTATATGTCAAGGTTCCGATATAAATTGACGGTGACACACGGCGGTTGATGTTGCGGTGGTTCTTATCGGCTTTCTTCTCATCGGGGGAGAGTGTGGAGATGCAGGCGGTGTTGGCGGCCTCGACAATGGCGTAAAGGTGGAAGGTTATGGGCTTGTCGGTCTCGTCGCTGAGGTCGGGGAGGTCGAAGGCGACGCTGGCGGCTTTACGCTCAACGCAGGCCACAAGCTGGCAAATCTCAACTTGGTATTCGACAGCATAGATGAATACCACATCATCGGGATTGGCATGATCGATGTTGATACAGGGGTCGAACTGGAGTTCCACATGCAATCCATCGACGCTGCGACGGGAAAACTCCACCCGGGCGACCGCGCCAGTGGAGAGCAGCAGGCGAGGAAAGTCGATATGTACCACACCGTCGTTGTAGGTGAAGCAATGCTTGTTTATGCTGGCGAACTCGTTGTTCTCGACATGCCCGTGGACATGTGCCTCTTTGGCGAGTCCGCGCTGGATAGCGGATCCGAGGATGGAGGAGGTGTGCTGCATGGCCTTGAAGAGCGCCCGCTGCCGCAGTTGTGCTTCCGACTTGTTGTCGGTGAACGATTTAGCCTTGCTGCGGCTGAACTGTTTGCCGAAACGGGTGTAGAAGACGCGGTCGCCAATGGTGCCTGTCTGTTCGATGAGGGATGGTTTCACCTTTGCCATAGTATACTTATAACGAAGGATTGTGCTTTTTATTATATCGGAATGTCGGAATCTCACAAAAGGGGAGCTGTACGGGAACAATAGGGGAGCAAAACCAATAGACGGATATTGATGACCGATTCCTTAAAAAAGATAGCCGATTTCATAAATAAAAAAGCCGATTTCCAAAAAAAAAGATAGCCGAAAGGACGTGGACGCATACCCGCCGCAGAGGACGACAAAAAGAAAAGGGTGCCTGTAATAGACACCCTTTGCCGTTGTTGGATTGGAACTTTTCTCTTTTGCTTTCCTTAGATTACTCTTCCTCGGCGGCGGCTTCCTCGTAGGCTTTGAGAAGGGCCTGCTGGACGTCGGTGGGAACGAGTTCGTAGCTGCTGAATGTCATGGTGAAGGTACCACGGCCGGAGGTGAGGGAGCTGAGAGCGGTGCAGTAGCGGTTCATCTCGGCGAGCGGGGCTTTGGCGCGGAGGGTGGTGTATTTGCCTTCGGCGTCCATGCCCATGACGATGGCGCGGCGGCCTTGGAGGTCGGTCATGACACCGCCCTGGCTCTCGGTGGGCACGGTGACGGCAACGTCGTAGATGGGCTCTTTGATCTTGGGGCCTGCCAGCTTGAAGGCCTCGCGGAAGGCGGTACGGCCGGCAATCTTGAAGGCGGTTTCGTTGGAGTCGACGGGGTGCATCTTACCGTCGAAGATGTTGACGACGATGTCGCGGGCATAGGAACCGGTGAGGGGGCCTTGCTCCATCTTCTCCATAATACCTTTGAGGATGGCGGGCATGAAGCGGGCGTCGATGCTGCCGCCGACGATGCAGTTGTTGAAGACCAGTTTTCCGCCCCAGTCGAGGGTGTATTCCTGCGTGTCGCGGATGGGGTACTTGGTCTGGTTGGGCATGCCTTCGTAGTAGGGCTCGATGAGCATGTGCACCTCGCCGAACTGGCCGCTACCGCCGGACTGTTTCTTGTGGCGGTACATGGCTTCAGCGCTCTTGGTGATGGTTTCGCGGTAGGGGACGTTGGGGGCGGTGAAGTTGACAGCCAGCTTGTACTGGTTCTCGAAGTACCATTTCACGGTGTTGAGGTGGAGTTCGCCTTGGCAGCCGAGGATGACCTGGCGCAGCTCGCGGCTGTTCTCGAGCGAGAGGCTGCGGTCGGCATTGCAGAGGTCTTTGAGGGCGGCACCCACTTTCTCGTCGTCGTTGTTGTTGGCGGCTTTGACGGCCACGGTGTAGACGGGAGTGGGGAATTCGATTTCGGTCACCACGTCGTCGGTGTTCTTAGGAGTGGTGAGCGTGTGGTTGATTTTGACGTCTTTGAGTTTGATGGTGCAGATGATGTCGCCGGCGCAGGCTTTCTCGATACGCTGGCGGTCTTTACCGCTGCACACGAGTACCTGGCTGACGCGCTCCTTGCTCTGGTTGCAGGAGTTGATGACATCCTGTGCTTCGGCCAGCTCGCCGTCGTAGATGCGGAGATAGGTGATTTCGCCGAGGTTCTTGTCCTTTGCGCTCTTGAAGGCGAAGGCAACGGTGGGGTTGGCGGAGTCGCACTTGAGTTCTTTGCCGGCAACGGTTTTCTTGCATTCGGCTACCTCGTTGGGGGCGGGAACGTTCTGGCTGATGAATTCGAGCAGGCGTCCGACACCCATGTTCTCCTTGGCGGAGGTGCAGAGGATGGGGAAGAGGTCGCGTTTGTCGATGGCGAGTTTCAGGGCCTTGGTGAGCTCTTCGGCGGTGAGGTCGCCGTTCTCGAAGTATTTCTCCATCAGTTCGTCGTCAGCGGCAGCAGCTTCCTCGACGAGGGCCATGCGCATTTCGGAAGCCTTGTCGGCATAGGAGGCGGGAATCTCTTCTTCGGTGGCTTTGCCGTCCTTGAAGGTGTACATCTTGTTGCTGACGATGTCAACTATCTGGTTGAATCCCAGTCCAGGATTGGTGGGGAACTGGAGGACGGTGCATTTGCCGCCAAAGAAGTCCTTGAGTTGGTTGACGCTGTCGTCGAAGTTAGCCTTTTCGGCGTCGAGGTGGTTGACGACAAAGATCATCGGAGTGCCGAGTTTGGTGGAGTAGCGGTAGGCCACTTCGGTGCCGACTTCGACACCGCTCTGGGCGTTGACCACGACAACGGCGGCTTCGACTACGTTGAGGGCTGCGGCCAGCTCGCCTTGATAGTCGGCGAAGCCGGGGACATCGAGGATGTTGATTTTCTTGCCACCAAATTCGGTGTACATGAGGGAGGTCTCGACGCTGTATTTGCGGTCGAGCTCGATGTCGCGATAGTCGCTGATGGTGTTCTTAGTGTCTACGCTGCCGCGGCGGTTGATGAGGCCGCCACAGAAGGCCATGGCTTCGGCCATGGAGGTCTTGCCCGATTTGGCACCGCCCACGAGGGCGATGTTGCGGATGTCGGATGTCTGGTATACTTTCATGTTGTTATTTTATTTTGTTATTTATTTCTATGTATAAGGGTATTCTGTAAGCCAATGAGGATGAGTGTCTTATTGGCTTGCGGGGTGCTTTTCCACCGAAAATACCGAATGGCAAAGATACAAATAAATTTGAAAATAATGAAATAAATTGTGTGTGAAATAATGAAATATCGAAAAAATAATAGTACTTTTGCAAATCAATACGAAGTTTAAAATTGAAAAAAGAGCATTGAAGATGAACAAGGTGTGAATGCTGGAAAGTGTTCAGGCCATTGGGCTTAGAGAAAAATGGGAGTAATTGCAAAGCAAAGTATAAAAGGGGCCCTCGCCAATTATCTGGGGGTACTGATAGGAGCAGTCACCACGTTTTTTGTGGTGACGGACTTGCTCACCCGGGAGGAAATCGGCCTGACGAGGGTGATGGTGGATGCGGCGATGCTTTTTGCCGGTCTGGCACAACTGGGTACGAATTCGTCGATACTAAGGTTTTATCCACGTTTCCACACCCCCGATAATCCCGAGTTGCGTGATCACGGTTTCTTCGGATGGACGTTGTTGCTTCCTCTGGCAGGCTTCTCTATCCTGGCGGTGCTCTTTTTCATTTTCAAGGACAATATCGTGGCTTACTATGCCGAGGAGGCTCCGCTGCTGGTGGATTTTGCCTACCTGCTGCTGCCGCTTACCTTCTTTGTGCTGTATATGACAGTGTTCGAGACGAATGCCAGTGTGCTGTTGCATATCGCCCTGCCGAAGTTTGTGCGAGAGGTGCTTATCAGGGTGTTGAATCTCGTTGCTTATCTGCTTTATGGTTTCAGGGTGATAGACCTTGACTTGTTTGTGATACTCTTCTGCTCGTCGTATGCAGTGGCGATGATAGTCAACTTCGTTTATCTTCTGTCGCTAGGGCGGGTGTCCTTCAAGCCCGACTGGCATTTTGTCGACAAAGGGCTGCTGCGTGAGGTGGGGGTCTACACTCTTTTCATGACTGCTACAGTGCTGGCCGGCAATATCAAACTGTTCAATTCCATCTTCCTCGCCAAGGAAAGCCTTGTTGCTGCCGGAATCTATACAATAGCCTGCTATATAGCCAATGTGGTGGAAATCCCCTACCGCTCGCTGGGAGCCATTTCCAGCCCGATTATCTCTAAGGCCGTGGCGGCGGACGATATGTGCGAAGTGAACAGGCTAGGGCAGCAGGTGTCCCTGCATCAGTTGTTGGTGGCCTGTATGCTGCTATTCTTTATCTGGATAAACCTCACGCCTTTGTTTGCACTGATTCCCAACGGAGAGGATTATGTGTCGGGGATGGGTGTGGTACTATTCCTCGGAATGGCGAATATCCTAAACTCCACCCTCAGTATCGCGACCAACATCCTTAATTTTTCGAAGTATTTTGCCTATTCGTTCCTCTTCATCTCGCTGCTCACGGCTGCGGCCATCACACTGAACATATTGTTTATCCCCATGTGGGGAGTCACAGGTTCGGCATGTGCCACACTGGTGGCCTATATCGTCTATTTCGTCCCGCTTCTGACGATGCTCTGGGTGCGGCTTAGGGTAACCCTCTTCAGCCGCAAGCAGTTGGGCGTTCTGCTGCTGACGGTTGCGTTGTTCGCCCTCAACGCCCTTTGGGAATGGCTAGTCTCACCCTTGTTCCTGCGTCTGGGAGCAGGCATCGCGGTCGTGATAATTCAGGCCTTGGTCCGAACAGCAGTCTTTGCTGTAGTAGCCACAGTGGCTGTGCGTAAACTCGACATCTCCCCCGAAGTAAACTCCATTATCGAGAGGATTCCGGGCATCAGACGCAAACGTGGCAACTAACACATCTCTTGGTTTATGCAGATGTCGGAAGCGTTCAACGCCTCCCGACAGGAAGAGCCTACTCAAAGACGTCATTTTTTTGGGGGGGGGGTACTAATAATCTTGTCATTCCCCCATCTGACAATTGAACCGTAATCTTTTCTGTAATGTAAACACAGTGTCATGTAGATGAACCCCTATTGGGGTTATAGTTTTTTGGGGCGGAGGGGAGGAATAAAAAAAGAGACCCGTTGATGGGTCTCTTTAGAATTTGAGGTCGCTTCCGGATTTGAACCGGAGTAGCAGGTTTTGCAGACCTGTGCCTAGCCCCTCGGCCAAACGACCTTTTTGCCTTTAAAAGCGTTTGCAAAAGTACGAAGTTTTTCTCATTCGGCAAAATTTTTTTTGCTTTTTCATCGCGATGTGTTGGTTGTGTGATGATTATTTATTCACTTCAATGGCTTTTCACGGCTTTTCTCTTGTTCTTTTTATCCCTTTTTCCCTATTTTTGACCATGCTTTGTGTGGATTCTTTCCACTTTTGCATGCAAGTGACTCATATTCCTTTTGATGGAGAGATGGTTGGTAATTCCGATTCTCAGCGTTTCAGAAACTTAATGTCGCGTGCGTCGATAAGGCCGTACTGGAGGGCTTTGGCGATGCGGGCCCCGGACTTGTTGACGATGTCGAGCTTGCGCGACAGGTCTTTCTGGCGCTCTTGGATGTTCTTGTCGGTCTCGTTGAGGGTGGCTGCAATCTCGGAGGCGGTGCATCCGGCGGCCTCTAGCAATAGCAACTGCCGTTCGGTGTCGCTGATAATGATGTCGCTTCGGTGCAGTGAGGCGTTGTTGAGGTACAGCTCTGCGGCTTCTTTGATGGTGAGCATGACGGGGTAGTTGAAGTAGTATTTCTCTCCTCGTTCGAGCGACTCGATGGCTCGCAGCACATTTTCCACCGAGAAGCCACCGGCAGCGTTCTTGCTGACGAAAGCCTGGGCTCCGTGTTGCAGCGATTCGAACACTACGCGGGCAATCTCCAGCATGCGCTCGTGACGGTTGCCCTCGCTGGGCAGGGGGTTGTCGAAACGGCCGGAGAGGATGGCTATCTTGATGTTTGGATATTTTTGGTGAATCCTGTCTGCCAAGAATATACCGCCGGTGGGCTCTCCTTGGAACTCCATGTCGACGAGCACATAGTCCGGCATTTCGTGGGTGGCAGGGCTGTCGAGGGCGGCCATCAGCTGCGCCCCGTTGGCATAGGTGTCCAGCACGGTCACGCTGCGGTATTCTATCTCGCCGTCGTCGTTCATGCCGCATGCTATATTGGCGGGTTGGCTGTTGAGTTCGGTCTTGAGGGCCTTGCGTATGATGGGCTCATCGTCGACAATGATGATTTTAATGGGTTCCATAGTTGTGAGTGTCAGTTATTGTTGTTCTTAATGCGCCAGGGGTACGGCTTCCAGCCCTCGTTGCCGCTGCCTGCCAGCAGACAGTGGAAGGTGCTGCCCTGTCCGGGTTCGCTTTCGGCCCAGATACGGCATCCACGGAGGGTGTTGTCGTCGTGGCGTTTGATGATATACTTGCACAGTATCAATCCGAAACCGGTGCCGTGAGAGGCGTTGGGGTCGGTGTCGGGTTGCACTTTCTTATCGGCACGGAACAGGTTCTCCAAAGTCTCGCTGTCCATGCCTGTGCCGGTATCCGCCACTTCGATGTGGACAAAACGGCTGTCGGCATCGTACACCTCGGCAACAACGGTGACTTTGCCCGCTGCAGTGTGTTGCAAGGCGTTATTCACCAGATTGCGGATGAGGATTTCGGTCAGTTGCTTGTCGCCCTGCACGTTGATGGTGGTGGGGTAGAAGACAAGGTCGACGTCGGGGTGCAGTCTTACACACGACGCAGCAACGTTGTCGAACACCTCTCCCAGTGCGAAGACCGAGCTTTGAAACTGCAATCCGCTGGGGATGGAAAGATTGGTCCAGTTCTTTATGTTGGCGAAGGTGCGGAGGAGTTGGTCCAGCACTTCTTGCCGCATTTCGGGGCTGAGGCTCTTGTTGGTGAGGTAGGAGAGGAAAGGATTGATGTCGTGCCGCAATACCGAGAGGCAGGTCTCCACATTGGCAATGCGTTCAATATCTTGCTGTTTGGCCTGCTGCAGGGCTTTCTTTTCCCGTCGCAGCACCCTCGAGCGGTGCCGTAACAGCATCACCAGCACCGTCAACACCACGAGCGACACGGCACCCACGACGATAGTGAGAATATAGTAGCGGTTGCGTGTCTCGGACTGGAAGAGGCGGTCCTGCAGCATCAAGTCGGCACTTTCGTTGCGGCCAATTAAGTCCAGTAACTCCATCTCGCGGCTGTACCAGCGGGTGTTGTCCTCGGCCGATGAAGAGTAGCCCATCCGTATCAAGCCGTCGTAGAGCATCGACTCGAACTTCGGAGCCATGCCGTCATGCCAGGTGGTGTCGTCCAACGCCATAGAGTAATAGGCGTAGGCTTGGTCGTAAGCACCGATATGCAGGCAGAACTCAGCCGCTGCCACCACGGCACCCAGGTGTTGATAAGGGTCCACAGTCTGGAAGAAAAGGTCGGTCGACACCTCAAACATGCTCAGCCCATAGTCCGGTGCTGCCAGCGTGGTGTCGGTGGGAAGGACTTTCTGTGTAAGCTGTATCAGTCTATCCAGCTTTTTGCGGCAATGCGGGTCGGAGATGTATGTCTGGCGCTGGATATTTGTGTCGGCCGCGATAAAGGCTTGCAGTTGGAAGACATTGGCCAAGTGGTAAATGCAGCCCTGCCCAGGGATGGAGAGCAGTTTGGCGTTGTCGGCTAGATAATCGTATGCCTTGCCCAGCAGTCGGGGGTCGCTGCCCGATGCCGCTGCCAGGCGGTAGTAGCTGTGGGCCAGCGCGTAGTTCAACGACATGTCCTCGGCATAGTCGCACTTCAGCCCTTGGCGTGCCATCTCCACCTCTTCCAACAGCGCCCGCAAGTCCGCTTTGGTATCAGCTGAAAGGGTAGTGCCCGACGACGAAGCCATGGCGCTGTTGCGGTAGTGGTAGTTCAGCGTCAGCGAGGTGATGAAATACTCCATCTGGGCGAAGGAATAGAGGTAATTGTCGGGCTGGCGCTTGAGCACCTTCGACTGGTTGATGTCGTACAGCAGCTGGTACGAGTCGGCGATGCGGCAGCTGCGCTGCAGCAGTCTCACCTGCATCAGTTGGGCGATGACCCGCTCCACCTCGGCATTGCGGTGCAACGAGTGCCTCCAACGGGCGGCGGGTCCTTCAGCCACGGCCATCACGCTGTCGGTATAGGCTGCCGCCGAGTCGTGTTCCGCCACCATATAATAGCCAAAGGCAAGACTGTTGTATGCCCTCATCAGGCCGTCGTGATAGTCAGGCAGCGAGTCACGAACGAGGTCGACAGCGCGGTAGGCGCAGTCGATGGACA
>Ga0247611_10004825_pt1 | contig 18377 bp, 11 predicted proteins | sample 177DNAGHGhighgp2_FD_192422 | JGI IMG/M metagenome (GOLD analysis project Ga0247611, IMG submission 192422) | Sheep rumen microbial communities from Palmerston North, Manawatu-Wanganui, New Zealand - 1770 DNA GHGhigh gp2 | ecosystem: Host-associated > Mammals > Digestive system > Stomach > Rumen... | reverse complement strand
GAGAAGATCGAACGTGCCCGCCAGCTGGTCTGTCTGAGCCAAAAGCTCAGACCACTGTGAATCGTCGTAGGAGTCCCAGTAGAACGCCTGCAACATTACGCCTTCATAGGCGGCAGGCCAGCCCTGGGCGGCAGGCAGCACCGGCTTCTGGCTGGTAGTGTCGGGCTTCTCGGTATCTGTGGTGTCGGGTTTGATGACATCGGGTTTCTTCGGTTCGTCGTTATCGTCGCCGGAACACGAACAAACGGTCATGGACGTCAGGCCCATGAGGAGCATCAGGAAAAAGAAAAGTCTTGTCTTCATTGTTTGTTATTGATTATCAGCGCAAAGATAAGAAAAAAGGCCGCACGGTTATCCCGTGCGACCTCTAATATTGTCATTTGCTGTGTGCAAACGATTGTCTGAGGACTATTCCATTACCTCTTCGTGACGGTGCAGTAAGCCTTCGTCTCGCAGAGCGGATAGAACTCGATGTGCACATCACCCGACACGCTGACAGGAATGTTGTCGTTAGAGCCGTTGATGATGTTGTCGGCCGTGCCGCCCCAGTTGCCGTCCTCGGTATCCCAGGTGCCGTTGCCCTTGAACTTGATGACGCCAGCCTCGGTGAACGTAGCATCGCACTCCCAGCAGAGCTTATCGAAGTTGTAGGTCATCTCGACACCATTGTCCCAGTCGTTGTTGAGGGCACTACCTACGACGAACACACTCTTGATGGGCGTGAGCTTATAGGTCATGTTAGCCAGATTGACATCTGCTCGATAGAAGCCGGGAGCAGGCATGATGTTGCCAGAGTTGCCGTCGTCGATGAGCGTACCGGTCAGACCGTCGTCATTGAGCGTGCCGGTGCCGTAGTTACCATTGCCCCAGTTGTCGGCTGCACCACGGAGCTTGAAGGCACCCTTGCCGTCGGTCCAGCTGTCCTCCTTGGCATAGAAGAAGCCCGTGTAGGTGCCATTGCCGTCGGCACAGTAAAGCGGCTGCTCAGTGCTACCCCAACCATTGTTCACACCAGCCTCGTAGATGTACTGCTGGAAGTTCAGTGCCTTGACCTCGTAAGTCATCTCGGCCATGTTAATGGATACGCGATAGAACTTAGCCTTACCGTCAACCTTGAACGAACCAGCGTCGGTCAAAGCGCTACGACGTGCCAGCGAACCGCTCTCACCACTGTTACCATCACCGGACTTCGTACCGAAGACGTTCGACCAGTCGTTGTTCTCCAGACCGTTGAGGGATTCGTCATCGCAGATAGCGAACCACATGTCACCACCATTGCCTTCGAAGGTATAGGTGAAGACGGGATCCTCGAAGACGTCCTTGGCACTGTGCGAGAACTTCATCGTTCTGGCTGAAGCAGCATTCCACTCACCAGGACCACCGATAAGATAGTAAGCATCGGCAATGTTCACCGGCTCAATAGTGTAGCTATACTCCATCATGTCGAGGGTGATGCGGATCTTCTTGGCGCCCTTGACGTGGAAGGAGTGCTCGCCTCCCAGGTTGTAACGGAAGTCCATCGTTCCCGTCAGGTCCTCGCTTTCACCCTTGGTACCGAGCAGCTTGGTCCAGTCATTGTCATTGGCAATGGCGTCGAGAGCCGTATCGTCACCGATAGCAAACCAGCAGTCATCGCTGCCTGCATCAATGGTGATGGTGAAGATAGGATCGTCATAGACATCTGCACCACTGTGCTGGAACTTCTGCGTACGGGCACCGTCGGCATTCCAGCCACCGGCTGCGCCGATGACGTAGTAGGCGGGTGAGATCTGCACCTTGTTCAGCGGGGTGAAGGTCACCTTGCTCTCAGCATAGTAGTTCTTACCAGGTTCACCGACAATGGCCTCAGCAGTACCGCCGGTCACGGTATAGAGGACCGTGCGGATGTACAGGTCAGTGGTAGCCGGGTTACGGGTAATGTTGTTGAAGTAAGCATCCTGCAGGGTCTGTGCATTAACGCCAATCTCGTTGGTGCTGATAAGACTGTTGGCATCAAGTGCGATGGCATCGGAGAAATCGGCATTCTTGGAGAACTCCACCACAGCCTTCAGAATCGTGTTGGCAGGCATGGCACCTTCTTTCACGGTAGCAGTACCGATGGGAACAGCCTTTGTCGTGCCGGCCTCTACGTCAAAATAATCAGCAAGGTTGATGGTCCCTGGTGTCGTGTTGGCCACGGTGACATCACTCGTTTGCAGCAGGCTCTCTTGCCCATTTGTCTGCGGGCTGAAGATTGTCTCGAAATCCTGGTTGCAGGATACGAGGCCCATGCTCAGCAGAGCCATGATATATAAACTAACTTTTTTCATCTTCTTATTCATTTGATTATACTGTATTATATAATTCTGGCGAAATGATTAGAGAAGTACGAAGCTAACGGACTTATTGTTCATATCGACAGTGATGTCAAGCTGGCCACCAGGGAAGCCCGGGAATGACCAAGAACCCTTACCAGGCATGCAGGGACCCGTGTGAGGCAGTGTGTATTCCTTTGCCTCGTCCTTTGCCTGCTGACCAATAGAGCCTTCGGGTGCGTCGTCGCTACCCCATCCGGTCAGTTTGCTGTAGAAGCGGAAGGTCAGGTCGCCGGCAGGCATTTCAATTACACCCTTGAAGATGTTACTGCCAATCTCGGTCTCCGTGATATACCAGCCGCCGTCAAGCAGGGTCTGCTTGTTGCTGCCAGAAGGCTCAGGCCATCCGCAGCAAGAGCCGATGACGTAGAGCGTACCCTTGGTGGGAACGTTGCAGTAGGCAGCCATGTGCTTGAAGGTGACCGTATTGGACATAATCTCTGTCCCATCTACCACCTGTGAACTGGTGGTCTCTATGTCTGCAGCTACGCGCATGGCAACCTCGCGGAAGCCCATATCGACATAGTCATCTTCGGTAGCGAAGCCATCGAGCTTACAAAGAGCCTTGGCAATCTCGTCACCACCGATGTTCACGTTGCAGGATTTGTAGCTGGTCTCCAGATAACCGTCGCTCCACCTGACGTTACCGTTCTCAACCAATCCCACCTGAACCTTGTAGTTCACGACGGTGTTTACACCATAGTCTGGCTGTGACCAAGTGAGGTTCACACTGTTGTCCGGTGCCAACTGAATGTACTGGTCGGCCACGGCTGATGTGTTCACGACGAATGCCGATGCCGTGTGGTTCGGACCGAGTGTAGGGTTGTCGTCGCGATCGGAGTCGCAGGCAGTGAACAGCATGGCGCAGACCGCAAACAACAAACTACTCTTGAAATATTTTGCTTTCATAATGTTCAATTATCAATGTTCAATTATCAATTCATCAATAGCCGGTATTCTGCTTCAGGTTCGGATTAGAGATCACATCGCTTGAAGCCAGCGGATAGAGGTTGTATTTGGCATCAACGCCATGAGGGGTTCCCACGTTGCTGTTCATGCCCTTATGAGCCCAGAGATAGTCGCCAGAGGTCAGGAGACCGAAGCGGACGAGGTCTGAACGACGATGGCACTCCCAAGCCAACTCACGGGCACGCTCATCAAGGATGTTAGCCCTTGTGGGGTTGTCAATCTTAGCAACACCAGCACGCTCGCGGATGTCATTGAAGCGGGCGATACCATCGCACTGTATGCCACCCACCACCTGGCACTCTGCCAGCATCAGATAGACATCACCCAGACGGAACATGGGGAAGTCGGTGTCGGGGAAGGAGTTGGCACCGTCAATCATCGTACCGTTGGCCTTCAGGTTCGTGAACTTTGTGAAAGCATAGCCGCTGGTAAAGTCGCTGATGTCCTTGATTTCCTTGGTCTGACCGGTGGTGAAGAACTTGGCGCGCTGGTCAGCACCCTCGAACTTGTCGACAAACTGTGGTGTGACACGAATACCTCCCCAGCCATTGCCACCCAGGCCGTAGTCGGCATAGGCCATCTTTCCGCCCACCATGGCATTGATGATATAGGTGGTGCCGCCGTATGCCTGTGTGTTGATGTGGTCCTGATAGACGCTGAAGATCAACTCGTGACCCACACCTAAGAGCTGGTCGTTATCGGCACAGAACATCTTATAGTAGTCGGCAGCAGACTCAAGTTTGTAACCCAGGTCAATAATCTTCTGGCAGTAATTGGCACACTCCTGATACTCTGTCTTACCGGTGTAAACACCTGCGTTCAGGTAGAGCTTGGCCAGAATCATGTAAACCATGCCCTTGCCGCAGCGATACTTCTCGGGATTGGCGGGCAGTTGCTCGGCACACTCCTTCATGTCGTTAGCCAGCCAAGTGAACAGCTCGGCGCGGCTGATCTGCTGCGGGTTGTCACCTCCCACCACAGAGGTTTCGTCGGTGAAAGGCACGTTACCGAAAAGGTCGATGGCGTGCAGATAGCTCAGGCCACGCAGGGCACGGGCCTCAGCACGGTACTGCTGCAGCACGGCATCGTTGGAACCTGACTGATCGATGCGCCGCATCACCTCGTTACAGATAGAAATCTGATAGAACACGCGGCTGTAGCAGGCCGAGACAAATACGTCACTTGAAGTCCACTGCAGTCCATGCAGATCTTTCAACGTCTGGTCGTTCCAACCGATGACAGCCTCGTCGGTAGGCAGCTCCTGCAGATTGTACAGGGCGCGCAGATACTGGCCAAAGCCACCATCGATACCCTCGATATCGGGATCACCGCTATCACCGTCGGGCGAACTCACTGACAATGCCGAATAACACTTGGCCAGCAGTTGGTCGTAAGCCTCTGTACCGGTCAGCAGGTTTTCGGGCGTATCCAGATTGGGGTCAATAGGCGTCACGTCCAAGTCACCAGTGCATGATACGGTCAATGCACCCATGGCGAACACGAACAAACCTTTCTTTATGATGTTTCGTTTCATATTTCTTGTCCTCCTTAATGATTAAAAGTTAAAGCTTGCGCCTACGAGGAATGTACGCGGGCGCGGATACATATTATTGTCAATGCCGTTACCAACTTCAGGATCAACGCCATCGTAGTTGGTGATGGTGAAGACGTTCTGGGCAGTGAAGTTCACACGGCACCAGTCTGTGACGTTGTAGGCCAGTGTCACCTTGTCGAGCTTCAGCCAAGAAGCGTTCTGCACGTAGTAGTCGCTCTTGTACTGTGCCTGCGAGAAGTTGGTATAAGGTGCACTTGCCACGCGGTTACAGATGAAGTTGTTGGTCCACATGTCGGCCTTCATCTCAGTGTTCGAGGCCACATTATTATAGACGTAGCAACCCAGTGCTGAGCGCAGAGCTGCCGAGAGCGTCCACTTCTTGTAGCTCAGCTCGGTGTTGAAGCCAATGTTCACGTCAGCATCGGGCTTGTAATACACGTAACGGTCGTCATCGGTAATCTGGCCGTCGTGGTTGCGGTCAACATAGACACCCTCCAACGGCTTGCCGTCTTCGCCGTACACCTGCTGTAATACGTAGAACGAGTTGATGGGGTTGCCCACCTTCTGTATCTGAATCTTGTTACCTACACCACCGGATATACCGCCATCCTCCACACCGGGATAGCTGGGATCGTCACTGGCTGTCAGACGGGTGATCTCGTTCTTGTTGTAAGCTACGTTCACACCAACCTCCCAGCGCAGGTCCTTCTGCTCGATGGGCACAACGTTCACGGCTACCTCGATACCCTTGTTCTCCATGTCGCCGACATTCATCAACAAGTAGTTGGTCAGGTTTGTACCGGAAGCTACAGGAACTTTATTCAACAGGTCATTGGTCACGCGCTTATAGACATCGACGCTACCGTTGATGCGGTTCTTCAGGAAACCGAAGTCCAGACCAATGTTATAGGTCGTAGTCTCCTCCCACTTGATGTTGGCATCGAAGCCCTTCGCTGTAATGGGAACAATGACGTTGTTGCCGAACATATAGTAGGAACCATTTTGGTTGATGTGATAAGTAGCGATGGAGGGATAGTCACCGCTGTTAATGTTCTGCTGACCAGTGATACCATATCCCAGACGGAGTTTCAGGTTCGACAGCCAGTCGACGTTCTTCAGGAAGCCCTCCTCAGAGATGCGCCATGCCAGAGCCACAGAGGGGAACAGACCCCACTTGTTGTTCTGGAAGCGTGAGGTACCGTCGTTACGCAGGGTTGCGGTCAGCATGTAGCGGTCCATGAACGTATAGTTCAAACGGCCATAGAACGAAACCAGATAACTTTCGGTCTTGTAGAGAGTGGGATCGCCATACAGACGGGTTTCATTACCATCGTTGGATATCTTATCGTTGGTCGTCGAGTTGTAGAAACGCTGCCATGAGTAACCGCCCAGGATGTCGAAGCGACTGTTGATTTCCTTCAGCTCCTTAGCGTATGCCAGATAGAACTCCAGCGTCTGGTCGCGGCGCAGCTGTGTGTATTTCTCCCGGAGACCGGTACCATTCTCTACCTTGTTGTGGTAGGAAGTCTCGCTCTGGAAGTCACTGATGTTCCATCCAGACGTGGTTGAGAAGTCGAGTCCGAGGTTCAGGTTGGCACGCAGACCTTCCAAGAACTTGAACTTATAGTCGAACTGTGCGTTACCCACGAAGCGGCGCACGTAGCTGTCCTTGTTCTGCTGGTTGAGCAGGGCTACGGGGTTCAGCGTTGACATGGTGTTGGGAGCACCGTTGCTCATCCAATAGTGGTAGGTGCCGTCCTCATTATATACGGGCTTCAAGGGGTCGTACTGTACAGCAGCGCCGATGGCACCTTCGTCAGCGTATGAGTTATGTGTAAACACACCCTTGCCGTTCAGGTTGATGGTCAGACGGTCATTGAGCAATGTCGGCGTGAGATTCATACTCAAGGTTCCACGGTTCATGCCCGTCGTCTTCAGGTTACCATCGTTGTTCAAGAAACCAGCGCTCACGCGATAGGGCATCTTGAAGTCAGCCTCTTTAGCTACGTAACCGCCAGTTACACTGGCATTGATTTCCTCGGCAAAAGCGGTCTGGTAGATCTCGTCCTGCCACTTGGTGTTGGCATTGCCGAGGGCTGCCACAGCATCGGCATTGTCGCCATAGTTGGCCATGAAGAAATCACGGAAGCCGTCGGCACTGAGCACATCGACCTTCTTGGCAACGGTCTTCAGCGATGCCGTCATGTCAACGTTCACACGAGGCTTCGAGCCTGCCTTACCCTTCTTGGTGGTGATCAGAATCACACCGTTTGATGCGCGGCTACCATAGATGGCGGTGGCCGAAGCGTCCTTCAGGATGGAGAACGACTCAATGTCGTTGGGGTTGATGGTGTTCAGCACGTCACCGCCAGAAATATCGGTCGAGCTGATGGGCAGACCATCGATGACAATCAGAGGGTCGTTGCTAGCTGACAGTGACGAGCCGCCACGGATGCGAATCTTTGATCCGGCTCCAGGGGCACCACTGTTGGTGGTAATAGACACACCAGGGGTCTTACCCTGCAGCAAATCGGCGGGCGACGTGGCCAGACCCTTGTTCAGCTGGTCGGCCTCAACCGACATCACCGAACCGGTGGCATCGCTCTTCTTAACGGTACCATAGCCGATGACCACCACGTCTTTCAGCAGCTGGGCGTCGTCTTGCATCGTAATGTTCAACGAGGGGGCTGCCTTGACTGAGACAGACTGGAAACCGACATACGAGATGTCGATTGTGGCACCCTGATTAGCCTTTAGGGTGAAATTACCATCGAAGTCAGTAACAGTAGCCGTCTGTGTGCCGGCAACTCTCACCGTTGCACCGATGATGGGTTCTCCCTGAGCATCTTTCACATGGCCTTTGACATTGATTTGTGCAAAGGCTCCGACTGATAGGAACAAGCCCAAAACAAGGGCCAACATCCTAAGAGGGATTTGAATGTTTACCTGCTTCATCATTAATTGAATTAGTGTTAGAATATAGTTTTAGCATAAAAATTTGGTGCAAAGATACTTTTGTTTCGCTTATGATGTACTTTTTTTTGATTATTTTCGTTATTATAAACGCGCAAACGTTTGCACATCTGTGCGCAAATAAATAATATGATGAAAAGACAGCAAAAGAAAATAATGCCTATCTTTGCAAATGTAAACTAAAAACCTATGAAGGAGACTCCGATGACGATGAAGGACATTGCGCGCGAACTGGGTATCAGTGTGGCTACCGTGTCGCGTGCACTGAAAGACTCGCCCCGCATCAGCGAGGAGCGTCGGCGCATGATTCAGCAGTATGCCCGCGAGCACAACTTCACACCAAATGTCATTGCCGAGTCGCTCCGCCATAGCCGGGTGCAGCCGTCACGGGTCATCGGGGTTATCGTACCTGAGTTTACGCACTACTACTTCTCGTCTATTTTGACTGGAATAGAGGAGGCTGCCATTGCGCACGGGTATTATATTATGGTAGCGCTGAGCAACGAGCAGTACGAGCGTGAGGTCCGTATCTGTGAAACGTTCCACCGCCTGAAGGTGTGTGGTGTCATTGTCTCGCAGGCCAAGGACACCCGTCGTTACGATCACTTCCAGAAACTCATAGACTCGCGCATGCCCCTTGTCTTTTACGACCGTATCTGCACGGGCATCGACACCAACCGGGTGGTCGTCGATGACTATATGGGAGCTTTCAATGCCGTGAACTACCTTATCGGCACGGGCTGTCGGCGTATCGCTTTCTATGGTGGACCGCGACAGCTGGAGATATCGAAGAACCGCTATAACGGCTACCGCGACGCTTTGCTTAAGAACGGGCTTGCTCTGGACGAACATATGATACTGAGTTGTGACAACCGCCAGGATGCAGAGTTGATGACGCCCGACCTTTTCGACGGCGACTACTATCCAGATGCGTTTTTTGCCGTCAACGATGATACGGCCATTGGCATCCTCTACACCGTCAAGCGCATGGGATTGCGTGTGCCTGAGGACATCAGTATCTGCGGCTTCACTAATGGTCAGCGTGCCATTGCTTGCGATCCCATGTTGACGACTGTGGAACAACGGGGTAAGCGCGTGGGAGAGGAGGCAGCAGAGATCCTCATTGACAAAGTTGAGGGCCTGTCGCCCATTGATAAGGTTGAAAAGCGCGTTGTCCGTACACGCCTTATCATCCGTGGTACGACAAGGTGAGTAGCGAGCTACGCTCTAATGAATAATGGATAATGAATAGTGATATGAAACAAAAACCTGATCTTTCCTTTTGGAAACTATGGAATCTTAGTTTTGGATTCTTTGGCGTGCAGATAGCCTACGCCCTTCAGTCGGCTAACATCTCGCGCATCTTTGCGACGTTGGGAGCCGACCCTCATGACTTGAGTTACTTCTGGATTCTGCCACCACTCATGGGTATGGTGGTACAACCGCTAGTTGGCCTGTTCAGCGACAGGACATGGACACGTTTCGGTCGGCGCATACCTTACCTCTTTGTCGGTGCTGCCTTCGCTGTAGCCGTGATGTGTCTCCTGCCTAATGCCGGCAACTTGGAGATCACTATCATGAGTGCCATGACCTTCGGCCTCATCTCCCTGATGTTCCTCGACACCAGCATCAATATGGCTATGCAGCCGTTCAAGATGATGGTGGGTGACATGGTGAACGAGCAGCAGAAAGCCAAGGCTTACAGCATTCAGTCGTTCCTGTGCAACGCAGGTAGTCTCGTCGGCTATGTCTTCCCCTATCTGTTCACGGCTATCGGCATCGCCAGCGTGGCAGCCCCCGGCATCGTTCCTGATTCCGTGAAGTGGTCGTTCTATATCGGTGCCGCCATTCTGATTCTCTGTGTTATCTACACTACGGTGACAGTAAAGGAATATACACCGCAGGAGATGGCCGCATTCCAGCAGCAAGCACAGAACGAGCAGGCGCAGAGTGAGTCTGCCGGTGGTACACGTAACAAGGCGTTGTGGGTGTTCCTGCAGGTGGGACTGGTGCAGTTCTTCTGTTGGGCGGCTTTCCTCTATATGTGGACCTATACCAACGGCTCCATCGCCGAGACGGCCTTCGGTGTTGATATGTCGAATCCTGAATATGCGGCAACGAAGGCTTATCAGGAGGCTGGCGACTGGGTGGGTATCCTCTTCATGGTACAGGCCATCGGCTCCATGCTGTGGGCCGTCATGCTACCTCGCTTCCGTAATATCAAGTGGGCCTATGCCCTGTCGCTTGTCGTTGGTGGCGCAGGCTTTGCCATGGTTCCGCTACTGAGCAACCAATATGTGCTCTTTATCCCCTACTTCCTGATTGGCTTCGCTTGGGCAGCCATGCTGTCGATGCCCTTCACGCTGGTGACCAACGCCCTGGAGGGCAGTAAGTATATGGGCACGTTCCTGGGACTGTTCAACTGCACCATCTGCATTCCGCAGATTGTAGCGGCTGCACTGGGTGGGACGGTGTTGATGCTGGTGGGCAGTCATCAGTATTCCATGATGTACGTGGCAGCCATCCTGCTAGTGGTGGGTGCCCTCTGTGTATTTGGTATCACTCAGAAGAAACATAATAATTAAAGTTATGGAACAGAGTCTGTTTTTTGAAATCTGCGGCTGGGTGGCCAGCGTGACGATGATATTGGGTTATCTTCCCCAAGCCATTTATACCATCCGCACCCGCGATACCGACGGTATTGCATTACCTACCTTTCTGATGATGGGCATTGGTGGTGCCTGCTTCATGCTTCAAGGCATCTGCCATCAGCCGACTCCTCTCTGGGCCTTGTTCATCACCAACCTCATTACCACTACATGCTGCATTATCATCTTTGGTATCAAGGTCTACAACGACTATATCAAGAAAAAGCAGCCATGAGAAACTTCCTGCTGCTTTTCGTAGTATGCTGCAGTTCTCCATCCGTCGCCATGGCCCAGTCGCGTCATGGCGATGGTTTAGATGATGCCATGCAGTATACTTCCTATGCAGCAGTCTTTGCATTGAAAGCCATAGGTGCCGATAGCCGTCACGGATGGGCACAACTGAGCGCTGAGGCCGCAGTGTCATGGGTGGCTGCTGCTGGGACTGGCTATATTCTAAAACATAACATCCGTGAGTGGCGTCCCGACAGTACAGATATGCGTTCGTTCCCATCTGGCCACACGCTCTTTGCATTTGCTGGAGCCACTATTTTACGTCATGAGTTCGGGCATCTCTCCCCATGGATTTCTATAGGAGGCTATACAGTGGCCGCCCTGACGGCTATCGATCGTGTACGACGTGACCGTCATCACTGGCATGATGTAGTAGCCGGTGCTGCTGTCGGCATTTGTACAGCTGAACTCACTTGTTTCTTGAGTGACCGGCTCTTGAAGACCGACCGCGTACGCGTCGGTGTCAACCCCGCAGGAGTGGACGTTGCGGTCTGCTGGTGATGCAATCGTTTGCACTTTTTCTTCGGCAATAAAACTCGAACGAGAGGACAAACAGGAAGAAAAAGCACTACCTTTGCGGAAAACAACCATCAGACTATGAAATTACTATTCAACTTAGAGTATCAGACAACCTTCGGTGAGGTACTGGTGCTGAACATGCTTTCTGAAAACGGGGAGGTTGAACGCCATTCTATGGAGACGAGCAACGGTTACAATTGGCACTGTACCGTTAATGATAAGCAACTGCCAGCGACATCGAGCGAGAGGCCCTTCATAGATTATTATTACTCCGTCATGCGCGGCGATGAGGAAACCCGACATGAGTGGCTGGTCATCCCTCATCGCTTACAGTTCATTCCCGGAACGAACAGTTTTAATGTCTTCGATGTGTTCGACCATTGGATAGACATTCCTGAAGACGCCTATCTCTATTCATCGGCGTTTACCGACTGTGTGGCAGTCCGTGAACATCGCCAAACCAAGCTGCCAGGCTATGCTAAGACCATTTGCCTGAAGGTGCGCGCACCGCAATTGCGCTGGAATGAGCGTCTAGCCATCATCGGTGGTGGTGAAGCCTTGGGAAACTGGGAAGCCAGACGTGCTCTGGAGATGGTGGAGCACGAGAGCAATGAGTGGATCATCACACTCGATGCCGACAAGCTGCCGCAAACCATAGAATTCAAGTTTGTGGCACTCGACGAAGAAGATGACGTGACACCACTATGGGAAAACGGCATGAACAGGACCGTCGTGCCCATGGCGCTGGCCGACGGCGAGGCTGTTGTCTACGAATTGCCACAGGCTTATTTCCCCGTTTATCCATGGAAGGGTGCTGGCACGGTCATTCCCGTCTTCTCTCTGCGTTCAGAGGGCAGTTTCGGCGTTGGCGACTTTGGTGATCTGAAGCTGATGATTGACTGGTGTGATAAGACGAAGCAGCGTGTCCTTCAGATTCTGCCCATTAACGACACTAACATGACGGGCACATGGCAGGACAGCTATCCCTATAACAGCATCAGTATCTATGCACTGCATCCGCAGTACATGGATTTCCGCCAACTTCCTGAGATCAAGGACGAAAACCTGCGTGCAAAGTTCGAGCGGCTGCGCAAGGAACTGAATAACCTGCCACAGATTGACTACGAGCGGATGTTTGCTGCCAAGATGGAGTATCTGCACATCCTTTATAAGCAGGAGGGGACCAAGACCAAGCGTACAGCTGACTACAAGCGATTCGTCGTCGAGAATCGTGAGTGGCTGGAGCCCTATGCCCGCTTCTGTGTCAACCGCGACAAGTATGGCACAGCAGAGTTCACGAAATGGCCGGCAGAAGCCTGCCAGGCTAAGGTTGATGAATTCTGGTATTTCGTTCAGTTCCATCTGGATCGACAGATGCATCTCGCGCATGAGTATGCACGTGCGCATCGCGTGATATTAAAAGGTGATATCCCTATTGGTATCAGCCGCGATGGGGTCGAAGCATGGGTTGAACCGAAATACTTTAATCTGAACGGACAGGCTGGTGCACCGCCCGATCCATTCTCTGCCGACGGACAGAACTGGGGATTCCCGACCTACAACTGGGACGAGATGCTGAAAGACGGTTGTCAATGGTGGGTACGCCGCTTCCGCAAGATGGCACAGTTCTTCGATGCCTACCGTATTGACCATGTCCTTGGCTTCTTCCGTATCTGGGAGATTCCCGTGCCAGAGAAGTCCGGCCTCGAGGGACAGTTTGCACCCGCACTCGGGTTGAGCCGCGAGGAGATAGAGTCGTATGGCATTTACGGACATGACGATTTGTTCTTGGTTGACCATAAGCGTTCAGACCGCTGGCATCCGCGTATTGCTGTTCAATATCAGGAACCTTATCAGCGACTGACAGAAGATGAGAAGGTGTCGTTCAATCAGTTGTACAACGATTATTTCTATCGCCGTAACAACCAGTTCTGGTATCAGGAGGCCATGAAGAAACTACCGCGACTGACGCAGGCCACCCGCATGCTGGTATGTGCCGAAGATCTCGGTATGGTACCCGACTGCGTGCCTTGGGTCATGAACGAGTTGCGCATCCTCTCGTTGGAGATTCAGTCCATGCCGAAAGACTCGCGTGTGCGCTTCGGTCACCTTTCACAGAATCCCTATCGGTCCGTATGTACCATCTCCACACACGACATGCCGACCCTCCGGCAGTGGTGGGACGAGGACCCGGCTCAGACGCAGGAATACTACAACACAATGCTGCACCGTGGCGGTGAGGCACCCCATCCGCTTCCTGGATGGTTGGCCAAAGACATTGTCAGCCGTCATCTGACATCACCTTCCATGCTCTGCCTGTTGTCTTTACAGGACTGGCTCTCCATAGACGAGGGGTTGCGTCTGCCTGACCAGAATGCTGAGCGAATCAACATCCCGGCCAATCCGCGTCATTACTGGCGCTATCGCATGCACCTGAGCATCGAGCAGCTTCTTGCCGCCGATGACTTCAACAACGAAATCAACACATTAATTATACAAAGCGGACGAAAATGAGAAAATTATTCTGGACTATGCTGATGATGCCTGTGATGGCACTTGCAGGCAATGTTAAGTCGCCCAGCGGCAACATCGAACTGAAGTTCTCGGTAGATGATGCGGGACGCCCCACCTATGAGATGAGCTTTAAGGGCCGTGATGTGGTTAGACCATCACACCTCGGCTTGGAACTGGCCAAGGACAAACATGCCTCGAAAGGCTATAGGGAGACAGACCTCTTGAAAGGCTTTGTCCTGGAGGACGAGAAGGTCAGCACTTTCGATGAGACATGGAAGCCCGTATGGGGCGAGACAGCCACTATCCGAAACCACTACAATGAATTGGCTGTCACTCTGAAGCAAACGGTTGAGGTGGGGAAATACACGGGTGACGGTACAAACCTCGGTTTGGCCTTGGTGCCACAGGTACGCACTATCATCATCCGTTTCCGCGTTTATGACGATGGCATCGGTTTCCGCTATGAGTTTCCCCAACAGGAGGAACTGAACTATTTCCTCATTCAGGAAGAGCGCACGGAGTTTGCCATGGCGGGCGACCATACCGCCTGGTGGTTGCCGGGCGACTACGACACACAGGAGCAGGAGACACAGGAGTCAAAGCTTTCTGAGATCCGCGCGCGCATGGCTAAGGCCGTCAACTGGGACAATTCCAGTGTTGCTGTCTTCTCGCCAACCGGCGTTCAGACCTCATTGCAGATGAAGAGCAGTGATGGACTCTATATCAATATCCACGAGGCGGCCTGTGCCGACTATGCGACGATGCACCTCGAGCTTGTCGATGCACAGACCAAGGCGCTTACCACAAGGCTTAGCGGTGGCAGCAATGCTTATACACCCAATCCGAAGGAGGCGTCACCCGACTTTGAACTGCCCAAGCCGTTCACGTTTGTGAGCCACCTCACACCCGATGCAACAGGTTTGAAAGGTGCCATGCAGACTCCCTGCGAGACACCTTGGCGCACGGTCATGGTCAGCGATGATGCCCGCGACATGCTCAGTTCGAATCTTATTCTTAACCTCAATGAGCCTTGTAAGCTCGAGGATACCAGTTGGATTCATCCCACGAAGTACTGCGGCGTTTGGTGGGAGATGATTGTCGGTAAGTCATCGTGGCATTATACCGATGATGTCCCCTCCGTTAAACTCTCTACTTTCAACTATCAACGTTCAACGCCCCACGGCCGTCATGCTGCCAACAATGAGAAAGTGAAGCGCTATATTGATTTCGCTGCCAAGAACGGTCTTGACGAGGTGCTTGTCGAGGGTTGGAATATAGGCTGGGAAGATTGGGCGAACATGTGGAAGCGCGATGTCTTCGACTTCGTCACGCCTTATCCTGACTTCGATATCAAGATGCTCAACGACTATGCGCACTCCAAAGGTGTGAAGCTGCTGATGCACCATGAGACTTCCAGTTCTTCCCAGAACTATGAGCGTCACATCAAGGAGGCATACGAATTGATGAACCGCTACGGCTACGATGCCGTGAAGACGGGTTATGTGGGTGACATCATTCCTCGTGGCGATCACCACTACTCACAATCGATGAACAACCACTACCTCTATGTTGTAAAGGAGGCCGCCAAGCATCACATCATGGTGAATGCCCATGAGGCGACGCGTCCGACGGGTCTCTGTCGTACGTATCCCAACCTCGTAGGCAACGAGTCAGCCCGTGGCACGGAATACGAAGCATTTGGCGGCTCACGCCCCGACCATACCTGCATCCTGCCGTTCACCCGTCTGCAGGGCGGTCCGATGGACTACACCCCAGGCATCTTCGTCACGAAACTGAGCGAGTGGAGTGACAACACATCGTGGGCACGAATCACGATTGCCGGTTCGCTGGCACTCTACCTGACGATGTACTCGCCGCTACAGATGGCAGCAGACCTGCCTGAACATTACGAGAAGTTCGATGATGCCTTCCAGTTTATCCGTGATGTGGCCTGCGACTGGGATGACAGCCGTTACCTTGAGGCTGAGCCAGCCGACTATATCACCGTGGCACGCAAGGCCAAGGGTACCGACAACTGGTTCATCGGCGGTAAGTGCGACGAGAACGGCCACACCGCTGTCGTGAAGCTCGACTTCCTGGACAAGGGACGCAAATATGACTGCACCATCTACGCTGATGCGAAGGATGCGCACTATGAGACCAATCCTCAGGCATACATAATTACCAAGAAAGTGGTCAAGGCTGGTCAGACACTGAACATCAAGGAGGCCCCGGGTGGTGGTTTTGCCGTTTCACTCATAGCAAAATAAACAATGAACAAATTGATCTTTGCAGGACTACTATCAGTGTTGTTGCCCGCAAAAGTGACAGCACAAGCCTTTCAGGAAGTTAGTTACTCACCCGAGAAGACCCAGTTCACGCTCTTTGCCCCCAACGAAGCCAAGAACGTCAAGGTACGCATCTACAAAGAGGGTATCGATGGTAAGGCGATAAAGACCGTAAAGATGCTGCGCACAGCCAACAAGCAGTGGACAGCCACCGTCAAGGGTGACCTGATGGGCCGCTTCTACACCTTCGACATGGGAAAGGGCGAGTGCCCGGGCGTCTTTGCCAAAGCCGTTGGGGTTAATGGTAAGCGAGGTGCAATCATTGATATGAAGGCCACAGACCCACAGGGCTGGGACGGCGATCACCGACCCGTCACGAAGTCACCTGCTGACCTCATCGTCTATGAACTGCACCACCGCGACTTCTCTGTGGCGCGTCCCGAAGCTCAGTATCCGGGGAAGTTCCTGGCACTGACGGAACCGTGGGCCATTAACCACCTGAAGAGTCTAGGAATCAATGCAGTTCATATCCTACCCTCTTATGATTACGGCTCCGTTGACGAGACGAGGCTCGATACGCCTCAGTACAACTGGGGCTACGATCCGGTGAACTATAATGTTCCAGAAGGCGGTTACTCTACTGATCCCTATCGTCCGGAGGTGCGTATCCGTGAGTTCAAGCGGATGGTGCAGGCCCTTCATAAGGCGGGCATCCGTGTTATTCTCGATGTAGTCTATAACCATACCTACGACATTGAGCACTCCAACTTCCAGCGCACCTATCCTGACTATTATTACAGGAAGACGGCTGATGGAGCCTATTCAAACGGCAGTGGCTGTGGCAACGAGACAGCTTCGGAGCAGCCTATGATGCGACAGTTCATGATGGAGAGCGTAAAGTACTGGATTAATGAGTACCATATAGATGGGTTCCGTTTCGACCTGATGGGCTGTCACGACATTGAGACGATGAACGCCATCCGGAAGGTCGTGGACAACATAGACCCCACCATATTCATATATGGCGAGGGATGGAGTGCCGGCGCCTGTGCATTGCCGACTGAGCAGTTGGCCATGAAAGCAAATATACAGCAGATGCCGGGCATCGCCGCCTTCAGCGATGAACTACGTGATGCGCTACGCGGACCGTTCAGCGATGATACCAAGACAGGGTGGCTTGGCGGTGCGCCCGATTGTGTGGAAAGCCTCAAGTTTGGTATCGTCGGTGCCATCGCCCATCCGCAGGTAGACCTGTCGAAGGTCAACTATTCGAAAGATCCGTGGGCTGCCGAGCCGACACAGATGATGAGCTATGTCAGCTGCCATGACGATATGTGTCTGGTGGATCGCCTGCGGGCAAGCATTCCCGGTATCGGTGATGATGAGTTGCTGCGTCTGGATCTGCTGGCACAGACGGCCGTCTTCACCTCACAGGGTGTGCCCTTCATGCTGAGCGGCGAAGAATTGCTCCGCACGAAGAAAGGTGTTCATAATTCGTTTGAGTCACCCGACAGTATCAACCAGCTTGACTGGCAGAACGAGGCTCGCTATCAGAAGGCACTCAACTACTATCGGAAACTCATCCAGTTACGCAAAGATCATCCCGCCTTCCGACTGGGCAATGCTGACCTCGTGCGCAAGCATTTGGAGTTCCTCGATGCTCCTGCCGACGTGGTGGCCTTCCGACTGAAGAACTATGCCGGGAGAGATGAGTGGCGGAACATCATTGTTGTTCTCAATAATGGGCGTCAGCCACAAAATATCTGTGTTCCCGAAGGCTGCTACACAGTTGTCTGTGACAACGGCAATATTGAGCTGAAGGAGCAAGGATTAGGTACGATAACAGGGAAAAACGTAGTCGTTTCGCCTCAGTCCGCCCTTATCATCCACGATTGAGGCAAAACGGAAAGTATCTGCGACAAGCAGTAATAGGGGACAAAGATAATTGATGTTTCTTTGTCCCCACATTACTATTTATAACCATTAAACAATTAACACTACCAGGCGATCAGGTACGTGATTCCGGTGGCCAGTTCCAGGGTTTCGTAGAGATTGTTCAAGATCCCACCAATGCCAAGAATAATACTTTAAGAAATAACCAGCAAAGAAAAAAAGAATAATCAATCGTAAACCTAAAGTGAAGCGCCGGAGTCGTGAGACTCTGGCGCTTCTTTGTGGTTTTCATTTCTCAGAGCAGTAAGGACACAGTCCCTTGATCATATAGTTGATGCTCCTCGACACATAGACTGTGGGTAGCGGAACGCCC
>Ga0247611_10004824_pt1 | contig 18379 bp, 9 predicted proteins | sample 177DNAGHGhighgp2_FD_192422 | JGI IMG/M metagenome (GOLD analysis project Ga0247611, IMG submission 192422) | Sheep rumen microbial communities from Palmerston North, Manawatu-Wanganui, New Zealand - 1770 DNA GHGhigh gp2 | ecosystem: Host-associated > Mammals > Digestive system > Stomach > Rumen ... | reverse complement strand
AGCGTACGAACACACGGCCCTGGATGCCTTGCTCCTGAGCGATGGCGGGATACTTGATGTGGTCATACAGCCACCTGTAGCACTCATCGTCGCCGCCGGGGAACTGCGCGTTCTCTTCTACGACCTCGAAGATGCGGTCGTCGTCGCTCTCCTCACGAACGGGACCTACGGGACCGGCAGCTACCACGGTGGGTGCGCCGTCGCCGACAGCTGTCGTGATGGCCTGGTTCACTTCCTCCGAGGTCTGCACCTCTTCTTCGTTGAGCTCCGTTTCGTCGTCCACGATGTTGAGGATCTCGGCGACCTTCGGTGCTGCTGCGGGTGGCGGTGCCATCTGCTCCTTCTGCGTCGTGATGGGGATCATGTCCTCCTCGAAATTACTCTCGTAGATGGGCTCCAGCTCATCATACTTGATTTCACGCGTCGTGTACTCGAAGGCCACGAACATCAGCGCAAGCACCAACACATAGCCTAACAGCAGACTTGTGCCGCGATGGTTGCGCAACTCTTCAGTCATAGATTTAGTTTCTTCCATAATGGTATTTAGTTTTTCTTATTATTCACATACGTGTTTACGGCGCATTTTTCAGCGTCCACGGGACAAAAGTAACACATTTTTTCGACACATGAATTCCTTTACGCCATTTTTTTTCATCTAAAGGCACATTTTTCTAAAAAAAAGGCCTCTGACACCCTAAAATGCCCCCTTCATACGTTATATTTTGGAAATAATGTGTACCTTTGTGCGCAAATAACCGACATGAGACAACATTTTCTTTTCTTCGCCCTCGCGTTGGCTCTCTTTTGTCTTTCCTCAGCGAAGGCTCAGAACGAGAGCACGACTATTTTCAACTTCCTCCGCCTGCCCACCTCATCCCATACGACGGCGCTCGGCGGCTTCAACGTGTCGTTGTCCGACGACGACGCCTCGCTGTTCTTCCAGAACCCGGCGCTGATGTCCAACGCCCCCGACCGTGCCATCAATCTCGGCTTCTTCACCTACATGCAAGGCATCAAGGCCGGCAATGCCGCCTGGACGATGGCCGCCGGCGAACGCGGCACCTGGGGCGTCGGCGCACAGTTCGTGGGCTACGGTTCGATGAAGGAGATGACGGTTGACGGCATCGAGATGGGCGACTTCTCGGCCTTGGACATGGCCATCACCGGCGGCTACTCCTACACCCTCACCGACCGCCTCGCCGGTGGCGCCACGGGCAAGTTCGTCTATTCCAAGTACGGTCCCTACTCGTCCGTGGCCTTGGCCGTAGATTTAGGCATCAACTATCTCAACGTCGAGAGCGACTTCTCGGCCTCGCTCGTCGCCGCCAACCTCGGCGGACAGGTCAAGTCGTTCGCCGACCACCGCGAACACCTGCCCTTCGACCTCCGCCTCGGCATCTCGAAGCGCCTGGCACGCGCCCCCATCCGCTTTCACGTCACGATGGTCGATCTCACACGCTGGTCCTCGCGATACTATTATAATCCGTCGCGCGAGAAGGAGAAAGCCGGGCGCATCCTCATGAACCATTTCGTCGTCGGCGTCGATGTGCTCCCCATGGACCTCTTCTACATCTCTGCCGGCTACAACTTCCGCCGCGCTGCCGAGCTGAAAGCCGCCGGCTCCTCCCATGCCGCAGGCCTCACCTTCGGCGCAGGCCTCAACCTCAAGCGCTTCAGCATCGGCCTGGCCTACGCCAAGTACCACGTCTCCGTCCCCAGCTTCATGATCAATGCACAATACCACCTATAGACCCACCCCCATCCCCTCCCGTTAGGGAGGGGATGCCTGCGGTTGGGCTCAGTTAATCGCTCCTAAATTATACATTTATATGAATAAACAGCAAACTACGCGCCAGCCTCACCCCTCCCTGACGGGAGGGGCCAAGGGTGGGTCTTTAATCACCATAGCTATTGACGGCCACAGCTCGTGCGGCAAAAGCACGATGGCCAAGGATCTCGCCCGCGAGATCGGTTACATCTACATCGACAGCGGCGCCATGTACCGCTGCTGCACCCTCTTCGCCCTCGAACAGGGTCTCATCTCCGCCGACGGCACCATCGACGAAGCAGCCCTCGAGGCCCGCATGTCCGAGATACATGTCAGCTTCCAGCTCAACGCCGCCACCGGACGCCCCGACACCTACCTCAACGGCGAATGCGTCGAACAGCGCATCCGCACCATGGAAGTGTCGTCCCACGTCAGCCCCATCGCTGCCCTACCCTTCGTCCGCGCCGCCATGACCGCACAGCAGCAGGCCATGGGCCGCGAGGGAGGCATCGTCATGGACGGACGCGACATCGGCACAGCCGTGTTCCCCGATGCTGAGATGAAGGTCTTCGTCACCGCCTCCGATGAGATACGCGCCCAGCGACGCTACGACGAACTCGTAGCCAAAGGACAGCCCGCCGACTTCGACGAAGTCCTTGCCAACCTGCGTGAACGCGACCGCATCGACTCCACCCGTGCCGTAGCACCCCTGCGCCAGGCCGACGACGCCATTGTCCTCGACAACAGCCACATGACCATCCCCGAACAGAAGCAGTGGCTCTTAGACCTGTTCCATAAGAAGACCCACCCCTCACCCTCCCTGTGAGGGAGGGAGTAATTACCTTTCAAGTATAGATGTTATTCCATACTATTAATGATTGAGGAACAACAAGTAGCACAAGTGACCACTCCCTCCCTCACAGGGAGGGCAGGGGGTGGGTCTGTTGAGATAGATTCCAAATCCGGTTTTTGCTTCGGCGTCACCCGTGCCATCAGCAAAGCCGAGGAGGAGCTGGCAGCAGGACAGCCCCTCTACTGCCTCGGCGACATCGTACACAACAGCCGCGAGGTAGAGCGCCTGCGTCAGCTCGGACTCATCACCATCGACCACGACGAGTTCCGCCAGCTGCGCGACGCCAATGTGCTGCTGCGTGCCCACGGCGAACCGCCCGCCACCTACCGCCAGGCTCAACAGAACAACCTGAACATCATCGATGCCACCTGCCCCGTCGTGCTCCACCTGCAGGACCGCATCCGCCGCGAATACGAGTCCGACCCGTCCCACGCCAAGCAGATCGTCATCTTCGGCAAGCGCGGCCACGCCGAAGTACTCGGTCTCGTAGGCCAGACCGAAGGCACAGCCGTCGTCATCGAGACGCCCGAAGAAGCCCAGCAGCTCGACTTCTGCCGCGACATCGCCCTCTACTCCCAGACGACGAAATCCCTCGAGGGCTTCCGTCAGATCGTGGAATACATCCGCGAGCACATCTCGCCCGCCGCCACCTTCACCTATGCCGACACCATCTGCCGCCAGGTCGCCAACCGCATGCCCCACATCCGCGACTTTGCCGCCTGCCACGATGTCGTCCTCTTCGTGTGCGGCCACAAGAGCTCCAACGGCCACATCCTCTTTGAGGAATGCCGCTCCGTCAATCCCCGTTCCCACCTCATCGACTCACCCGCCGAGATCGACGCCTCCTTCTTCGCCCCCCAGCCCCAGACCATAGGCATCTGCGGTGCCACATCCACGCCAAAATGGCTCATGGAACAGTGCCGGGAGCGTGTGCAGGAACTGTTGCGTTGAACAACAACTCCCCTCTGTTCGTCATTCCCTCGGCCTCGACGGTGATGCTTGTTGTCTGGCTGTTGTTGAAGAAGCTGATGGTTGCTTTACCGTCGGCATCCAGTTGCAGGTCAGGGTTCCAGTAAAGCGTCCGTCGATAGTCCTTCTGCCCTTCTTTCGGCGGATTGAGATGATAATCAGGATGGTAGAAATCTTCCTGGTAAGCGAAACCGGGTAGGACGTAGCGACGATTGAGGTAAGTGACGCGACGCGACCAGTCGGGGTAACGATGTAACGAAATATCTACACTTGGTTGATTCGCCTGGTCAAAACGTACATCTCCTTCTCGACGGGGTGAATAGTCCGTATAAATGTATATCTTGTCAATATATTCAAGCCGTTGCCAACGACGACGTTCAGCAGGTCCAGGGTAATGTGTATTTACCCAATTTCGTCCAGAATCGTAGGGGTAGTACGACTCTACTTTTATGGAGTCGAAATATACGGAATAGTTATATGCGCGATGTACTCCCATATCACCGATATATGTGTCAATAATGCCATAAAGGATTCTGTCCATATCTCCAGCTCCAAGCGGCGGATTCGCTTGGTATTCCGTAGTGTTTAAATAAGTGAGGCGTCCGGCATCCATGGCCGTATTACCAGCCTCATAGGCATCGATGACATACGCGGGCTTCGATAAATCAATATGTCGCAGTCCTCCATGACGCGCCCTCACTGTAACCTGTTCCATCAGATGTGTGCCGTCGGTTAGTAGGCGTGGAGACAGATGTGTAGTATCGCGCATCGGAGCATTGTGAACCTGATAGAAAGTGTAGGGTTTCACGAATCGTGGATAGGGGTAATTCAGGCGGACATAGAATTCCGGGTCATGGGGTAGGCGTGTGTATTCATCATCTTCCATTTGTATCCATTGGCGAGGCTTTCTTTTACTTATGCCGTCCCATTTGCGCTTCCATTTCGTGGTGTCGCTGGCATCAATATAGAAAAGACATTCACCCTCAAAACGTGGAAGGTCGATCTTGAAACAGCCATTCTGAGTTTCCATCTCTCCCATGAGATTATCCTGCGGATTATATGGATTCACGAATTCAGCATGCACACGAACCTCTTTCTTCAGATTTCCTCGCTCGATAAAACGACGCTGCCCCTGTAGCAGACGATCTCGTTTTTCCTTGTCGTAGGATTTCAGGCTCTGAGAGAACGAACGATAGTCGTTCTGTATCCATTGTCGGTTTTGCCGTCCTTGCACGCCGAACCGTAAACCTGCTAAAGCTCCTACACTTTCTTGCTCGTCGTAATAAGGATTCAGGTCTATCGACGTTCTGCGCGTACCGCGATAATTGTATTGTATTTGACTATTATCGAGTATGTTGTATTGTTCTTCCAGGACATCACGAAAGAAACGTTCCGACGTGTCGTAGTCTGTAGAATAGCGGTTGACGGTACCCGTCACCATCTGAGTATATTCGGCTGGATGTGTCAGCTCGAAGGCCCCGTCAACGGCCATCTTCTGCCAGTTGAAGCGTCGCCAGCCCTGCGTCATCATCAACAGGTCGAGCCCCCGACGATGCTCTTCGTCGTCGCTCTCGAAGAACCACTCCGGTTGCGGCACGAAGCCCTTGATCTCGGATGCCAGCAGCATCTCCGTCATGATGTTCCCGCTGTCGAAAGTGATGTCCGTGTGCACGGCATCACGAACGGCCATCGAGATCACCGTTGGCGTCGCAACACTGTCCCCTGCCCCTATGCGCTCATCCTTAATCTCCAGCTTCACCTCTTCAAAGGGCTCGTATTGATCCTTGATGCCATTGATGGCAAGCGTCGGCTTCATCAACTCAGGCTTCGTGACGAAGAAAAGTCGGTCGGCATACACGCGGCCTTGATCGTCAAACACGGTGAGCTGGTTTACTCCGGCGGCAAGGATGGAGTCGGGCAAAAGCAGGTTGGAATCAAGCGACTCAAGAGCCTGAAAGAATTCCAGCACACCCTCGTGCATTACGGTGACTCCAAGTGACTGCTGCCCCGTCACGCCACAGACGTGGATGTCTGCGATGATCCCTTCTGAAGTATGCCTTACTTGCAGACTCACCCCATTGGGCTGCACATTCTTTATCGTCTGCTTCACACGGTTTGAAGCCTTCTTATCCTTGTCCGCACCCAGCTTGCTGCGCTCGTCCTCATCAGCCGTAAACACGACCTCGTATTTCCTATCTTCTTCGGGCGTGAAGGTGAACGTGCCGCGTCCTCGGTTCTCCGTTCTAACTGACATCACCTCCTCACCCTTATCATTCTTAATTCTTAATTGTTCATTTTTCATTCGAAGAACGAGCGTCCCTTCCCTGACTTCCCCCTCGCTCGTGGCAGCCTCGAAAGCCATGCGACATGGGACACCTGCCACGAGGTTTCCACCCTCAGGAAACAACGATAGGCGAAGTTTTGGCGGTGGTGGTGCAGAACTGAAATACCGTCGTAACGGACGAAAAGTCATATCTTTGTAGAAGTCTCCCTCCACTTTCGGCTTATCATAAACAGGAAACACACGGGAATACAGATTCTCATAATCGCGGAAATAGTCCTTGGCCATGGCCTTGTTGTAGAACCCCAGTTCCTTTCCCCAAGAATGGTAATGCTCCGACTGTCCCCAGTTGAGCTGCCAGCGCGTGTAGGCCCGCAACTCGAAATATCCGCTATACAAAGTATCAGGCAGGGCAAAGAAGCCTCTGCCACGCCCGTCGATCATCTCCACCAACTTACGCTCCACCAGGTAGCCGTCGTGGTTCCACAACTCGGCATACAGCACGCGCGAGATCTTACTCGGCCTACCGCTGTTCGTGCGCCTCGTATAAGCCGCAAACCATATCGTGTCGCCAAGGAAGTAGCCCGTATTGTCCATGTGAACATACACCTTCTCCTGAGGTATGCGTTCGCCAAACAGCCGCAGCCGCTGGACAAGGCTGTCCATACGGCTCGCAGCGGAAGCGTTCACGGCGAACAATACAACTGCAATATAGAGCAAGCTTCTTCTCATTCGATGGGGCAATTGTCAGGTTCTGGCTGCAAAGGTAAGGCTTTTTTCGTGTCTAAGCTAATTTTTGGCATGGAAAATTTGAGCGGGGTGGATGAATGTTGAGTTAATTACGATAATTTGTTTCCATAAATTTTCGTTTTCGTCTTCGTTTCATAAATTATGAATTGTGAATTGTGAATTATGAATTGTGAATTATGAATTGTGAATTATGAATTGTTTTTGTTTTCGTCTTCGTTCAAACCCTTAAGGGTTTTGCCCGAAAGCCTTATAGCTTTTGCCGTAAACCCTTGAGGGTTTTGGGCTTAACCCTTGAGGCTTTTCTCCGCCGGAGGCGGTCGATCTTTCCTGATTGTGCACTGTTGCATGATGAATGATTTAGATGTTACAGGGCAGACCTTTTGGTTTGCGAGTGCAAAGGTATGACGTTGCAGACCCCGAATCCTGGGCATCATAGCGCATCATCACGTTCTATCGCGTTTCCATGTGATTCGTGATTTTCGTGAATATTTTCTGTGATCTGAGAGAGCTGTGTGATAATTCCATGTACTTTGCGAGACCGATTTTCCCAAAAACTCTCGTCAAAGGTTAGGGCCATAGCCCCCCCCTAGGGCCCCCCTTATATAGGGGGCCAAGGGGAGGGGCTGACGCCCTAGTCGGCGGCGATTTGGTCGAAAAGGCCAGCCTCTGCTGTTGACTGAGTGCTGGAACTTGCAGATACGGGCAGGCACGCCAGCTGCTTCTCTTCGTCGATCAGGGCATGATCCGCCACCGACCGACGCACCAAATCAAATGTCCGATTCATAGGTTCATGTTTCATGTTTAAAATTTCAAGTTTTAAGTTTCACGCTTTGGCCAAACGCTCGGGCGCAAAGGTACAACAATTCTCAAAATAAACCTATGATATACCAGGGATATATACCAGGGATATACCTATCGAATGGCAACAAAAACATAAAAAACACCAGTTGAAGAGGTGGGCACTGCGTGCCTTGATGTCTGTGAGGGTCTTAGCCCTGGTGAGCAAGCTCACCGAGGCTCAACCCTCACACCCATCGTTCCTGCAGAACCACCTCTTCATCTGGCAAAAACACCGCTTCGCTGCGCTCCACTGAAAAAAGCTGCGCATTGAAACTTCCTTCCCGCACTATGCTTGGTGTTTATACCTCTGGTGATGGCAGATATCACACCGCTGGTTATGTTTTAGAAAGAAAATGGCCAAAAGTTGGATTCGTCCCCATTTGTGACCATGATCTGCTGATTCGAGTGTGAGATAAGATATTAGCTCTGAGAGGGTACTTGGAATTGGTCACACAGATCTCTCAGATTCCACAGATCATGTTGCCGCTTGAAAAAAATCTGTGCAATCAGTGGAATCTGTGTGCGATAAATAGTGGTCTTGCATAGTAGTTTAAAATGTCTCACAGATTTCTCAGACTCCACAGAATGTCTGAGTGCCAGAACATGCTCTGGCAAAAGTGAGGTTCTTCGCACTAAAGGCGAAGCGGCAAAGCCGAGCGATAAGTTGAAATATGTTTCTTCTGTCTATATGATAGCTGTTCTCACCTAAAAACCTATAAGCGAAGCGACCTAATAACCTAAAAAACTAACGAAACTGAGCCCAGCGAAAGTTGAGTAATAAATCTCATCGTCACATATCTTGTGATTATATCGTTTTTTGTGCAAATTAATGGCCGTACTGCATAAAAAAGTTATCTTTTTGTGCAATACGCTTGCATCATTGCAGAATTTACTATACCTTTGCATTCGGAAATAAAGACCGAAGAATATGAAGACAATCATCCTCAATCAGCGAAAGGAGCGAGACGAGCTGTTGTCACGTCCTTATCTCATGCGTCGAAGTCATCAGGATATGGAAGTGCTGCTCGACAGTCATCTGATCAAACTGATTACCGGCCCGAGACGTGTTGGCAAGTCAACCCAAGCCTTGCTGATGTTAAGGGAAAAACGCTTTGCTTATCTTAACTTCGACAGTCAGCAACTGTTAGAGTCATGGGATGCTAATCTAGTGATGAAGATGCTGGACGATGTCTATCCCGACTACGATTATATGATGCTCGATGAGGTGCAGAATCTTGACGGATGGGATATATGGGTAAGCGAACTCTACAGGAATGGAAAGAACCTAGTAATAACAGGAAGTAATGCCAAGATGCTGTCGAGTGAGATGGCAACGTTGCTCACAGGCAAATATCTACAGGTGGAGATGCTACCCTTCAGCCTTGAAGAGTTCTTCGACTGGAACAAGCTGGACATTCATCATCCAAAGCCTGAACAGGCGACGGACTGCAAACTGCTGAAGGATGACTATATGAGAAATGGCGGCTATCCAGAGGTGGTGGCGTCACGTCTGTTGGTGCGCAGTTATCTCGACACGCTGTTTGACTCTATCATCTGGAAGGATGTGGCAAAACGACATAAAGTGCGTAACATCACCGAGCTGAATAATCTGGCATTATATCTGGTTTCAAATTTTTGCAATCCTACAAGTGCCAACGAGTTAGCAGAAGCGTTGGGTTTCTCCAGTGTGAATACAGCCAAGAAATTCATGGACTATCTTCATGAGCCGTATCTATTTTATTATCTGTCACGCTACAACAACAAACTGAAGTTAATGCAGAAGGCTCCGCGAAAGGTGTACGTGGTAGATAATGGTTTCGTTGCTGCCAAGTCCTTCACATTGAGTGAGAATCTGGGCAGGATGCTGGAGAACCAGGTGTTCATAGAATTGATGCGGCGAGGGTACGACACCGACAAGACCATGTTCTATTACCGTTCACGAAACGACAAGGAAGTGGACTTCGTCTTGCGTCAGGGAGCACACGTGGAACGTCTGGTTCAGGTATGTTATGACATGAGCAGCCCCAGGACAGAGAATCGTGAGGTTTCCAGCATCATAGAATGCGCAGGTGAACTGAACTGCCGTAACCTCACGATTATAACCAATGAGGAGGAGCGTACCATAGAGAAAGATGGCTTTACCATCTCCGTTGTTCCGATAGCAAAGTTTTAAACCCGAATCGGTCATTCCCCTCACACCACTGATAGTTCCTTCACATCTTCACGCCCCTTCACACCCACCTTCACGTCATACCATATTGTATGTCAATCAGATAAACCAATTTGTGAAGATGTGAAGGCATTTTTACGTTTATTCACGCGCGAGAAACCTATTGTCGTCTATTCTTCGGCAGCAGGTTGAACCTATAGACGGCATGAGCCAGGATGTAGGAGGGACGTGTGTTGCGACGGGATTCCGACCATCCTATTGCGCTGCCTCCCATGCTGACGGAGGTCAGCTGACGCAACAGGTCGATGCCTTCGAACTGGAAGCTCCAGTGACCGTTGAGGTCATACCTGGCATCCGCGTTCCAGATGAGGTAGCTTCGGTTCAGTTCCTTGTTGACAAGACCTCTGTCGGTGGTCACGTTGAAGGTGCTGGTGAGGGACAGGCCGTGCCACACGGGAGTGCGCACGGCGGCACCGTAGCGGAGGTTGATGTAGTTCAAATCCGTGAAACGCTGCTGCACGCTCCGCGTTTGACGCCAGTTGTATTTGACGTGCAGGCTGACGAGCCAGCCCTCATGGCTGTAGGTGAGCTCTGCATTGCCATAGAGGCCGAGCCTCTTTGCCGCACACAGGATCGCCTCGCCATCAGAAGCACTGCGGTCGTATTCGTTGCTGTTCTCAAGCGTCATGTTCGCTTCCGTGACGAACTGCCATTGACGCTGCCGGCCGAAATCCTTCTGGAAGCGGCCGCTGACGTCTGCCTGCCAGTCGCCATCGACATTGCGGTTCTGGACGGTGGTGACACCCGTCGCGGCATTGTTGTAGAACATATTCTTGACAACGTGCTGCCTGAGCTGACAATCCAAACGCAGCGACGCAAAGGCATGTGCCTTGTCGAAACGATGCGAGTAGTTGATGGACGGATGGTGGACGTGACCGTTACGCAGATCCTTGTTGCCAATGCTGATAAACATTGGGTTGCTGTCATCCGTGCGGTCTGCCAATGACTCTAGACTCGGCAGGAGTGTGCTGTAGGAATATCCCAGCGAGATACGCCACAACTGCAGCGAGACGGACGGGCTGGCAAGGACATTGCTCTTTGAAAGGTCCACGTCCGAGACCTGCCGCTCGTCACGCAGCCATCTGTTCTTCAACATAAGCGGCAGGGATAAGGAGCAGCCGAAGTTCTTCGAGAAATTATAGGTTCCCCGCGCGTTCAGCGTCTGGTTATACTCTGCAGTCAGCTTCTGGTAGCTGTTCTTCGGGTCGAGGACAGACTGTAGTATCGCCTCATCTGGTAGCTCTCCCCATGCTCCCCATGCATACGCCTCCATCAGCTCGTCCAGGTTGTAGAGCCGCCTCTCACGGCTTTCGTGCCGGAGGTCTGACTTGAAGGACAAATCCACGCGCCCCGTCTTCTCGCCTTTGATGAACGACCATGCGTTGTAGTTCAAATCCACATTCAGTGTGCCCTGACTGATAGGCTTCCTGGTATACTGACGCTTACGGTAGGACGGACTTGTCGCCGCTGTGTAATCTATGTTATTCTCCTGATTTTCCTTCGTCGCATTGGACCAGAAATTGCCCATGAGAGAGAGGTTCAAAGGGCGCTTGAAGGAAGCCGGCTTTATTGTGGAACGGGCGATGAGACCGAGGTCAACGCCGTTCATGTTGTTCTCACTCAGCTGAGCCTGACGGTTGATGGCATTAGGGCAGGACATGAATGCGTCGGTCGTCAGGCCGTTGATGCTGTCCACCAGCTCGCGCAGCGATTCATCCAGCAAGTCTGAGAAGGTGGCTGAGCGCTGTGAGGACTGTGACTTGGCCTTGGACAGGGTCAACCGTGGCTGAAGTTCCAGCGTGAAAGCCCTGGCAGGATAGAAGAACGAGCCGTTCCATGACAGCGAGAGGCTGCGACGGTCGGTCTGTGCAGTAGAAAGGCTGTGCAACTGACCGTCAGTCAGGTATCTCATGCTTGATGATTCACTCTCCTGTATGTCCTTGGAGTCGGCGAACTTGAGCGACGAGCTGATCTTCAACCTGTTCTCGGGGCGCTCATAGGTGTAGTCCAGGCCGGCTATGGTGTGCCGCTGCTCACCCATCTCGTCCGTCTGATCACTCCACAGCCCCTTGGAACGGGGCTTGCCTTTGTCGTTGACGTTGTTCAGCCCCGCATATCCCGAGAGGCTACGACGTTCGTTGTAGTGCAGGCCAAACAGGCGTTCCAGATAGAGGTACTTGCTCTCGCCCTGAGTGGGCACACCGCTGGCCGACTCCACATTGGCGATGATGCCGTTCTGGTACTGCGGTTTCAGGCGCACATCCATGACCAACGGATCCGTCTCGCGAGCCTTCTTGCCCTTGTCCTCACGCGTCAGATAGGCATTGCGGGGTACCCTGCGATAGACCTTCACCTTCTTCACCGTGAATGACGGCATGTTCTTCAGCGCTATCGTGGGGTCACCGTGGAAGAAGTCACGTCCTTCGATGAGCAGCTCGGCAACAGGCTCACCCTTGACTGATATCACCCCGTCGGGGCTGATACGCGCCTCGGGCAAGGCGTTGATCAGCTCATCAAGCATCGCACCGACAGACAGTTGAAGCAGGTCGGCATTGTAAACCAATGTATCGCCGTTCTGCACCATCAGAATCTTGGATGCCTTCACCGTCATCTCCCTCATGGTCGTTTCCGGTTCTTTGGTCGAGAGCGTATCCGTCTGCCCCTTCGCCGAGAGGGGAAGGAGGAGGCACATTAGAATTAACTGCTCCCGGACAGAAAGGAGGCGATTAAGGCTTATTTCCGGATGATGTAAAATGAAAGTCATAGGTTATATTTTAGAGATTGAACCGCTGCAAAAAGTACAATAATAGTCAGGTTTGAAAACTTATTCATCAAGAAAAACTTCACTTTAGTTCATTAATCGTAGTTGATTCAGTAAACTGTTTTTGTATTGCGATGCTTCACAACTGCTTCCACTTATAAGACGCAAAACGTTCGCATTTGTCACACTAAGAGCCGATATTTTAAGGAAGATAAACGGATATTCTACATCTGAGCGCTGAAGCACGCTTTCAAGTTTCCACGCTTAGAGGGGATATCAGATTGAAAATGAAAAATCCCCGACGAACTTCACAGCCCATCGGGGCGGGTTGAACTTTTGAAGCAGCGAGAGCCATGAGAGCTTGCTCTCTAATAGCCGAGTCACGCCAAAAGTCACTTAAAGTAAGAAAATTTACCCTTCAGGTGATTCACATCACCTAAATGCCTAGGCTTTTGCGTTTACTTTCTTATTACTAACCAAAATTCAATGTGTATAGATGTTTGAGTGTCTGCTTGAAAAAATGCAAGAGTTTGCCAAAACGATAATGCTTTGATTATGAGCAAGCATCTGAAGTTCATCTGTCCATTGTCGGACACTCAAGTGTTCGTATTCGAACACTTGGTGTTTAGATTCGCACACACCTCTTGTTTGCAATGCTGTCACAACTGCTTACACTTATATAACGCACAACGTCCGCATTTGTCACACTCCGAAAGCGATTATTTAAGGAAGATTAACGGTTCTATGCCAACGTAGTAACGGCTCAGTCTTGCAATGTGGGGTCGGCCTATCGGCCTCCGCTCGGCTCGAAGAGACGCTTGACACTTCAAGAATGTTATAAAAAAATTGAATAAGAAAATTATCAAAGGCTTCGCACAGCGTCTGTTCTTATAATTTTTTGAATTAATTTTCTGGTAATTTTGAGCGTAGCGACCATCCATGGGCACATGACTGAGCTGTTACACAGGTCAAGGCGATTTCATAAAATACGTTAAATATCGGGGTGAGCTGTAACTTTTCGCGTTTTGAATCGTCTTCAAAGTGTAATCAGATATCACGCAATGGATTTCAAGTACATCGAACAGCTGCTGCAGCGCTACTTTGCAGCCGAGACGACCTTGGAGGAGGAGCAGATCCTGCACACCTTCTTCAGTCAGGACGATATGCCTTCGCATCTTCGCCGGTGGCAGCCGCTGTTCCGCGCGCAGCAGTCGCTGAGCGATGCTCATCTGGACGAGCGTTTCGACGCACGCATCCTGGAGCAGGTGGGTGAGCGCCACGTTCAAGCGCAACGCATCACGCTGCGCCAGCGTCTGCGCCCGCTGTTCACCGCCGCCGCCTTCGTGGCTTTCGCCGTAGTCGTAGGCACTACCGTGGAGCGCACGGCTGTAGGTCCCGCCGCCACGCCGCCACCGTCGGTGGCCACGGTGCAGGACGAGCTTGATCCTACGGAGACGAATCCCCTTGACATACGTTCTGCCGAGGCCACCGAGAATCCCGTCCCTCTCAACGGCATCGACAGCTTGAAGAATACAAATTGAACTTTCATTTTTGCTTTTTCTTTAAAACAGTTAGTGCGTCATTCTATAGCAGCCTTGTCCTGCTACCCCCGAAGTTGTGAAACTTCACCCCTTCTTTAGGAATATCATTTACCAAGAAAGAAGACACTAACGATGTATGGAGGCAGCCACGCGCGGTTGCCTCCATTCATTTTAACCCAAATCGGTCATTAGCGTTATGATGATAACATCCTTTATTTTTGAACAGATGTTCTGCTACTTTGAGTGCGCAATGGGGTTCCATTGTAATCGAAAAGTGGCGGAGCAGATGACAAAAAGAAAGCGTGTTAGCGCTTAACAGTCTAATGACCGATTTGGGTTTAATGGTGATGGTTCAGAAGCGCAGCCGTGCGAGTAGGCTGACGTCGGCTTTCCACGGCGAACGGACGAGAAGGGGACCGGAGGAGATGGCCTCGCGGTCGTCGTAGTGGGTGAGCCCCACCTTAGCCTGCCAATGCCAGCGGAGGCGCTGACGGCCGACGGACGCAGGGCTCTGCCAGCGCACGGTGGCCGCCGCACGCTCGCCACGACCGTAGATCATGCTCCAGTTGAACGACTGGTAGAGGCCGGGCTCGTAGATGTAGAGGCGGCTGTCGTAGTCGTGGGTGTTGAACCACGCAAGGAGCAGGGAACAGCGCCACTGGCCGTCGCGACTGCCGTAGTCGATCTTGGGGAAGAGGGTGAGGCCGTTGGAGACGGTGCCGGTCTGCGGTTCGACGTAGCGATGGCCTATCGCGGTGGCGGTCAACGTCCAAAGGGAGCCGAGCTGACGGGTATGGGTGAGTCGCAGGCGGTGGCTGAAATGGCGCACGTCGCTCTGCTCTTTGTTGCGAAGGTTGTAGCGAAGGAGCCAGGTGCTGCCCTTGCGGGGTTGCCAGGTGAGGGCGCAGGCGGCTTCGCAGCCCTGCGACGAGCGGGTCATGGTGAAGCGCGGCCAGGGGTGGTAGAACCAGTCGAAGAGGGCGTGGAGGGCAAAGGGCCCGAGGCGGTCGGCCTCGAAGAAGAGGCAAAGGCCGCTCTCGTTCTGCACGCGGCTGTTCTCGCCGAAGGCCTGGGCGTGGGGCGAGATGAAGTCCTTGGCATAGAAGCGCTGGATGAGGCCGAGGTGGGTGTTGGCGTTGAAGCGCCAGACGGCCTTGTTGAGCATTGCCCATCCGCCACGGGAGGAACGGGTGTCGGCGGGGAAACCGCCGACCACACTGCCCAAAGAGGACAAGGAGGACAGGGAGGACAGGGAGGGAGAGGGGGAGGTGGCGGAAAGGCTATAGGCGGTCTCGCCGTGGACGTGTAAATGGTTGGAGTGAAAGGCATAGTCCACGCCGGCGACACCGAAGAGATAGCCCTCGGGGTAGATCTGGCGGTAGAGGGAGGTGCCCTGGCTGAACCGATGGTCGTAGCGGAGGAATGCGGCGGTGGCTCCGAGGTGCCCTCGCGGCTTGTGCCATTGGGCGTGGAGGGCTGCGGTGTGGTTGCCGAGGGTACCTTTGTGGGAGAGTTCCGAGGCAGTGCGATGGAGACCCGTGGAGTTGATACTGCGGACGGTGTTGTCGGCCTGCACGGTGGCATCGAGCGAGCGGTAGGAGTAGAGGGCGGTGACGGTCCATTCGCGGCTGAGATCTATGGTGGCTGCAGCTCCGCGCAGGAAGCGGCACTCGTCGGTCGAGCGATGGGGGCGCAGGGAGGAGGCGGTGCGCCAAAGTGCCGACACCTGTTTGCCGAGATGGAAGGCGGTGTTCATGACCAGTCCCTCGCCGAAGGAAACCTGAAAGTCGCCGATGACGAGCGTGCGCAGCCACTTCCAATCCTTAAACATCACGTGACCGCCCCAAGCATCATAGAAAGGGTTCTGGCGGTTGAAGATGGGTTCGCCGCTGTCCTTCTCGGCCCGCAGGCCTACGTCCCAATGGTTGTTCCACTGTCCGGTGTAGCGTAGCCGGTTGGCGATGCCCTGTGCCCACGGCCATCCCTGGCGCTCGTAGAGGGGAATGTCGAGGCGCGTCATCAGGTCGTGGCGGGAGGAAGGGGGGCGGCTGCCGCGAGCCGCAACGTCAGCCGGCAGCACCTCGACGAACAGCTTCAGCCACCGCGCATGTGTCGTGGAGAGGCGTCCGACGAGGAGCAGCTCGCTCACGGAGCGGATGGTTCCGTGGAGCGCGCGGTAGTCGATGACGGCATCGACCTCATCATCGTCGAGAAAGGGTAAAGCGAGGAGGTCATCGCGGCTGCAGCGATTGAGGTCCAAGGGGTTGTCATGCAAGACGGCGAGTTCCTCCATCTGTGCCTGAAAGGCTTCGGCAGCATCATCGTCGGCCGCCGCATCGTCGTAGTCTTCGGCCAAGGCTTGCATGATGCGGTCCCATTCCTCATCGTGCTGTGCCATCGCCGGCAGAGAAAACGCCAGCAGGGCAACGAGCACAGCGGCCTTCAACAACGTGACTGACGGGAGAGGAAGGGACGGAGCATCCATTCGGCAAGATAGAGGATGAGGGGAGCGCTGATGAGACCGGCAATGGCATCAACGAGATAATGAGCCTGGATATAAACGGTGGCGCAGCACAACAGCGCCCAGAGGGGGAGCAGGACGATGATCAGCCACGGCGCATGACGGCGTGCGAGGAGGAGCAGGATGGTCGAGATGCCGATATGGCTGCTGGGAAAAGCTGCCGTGGGACGCTCGCCGGTGGCGTGGGCGTTGTCCACGAGACGATGGAAGAGGCCATCGGGGTCGCCAGGCAGCGTCACCAAATCGGTGTGGTCGCTGAAATAGAGGCCGAGATGGGGGAAATGGCCTTGCACAATCTCATCGACGCCCACGGCATGGAAGTAATATTGAGGCCCTGCCACGGGCAGAAAGATATAAATACAATAGTAGAGGAAAAAAGCGGTGATGATGGTGGCGGTGACGCGCTTGAAGGTGGTGAAGTCGCCGCTGCGCCAGTCCTTGCACAACACGACCACGGACAGGAGGGCAATCATGGGGAAATAGCACCAATAGCCCATGCAGAACGCCTCGGCCCAAGCGGTGCTGGGCACGAGCTGACTGAACAGCAACGAGGGCTGGCAGCCGAAAAGGCTCAAGTCGAGCTGCGCGAAATGGTGGTCGAGGTTGGGGAAGCAGCGGTTGAACTCGTAGGTGTCGGGGTACCAAAGGATGAGCCACGCCAGCTGCGCCGCGGTGCGGAGGAAAGTGGAGAGTTGAAAGTGGAGAGTTGAAAGTTGAAAGTTGAAAGTTGAAAGTTGAGAGTTGAAAGTTGAAAGTTGAAAGTTGAAAGTTGAAAGCGGAGAGTTGCTGCGCGACGGGGCGAATTTTGAAGTGAGATAATGGGATAAGGCGGCTAAGGCCAGGGTCATGGCAAGCCAGGCGATGCGCATCAGCGCCATACGCTCGGGTTCGACCAAGCGCGGCATCATGATGACCATCAACACACTCGTGGCGGCACAATAGACGGCAGCCGCTTTCTCTATGGGTAGGAGTCTTAAAGCCATTTTTCCTTGATATACCATTTCACCGTTGCCTTGACGCCGCGTTCGAGGTTCCAATGGGGCTCGTAGCCCAGCTCCCTACGTGCCGGCTCTATGTCGCAGTTCCAGTTGCGCTGGGCGAGGATGTGGTATTTGTCCATGTTCAACGTAGTGAGCTTGCCTAACCAGCGGTTGACGGTGCCGCTGACGGCGCAGACGATGTGTAGGAACCACAGCGGAGCCTTGATGTGGAGGACATAGCGTGTGCCTAACTCCTGCTGAAGAAGGTCGGAGAAGGCCCGGCTGTCGTAGCTCTCGCCATCGGAGAGGAAGTAAGCGTGGTGGAGGACGGCTTCGGCGGGCTGCTCGCAGCACAGGAAGGCGGCCTGCACGACATCGAGGACATAGACGAAGGTGATCTCCTGCGGCTTATAGCCCACGGCGAAATCCACATGCTGCTTGATGCTCTTCGCCATCAGGAAATAGTCGCGCTCTCGAGGCCCATAGACGCCTGTGGGACGGAGGATGATCCACGGGAAGTCGGTCTGCGTCTGCAGGAAGCGCTCTGCCGCGAGCTTACTCTCGCCATAGGCGGTGTTGGGCTCGGGGGTGTCGGAGGCGGTGATGGAGGGATAGATGGGCGGCATCGGATTCACAGGCTCCTCCTTGATGGCGCCGAAGATGCTCAGCGAACTGATGAAGACGAACCGCTGCGGCACCATATCCAGGGTGCGCAAGGCATTGACAAGGTTGCGCGTGCCGTCGGTGTTGGTCTTGAAGAAGCCTTCGCGATGAAGGCTCTTGGTGGCGCCGGCGGCATGGAAGATGAAATCCCAACCACCGCCCATGGCGTCCTTGTAGCCTTGCAGCTGCTGAAGCAACCGCTCGGGGTCGCCCAAATCGAGT
>Ga0247611_10004823_pt1 | contig 18384 bp, 17 predicted proteins | sample 177DNAGHGhighgp2_FD_192422 | JGI IMG/M metagenome (GOLD analysis project Ga0247611, IMG submission 192422) | Sheep rumen microbial communities from Palmerston North, Manawatu-Wanganui, New Zealand - 1770 DNA GHGhigh gp2 | ecosystem: Host-associated > Mammals > Digestive system > Stomach > Rumen... | reverse complement strand
TCCAGGTAAAGAAAGAGCAGGGTCACAAACTTGGCAAACCTGAGAATTTAGCTGAGAACTTAGAGAAAGCCATCGAGAACAGCCGGCAAACTAACCAAGAGAAAGCAAGCGACAATCCCAATAACAAAAGGGCTGTTGCAATGCTGAAGGTCTTGGCTCGTGAAACCGATAATATGAGTGAGATGGCAAGAATATTGAACAAAGAAGGGTTTACTACTAGCAGAGGTGGCAAATTTAGCGCTAAGCAAGTATCGATCCTTCTAAAACGACATGAAATAAAATGAAACAAAAATTGATTCAAAAGTTAGTGGAATGGCTGATCATAGTGACCCTTCCGACACCAACCATCCCCACACCTAGCATTTGGATTGTTATGGTGGATGGCAAGAAGGTGTATATCGAGAGCATTAACAAATTAACCGCTTATTTCAAGGCTAAGAGGAAATTTCCTAAAGCCAAAAAGATAAGAGTCATTAAAAGGTTAAACTAGTGGGAAAGAGGTAACTTTAACTACTTCTAACTCCACAATTTAGAGAAGCGATTATTGATGTCGCTTTTCTTTTTTGTTTATGTAATTGTTGCCTTCTTGTCACAAGAGTCGAAAGCATAACTCTGATAGCCGATACAATAACATTGCTGCGTAGGCACTATGCTTATGTGATTGACATCGGTTGTTTCAACTTCTTATAGTTCCTGAGAATAAAGAAATTGCAACAGAATACACTAAAAAATTATAGCATCTTTACCGTTTCGTGATAATAATTATTTTTGTTAATGTGAAATTTTGAAGTCATCCAACTATCAAAGGTAGCGAACAAACTCATTTGCTTTTTTAAATCATTTTCTAATTTACATTCTGACAAAAATAGATCAAAGAAATATTTGAAACCTCTTTCATAAAACAAATCATTATAGAAAAATAGAGTTTTTATAGTCATTACTATAATAGGCTGACATTTGTTAATCATTTTTGCTGGTTTTGTACTTAATAATTCACAGTACCACTTATTTAGTAATGAAGATATTGGCGGCAGGACAATTTCATTGCTTTCAAGGACCAAAATGGGGTAATATACAACGTCTTCTGTTTCGGGGGAATCCCATTTAAAGGCTTTTGTTTCTATTCTATTTATATGAGCTACCAGTTGTCCTATTCCTACATTTTTTGGGGAAAGAAGATTCTGCTTTATTCCATTTTTTTTATTCCATTTCTTCATTAGAATCTTATTACGTAGTTCTTCAGATATCTCATCGACATCTGCTATCTGTTTTAAATCACCATTAAGTTTAATCGCTTTGCATTCAAATAATAATGCTGCATTATTTTCTCTTATGTAGAAATCTGGTTGGTCTTCATCTTCTTTAAAATCAACAAAATTTTCGCGATTTATTTCTGAGTTCTTTGGAAAGCAAACATCTATTCTATCTTCATTTATACATGTGAGCATGGTCTTATCAAAGAGATACTTTTCAATAAACACTTCTTTGAAAAATTGGTCGTATTCCTTGCCATTATATTTTAATTCATTTTTGTAGGGGAGCAAATCGAAATAAATACTATTATATAATCTCTCTACTAAGAATTTTTGGTTATATATCATGAATTCTCCATTGCTCATGTTAATTAATGGGCAAGATCTAAATTTATTAAAATTTCTATTGTTATCAATAGTTATTGTTTCGTATTCATCAATTGAGATATGGTTAAGTACATTGTGATTTATTAAACCATTTGGATCGTTTCGTTTAATATTAAATAATCCGATACCATTCTTTATGGATTGAGAAGCTAATATAGCAATAGTACGATAATAATCATTCCAATTATTTATCTTAAATATATTCAAAAAACAGTCATAGAATTTCTTATACTCATTTCTAGAAGTAACAAATTCGAAGAAGTTGCGAGCGTAATATAATTGTTCTGCCAGTGTTAATCTCCCATCAAAATTTGAAAACTCATTTATTGAGTATAAACCAGCAAATAATGTTTCTGCTATATTGTTGTTAGGAGAAGTCGTGCTTTGCTTGTAGTTGATTTTTTGCTCATTAATGGCTAAAAGGACATCAAATAATTTGACTTCAGCAATAGAATCTTCATATTTGTTCGTGTACTCATTGGGAGGTATGCTAAATATCAATTTTAAAAGTTCTAATAATGTGCGTTCACCAGCATATGATACCATATATGGCATGTGCCCTGTTTTTATTAAAAACACAGATATCCTTTTCATTCGATCTTTTCGCATCTCTGAATCGTAACTAAAAAAAGGTTTAGTCTCTATATCAGAAAGCCTGCATAATCCATATCTCTTTACTAAGAAAAATACAATTTTTATTAATCTTTCTCTTGAAAAGTTTCTTATGGTTTCTGATATATTAATGCTTTCTCCTGGGAACAACATTGAATATTCTAATAGTAATACTGTTTGATAAGTATTTCCTGTAGTTGTATCGCTAATACTAACGATTCTTCCTCTTTTATAATTATTATTGTTTTTAGATCGTGTCGATAACTTTATGCCAGTCCTTTTTTGCTTTTTAATTCCTTTTTTTGTGGAAAGAACTTGTGCTCGTTTGTTTTTTATTTTACGTTGTTTTTTATGTTTCATTCTATATATAAAAATTATTCATTTGAATTGCTAGAATACTTTAACTTTGACAAGGTGCTGAAAGCTGTTGCTATAGTTATAGCCAAGCCTACAGAATAGTTGGGATTGCATATAGAAGGAAACAATATTTATTCTTTATCTTCAAATCGCGTAGTTTTTTTGTATCCACCCCAACTATTAAATACCTTGTAATTTCAAAAAATATTTCAAAACTAATTCATTGCCATTCTTGTTTGTATATATAGATAACAAGTCTATTGGACATGATTCAACCACTTTGTGAAAATCTGCTCCAGCTTCTCCACAAGCCCCAAAGTACCATGAACCATTGTCCTCAAAAAAATGAAGATAGTTTATTTCATAACCTTGTATTCTCATTTGTCCACCATAACTGCCCATACCATCTTCTTCAGAAACAATAGCCGCTATGCCTTCATTTTGAACGACCCATTCCTCCAAAATCTCATCACCTACAGGGCCAAACCACATTATGGGTGTATATTCTTGGCCATTGCGAATCCATTTACATTCTTCTCTTTTAGAAGGCATTGGCCAATCCTTTGATTCATATAAGATACCTCCATCATTTGATTTTAATGCCACTTGCCATCTCGACAGATTTATATAGTTCTCTAATTGTGCCGACCATAGATGGCAAATCTCAATATCACCATTTTCACTAGCAAGATAATCTGCAATAATTACCTTATAAAGGTCAAGAAGAGAATATGACGCAACAACTTCGTCATTATCATTTAAGACATCTACATGACTATCTCTATAGACGTCTTCAATAATAGCATTAATCTCTTCCATGTCGTCCCATGAAAATCCTGCTCCTATTGCTTTTTCATATGAAGGATTATTAGAGCAAATAAATGATGCCAATTCATTTGCTAATTCTTCTGAAATCATGGCTTTGATATGTTCATGATTTAAATCCTTTATATCCTCAAGGATCCATTCTTTATTTTTTTCTTTAATAATTATATGGTACATGTCTTCAAATTTATCCCCATTGTTCACTATAGAAACTCATCTGATTTGCGATTAAATCGCCTCTTACTAAATAAATGTGTTTACTTGTTTCTTTAATTATTTCTAATAACGTGTCTATTTCTTCATTAGACCAATTATCTATTGAAAGAGCAGTATTATATTTTCTGCCATCTTCAAATTGACATTCTATTTTAGTTTTCTCATTATCAATAGAAATGATTGTGTCGATGACCCTCACTAATCTACTCTCATCTATTTCGACCGAAAAATAAGCCCTCTCGCCATACATACTATATCGGCTTACTAAATCCCAAACATCATAAATGTTATGATTTGGAAGTTTTTTGTCAAATTTCTTGTTCTCAAATAGTGGAGATTCAATCTCTATCACATCATTGGAAGATGTGTCAAGTTGTTCGACATTATCAGACACATAGAATAGTGAAATCATATTGATAGTTGTTATTTATTTGAATTATATCATCTTTCTTGATAAGGTGCAATCATATCAAGATATTCGTTCATTCCTGCTTTAAAATAATCATCGAGGACATCAATTGTATATGGTGTGTTGTTATCATCATCATTAAAATGTTCTAACCAATAACATTCGCCCAATGGATATCCACATGAAAGACTATAGTTGTTAAAAAAATCTTCCAAGAACTTACGTCTGTTGAAAACTCCAGATCTTATGGCATTTAATTCTTGATCCTGAACTGTAAATTCAGCAAATCTATAACCTAAATCAATGAGTTCATTTATTTTTTCTTTCATTGAAAGTTCGGTGCCATTTTGAAGTACTACAGTTTCAGGCAATCCGCCTAGAACGCTTACCAGTTCTTGTGGATAGAAGTGACCTACCATCCAGCGAAAGATGCGGCAAGTGTAGTAGTGAGGATTGTATGGTGGTCGAAAAAACTTCTCCGACAATTCATAAGTCGCAGGAATGCGTTCTAGCTTTCCATTCTCAATCTCAACATGCCAGTTCTCAAAATCCCAGACATCAGTTTCACCATCAGCTGGTCGGACTGCAAAGTGAACATTGTGACGATAATTGTTCTTCTCCGGGTTCTTGTTCAAATAACCTTTCTTTATTACTCCACAAAAGTAAATTGCTTCATATTGCCCTTCAGAAACTTCATCCATGACCAAAGCAGGTTGATCAAGAAGGTCGTGGTTACTTGTTCCACTGAACTTCTTACTATAGGGACCAATCAAACAAGCGGTGCAATGTTTCTTAATGTTACCCGCATTGACATATTTTGCCCAAAGCCATTTAAACTTTGTCTCGTCAAAGTTATGATGAATGACAATCATAATTATATTAGACCTTGTCTCTCAAGTTCTGACCTAACACTATCTTCGCTTTTGCTGAAAAAAGATGCAAGCTGTTCTATAGTCATCCCTTGTTTAAAATAATTATTTAATTCTGAACATTCTGAAACAGTCCACCTTTTGCGAACTTTTGGCATTATGACATTCTCTGAAAGATTATCTTTAATATGTACAGTAGGTTCTTCAAGTTCTTGAGAATCATTACTTGATTCTGTTTTATTCTCGCTTTGAGCATTAAGCCCCCTGGCCCAATAATCTCTACTAAAAATTTCCTGCTTTACTTTTTCAAAATCATTAAATGTGTTTTCGCCATTTTCCATTAACTTGAGAATATGGTAAAAACCACCATTTGCATATTCGCTGATCACTTTTATTGCCTCAGATGGATCTTTCATTATATCCACAGACCCAGTTCGGGCTATACACATACAAATTAATGCTTGAGCATCTTTTTCTCCTCCATTACTTTTCATGGTGTTGAGACTGAAAATTCGCTCTGTCCCTGGAGATAATTCGCGTCGCTCATTACGCAAAAAGCCAATAGTCGCAGCCCAGACAAAACATTGCCAATAATATGAAAAAATATTATATGGCCCACCTTGTTTGTTTGAAAATTTCTGTATTACTTTGTCTTTGATTTCTGACTCTATCAAGAATTTTATTTCAAATATATCATCCATATCAAATCATTTTAAGCGTTCAACATTTGTGCAAACATCATAACTTTCAATTTCTTCATCATCTTTAAAATCTTTAAAAAAGTGACTAGATAATTCATATATTCTAGAGACATTATCTTGGCTAAATATGTCGTTGAACTTATCACTTCCCACTTCAATATCAGCTGTCATCACAATTGATTGATGAAAAATATCCTTAATCCCTAATAGGTATTTTTGGGCGGTTCCTGGATCAAAACTCGATGTAGGTGCGTCTGAAATAAAAGGATAATAAATGTTCAGCGCTTCTTGGTTAAGGGATAGTAAAGCATTTATTATGCTAATCTTCTTCCTGTCTTCATGACTAGTATTTAAACCTGCATCATATTGGATTGAGTAATCATCACCAATCTCCACTTTTCCCTTATAACCAGGATCGTGCTTAGTGAAACTGTCATAAAATTGATTCGCACGAGTTTCAATATTTCTTAACAACTCTTTTCTTGCTTTCTCTTGAACGGATTTACAAATACCTTCAAGAACTGAGGAGATTTGTTTCCATTCAGTCTCTTCAACTGAAGTAATCATGCCAGTTGACGCTCCGGATCGAGACAGCTCTTTCTCTTTTGTAGTCAACTTTTCTTTAAGATCTTTAATATTATCTTCACAAGTGCGAAGTTTTTTCTTAACACTTTCCAAGTTTGATCTTGAAGCTTTAATAGTGTGGTCAAATGTTGTAAAATGATCTGCCTCCTTTCTTGGGTCTACACCATTTTTTCTTTTTATTTCTTCAATTTGCTCATCTAATATTCTTTTTTTCTCTCGTTTTTCTCTATACCTAGCTTGCAGAGTCTCTACTTGATTATCCATCTCTTGGAATTGCTTGTCTATAGCACTTATGGAAACCAGAAGACTATCTGGGTAATCTTGAATTCGACCCAGAAACATGTTAAATCTTTTTGAGAACTCTATATTATTTCTATATTCTTCCATTTCACGAAGGAAATCTTCTTGCATTTTTAGCCTATTAAGAATCCATTCTTTTGTGTCTGGATGTTCATCATCAACTAAAGAACCACACACAAAACAACGATGATCTTTGTAAAGAATCTCCTCCAATTTTGACTTGCTTGGGTTTTCCAAATATTTAAGTTCTGGAGCGGTATATTCTTCTTCAACATGATTGTTGATTATTTCTTTACACTGTTGAATAAGTTTGTCGGTATCACGTAATACCCACAAGGAAGGGAGAAGTTTTCTCTCATCTGAATCAATATTTGAAAGTTCATTGAGGATACTTCTGATTTCAATTTCAAGTTGGTCATATTGGGTAACAAGTTTCGAAAACTTTGCTAATCCACTTACCTTTCCTTCATCTTCAGCTAGTGCTACTTGGATTTTCTCAATGTGATCTACTAATTCCGTTTTCGATTTTTCCTCATTATCTAATTTATTGCGAAGAAAGTCTATTTCTGCCAATAGTTTCTTTGCTTCCTTATTCTGTCTATTGATTTCTTTAAGATGCTTTGATTCTTGACGCTCTATCTTAGAGCGAGCAGATCCAATTATTGCAGTCAATTTCTCATAATATGGGAAATAAGAAATATGCTTAACAGCATCTTTTAAATTCTCTGGTTTTCTAAAATTGATAAGATTATCTAAAGATTCGCCTTGAAACCAGATATAACCTCGAATGCCTGTTGGAAACAATTCTCTTATTTTATCCTCTGCTATATCATCATTTACAACTCTAGTGCCTGTCGGTATATCGTATGTAACTTTAAGCATATTGGGGGTTACTTCCCAAGCTGTACTTAATGTCCAATCTTCAATTTCTTTTCTTCTCGCTTTTACTGTGCGCTCAATTGTAAAAGGATTATTGTTGTCATCTTCAAGTTCCAAAGATACTTGACATCTGACTTCACTATTGATTTTACAATCATGTAGAGCTTTTTTGTTAATAAACTCAAATCTCTTCATAGTGTTTTTTGCACTATGTGGAAGCCCATTCGTTGAGCACCACCCCAAATCTGTGATATAAATATCACCGAATAAAACCCAATAGAAGGCATTAAATAGTTTTGATTTACCTTTTCCTCCATTACCTATGATAAGATTAAGACCACTACTGAAGTCTATAGATGTCTTATCATAGTAAGATTGGAAATTTTGAATTACTATATTCTTAATAATCATAATATTTATTATTTACAAATAGTTTTAATTTGTGCTATATACTGGTTAACTAGGTTGTCTGCGTCTTGAGGACCTACGCTTAACTCTGTCAGCATTTTTGCAACCATTTTAACTTTATCTTCTTTTCCGACAAGATAGAACTTGTCAGCATCTATTAGAGCGTTAATTTCTTGCTCTATCTTCTTGTACATTTCATCTTGTATTGCCATATAATTCTAATTATTATATTGTTGTTGTTCTTCTTCAAGCATTTTAAACATATCAATGTTAAGTTCCATACAAATGTTATGTAAATCTCCATATAAAATGTCAATCTTGTTTTCTGCAAGAGCAGCAAAATTTATAATTCTTTTTACTTCTCCCTTAAACAAGTTTGATTCTAATGTGGAATTAGTACCAGTTGTATCAGGTGGTGTGACAATTAAATCCCAGATTGTAGCAATTTCTTTTCCCTCACATCTTCTTAAAACACGTCCACGCCTTTGTATAAATTGACGAGGATTTCCCGTGCTAGAAATAAAAATAGCATGCTCAGCTCGAGGTATATCAACTCCCTCATCAAGGCATTTCATTGATAATAAAACTTGAATATCCCCTTTGGCAAAACTATCTAAAATACCAGGTGCATCTTCTAAACCAGTAATATATTTGTGATAGCGATAATTCATGTCTTTAAACATAGATGCATATTCATCTATTATATGTATATCATCATCCTTTATGTTATAATTATCAACTTCGGCATAATCCGGTTCATATCCTTCTGGTACAAACACAAAAGTGTAATCAAGAGTTCTTTTTCTATTTAATGAATCCAATAGCTCAGCAACAAAAAGTTTTTTATTCTGTGCTTTATGAACAATTCGTTTTCTTTTCATTAGCAGCATTTCTGCTTCTTTTTTATATTTGCCAGTTTCAGGGTCTATAAACTTTCTTAGTTTATCAGTTACTTTTGCATATTCTGCCATTTCTGTGTTTGTTAGGGACACAAAAATAGGATGATAATTATATGGACATAATATCTTTTTGTCAATGGCCTGTTTCATTGTAAAACGATATGTATACTTTGGAGGCATTGAGTTGAAAAACTCATATAGCAATTTGGATCCAACTTCATCATAAACTCGTTCAGGTGTCGCAGACAAGCCAATACGTTTTCTTATTTTTGTTGGAAGATGTGAAAGTGGGCCTCTTGCTCCAAGATTATGAGCCTCATCAGCAATAAACACAAAATCATTTATCCCATTCGTTTTGTTCACAAACTCTTGTACCTTTTCACGAATAAATGTGGCATAGGTTGTTATCAAAATTAGGTTTCTATTAGGATTAAGAAGACTCTTCGTTGTAAATCTTGAAAGCTCTTTTTTCCAGTCTTTGCTTGTGTGAGTAGATATTACATTTTGGAAATTGAAATTCTTAACTTCATTTTCCCATTGCAATGCTAAAGCTTTAGTAGGGACAACGATAATCGCTTTATATATTCCAGATGATTGATATTCTTTTAACAAACAATTCAAAGCTGTAACTGTCTTGCCAGAACCTGTTGCCATGGCAAATATGCCTTGCTTGCTGTTTTCCTTCCATGCCTTATATGCTTCTTTTTGAATATCTCGCTCTTCAGGAAAAGGGAACCTCGGTTCAAGTTCTTTTTTCTCAAGCTTTTGTATAAGCTCTTTAGGTAGAGGCTTAGGATTTGTAAGGGATGAATTGTCAAAATCGCGTAAAGATATACCAGCTTTTATTAATTCCATTGTATTTTTTGTTTTAAAGTCGTTAAGGACGTATGCTTTAACTCTTTCAATAGGAATATGTACAACATGCTGATTATCTTCTTCCCAAGATTTGTTAAACATTTCTTGATATTCAGTGACTCTTTGCTTATCCTTCCAAGACGTGAATACTGTTACTGTTTCACTATTAACCTCAAGTGCTGTTTGAGAGAAATTAGCAGACCCAATGAATGCTACTTTGTTTCCTTTGTTATCTGAAAAAACACCATATTTGTCATGAGCAAGGCCACCATTTGCAGAAAGAGTAGCGATAAATTCCATTCGTTTTATTGATATGAGATATGAAAAGCATCTAAAAAACAATTCATCTGCTTGAGAAAATGTTTGTTTCATTTTCTCAATATTAGTAATAATCTTTTCACAAACGCTGTCTTCAAGTTTCTCTCTTTGACCTATTAATATAGCGCGTTTATCTGATTCATTTAATATATCGTTTATTACAACGCGCATTGTACCTCCATTAGCAACGAAAACGGCAAATCCGTAAGCTAAAGAACGAATTCCACTTGTTGAAAAAAAACCAAGACCTAAATCAAAAGTTTTGCTCTCAATCAATGCTTCAGTGAAAAATTCTTTAGGTTCATTATATCCTGAAGAATAACTGTTTCTAAAATCTACATCTTTTAGCATATCTCGCTTAATCCCATTTTAATTTTGTCAAATAAATAATCATATCCAATGAGATTGGGGTTTTTCTCAACCTCATCATTTATGAGTGATAGACCATGATCTAAATGTATCTTAAACAATCTAGGAATATTCCTATCATTATCTGGTATTTGATAGTAGGTGCATAGAATATATAAATATGTTTGATACATATTGCCAAACAACACATTTTTTGAATACTCTTTGCCGCCAGAATCCTTGACATCCAATGGAGAGAACTGCATGCCAGAATGAAGGGAGTATGCAATTGCAATTCTGGCAATAACATTCTCTGCTCCTAGTCCAAACTTACGAGTTAAATTTGTAACTACTTCTCTGTTTTCAGAACTTGTTTTTATTTGATTAAACATATTAATTCTGTATAAGTGAATCTAGTTCTACTTTCTTGAATGTAGAATGTGTGATTTCATTATTAATAATATAAGTAGAGTTAATATGAGGTTTCATTATATTTAGTTCCTCGTATGTTAATTCTTTTTCAAGTAAAGGCAAAAGAATAACCTGTGAAGATATAGACGGATAAAATTCTGAGATTATTCTCGATGCATGAGTCTTATCAAACTTCTGAAGGGGACTATCAATGAATACAGGAAATTGTATCCCAGATTCATCAACAAGAGCTTTGAGCAAAGATGTTGCATAAAGCTGTTGTTCCCCTTTGGATAAATAATCTTTGTTAATTTCCTCATTTTCTGAAGAATACAACAGTACGTCCATATAATCATCTTCGATAACAATCTCAACATGATGCACAAAATCATCTTTATGCATTAAAGAGTTAAGTATAATTTTTATTCGACGTTCAAGAGAAGTCTTTTTGTCTTGCTTTAACAACAAAAGGAAAGTTTTAAGCTCGGCAGAAAGTGCTTCTGCCAAATTATCTTTTTTCGCATCGAGATTATCTAAATCCACATCATTAAGTAATCGTTTGAGTTCTTTATCTAAAACTGTTACTTGTTGGTTCCGTTTGCCAATTTCTTCAAAAATCAATCGGAGTTTACTGTTGTAGTTCTCAATTTGTGATTCAATCTGATTCTTCTGTTGACGTATATCTTTTATTAAAGCATCATTCTCTTTTGATTCAATATTAGATAGCCTTCTTGATGTGCGATCAAGAATCTGGCGGTTTTTTTTATAATCATCAGACAGTCGTTCAAACTCAGTCTTATATGTTGATGTAACATAATTGAAAATTGAAGTCAAATCATTTAGGTCTGATTCTGATATATTAAAAAGAGTTTGTTCAGAAGTGGCCTCAGTACGATATTTTCCCACGACCTGAGATATGCGCTTTTGAATATCATTGAACTGTTCACGTGAGATTACTAATTGTAAGTCAGCAATCATATCCTGCATATCTTTATCAATTTGCGATAATAGTTTCTCTTTCTTTGAATGAGAAATAATTGAGTCTTTGACCCTAAAATCGCTTTGTACCTGAGTTAATGTATCTTTAAGCAACTTACCGCACATTGCTAAAGGTGCATAATCCAAATATGACTTCAGCAATTGTTTATATTCAATATCCTTCTTATGTGTTGCTTCTCTTAAAGCATTCAAACGATTGAGTTCATCCGTTGTTGTTGAATTCCCCTCTCGAACAAGCCTTATTTGCAATTGTTCGTCTTCTGCTCTCAAAATCTCTAATGACGCTTCAATTTCATTAACTTGTTCATTAAATCTATTTATTTCATTATTAAGCTCAGAGATTTTCACTTGAAGCTCATTAATCTTTTCTTTACTCTTTATGTCATTTGACCTTTTCCGAAAACGAACTCTTACACTTGTTATATTGCGTTGTAAATCTTCATATTTCCTAACACCAAGAACTTCATTATATGCGGATGATAATTTTTTCTTGGCATTTGGTGTGTTAGTTTCAGCTAATTCAACTATTTGCTCTGAGTCAAAGAAGAAAAATCTTGCAATATCTTTATTAAGAATAAAGTCATTAATGAAAATCTCTGGACCAATTTCATTAGTTAATTCATTTTCTTTGCCATCTATAAATATGTTTGTAAATTCTTTGTCTAGAATAATGTCGTACCCTCTTCTAACAGTCAATGAAGAACATGGTATGCTGGGAATAACGACATCAGTAAATTCAATCTCTACATAATATTCAGAATGTTGCTTAACATATAATGTTTCATTTGAATATCCATGTTTTTTAATAGAGTTTACCAAGTCTAAACTTAAGCCTTGAACTATATTTCTTTGACTATTGTTTAAGTTGGATTTCAATAGAGCTGAATACCCGCCATTGTTTATTTCTTTTCTCACGGAGTATTCAATGTCAGAAATAAGTCTGCCATATAAACACCAAAGCAGTGAGTGGAGAAATGTTGTCTTGCCAAACCCATTCTCGCCAGAAATAATGTATATATTATGTTCGAGGTCGAAATTAAATGCGATTGTATTTAGATCTCGATATAACCTATAATTATTTAATGTTATCGATTTAATCTTCATTTCCCACCCTTTCTTTAACATATGCTTCAAGACGACTTTCTAAGTCTGTTTGGAGACCATACTTGCGCATAAGCAACACTTTATTTTTTTGTAGTGCCAATAGTTCATTTATAAGCTTAAAATGATTTGGTGAACAACATCTTTCAAGTAGTAACCTTTCTCGAAGGCCAATTTCATCATTAGGTATATTGTATCCATATACTCTATTGAAGATATCATTTACAGTTGTGGTAAAATTCCCATCTCTAAACCAAATGACTTGAATGGCAATCAATTCTTGTGTTGTTATCAAGTTGATACTTGAACGATAAGCTTGAGTATCTTTTTGAATTTGTAATAATTCATATAGAAGCTGAGTTCGATATTCCATGGTATAATTACCCATATTATGTCCGCTTTCATCAACAGCTAATTGACCATTTCTCCGTGTGGAGGAGCGCACCTCTGAAACATTTCTGTTTTCTACAAGTCTATTTCTAAAATCCAGTAAAGGTTGCATCCATGTAACACCACTCTTGATTAGTGATGACATTGATTTGTCTTCTTTTACCACAGTACAAATCCAACAACCAAACCTGCTTTGTCCGCATGTTCGGTGTTTATCATCAGTCACCACTGTTGGACACTCATAATCATCTGCAGATGCATCGGCATAAATCTTAAATAGGATACTATTATCAAATCCCCAAGGAGATGGAATTGTATTAATAATCCACCACACTTCCTCGAGCATAAGTTCTTTAATAGGAGCATAAGTATATGTGTTTGCATTCAGTGGGTGCTTAGACAACCTATGTCCGATAATTTCATGTTTACTTACTGACTTTGCTCTCTGCTGGCTTTCAGATCTTCTAGTTCCTATAAGAACTATTGCTTCTCCGTCTGTTGCAACCTGGTTCAGAATAAATGAAGAAGTGGGTTTTATTTTCATTTTCTCAGTACAGAAACGAAAAGAGTTATTGGGGACTGGATATCCTTTACCAATCACACAACACCAAAATGAATCTTCAAGTTCTGGTGTCGTCATATGGACTGAAATAGGAAGATTTTGATCCTTTGCTGCATTCTTTATCATTTGAAGAACATTTGTCACATATTCTTCAATGATAGGATTCTCTACCATAGTATCATTGCAAACAACATAGATACTACGTTTTAATTCTTCGCCTTTTTCTTTTAAGCGTAGAACAGCAAGCCAGACCAAAGTAAGAAGAACGGTAGAATCTTTTCCTCCACTAAAACCAATAATCCATGGACGACAATATCTGTCTTGTTCAAGATATTGATCCATCAATTCTTCAATAATATTTTCAACCTTTTTATTTCTCAACTTTTCATAGTTATAACAAAACTCCAATGTAGTGCCTGAAAGCCGACCAAAGCTTGTTTCACTACAAAGGAGTTTGTTGTATCGTTTCTACAATAGTATTGGTCTTTATCAGGTATTAGAAGTTTCACTTCTAATAAAGAGTGCAAATTTACACAATTCCAACAATGATTGCAAACACATCATGTAATTTGTTGAAAATATTTCATTTTACAAGTCAATTGCAAAGATAATTGCCCGTAGTGCTAATATTGAGCCCGGCAAATAAAAAAAATACAAATAGACTGTTTTTCTTTTTGGGAAAGATAAATGCTACCTTTAGTCGGTTGTGGGTCGAGATGAATGGCTGTAACTTTGCACCAGAAACCTAACTTGGGTGGAGATAAGGGTTCTGCACGAAATTCGTCGGCCGAACGTGATCACAATTCTCGGCTGTCCTTGCGAATAGCTAACCCTTCCATCCATTTAATTGGCAAGTGCTACGTGCTGCACGAATCTTGGCTAACTGATGCCCCTGTACGATCTCTCACGCTCGCTTGCCAATGGTTTCTTTTTCAGTTATGTATATACTCAGAACACATCTACTGGAAGACCCAAATGTGGTTTTCTATTACAAGGGGACCGCTAAGGAGCATGGAGTCCCTTTCGCTCTTAATACCATAGTGGCCTTCAATAAAGATGAGGCAAAGAAGATTCAGACTCTAGATGATACATTATTTCTTTGTCAGCAATTAAATAAAGATAAAACAACACTTCGTGAGTACGGATTTGAAGAGTTTGTTATTATAGTTATATGAGTTGTAATACAAGAGATATAATGGTTAACCCCAAAATTGTAATAGAAATAATAGTAGTTATTTTAAATTTTGTGTCATCCCAAATGGATGGATTATCAAGATTAGGATTAGACAAAAGATAAGCTTTGCCTTTAGGCTTTAAATAAATGAGAGGATACTGAGACGCGACTTGTGTCTTCGATCCAATAAGTCCTTCAATGGTAAGGAATAAAAGCTCTTTAGCTTCCTCATCTGTGTCTTGAAGTATGTATTCTTCATTATCTAAAAGAAGAAGGATTTCTTTGCCTCTTTCAGTCAGTTTTATTTTTTCCACTCTCTATTATGTTCTAATATTTATGTAATTAAGTATAATGTCTCGTTTGTTATTAGATATTATATGCTTCTGAAATATCTGAATAAAAGCCTATTAATGAGTTCTTGAGGTCCATGTCAACGTATGGAATCTCACCATGCTGGAGCAACCTGATGCACTCTGATAGATACTCTGGTGGTGAAGTCTTGAAGCTCGCCAACCAATATGCGTTTGCTCCTCGTGGCGATAGTGTATAAGTGCTGCCATATCCAAGTTTATGCCACACATAGAACATTGGAACCTTCAGAGCCTCTACATTCGCAACTTTGGGTTCTTGGATGAAGTCAGGCATTCCATATTCAGCTTTAATCTTATCCTGAATTAGGCACAACCCGTTCACCATATCTATCATATCCCCTTTACTCGGCCACATAATTATTGCTTAATAGTTGCAAATTTACCGATTAAACATTCAATTTGCAACAAAATTACTCACATTATCAATCTCGCCACAAAGATAATTTATGATAGTGCCAAAATCGAGCCCATCAATAATAAATAAATCAAAAGAGCTATTTTTTAAACAATCTCATTCTCTTGGAAGAATCTATATAGACTTTTTTGCCATTTTTAATGCTGCTAGACCAAGTTTACGGTCATCTTTAACGGCATTAAGCACTCCATCGGCAAGCCATAGAGTAAGCAATTCCGACTCACTAACCTTAAATAGTTTTGCCAATTTTATCACCTGCGAGCGTTTTGCCCTACGAACACCCAACTCAATCTTGCTGAGCATAGGTGCATCAATATGAAGTTGTTTTGCTAATTCACGCTGCACCATCTTTCGTTCAACTCTCAAACGACGAATCTTTGTCCCAAATAATACAGGTTCTTTATTTGACTCAAGGTGTTTGAAATCATTGGGGATATTATTCTCATTCATGATGCTATTCAATTAAAATAATTGTGAAAGAAATAGTCGAACTTCTGTTGGCATATAAGAAAAATCTAAGATATTTTTTGGGCAAATAATATAAGTGTTCATTTTAGCTCGACTTGTGGCCACATTAAACAATCTTGATTCTAGGCAATATAATTTTGAGTCTGTATCTGGTATCAAATAGATAGTTACATCTTTTGTGATACCTTGAACTCTAGCAACAGTTTCAACTAAAATATTCTTCTTCATGCCTATTTGTTTTGCAACTTCTGTCTGGATGGCTTCAACTGTTTTAATCTGATGAGAAAGTATAGCTATTTCAAGTTTTTTGTCTTTACTAAGTAAATCTTCTACTAATTCCACTACCTGCTCAATGGCATTTGCTGGCCTTATATCCCCGATAGTCATATCTATAGGCAAAACAATTGGTCCATCTTTTTGTTCAAATAATCCATTTAATACAGATTTTGATTTCAATGTATTATTGTAAAAAAGACCTGTGAACTTTGCAGCTCTTGTGCCAAGTCGAAAAGTGTCTGTTAATTGGTATATTTGATGTTTATTTGAGTTCACTATTGTATCTAACCCTTCTATAACAGGTTCAAATCTCATGCGCTTAATCCTCTCCCTAGAAAGTTGTACAACTGGTGGCATTTGTCGAATATCCCCTACCCAGAGATTTTTATCACCAAGCATATTAGCAGCAGCAAGCATTGGCAAAAAAGCCTGACTAGCCTCATCAACAATAACATAATCAAATATGAGGTCATCAATATTATTGGCAGCAACTCCACTTGTTGTATAAAAAGTTGACAACATTAATTTGCCAGGCATAGCATGAACATTCTCTGCAACCTGCAATTTAGGGACTTCTCGACTTTCATCGGTAGTTAGATTTGTTTTAAACACGGAACTATTTGTCATCAATTGGGTGTCCTTCAGCTTAACAGCAACTTCCATCAATGCTCTATTAGTAAGAGCAGTAACAAGAACAGATTTGCCTTTAGCACATAAAGCACTACACAAATCTGAAATTCTAGAAGTTTTTCCAGTCCCAGGAGGGCCTTGCAATACAACAACATCAGTATTTTTATATTCACCTCTTAAAACACTAATAAGATCACTATTAGAATCCAATAACGTAGGAGCCCAAGAGGATGTTTCATAATTCATGTCCAAAACATAAGCACATTTTGGATGATTAAACTTAGAAATTTTAATAAGATTTGCCAAATACTCAAAAGGAGGAACATTTGGTCCTAATGTCACAACTCCATTAGGCACTTTTTCAATATATTCTCTAAAATCTTCTGACACTCCTTTAAAACCTACAAGGTAAAAGTTGGAATCATCTGACGTGCTTTGCCATATACATTTTACTTCTGTAGCTTTAGTTTCTCGTTCGATTAAGTTACGATAAGACATTCCACCCCAATTCTTATAGGATCTGATGGCGTTTGGCAAAGTGAAGCAATAAAAAAAGTCATTCTTTCGAGGCAAAGGCCTTGAGGCAGGAAATTTTAGTATCATCTCACCATTGGCCATAAAGTTTACAAACAATGCCAAAAAGACCTCGTTCTTATTTAGTAATAAATCTACTGCAGAAGTGTCAAGTTTTAGTTTAAAATCCTCTGTTTGCTTATTTAATTCTTCTTGCAAGAATTGAATACATTTTTCTCTGCCAATAATCATACTATGTCCTCCTCTGTTCCTGAAGTAAAATCTTCTTCTGAATTTGATTTATAGAAATTAATATTCTCAAGTGAATCTGCTTTAACAAGAATTTTATCATGCAAATGCTCAAAAATAAAATGGGTTCTTTCAAAATATTGTATATCTTTTGCTAATTTATTTAAAATTATCTCAAGATTGTGGTTGTCAACGCTGAAATTTGAGGTTGATATCCTAAGCCTTAAAAAATCATGATTACCCAACAACATTTTCCTATCAATAACAGAAAATGTTAGATGGCCCATGTATAGCATTAGTCTCGAATTATTATTCAAAAGATATAACCACTCATTGGGATTTAGTTTTAGTTCTTTTACTTTTGATCTAAAACTCTTGACAACTATATGATATTCAATATCTCCTTTCTTAACACCACTGATAAATGACTTCTTGCCTCTTACGTTTGTAGTGTCATAGCCTTTAGCGTTAAGCCAGTTTATTGCTTCTTGCCTTGCTGTTTCACTTGCAACTATCCTTGCTTCTTTATCGATATCATTGTCATCTTCTCCTTCAAGGGTACCATTTATGTGGTCTTTATATCTATCAAGGAATTGCATATAAT
>Ga0247611_10004821_pt1 | contig 18385 bp, 2 predicted proteins | sample 177DNAGHGhighgp2_FD_192422 | JGI IMG/M metagenome (GOLD analysis project Ga0247611, IMG submission 192422) | Sheep rumen microbial communities from Palmerston North, Manawatu-Wanganui, New Zealand - 1770 DNA GHGhigh gp2 | ecosystem: Host-associated > Mammals > Digestive system > Stomach > Rumen ... | reverse complement strand
CTGATGAAGCTTGAACTCCCCAGCGGTGTTGAGGTGGAAATCAAGGTCTAGTACTTGTCTGCCTTACTCATAAAGCATGAATCCCGGAATCGCTCAGCGGTTCCGGGATTCATGATGTAAGGGGAGGGGCCCTTACTTCACCATGACCTTCTTGCCATTGATGATGTAGAGACCCTTGCGTAGTGAGCCGTTCTGCAAATCCACCTTCTTTCCGTCGAGGGTGTAGACCTTTACAGCTTTGCCATACTTGGCATAGATGGCTGCGATGCCGGTCGTGGTATAGACATTCTCTGCCTGTATCAGGGCGCCGAGGGCCGCTTCGATTGATGCGGTAGTAGCCTGCGGATTGTTCAGTGCCTCTGTAGCTGCGTCGATGGCGTCTTTAAGAATGTCGGCAGCAGCCTTCACCTGCGGGTTGTTCATGTCGGCAGCATCGTAGGTGCTCTGAGCGTTGGCAATCTCGTCTTGCAGTTCCTTCTTGGCGGCAGCCAGTTCGGCGGCGGCCTTGGTGACGAGGCCTTCAAGGGCGGTGGCCAGAGCGGTCTTGGCATTGCCCATGGTAGTCGATGTGGCATCTTCGGCGTTCAGAGCGGTCTCAGCGGCGGTGATGGCATCGGTCAGAGCCGTCTGGCTGTCTTCCACATAGTCGTCCTTGTTCAGAGCCTTGGCCTCAGTGATGGCACCGCTCAGGGCCGTCTTGGCCTGTGCGAAAGCCTCGTTGTCGCCCAAGCGCACCAGACGGAAGTTCGAGAATGACATCCAGTTGTGTATAGTAGCTGTGATGCCCTGTACGCCAATCTTCACGGTCTGCTTTCCGTCAAGGGTGAACTCCAGGCTGTTGTCGTTCCAGCCACGGCCGTAAAGACCACCTTGAGAGCCGATGAACGTCATGTCTACGCTCTCTTCGCCAGCGAAAAGTCTGTAGGTAGTCATCTCGGTCATGGCGCGTGAAATGGCGGTGAGCATGTAGTTGCCCTGCGGAATCACGACATCCTGCGAGAAGGTCACATCCCAGGCATTGGCGCCCCAGTCGCCACCATCGAAGTAATTGTGTGTGGCATTGTCGCTTGCATCAGTCCAAGGCTCGTTGTTCTTTACGTCGATATAGCCGCCGGAACCTTGTCCCAACGTTACAATCCAGCCATTGATGCCATCGGCAGCCGTCGGGTTCACGATGAGGCTGGTCTTGTCCTCGGCGCCCTCAACGCTTTCGGCCAGTGCATGGCTTTCTGCGATGGCACGGCGTGCGCTGTTCAGTGTGGCGATGGCAGCCGTGGCCTCCGTGGCGGTGGTAGGTTCTGCTGCCAGTGCAGTCTGCAGTGCGGAGAGCTTGGCTTCGGCAGCATACTTATAGGCGGTAGCATCGAACTCTGCAGCCTTGGCATCGGCAAAGGCCTTGAAGGCAGGAGTTTCGGCATAGAAGGTGGTGATGGCGGCCTTCACGGTAGCGACATCCGTAGCCTGTGTCAGGTTTGTGCGTATGGGGGCGTTGGCAGAAATGAAAGCATAGCTCTCACTTTGGTTGATCTGCTGTGCAATCTCCTTCCAGTAGGTGTCCTGTGCGGCAACGTTGGGCCTCTGGTCGTTGTTGGTCTGGGTCAGGGTCTTGATCTGTATGGTGTGCCAGTTAGAACCGGCGAGCATCTTCTTCAGGCCCATCTTCAGGGTGCCGTCGCTCACGATGACGTTCTCTAATGTCACGACGTTGCTCTGGCTAATGCCGGTCTGATGAATCACGGGAATGGTTTTCTCCACGTCGCCGGCATAGACCAGTGCGCGGCCCAGGTCACCACTCAGTGCATCGCTGTCGAAACCACGTCCGGGAGTGTAGGAGGCATTGGCTTCGAGCACGACGGTATAGGTACCATTGTCCAGTCCGCTGACGGTCTGATAAAGCACGCTGCCATTGACGTTGGTGGTACTCTGGAAATAATGTTCCTTGTGTGATCCGTAACTGCCAAGATTGCCTTCCTGGTCGGTCAGCCAGTCAGTAGTCGACACCTTGCTGGTGCAGTCCACGGCTTCGAAGTCCACCCACTTGGCCGTATAGGTTCCACCGTTCAGGGGCATGGTGGCAGGCACTTCAGGATCCCAGCCCTTGAAGGTGTAGCCCAGCTTCACGGGGGCGGCGGGAGCGGTGAGCTCGCTCTTGTAGGCCTGTGTCTTCACGATGTTGTCCTGTCCGTTGCCCAGCACGAATGTAGCCGTGTATTCATTGGGGGCGAAGACGGCGGTGACGGTGGCCTCGGCAGTAACGTTGAAAGTGTAGGGATTGTCCGTCGACAAGTCGTTCGTGCCGTTGGTCCATTTCACGAAATGATAGCCGTCGTTGGGCGTTGCAGTGACGGTTGCGGTGGTGCCAGTATTGTATGTACCTCCGCCAGCAACAGACCCCATTCCGTCATTTCCAGAGGATGCTGTTACAACGACCTCCTTGTACGGCACGAAGTCCAGCACAACGGGACTGCTGGGCAGGCCTTTCACGTCCATGGAGGCGAAGGTGATGGAGTAGTCATTGACGTCGACTTCAGCATGGATGTCCTTCACATAGACCTTGAAGGTGATGACGTCGCCGCTGGCCTGGTTGCTGCGTATGCGCATGTAGGCGTATGTCTTGTCATTGTTCGTCTGGATTTCTGCCACACCGCGTAGTTCGTCGTCGCAGAAGGCTGCAATCTCATAGTTGCTGTAGTCGGTCACGGCCTCGCCGTCGGCTGTTAGCGACAGGTAGGCAGTCATGTCATACTGGAAGTCGTGTGAGTCAACCGTCCAGTGAGGTGAATCCTGTGCCCAAGCCTGTGTGAGGAACGAGCAAAGGAAAAAGAAGATGAAGGTGGTAGTCTTTTTCATATTGCGGTTGTTTATTATTTGTTGTGTATAATCCCGGAATCCCATGAATGTCACTGACGGCCTATTGAGCATCAGGATGAGTCCCATCAAGCACATCCTTGTTGGATGCACTTGATGGATACTCGAAACGTATGTGTTCCCTCTTATTGTTCATTTCAGAAGTGAGCCAATATAGGATTGTACACAGTTGATATAGATACAACATACTCTTGGTGAGCCGTTACTTCACATAGCACTTGCGGCCGTTGACGATGTAGACGCCCTTCGGCAGCGTGTGCAGCGACTTCAGCGTGGCGTCGCGGCTGACGAGGATGCCCTCGAGTGTGTAGACCGTCATGGGACGGCTGCCGTCTGAGAGCTGGTCGATGCCCGTGGTGGCGCCAATGTTGAAGATGAAGGGGTTCTTGCGGCTGCCCACGACGTCGCTACAGAACTGCAGCGTCTCGTCGGCCACGAAGGTGTCGCCGGTCTCAGCGTTCTCCACCACGAAGGTAATCAGCACCGGTCCTTCGCCATAGACGGTGAGGTAGTGGTTGCTGCCCACGTACTGGCTCACGCCGCGCAGCTCGTCGGAGGCCATGGCGTAGATGGTGTACTGGTCAGTGAGCTCCATATCGTCGCGCATGACGCGGGCGGTGATGTTCATCGTGTTGGGATAGCGATGGACGTCAATCAGCGTGGAGTTCTGCGAGTACACAGCGGCCGTTTGAGCGTAGTCTGCACGACTGCCGGCTGGTGCGGTGGCCTCGAAGTCGAAGGTCAGCGTCTTGTCGTTGGCCGACTTGTAGAGGTAGCCGTTGCCGGGCGTGAGGTCGATGGCCGGTAGCCACTGGTTGTCGGCGTACTCAGAGAATCCGGTCTGCGAGACGATGTAGTCGCCCTCCTCGGGGTTGGCGATGACGGCGAGCGTCTTCTCCTGGTCGTAGGGGTAGGCCACCCAGTTCCATCCGCGCTTCAGCTCCAGGCTGCCCTCGGCCAGATGGCCGCGCAGGGTGCGCGAGAAGCGGGTGTTGGCGTTGACCTTGTAGGCCTGTCCGGCGTCGAGAGTGCTGATGCCGCCCACCATGCCGAACTCCGGATCACGGAAGAGCTCGCTCTCCTGTGCCACGATGCGGTCGGCATACTGCTCCATCTCGCCGAAGGCCAGCGACTCCTGCATGTAGGTGGAGAGCCAGTTCCAGCCGCGGCTGATGGTGAGTGTCTGGGTGTAGATGTCGCGCACGAACTCGGCGCGCACGGTTACGGCCTCCTTCACGGTGAGTTTCAGTGTGTCGTTCGTGGTAGCCACGGTCTCGCCGTTGACGGTCCAGCCCTTCAGCTTGAAGTCGGCATCGGGCTGTGCCACGATGGTCAGTTCGGTGTCGTACTCATAGTATCCGGCGCCCGATCCTGCCAGCGTGCCATTCTCGCCGGCATTGACGTCGATCATATACTCCTTCTTCTTGAAGTTGGCCACGAAGTCCATGTCGCTGGTGGCGGTGGTGATAAACTCAGCCTCGGTCGAGACCACCTCGTCGCCGAGCGTCCAGTTGACGAACTCATAGCCTTCCTTAGCTGTGGCCGTGAGCTTGATCTGGCTGCCGTATTCCGGTGAGCTGTTGGTGGTGCCGGGTGCCCGGCGTGCTCCTGTGGGCGTCTCGTTGCTGATCACCTGCCAGGCCACCTCGCCGGCGTTGAGCGGGAACGGTGTGGCGTTGAACACGATGAGTCCGCCGCGGAACAGCACCCAGTCGATCTTGCGGCCGAAGAGGCCGTTGTAGCCCTCGTTGTCCTTGATGCCAGCAGTCTGTAGCGACAGCACATAGTAGCCGTTGGGCAGTGTGGCGTTGAGTGCCGAGAGGTCGAGCTTGAAGTTAGTATTGTCCTCGGTCGTGATGCTCACGTCGGTCAGGTCCTGCGTTTCGCCCTGCACGGTGTACTTCAGGTCTTCGGCTGTGAACGTCGTGACGTCGATGGGCTTGCTGAACTTCACCTGTATCTCGTTCACGTCGTCGGTGACGAGTCCCTGTTCCTTGAACTCCTCGTCATAGACGGGGCCTGTCATCTCGACGTCCAGCTCCACCGTCGGGCGTTCCTCGTAGGTCAGGATGTAGCTCTCGCCGGTGGCAGCCATTTCGCCAATGACGTGCAGACGGTGCTCATAGAGCCACTCCTGTCCGTCGCGCATGGTGCGGCTGGTCTGCCAGATGTTGTCGAGCGGCAGCTCCTGATTGTCACTCTGTCGGGTAATCTTCAGCAGTTTCAGCTTGCCGGCGGTGGGGTCGGGCAGTGACGCATAGTTCCATCCGTTCTGTAGCGGCACGACAACGAGCAGGTAGTCGGTCTTGTTCTGCTTGGTGGCCGTGGCGTTCTGTGCAATGTAGACATCCTGCTGGGTGGCGTCGGTGAAGTAGACCTGGTCGGGCAGGTCCTTGGCGTCCTCGACGTCGTTAACCAGGAAGGCACGGGCTGGAGCGGTTCCGGTGGCAGGTGCCGGCGGAGTGAAGCCGTGAATCAGCTCGTGAATGGTCACCTGGTCGAGCAGTGACAGGTCTTCATTGCCATAGCTGGTCACGTGGGTGGCTTCTACGCTGTAGCTCGTGAAGTGGCCAAGATACGTAGACTGCAGCCACCACTGTGCGTAGCACTGCGTGTGGGCGGGAATGTCGCCCAGGTCGTTGGCGATGGTCTTTCCGAAGGAGAGTGCAGCAGCGCCGCCGTTGACCTGCGAGCTCACAATCTCGAAGTCAATGGCCAGTCCCTTCTCGTTCTCGGTAATTTCGGGCTGCTGTGTCACCATTTTCACGTTGGTGGCGTCGCCATTGCCCTTATTATTAATAAGGAGTGCAAACTCGGCATCCTCCATCGGTTCCACGACGTCCTTCGTCAGCGGGTCGTCGCCATAGACGTCACGCTGCATGAAGTAGGTCAGGTCCAGTTCGGGCGAGGGCTTCACCGTCAGTGTGACGGGATAGAGCTCGCGCGTCACCTCCAGTCCGCTGTACGGGTCGGTGTAGCTCAGCGTGCCTCCGAACGACCACTTCACCGGTTCGGTGGGAGCGGCATACTTCGTCGGTATGAAGAGGATGGTAGCCGTACCCTCGCTGTTGGGCTGCAGTGTCCAGCCGCTGTTGAGGTCCAGCTCGCCTTCCAGGTTCTTCAGCGACTCGGCGTTGATCTGGAACTCATGTGCCGTGGCGATGTTGTTGTTCAAGTCGCTGACCACGAGGTTCAGCTTCATGTCGGTCATGGCCTCCGTCTCATGGCCGTTGAACACGGTGAGCGTTCCACGGAAGGCCTGGCGCGTCATGGTCATGGTCTGCTTGATTTGCAGGGTGATGCTTGAGCAGACCGAACCCCTTGATGTGGTGAGCTGTTCGTAGGCGTAGTACAGTGTCGAAATCCACCAGTCGTTCACGTCCATGTAACCGGCATCAACAGCCATCTGTTCGGCATCCTGTATCTTCTGCACGGCAGCATTGATGATGTCGGCATGTATGCAGTTCTCGGCCTCGAAGGTGGGGTCGGCATCGCTGCGGCGCGTGTTGTTCACGCGTTCGATGAAGGACAGGAACTGTTCGGTCGTGATGACGTCGGGCTTGTATTGCATCAGGCTCTCGGCCACCAGCTCTTCCTTCTCGGCCACGGCCATGGCCAGCAGCGTCTCAATCTGGTCGTTGTTCAGGTCGGTGACAAATGCCTTGTCGCCAAACACTTCCACCAGGTAGTCATAGAGTCCGCTCATCGACTTCTCGGCAGCTTGGCCGGCAGTCTTCATCGCGCCTATATAGCTCGGATCGGTGTCGGTGTCCGACGTTGTCGGCTCGTTTCTGCGTGCCCCTGCGGAGTAGCCGCTGGGTGCCTCGTCGGGCTTGCACTTATGGGTGATAACTGTCTTGAGGCAGGATAAGCCGGCCGATACCCATCCCACGATGGTGCAGGCTCCGGCCAGAGTCAGTCCGGCGGGTGCACCCACGCCGGTCACGGCCACGCCGGCACCGAACTTGGCGCAGACTTCAGCCGAGCAGCCTACGGCCGTCAGGGCTCCGTCGAGTGCGTCGGCCTTGCCGTCGGCAATCTGCTTCACGCCCTTGGCACAGCCGTAGACGGGGATGAAGTTCTCCACGCAGTCCACGATTACCTCGAGCCATTCGCCCTGACAGGGTTTACATTGATCGTTCTTGATGCTTACGGTGTTGTCGTTCGACGAGCTGCCGTAGCCGCCGCCACCGCCACCGCCGGGCGATCCGAGGCCGCCGCCACCGCCGCCGCCACCGCCGCCGCCTACACCGCCGCCGCCGCGGGCGGGACAGACTTTATAGGTGACGTTGCGTGAATAGCGATGCCATTTGTGGTCGCTTCCGCACTTCCACTTGTATTGTGTTGCCACGGCTGTGCTACATCCGCTGTCATCCGAGCTGGAACGCATCATGCGGCTGTCGGTGGGCGTTATGCGGGTGACTTTCACGGGTACGATGTAGCTCTGCTGCGGACGTATGGTCAGGCCGGTGTTCTCGGCCAGCGGTTCCCAGAGGTAGATGCCCGTGCGTTCGGGCAGGATCAGTTCAGCGTTCTCGGCGTTGATCAGACCCTTGTTGGTCATGATGGCGTAGAACACCAGGCTTTCGCCCTCGGCCAGCGAGTCGGCGGGGATGCGGTCCGGGCAGATGGTCTCCACCACGGGGGCCGGCACGTTGGTCTCGTAGGTCACGGTGGTCACGATGTCATAGACGTCCTCCACCTCGGTTTCCTCGACCGTCCAGCTCACCTTGATGGCCTGTACGCTCAGGTTGATGATCTTGCGCGTAGTAGTGCCCGGGTCCACCATGATGTTGTTGGCATAGCTGTCGTGGTTGTCGGCGGTGACGCAGAGCTTGTAGTAGCCTTCGGGCAGGTCCTCAAAGGTCACCAGGCCGTCTTCGCCGCTCTTGCCCTGTGTCACGATGGCGTTGGTCACGGCGTTGCGCAGCACCACCTCGGCATCCTTGACGTGTGGTTTCTCATCGGTGTAGTAGGTGTACTCGTCGGCCACCTCGACTTCGAGCGTGCCAGTCTTGCCTGTGACGGGCGTCACGCTGAAGTTAGCGTAGGTGCCATTGCCGTACTCCACGTTGAAGCCGATGGTACCTGTTACGGGTACGTTGGGCTGCATGGTGTCGGTGGGCTTGAAGCGCAGCACCAGTGTAATGGTGTCGCCCTTCTCAATGCCGGCGAGCTTGCTGCCCTGTGCGCAGGTAATCCAGTCGGGCAGTGCCAGCGACAGTTCGCCGGTGTGTCCCTGTCCGTTGTTGATAAGCTGTATGGGGTATTCGCGCACCTCGTTCATGGTCATCGTCGTGTTGATGCGCTGGTTGGGCGTCACCAGGTTGGCCTTGGCCATGCGTGCGTAGCAGTAGAGGGTGATGGGCAGCTCTGCGCCCTCGTTGCTGGTGATGAGCAGCTTCACCTGGTCCCATTCGCTGCCAGTCGACTGTTTGTTGGCCACCAGCTTGTAGGTGAGCAGTGCGTCGCTCGCGCCTCCCTTGATGGTCTGCGGTATGTTCAGCTCCACTATGTCGATGTGGTCGGGCTTCGACACCACCTCGGCCTTCACGCCCGTCAGCTTCAGCACGCCGGGGTTCACCAGTTGGACAGGTGCCTCGATGGCATTGCCCACGGTGAGTTCGTGCGTCAGGTATCTGGTGTCGTAGCGGCGCAGTCCGAAGATGTCGAACGACGTGATCTCGTCCCTTGCCCCGGCATCGGGATAGCACACGCCTGCTACGGCGTGGCCCGAGAGGGCGGTGGTGAGTAGCCACTTATAGCTGAACGCGCCGTTGGCGTCGGCCCTGAGGCGCTGCACCTGTCGGGTGCCTTCGCACACCACGTAGAGATCCACTTCGGCATCGGCGAAGTCCTTGCCGGTGAGCTGTCCTGTGAAGTTGATCATCTCGTTCTGGTTGTATCGCTGCTTGTCGGTCTGCAGGGTGGCCATGAAGGGCGACTCCACGCTCACGTTGATGGTGACCGACGTATTGTTCGTGGCCGACAGTTCCGGCACGGCCTTGGTCTCGTTGACCACGGCGTAGAGCTGCTTCACGCCCACCGACTTGGGCAGCATGATGCTCTTCTCAATGGTCTTCGTCTCGCCGATGGCCAGGTTCTCGTCGATGGTGAAGTTGGCCAGTGCGTCCTTCTCGCCGCTTGCGTAGATCTTGACCAGTGTCGATGCGGGCAGCACGGCGTTGCCCAGCTCGTTCGACACCGTCAGCGTCACCGTGGTGGGCTCGCCCACCTTCACCGATTCGGGGCTGGCCGCAATCGCGGTGATGGTGGCGTCGGGCAGGGTCTGGTCGGTGACCATCACCCAGCAGGTGCCCTTGGCATAGTCGGCGGCGGTCACGGTGAAGATCACGGTGTGCGAGTCGTTGGGCACGTCGTTCTTCTTCGACGTGATCTCGACGTCAACCGACTTCTCTTCGGCTGGAATCGTCACCTCGTGGTCATACTCCAGGCTGGTGTCATAGTCGCTCGTGATGTTCACCGTTACAGGCTCGCTGTTGTCGTTGGTGTTGCGGGTTACGGTCAGCGTGGTGGTGCCGCCCTCCTTCACCGTGCCGTTGGCCGAGGCTAAGCGCAGGGCCTTGCCGTCGTCGTCGAGCACGTTGAGCTGTGCGGTCACGTTGCCTGCAGCATAGCCCGTAGTGGCCGAACAGCTACACGACGAGAGCCACACGGCAGCCGTGATGGTATAGGTGCGGTCGCCGTCCACTTCCTGGTTGTCCACGGGGCCGAAGTTGAAGTTCACCTCCTCGGTGCCTTTGGGCATTTCCAGGGTGCGGTTGCCGAAGTACAGTCCGCCGTTGGCATCGTCGCTGAGCTTCACTGTCACCTTCTTGTTGATGTTCGACGTGCGTCGCAGCGTGGCGGCCACCGAGATGGGGCCGTCGCCCTCCTGCACCTGCGTCGGTGTGATGGTGAGCTGCAGTGTGGGCAGGTCGTCGTCGGTGATCATCACCAGTGTCTCGCCCTTCTGGTGTCCGGCTGCCGATGCGGTGAACTTATTGGTCAGCGTACCGTTGGCCACGTCGTCGTCCACCACGGTGACGTTCATCTGTGCCGTGGTCTCCCCGGCGGGAATGATGATCGACGAGGGGAAGGGGGTGAAGCGCTTGTTGTTCTCGCTGGTCAGCGTCACGGCCAGGTTCTTTTCCGGTGCGCGTTCCGTCTGCACGGTCAGGCGCAGCACCTTGTCGGTGCCCTCTGCCAGCTCGTTCTTCGAAGGCGTCACCGTCAGTGCGGGCAGCTCGTCGTCAATGATCACGAGGTCGCCTTCCACGGCTGCGTAAGTGCCAATCTCCTCGGTGTCCTCTATCTTGAAGTGGACAAGTGTGTCGGGGTCGAGCACGTCGTTGTTGGTGATGCTCATATACACCAGTGCCGAAGCCTCGCCCGGCTGAATGGTGATGTACTCAGTCTTGGGCACGCGAGTGTCAGTCGAGGGCTCGCCCTTGCTGTTTGTCATGGTCACCTTGAAGCTCTGCAGGTTGTTCCACTTGCCGCTTCGGCTCAGCTTGATGGTCACGCGCTGCCAGTACTGGCTCTCGTTGAAGTGCTGCGGGCTGATCTCCAGTATCAGCTGCTTGGTCACCTTCATGCTGTTCTGGCTCTGTGCGGTGTTGTTGTCGCGCAGGGTCTGGTGCTCGCCGGCGGTGGCGTCGGGTATGATCTTCACCTGCACCTTCGCTGCTCCGTCAATGCCGGGCAGTGCGGGCAGTGTCAGCTCGGCACTGCGGCTCACCTCCTCGTTGGGGTCGAGCTTGCCGTCGTGGTGCAGGGTGGCCATCACCTTTGTCACGGTGCCGCTCACCAGAGAGACTTCCTCAGACCAGCCGCTTCCATCGTTGGTGGCGGCCTTGCCAATGTTCTTCACCTTCCAGGCCACGTCGATTTTCTGGCCGGGTCCGGCTTGGTTGGCCTGTTCGCCGTGGGTGGTGAAGGTCACGTCCGTGGGCTGCAGGTCAGGGCGCGGAATCTCCTTGATCTTGATGGTTCCGTTCGTCGCGTTCGTCAGCACGTTCTGCATCTGCGTGTCGCTGAGCGTCACGTTGTACAGATAGACCGTCATTTGCTTTTCGTCGGGCAGCTCGGCGTTGGGTGTCAGCTGCACGTTGAGCAGTTCTCCCTCGTTGTCAAGGAAGAGTGCGTTGTTGTCACTGTAGACGATGATGCGATACTTGTAATAGTAGTCATAGTTGTCGCCGTAACTGGTGTAGTAGCTCCAGTCCTGTCCCAGTTCCTTGGTTACGACAGTATGGCCGTTGCTGCGGGTCTTCGACAGGTTCACGATGACCTTTCCATCGCTGTCCTTGGCCAGCTGATAAGGCACGCGGATGTCGAACTGCACGCCCGTCACGTCGCTCTGGTTCTCCATCACGACGGGCAGGATGAGAACCTTGCCGGCAGGGCTCTCCACCGGTTCTACGCGCAGCACGTTGGACTGTGCCTGGACCATGGCCACGAGGCACAGCAACGCTGCTAAGAGTTGGAATCTTAAGTATTTCATAGTCTTCTTCCTTTTTATTTCTTAACCTTATACTGTTTGCCGTTCAGATGGATGATGTAGACGCCGTGGGGCAGGGTGTGCCACTGGCCCATGCGTCGTCCGCTCAGGTCGTAGATGCGGTCAATGCCGCTACCGTCGATGTCCAGGGTCTCGATGGCCGTGGTCTCACCGCCCAGTGTCACGCTCAGGTGCTGTGCCTCGCTGTCCACCAAGCAGGCATCGGTGATGGCTGCTCCCATGGGCAGGCTGTTCAGCAGAGTGCACTGTCCCGGTGTCAGGGTGTTGCCAGCGGGCGAGTAGGCCACGATCTTCACGCCTCCGTCCACGTCGCGCATGGTCACCGAGAAGCGGTTACGCAGTTCCTGGCTCACCTGCAGCTGTGCCTGTGTGGCGCCGCTGACGGTCAGCTGCAGTGCAGCCACCTCGTCGGCGTTGGCCAGTGTCAGCTGGTTGCCGTTCATCAAGAGTGTGTTCCGTCCGTCGGCCATCACCTTATTATTTATACGCGCGGGCGCGGCAGGTGCTTCGTAGGCCAGGATGTAGTTCACGTTGCCCACGATGTCGCTCACGTTGATCTTGCCGTCGCTGTTGGCGTCGGCAGCGGTGAAGTTATACATCTGGCTGCTGGGCTTCGACTCGTTCAGGGCATAGTAGATCACGTTCTGCAGGTCGGCCACGTCGATGGTCTGGTCTCCGTTCACGTCGCCATCCTCCCAGTCAATGCGGAAGATGTAGGTGATGTAGCTGTAGTACGGATGGCCGTGGGTATAGGCCACGAGTCCCTTCGGTGCTTTGAACAGGCTGCTCTTGCTCAGATCCCAGAGTCCGTTGCTCTTTTCCAGTTCCCAGTCAGAGAGCCTCAAGGAACTGCCCGACCAGTAGAGACGCTCCAGATTCGAGAACGACAGGTTGAAGTCGCCGTACTCGTGGCGGTAGGTCTGCAGCTTGTTGCTGTGAATGTCCACGGGAGTGCCGGGTGTGAAGTCAATGACCACCTCGTCCTCCAGGTCTTCGGGCACTACGACCTGCTTCGTGTTCCAGTCAATGAACTGGTAGCCGCGCTTCATGTTGTTGTTGCTGAGCTTCGAGTTCGACGTCTTCTGCGAGTAGTTGGTCAGCCAGTTGTAGCTCACGTTCAGCTCGGTCAGGCTGGGCAGGTTCGACACGAGGGGATAGAGGTCGCCTTTCAGGTGGTTGCCCTCCATGTTCAGCACGGTGATCGATGGGTTCTCATCGTCCATCAGCGTGTCTACCAGTGCTTCGATGGTGTTGTGGCTCAGGTTCAGCGTCTTCAGGCTGTCGAGTGCGAACACCGACTTGGGCAGCTTGCCCGCAAGGTTCTGCTCGGTCAGGTCGATGGCCGAGATGTGGAACAGCTCGTCGTCGTCCTTGTCGACCACTGCGCTCACGCCCTGCCACTTGCCGATGGAGTAGAGCTGGTTGGTCAGGTTCCAGGGCTTGGTCCACGATTCGCCGCCCAGGTTGTTGTAGAGGTCCTTCAGTACGGCGTAGTCGGCGTCGTTGAGCATGGCGTCGCTCTCAAAGGCCCGTATTTCCTTGAACTGATTCCAGTAGGATGTGGCCTTATAGAGGTCCACCTGTCCTTCGGGCACTTCCAGCACGCAGTTCGTGCGGTAGCCCGTGTAGTACAGATACACGCGGTACGAGCCCGCCCATGTCGTTTCGTAGCTTGTAGAAATCTTGGGTGGTGTGCCGGCATAGACACGCAGCAGCTCCAGGTTGTCGCAGCCCATGAAGTAGTCAAAGTCGTTGTTGTTTGTATAGCTCTGGTTGCGTCCTAAGTAGGCGCGCTTCAGCTGCTTGTTGTTGGCTGCGAACTTTTTTCCGACGGAAGTCACCTTCTTGGGCACCCTGATTTCCTCGAGTTGGTTTCCGTAGAAGGCTTCTTGGCCAATGGTCAGCAGTGTCTGCGGTAGCGTGATTGATTCCAGTCCGCAGTTCTTGAACGCACCGTATCCGACGGATGTCAGGCCGGCGGGCAGGTCAATGCTCTTCAGTGCTGCGCATCCCTGGAAGGTGTAGGTGGGAATCTCGGTCAGCGTTGCGGGCAGGGTGACGCTGCTCAGCTGTTCACAATAGCCGAACACTTCCTGTCCGAATGTGTTGGGTTTCTTGGTCATGACCAAGCTAGTGATGCCGCTGTACTTGAATGCGTTGCTGCCTAAATAGCTCACTGTTTCGGGAATGGTCAGCGCAATGTTCAGCGCTTTCGTGTTGTAGAATGCATTGTCGTAAATGGTCTGGATAGCTGCGGGCAGTTTTTCGAACTGCAGGCTTTCGCAGTTGTAGAAGGCTTGGCTGCTTATGTAGGTCACCTTGTCGCTTAGGTTGATGCCGGTGAGCAGTTTGCAGCCGTTGAACGCGCTGCTGCCAATACTGGTGATGTTGTCGTGCAGGGTCACGCTTGTCAGCTTCTCGCAGTTGTAGAAGGTGCTGTTTGGCACACTGGTAATCTTCGACGGGATGTTGGCCGTCTGCAGCTCATGGCAGTTCGAGAAGACGGTGGCCCCCATATACTCCACACTTTCCGGCAGGGTGACGCTGGTGATGGCCGTGTTGTAGAAGGCCTGGTCCTGGATGCGTACCAGCGGTTGTCCGTCCAAGTTGATGGTGGCCAGCTTCGAGCAGCCGCTGAAGGCCTGGTTGCCTATTTGGGTGGTACCTTCTGCCAGAGTGACGCTCTCCAGGTCATAGCAGTACTGGAGAACGTAGTTTGGCACAACCTTGACTTGTGAGGGGAACACAAACGACTTCAGGTTCGTGCAGTATTGGAAGGCTCCGTCGCCCAACGAGGTCAGGCTTTCGGGCAGCGTCACCTGTTCCAATTTGGTCAGGTTGTAGAAGGCGTAGCTGCCGATGGTTTTCAGAGCTGTTTCCTGTTCGTTGGCGAACGTGACGCTGGGAATGCTGTAATCACTGTAGAATGCGTTGTAGCCGATGGTCTCGCAGGTGGCCGGAATCACGATGGGCGACTCCAAGTAGGTGCATTCATAGAAGGCATAGCTCTCGATGGTCTTTACCTGGGTCGGGATGTTCACGCTCTTCAGGCTGCTGCAATAGTAGAAGGCGGATGAACCGATGTACTCCAGCCCGTCGGGCAGCACGGCCGTCTTCAGTTTGCTGCAGTTGTAGAACACACTGCTTTCCACGCGCTTCACGCCAGCGGGGATGGTCACGCTTTCAATGGAAGTACCGCCGAAAGCAGCGGAACCGATGGTTTGCAGACCCTCGGGCAGGTCGGCCTTGGTCAGCTTCGAGCAGCTGTTGAAGGCATACTCGTCAATGGCCAGCAGGGCAGTAGGCAGGTCGGCCTGCTCCAGTTTGGGATTGCTGTTGAAGGCATACTTGCCTATGTACTTCGCGCCCTCGGGCAGTGCGACGTGCCTCAGGTAGGGCATGTTGTAGAACATGTAGTCGCACACCGAGTCGTTCTTCACCTCGTAGGTGTTGCTGTTGTATTCGTCTTGTACTACTTTTCCATTGCTGAGAGTCCATCGTTTCACGTTCTCGCCGCCTTTCACGATCTGGGCATTCGTGAGGTCCAGCTCGGTCAGGTAGAGCATCTGGTGAATATGGTTCACGTCGGTGCCGTTGATGTAGCCGCTGATCTTCAGGGTGATGGCGTTTGTGGCCTTGCTTCCGGCCATCAAGTCGGGCAGCTGTCCGCCCTCGGTGGTGGTGATGTCAAAGTCGGTCGTGGCGCCGATGGGCACGATGTGATACTTTTTCGTGAAGCTGTTGGCCTTGTAATCCTCTACCTTGCTGGGATCCACGAAGATGGTCATCGAGTTGGGCAGGCCGCTATATTCACGCGGGAAGGGGAAGTTCGTACCCGGTATCGTCATCTTCTCTAACACTGGGCAGTTATCGAACAGACGATAGTCATTGGCAAAGCCCTTTTCCTCTAATGCCGTGCCGAAGGTCAGTTCGCGCAAACTCTTGCAATAGTAGATGGAGTATGTCCCTATGGTTTTCACGCCTGGCAGCGTCAGCTTCTCCAGCCGTTCACAGCCACTAAACGCACTCGACCCGATGGTCTCTATTGAGACAGGCAGTGTGATGTTCTGCAGGTTGATGCAGCTGTTGAAGGTGTTGCTGGGCAGCTCGGTGAGAGTCGACTCCTCGTCGAACACCACGGTGCGCAGCGAGTCGCAGTTCGAGAACACGCTGTTCCCCAACGACGTGATGCCCTTGGGCAGCGTGATGGTGCGCAGCGAGTCAAGGTTCTCGAAGGCATAGTTGCCAATGGTCAGTTCGCTCACAGCTGGGTCAATGTTCAGGGCGGTGACACTCTTCTGATAGCGGAAGGCGCTGTTGCCGATGGCTTTCACGTTGGCCCCGATGTTGATGGTGCGCAGCTTGCCGGTGCCGCTCGACTTGCGCGAGAAGCAGGCGACGGGGATGTTGGCCGTATTGATGTTAATGGTCACCAGCGAGTCGCAGCCGTAGAAGGCGTACTCGCCGATCTCCGTGATTCGGTCGGGCAGGTTGATCTCTTCCAGTCCCGTATATTGGAAGCAGTACAGTGGAATGGTGGTGATCTTCGTGGCGTCGGCCAGGTTGATAGAGTTCAGCTTGTAGCAGTACTGGAAGGTGTAGCAGCCTAACGACTCCAGGTTGCTGTTCAGCGTAACGCTCTGCAGTTCCGAGCAGCTGTAGAACGCGCCACTCCAGGAGGATCCGTCCTCAATGGTCTTGATGTTCTGTCCGAAGACCACGCTCTTCAGCATGAGGCTGTTGCTCACGGCGTTGTTCTTGATGCTCGTCACGTTGCGCTCGCGTCCCTTGCGGTCGGTTACCTTGTCGGCAATGATGATGTGTCCGGCCTTCTCCTCGTCGGCGGCATAGTCCGTGACGGCGGTGAACTGCAGGTCGCTCTCGGCGTCCTCATAGTAGTACTGCAGGATGTTGCCGTTAGCGTCGGCCTGGGTCAGGTATCCGTATGGCGGTTCCTTTCTCATGGCTATTTCGCGCAGGTAGCAGTTGCCGTTGATGGCAAACTTCACCGTTCCGTCGGCCGTCACCCTGTAGAAGTGCTCGCCCAGCGACGAGTTCCATCCGTCGTACTCCAGTCCCTCGATGGGCGTGATGTAGGCGTTGGTCTCGCTGTTGTCGTTGGTCAGGATATACAGGTATTGGTCTTCCTCCAGTCCGGCCACGGCGTAGGTGCGCGGTGTAGCGCTGTAGATGCCATAGTACTTCAGCTGGAACTGGTCGTCGATGTTCTCGTCGAGTGTCAGCAGGCGGCCGTTGCCGATGCCGCTTAGCTTGTAGAATCCTTCAGGAACGTCTGCGGCCTCGCCCAGGGTGATGGGCTGTGTATACCAGTAGCTGCCGCTGCCGTAGTATTCATACCACTCCTGTTCCAAGTAGTCCAGGCTCTGGCCGGCTGTGCAGGTGACGGTGGCCGACGGCTTGTAGCCCTGTGCCTTGGCACAGTAGCTGAGCTGCTGTCCGTTGGCAATGGTGAACGGCTCGGTGTACTGTGTTTCCTCGCCGCCGTCAATGCTGTACCAGATCTTGCCCTGGTGGTAGGCACCCTCTATCTTCGGGTTCAGGTACATTTCCACTGTCCAGAGCTTCGTGTTGCTGTTATAGTCTTTGTTACGGATGCAGGGGGTGTTCATCGTCAGTTCCACGCCGTTGACATATTGCGAGACCACTTCCGACATGCCGATGCTGTTGGTGGCGTAGGCATAGAGGTAGCCCTTTCCCGTCACCGTGACCTCGGCATAGCCGTTGGCGGCGGTGCTCCAGGCGTCGCTGTCTAATGCGGGCTGCTCGGTTGCAGGCGCAGTGGTGTAGTGCAGCACCGCACCGCCCGTATTATTGTAGATTTGGAAGGTGCGGTTGGCACCGTCAATACCTGCAGTATAGAAGGTGGGGGCTTCTGGCGGTGCAGGCTCGTAGTAATCAACGTAGGCCAGTGCGGTTCCGCTGTTCAGGGTGAAGTGCACGGTGCCCGTGGTCGTTACCTTCAGCACTTTCATGAACCCGTTGCCGCCATAGCATTGGCTGTTCCATGGGTCTGCCTCAAGACCTTCTATGGGTGTGACCACGGGCAGGTTCTCAACACCCTGGATGTCTAACTCGATATATGCGCCTTCCTTCACGTCGGTGATGGCGTAGGTGCGGTCGTCGCCGCTGTAGATGCCGCGTATGTCCATCTCCTCCACATTCAGTACCTTCCTCACCTGCTTGGCGGGGCTGGTCCTCCTTTCGGCAGGAATCTTGCCGAAGGTAGGCTCGTGCCTCCTGGCGTCGTAGATTCCGCTGTTCGGACTATAGTTGCGAATCATGAAATTCCCGTTGATGTTCTCGTCGGGTGTGAGCAAGTGCTCGCTGATGGTGCTATAGTTTGCCCTCATCTCATAGAGTCCGTCCTCTATTTCCTCGCCCAGCGTGATGAGCGACCTGTCGGGATATTCCCAGCTAAAGCTGTCGTACCACGCATTGTTCAATCCCAGCTGCCATAGCGGCAGGCCGGCGGTGACGGTCACCACGGGCGAGTCGTTGTAGCCGGTGGCGGTGGCATAGTACTTCAGCTCGGAGCCGGTGGGCACTAGGATTCCTCCGCCTTTGCCTCCGGCAGCGTATTCCTGATAGTCGCTGCCGTCAATAGAATAGAGAATGGTGACGTCGGGATAGTCCGTGTACAACAGTCGCGACTGGTCGCACTCGAGTATCACCTCGCACAGTCCGGTTTGGGCATCATAGTTATATAGTTGGTGATAGGGTGGCAGCAGTGTCTGGACAGTTCCGTCCACATATTGCGCGGTGACGGCCGAGGGGGTCTCGTCGTTATCGTCGGTGCCCACGTAGGCATAGAGGTAGCCGGTGCCCTCGCTGATGGTGATCAGGCCGCTCTCCTTATTGGTAGTCCTCGTGTAGGCCGGGTCGCCTATGGCCGGCTGCCCGTCGTAGAGCTGTGTGGTGTAGTAGAGCGTGCAGTCTTCAGCATTGGGATTCTTCACGCGGTAGGTGCGCTCG
>Ga0247611_10004819_pt1 | contig 18390 bp, 11 predicted proteins | sample 177DNAGHGhighgp2_FD_192422 | JGI IMG/M metagenome (GOLD analysis project Ga0247611, IMG submission 192422) | Sheep rumen microbial communities from Palmerston North, Manawatu-Wanganui, New Zealand - 1770 DNA GHGhigh gp2 | ecosystem: Host-associated > Mammals > Digestive system > Stomach > Rumen... | reverse complement strand
TTCCTGATATTGCTTATTGTCATCGTCGTTAGTCTCTGGATATAGTTTTTCCCAGTTATAGGTTGATACCTTGTCATGATTATCTTCCTTAAATGGATTATAATTTGACTGCGTATGCGTCATTCTTACTTTGGCAGGGCCCTGTTTCATGACGGGTATATATATATCGTCGTCAGACTTAGTGAAGTCGATTGTAGGCACGGCATTGAATTTTCCGACAGCTTCTCTGACGCATGCGTTGATAATCTGCCATATCACCTGTTCGTTTTCAAACTTTATTTCAGTTTTTGTTGGATGAACATTGACATCGAGGTTTTGCGGGTCGACCTCAAGATAGATGAAATAGTCAACGTGTGTGCCTTGCTGAGTGATATCATCGAACGCTCTTTCCACCGCACTATTGAAATAGGGATGTTTCATGAATCGTCCGTTGACAAAGAGGAATTGCTTTGCTCCTTTTTTCTTTGCATATTCCGGTTTTGCCACGAATCCAGTGACATTCACCAATGACGTCTGTGTTTCGACAGGCATGAGCGTTTCGTTCATTTTTTTTCCGCTCACCTCAACAATTCTGTCTTTTAGATTTGTTTTAGGCAGGTTGAATATAGCTACTTCATTATGAAAGAGTCTCATATTCACGTTAGGGTAAACAAGTGCTATTCTTTCGAAGTCCTGAATCACATTGTTTAGTTCTGTCTGAGTTTTTTTGAGGAATTTTCTTCTTACCGGTATATTATAGAAGAGGTTTCTGACAGCAAAATTAGTTCCTGCCGGGCAAGCCACAGGTTTTTGTTCAACGACCTTAGCTCCTTCAATCTGGATGTAGGTTCCGATTTCATCGTCGGGCCGTCGGGTTTTGAGTTCCACTTGTGCCACAGCAGCGATTGAAGCGAGAGCTTCTCCCCGGAAGCCCATAGTAGTGAGATTATAAATATCTTGCGCCTTACTGATTTTGGATGTAGCATGTCGTTCGAAAGCCATTCTTGCATCGGTTTCGGTCATTCCGCATCCATTGTCGATTACCTGCACACAATTCTTACCTCCGTCGGTTATTCTCACCTCGATATCATCAGCACCGGCATCGATGGAATTTTCCACCATTTCTTTAACTATAGAAGCTGGTCGTTGCACCACTTCTCCAGCTGCAATTTGGTTTGCAACTGAATCAGGCAGAAGATGTATGATATCGTTCATAAAAAAGAATGAGGAATAAAGGGTGAGGAATAAAGAATTAAAGTGTGAGGAAATACATTAGAGCGATAAGTGCAATGATTATGAATCCCAAGATCCATGGTGACATTGGTTTTTTCCCACGTTCTTTTCGGCGTTTGAGATGTGTGGTAGCTTGCACGAATTTTCCACGAATGTCTTCGGGGCTGAATTCTTTAGGAGGAAGCACTCCCATTTCTCTTTCAGCTTGCTCCTTTATCTGCTGCCGTTTTTCTTTTCTTTCATCATAGTAGATATAGCTTCTTCTGAATGCTCGTGGTTTTCTGACGGTGAATAATCCCATATTATAAATGCTTAAGGATATTTGATATTTATGAAAATTATATCTGTGAAGTTTATACGTGTGAGTGTTTTGTCGTTTTCCGACGTAAATTTATTGATACAGATTGATAAGTAGATACATGAATCTGTTGTTATTTCACTTGGTCGAGAGTTTGCAGCGGCACTTTTTTCTCCCTTGTAGTTTGAAGTATATTCTTTGCGTCCTTGTCTCTCCACTCGAACACATCGTCTTTGTTTTTTGGTCGGATATAGTCGAACCATGCAAATGCCGGCAAGTATTTCTTGTCGTTCGGTATGTTGAGAGGGCTAAAGAGAGTTCCACTTCCGGCTGGCATCCATATTTTCTTCATTTTCTTATTCTCCATATACATTTTCAGTTCGGAGGTCTCGGTATAGTTCATGCCAATTCTGTTGCCATCGTCCTCATCGAGGAAATAAGCGACATATACATTTCCCTTAGCTTCGCTATGTTCGATTTGCCCATTTACGAAATATGCAAACATTTCCTTGGCCTGCACTTGGTTGAAAGAAGCAGAGTCCACCTGTTCCACCGTCATTGCCTGGTTTATGATATGTACCCAGTCGACAGTGCTGTCGTTGTTGTAGACATTTATTCTTTCTCCAAACACCTGCTGATTCATATTCCAGATGATGGGTTGTCCAAAGAGATATGTACATGAATCGCGTTGCAAGTGGACTAATGAGTCGCACACAGCCTGAATATCATTTCTAAACATTCTCACCTTGTGGTAGGCATAGAGATTGCGATAGACAGAATCTGTATTTATATTATAGGAAAAAATCTTCATGGTGTCGCTATGCACGTAGACTGTGTCTTGATAATAATAGTATATCACCTCAGCACTGTCTGTGGCCATAGCATATCCATTTTCCTCATCATATTCGCAGTGATGTCCGAGGACATGGCATTTATTCACTGAGTCGGTGATAATTACATTACCAAAAGCCTTGCTATATGCTATTTCTTCTATTCTCATACAGCTGTCGCCAACGAGTCCAAACTGGTTAACCGGGTCGCTGATTTGTACGTTTCCCACAGCTTCGTCGACGGTGTACCCCGTTTCATCCTGCTTGTATGTTCTCAGTTTGTCGCCGTCGATTCGCCTTTCGTCTTTTATTATGTATGACCGTCCAAGCAGTTCCGCCGCTCCTGTTTTAGTGTTGTATGTTCCGTTAGTTGTATAAATAAACTCGCCCTCCTTTCCCAGTATATTGGTTTCGGAGTCGATGGTAGCCACTTCGGTATCTGTATTGTATATAAGGTGTGATGTGACCACCTCTCCTTTGCCGTCTGGCTTGTTGAGCCGTACATTATCGTAGAAATCAGCGATGTGTGTGTTGGAGTTATATGTGCCATGGTCGCATACGAGCTTACCTCCATCCTTGTCGGTCAGCACCATATTTCCCCTACCCTTGGCAATCTCGGTATTTTCGTTGTATTCACCCTCATCACAAACGAGGTCATTTCCGTCTTTAGATACAAGGTGCACGTTGTCAAAACATCGTAGTAGCCTTGTATTGGAGTCGTAATCACCTCTGTCGCATGTCATAACATTATTTTTCTTGTCGGTCCATCTGACGTTGTCCCATGCTTGTATAAATTTTCTACCCGTTTCGTATTTGCCGTTGTCGGCCGTTACAATGCTTCCTTTTGTGTCAACGAGTTTGACGTTGTCCCATGCCTGCATATACTGTTGGTCGGAGTCGTATTTTCCGTTGTCAGACGTCAGCACATTGCCTTTATTATCGACCAGCCGTACGTTTCCCTTGAGTATTGATATATGCGTTTCTGCATTGTATTGTCCCACATCGCATGTCACTGTATTATTGCGGTCTTTCAGTTTCGCATCTTGTGTGAATACAGCCAGGCGGGTGTTTGTATTGTATTCTCCATAATAAGCATAGAGCACCTTGTCATCCTGATAAATTGTTCCTCCCTCAAAGTATTTAGCCTCACCTTCCAGTCGTCTATACTCAAGCTTATCCGTTTCCAACCGACGGTTTCGATGGTACAGTCTTGCTCTTCCCCTTGCCTTTGCTACCATTGAGTTGCCATAATAGTCGAGAGTGTCGCAATAGAGTTTGAGGGTGTCGCCTTGCACTAAATAGACCCTTCCGTAGGCATAGAAGGAGTTGTCGTCCTTATAGTATCTTGCGCTGTCGCAGTTGAGGAACGCTCCTTCATGCTTAATCTTCACATTTCCCACGAGGATATCAGCCCTTGGGTCTGTAGACCTTTTATATAGCACATCCGAATTAAGGATTTCCACTAATGCTGGTTTTGGGTCAGGATCATCATAGCGATATGGTTCATGTGAGATATTGATAACACTTCTTGTTGCCATTACAGAAGCGACAACAAATAGCATTAAACAGAAAAACAGAGTTATTTCTGTTTTTCTGTTTTGTTTGTTATTTCTATTTATGTTGTTTTTTTTGTGACTCATTCAAATGCGTTTGCGTGTTTTACCTTACCCATCCGTCGTATTTGAAATCGCAGTTTCTCCAGTCTTCGTTAATTCTGACGTATGTTGATTTTTGTTTTTCCTTAATCCACTCCTCAATTTTTTGGGCACTCAAATACTGCTGCACAACGTTCTGCATATCCTGATAGTCGTCTTTCATATTAGCTTTATGTCCATCCACTTTATCTTTTAGCTTGATGATAGCCACCACTTCCTTTCCCTTTGAGTTTATCATGATGAAAGGTTTTGATATTTCACCCACGTTGAGGTTGGCCACTTGCCTTGCCACTTCTGCAGGCAGTTCCTTAAGCTCCATCTTCACGTGTATAATCCCCCTCTGTTCATCTTTGAATCTCATAATTCCGTAGTTGTTCTTAGTATCCTTGTCGCTCGACACATATTTCACACATTCTTCAAAAGTATATTCTCCGTTAACGAGTTCAGTTCTGATACTGTCGAGCTGGTTGATAGCCTTTACTATTGCATCTTCAGAAGCTTTAGGCTTTCGCAAGATGTGTCTGCAATTGATTCTGTCCCCACGTTTTTCGATGAGCTGAATGATATGAAATCCAAATTCCGTTTCCACAATTTTTGATACTGTTTTGGTATCAGACAATTTGAAAGCCACGTCGGCAAATTCCTGTACCAGGTCGCCACGTCCCATCCATCCCAGTTCTCCTCCTTCCTTAGCCGAACCATCTTCTGAATACATGAGTGCCAGAGTGGAGAACTGCGTTGCTCCGGAGTTGATTCTCTCGGTATAGTCTCTGAGTTCACTCTTGATACGTTCAATTTCTTCGGGAGATATTTCCGGGTCGCGAGTAATGATTTGCACTTCCACTTTAGTAGGAATAAACGGGATGCTATCTTCAGGAACGTCCTTAAAGAATTTTCTTACTTGGGCAGGTGTGACTTTGATATCTTTAACAAGGTTTTTTCTCACCTCGTTGATCATCCTATCATTCTTAACCGTTTCGAATAGTTGTTCACGTTTCTGTGCAAATGTCATTCCAAAATATTCTTCCACCTTTTCTTTTGACCCAAGAACCTGCACATATCTCTCCATCTCGCTGTCAATGGCCTGATAGACTTCATTGTCACTTACTTCGATACTATCGACTGCCGCCTGATGCAGGAATAGTTTCTGGACAGCCAGTTGTTCGGGAATAGTGCAATAAGGGTCGCCATCGAGGTTGATTCTATATGCGATAGCTTCGAGTCGCGCCTGCTCGACATCAGACTTGAGAATAGGTTCGTCGCCCACTACCCACACTACTTCGTCGATTACGTTGTTTTGTGCCTTGAGCATCTGTGTACCGAAACACAAGAACAAAGCTATGACAGCATATATATTCAAACTGAAAAACTTTTTCATAAATCAGTATGTTAGGATTAATGATTGTTAACGGTGTTGACCACCTCCCAGTTGACTATCACAGGATATTTCCCTCTGAGGCTTCTGACCCACTCGTCTTCCTTATATTTTCTGTAGTCTTCAAGTATCTGCGGTTTTACGTCCTCGTAAGTTTCCGGTTGTTTCATCACCTTTCCTATCACATTGACATACGGGAACTGTTCATTAGCCAGCACGTCTACTTTCTTCTTGAGCGCCAATTTGTCAACAGCAGGATTATCACCAGGTTTGAACACTTTAAGGTTTTCCACCTTGACGACTTTGTCGTTAGAGTTGTTAAGAGTTTTTACTATAGTAGCTGCCCAGTTGTTCTGCGGTTCATTCTTTACAAGTTTCTTAGCTTTTTTGAATGTGGCCTTATCCTTGGCATGAACTACTATTCCCTTGAAATGTTTCTCATTCCACTTATAGTTTTCGTAGAATTTCTCAAAATACTGCTGTAGTCCCACAGCATCGCTTGCAGCCACATCCCAAATTTGTCGTTTGCTTATTTCGAACATAAGAGTTCCGTCAACATATTCTTGTGCGAGGTTCTTATTTTCGTCGTCGCCTTGGAGCATATCGTTGAAGATAGAATCGAAAACTTCTTCCTTGGTCTTACCTTTTTGAATAGCCAACGAATCGATGAGGGCCTGTGCTCCAGCCTCCTGGAATCCTGGTTGTGCCTTAAGGAACTGTATTATATTATCTTTATGGAAGTCAAATGATTCAAACTTGGCTCTCTTGTTCATTTTGATGATATGCCATCCAGCCGGCGACTTGAACGGCTTAGAAATCTGTCCAACCTTGAGCTTATAAGCTTGTTCTTCGAAATCAGGAATCATTCGTCCTTTTCCGAATCTCGGCAATTCGCCGCCGTTTCTTGCGCTTCCCGGGTCTTGAGAATGTTTTTTAGCCAATTCGGCGAAGTCTTCCCCTGCCATCACACACTGGTAGATTGAGTCAATCCTTGCCTTGGCAACATTTTGTTGTGCTTCCGTAGCATCCTGACGCATTAGAATGAGAATATGCTGACATTCGAGCAAATCCTCATCTCCATAGTGTTTGGCGGTGTTCTCATAAGTTTTGTAAGCTTGGTCGAGTGTAAAGACATCATTATTGATAGTCGGAAACACCATTTGTTCCTTATATCCCTGAAGTTCGGTCTTTATTTCGTCCATATTGAGATAACCCGCATCCTTAGCAGCTTCCACCTTCAGTTTGTAGTCGACAAACAGTTGTACATAGTCCTGCACGTCCTTTTTATCGATTACACCGTCAGAATTATTCTTATTGTAAGAATACTCGAATTCCGACCTATGGATTGGATTTCCGTTGATAGTCATTATCACAGGATCGTCGGTTTGTGCTACAGCGCTGATTGACGCCAAAGCGAAAGCGGCTGTCAGAAAAAACTTGTTCATGATTTATTTATGTTTTTTGTTAATTGCATAATAATGTGCGAAGTTACGTAAAAAATCTCATAAAGAAGCAAAAAAGTGGCATCAAAGTTAATGATGCCACTCTCCATAAATATGATTTTAACAATTTTTTGTTATTGATGTCTTGAATAATTAGGTGCCTCGCTGGTGATTATTACTTCATGCGGATGGCTTTCCTGCACTCCTGCGCTGGTTATTTTCACGAACTTAGCCTTATTAAGCGCTTTAATGTCTTTGGCTCCGCAGTATCCCATTCCGGCTCTGAGTCCACCCACCATTTGGAAGATCACTTCTTGTACAGTACCCTTGTAAGGCACTCTTCCTGCGATACCTTCAGGCACGAGTTTTTTATTGTCAACCACTCCCGACTGGAAATACCTGTCTTTCGATCCGTTTTCCATAGCCTCAAGCGAGCCCATCCCCCTGTACGATTTGAATTTACGTCCGTTGAACAGTATGGTATCACCAGGAGCTTCTTCTGTGCCCGCTACGAGCGATCCCACCATTACGCACGTGCCTCCAGCGGCAATAGCTTTCACGATGTCGCCACTATATCGCAGCCCTCCGTCGGCGATTAGAGGCACCCCTGTTCCTTCTATTGCTTTAGCCACGTCGTAGATGGCTGACAGTTGTGGCACTCCCACTCCTGCCACCACTCTCGTTGTGCAGATAGAACCAGGTCCAATGCCCACTTTCACCGCATCGGCTCCCGCCTCCACGAGTGCTTTTGCAGCTTCAGCCGTAGCGATATTTCCCACTACGATATCTACTGTAGTGAATCTTTTCTTGGCTTCTCTCACTTGCTTAATTACTCCCGCCGAATGTCCGTGTGCAGTGTCGATTACGATGGCATCTACTCCGGCATTCACGAGAGCTTCCATTCTTTGGAAAGCATCAGGTGTTACTCCCACACCTGCCGCCACACATAGTCTGCCTTTAGAGTCCTTGCATGCCATCGGCTTGTCTTTTGCCTTAGTTATGTCCTTGTAAGTGATAAGTCCGATGAGTCGGTTTTCATCGTCAACCACAGGCAGTTTCTCAATCTTGTGTTGTAGCAGTATCTGTGAAGCCTGCTCTAAGTTGGTTTGCTGATGGGTTACAATCAGGTTCTCCGATGTCATCACGTCGTCGATGAGTTTGTTCATGTCGGTTTGGAACCTGAGGTCGCGGTTTGTTACTATACCCACGAGTTTCATATTATCATCGACCACAGGTATGCCGCCTATATGCAGTTCGGCCATCATATTCAGCGCCATTCCAACAGTTGAGCCACGTTTGATAGTTACGGGATCATAAATCATACCGTTTTCAGCTCTTTTGACAATAGCCACCTGTCGTGCTTGCTCTTCGATGGTCATATTTTTATGTATGACCCCAATTCCACCCTCTCTTGCTATAGCTATAGCCATTGCCGATTCAGTCACCGTGTCCATAGCAGCAGTGACAAATGGGATTTTGAGCTTGATGTTGCGTGAGAAATTTGTTTCGAGATTAACTTCCTTTGGAAGGATTTCGGAATAAGCAGGAACGAGTAAAACGTCGTCGAAAGTCAGGCCTTCCATCAAGACTTTCTCTTCAAGGAACGAGGACATAGGCAATAAGTTTTAAAATTATTGCATGCAAAGGTAGTTATAATAATCTGAAAGTATGAAAAAAAAGTTATTTTTTTTGCTTACGAGTAGTTAAGCAAATACGTATGTGAGTTGTTTTTTACAGATTGCAAAGTGGAGTAAGCAATTATTTTAAAATTTGGAATTATAACAGAAAAATGAGTAACGAGCCTTAATTATGCCTCTTAGATGGCGAGTTCAGATAAGAATTTGATTCTGACAAGGCGTATATCTTCCTCATAATAAGACTCATCGAGTTCATCGAGAGCTTTGTCGAGACTATCGGTTTTGCTTTGTCTGAAATAGTTGTATATATCGTCCACCACTTCGGGGTCGACATCGAGTTCATCGAGCATATAGTCGATATTCAGCTTTGTTCCGCTGTATACGATATTTTCCATTTCGTCGAGCACATCTTCTTCATCAATTCCGAGCAGTCGTGCTATTTCATTAAGAGATTTTTCTGCATCAATGCTTTTAATGATCGTAAGTTTGTTTTTCGACTTGTCGGGCACTGTTCTTACAACTATATCCATAGGTCTTTCAATTTCATTCTCCTCACAATATTTTCTGATAAGTTCACAGAATTCTTTTCCATATCGTTTCGCCTTTCCTTCCCCCACTCCCGGTATGTTCTTAAGTTCATCCACCGTTATAGGATAAAGAGTAGACATGGTTTCAAGGGCCGTGTCTTGGAAGATGACGTATTGTGGCAAGTTTAGTTTTTTTGAGAACTCTTTTCTGAGTTCGCACAGCATTTTATATAGCAATGTGTCTGTACCTCCAGCTTCTACACTTACAGCATCCTGCTCACCTGCGCCTTCGAAGTCGTTGTCTTCTGCCACCATGAACTGATAAGGTTTTTTCATGTATCTCTTCCCATCTGTGGTAAGTTTCAGGATTCCATAGTTGTCCACTTCCTTATATATAAGACCAGAAAGAACAGCTTGATTCACTATAGCATTCCACATGGTTTCTTCGGTATCGCATCCTTCACCGAACAGTTCGTGTTGATCGTGTCCACGTCGGCTTATGCTGTCGGTTGTTATACCTCGAAGGATATCTATAAGATAGTCGGCTTTATAGTTTTCCTTTACTGCCACAATGAGCTTGAGCAATAAAAGCAGTTGTTCGGTTGCATCTATACTTTTCTTTGGATATAGGCAGTTATCGCAGTTACCGCAGTTGTCCTGTGTGTATTCCTCTCCAAAATAATGCAGCAGAAGTTTTCTTCTGCACACCGACGATTCGCAATAGTTAGCAGTTTCGACCAGTAGTTGCCTTCCTATATCTTGCTCCCTGCCATTCTTAGCCGCCATGAGTTTTTCGAGTTTTCTCAGGTCATTTTTCGAATAGTATGCAATGCACTGTCCTTCTCCCCCATCTCTTCCGGCTCTTCCAGTTTCCTGATAATATCCTTCCAGACTTTTTGGTATGTCATAATGAATTACGAATCTGACATCAGGTTTATCGATTCCCATTCCGAACGCAATAGTAGCAACGATGACTTCCACCCTTTCCATTATGAAATCGTCCTGTGTCTGTGTTCTGACAGCAGAGTCGAGTCCGGCATGGTATGGTGCTGCTTTTATGTCGTTTGCCACGAGGAATGCAGCAAGTTCTTCCACAGTTTTACGGCTCATGCAATATATGATACCGCTTTTGTGTTCCTGTTTTCTAAGGTACTTGACAATATCCTTGTTTGTATTGTTCGGAATTTTCAGTTTTACCTGATAATAGAGGTTAGGTCTGTTGAACGATGACTTAAACTCTTTGCAGTCTGTGATATTAAGATTTTTCTTGATGTCTTGCTTCACCTTATCTGTGGCTGTAGCAGTTAGGGCAATTATCGGTGCTCTTCCTATTCTTTCCACTATTGGGCGTATATTCTTGTATTCAGGCCTGAAATCGTGTCCCCATTCGGAGATGCAATGTACTTCATCAATGGCATAGAATGATATCTTCACTTGTTTCAGGAAATCCACATATTCCTGCTTTGTCAGCGACTCCGGCGCCACATACAACAGTTTTGTTTTTCCACTGACGATATCCTCTTTTACCGCTTCGATACTTGACTTTGAGAGGGAGGAATTGATGAAATGAGCCACGCTATCCTCTTCGCTGTAGTTCTTTATTGAATCTACCTGGTTTTTCATAAGAGCGATAAGCGGAGAGATAACGATTGCTGTGCCTTCCATGAGCAGAGCCGGCAACTGATAACACATAGACTTTCCTCCACCTGTAGGCATAAGCACGAACACATCATTGCCGTCCATCAGACTTTTGATGATGTCTTCCTGCTGCCCCTTGAAACTATCGAATCCAAAATAATATTTAAGGGCTTTTTTTAGAGAATTGTATTCAGCCATTAAATGCTTAGTAAGATGTGTTTATCAGTTAGTTTTTGAGGTTCTTTACTTTTTTTGAATAAAAAAATGCATTTCACTTAACAAAGATAATATTTGTAAACGTGAAATGCAAATTTTTTTCAATATTTTTTTATTATTCGTTTTGTCTGCTGAGTACGTTGAGATTAGCTTTCGCCAACTGACTTTCCACGTATTTTTTGTCGACAGTTAATTGTTTTGTATTTTTTGATGGTGTTTCGAACATAGCATCTTTCATTACAATTTCAACAATTGACCTCAGTCCTCTTGCTCCGAGTTTGTATTCAATTGCAGTGTCGACTATATAGTCGAGTGCATCATCGCTGAAATTGAGTTTCACGCCATCGAGTTCGAAGAGATAGACATATTGTTTGACTATTGAATTCTTCGGTTCTGTGAGGATGCTCCTAAGTGCATCCCTGTCAAGTGGTTGGAGGTGGGTGAGAATGGGCAGTCGACCGATAATTTCAGGTATGAGTCCAAACGACTTGAGGTCCATCGGTGCTATGTATTTGAGCATATTTGTCTTGTCGATTTTATTAACATTCTCCACAGCATCATATCCTATCACATTTGACTTCAGTCTGCTTGCTATTTTCTTCTCTATTCCGTCGAATGCTCCTCCACAGATGAATAGAATGTTCTTTGTGTCTACCTGAATGAACTGTTGTTCCGGGTGTTTCCTACCTCCATAAGGGGGCACATTGATGACCGAGCCTTCAAGCAGTTTGAGCAATCCCTGCTGCACGCCTTCGCCACTTACATCGCGGGTGATTGAAGGGTTGTCGCTCTTGCGTGCTATCTTGTCGATTTCATCGATAAATACGATTCCTGTTTCAGCCACTTTAGGGTCGTAGTCGCATTCCTGCAGGAGTCGCGACAGAAGACTTTCGACATCCTCTCCCACGTAGCCAGCTTCAGTAAGGACCGTTGCATCCACAATAGTGAATGGCACGAGCAACATTTTGGCAATAGTTCTTGCCAGGAGAGTTTTTCCCGTCCCGGTGCTTCCCACCATGATGATGTTGGACTTTTCGATTTCGACACCTTTCTTTTCATCTTTGTGTTGAAGTCGTTTATAATGGTTGTATACAGCCACAGCCAGCGATTTCTTGGCATCGTCTTGTCCAATCACATATTGATCAAGGAATTCTTTTATTTCTTTTGGTTTAGGTATTGGTTTGTCCTGCAGCGGCATTGATGTGCTTTTGTTGTTCATTGTAACGATTTCGTGTGCTTGCTCGGCACAATCATTACAAATGAATCCGTCGAGCCCACTTATCAGCAGTCCCACTTCAGATTCATTTCTGCCACAGAACGAACAAGTTCTTTTTTTATTCATTTTCCTTCTTACGTATTAGCACACTGTCAATCATTCCGTAGTCCTTAGCCTCTTGCGCTGTCATCCAGTAGTCTCTGTCGGAATCCTCCCATACTTTGTCGAAAGGTTGTCCGGAATGCTCAGCAATGATATTATATAATTCCTTTTTGTATTTCTGAATTTCCCTTGCAGTGATTTCGATGTCGCTTGCCTGTCCTTGTGCACCGCCAAGAGGCTGGTGAATCATGACTCTGGAGTGAGGCAATGCAGAACGCTTACCCTTGTGTCCAGCCACAAGCAGCACAGCCGCCATAGATGCCGCCATACCAGTGCATATTGTCTGCACTTTGGAGTTGATGAACTGCATGGTGTCATATATTCCGAGTCCTGCCGACACGCTTCCACCAGGCGAATTGATATAAACGCTTATATCTTTCTCTGGATCAACAGAGTCGAGGTATAGCATTTGTGCCTGTAGCACGTTGGCAGTATAGTCGTTTATGTCTGTGCCAAGAAAAATGATTCTGTCCATCATAAGTCTTGAGAACACATCGAGCTGAGTTACGTTGAGCTGTCGTTCTTCGAGTATATAAGGGTTGAGGTATCCTCCTTGAGAACGTATCACGTCGTCGAGCACCATGCTGTTGATTCCAGCATTAACAGTTGCGAATTTTTTAAAATCTTGAATCATAATATAGTTGTTTTTGTTTTTTTACTCATTGAATATATAGCAAAATAGATGCCAGCACCATCAATTATGGCATATCGTTCTACAAATATACAAAAAAAAGTCACAAAAACAATAAATGTTAGTGACTTTTTTTAAAAATGAATATAATACGACAAAAATACGCAACTTTTGTCAGTTATGTCTCAGTTTTCATTTATTTCGACTATATTGCCAAAATCAATTAAACGGAAGCTTATTGAATTCTTCGCTTGTTATCTTCTTGTTTTTCAGAGATACGAGCTCTTTAACTGCTGCTGCAAGTTTCATTTCGATACATCTGTCGATGAGGTTGTCGACAGTCTCGCGTTTTTTCAGCATTTCCTTCACAGAGTCGTCGAGATACTGGTCAGGGATATTGATCATGCCATATTGAGCGAACTGCATTCTTGTCACCTCCTTAGCCATTTCAATTACATCCTGGTCGTCTACTTTTACACCAGTCTGCTCCACGAGTTGTTCTTTGATGAGATGCCACTTGAGCATTTCCACATTCTTGTCGTAGTGTTCTTCCACTTCCTCGTCGCTCTTAGCGTTGGCACGCATAATTTTCTTGAGTTTCTCATCAGGGAATTTCACATCTCCGATTTTGTCGATGAGATATTTCTTGAGGTCGGTCAGGAACTTATAGTCGGCATCCTTAGCGAACTGTTCTTCAATCTGAGCCTTGATTTTGCCTTTGAACTCGTCAGCTGTTTTCACATCTCCTCCAGGGAACACCTGATCGAAGAGAGCCTGATTGAGAGGTCCCGGCACATATCGTGTGATTTCGTTGACGGTTATTTGGAATTCGCCCTTATGATTAGCCACTTCCTCTTTATCGATTTTCATGAATGAAGCCAGCTCAGCCTCACTGTTGTCGTAAGCCACAGAAGGATTGAATTTTATCACCTCGTTGGTCTTGGCATTTGCAAATAGTTTCTTCTGGTCTTCATTCTTAAAATATTTAGGAAGCATCACCACTCCTTCTGCCTTAACACCGTCTTCAATGACGTTGCCTTTGTCGTCGAGCTCTTCGATAGAGCCCTTAATCATGTCGTTGTCTTCATAGGAGTCAACCTTTTCATAGTTGCCACCTCTCTGACGATACATCTCTACCTGGTTGTCAACGATTTTATCGTCCACTGTCACGTTGTAGAACTCAAGTTTGTCTTTTTTGGAGAGTTCCACCTTAAATTCAGGTGCTATAGCAATTTCGAAAGTGAAAGTGAAAGAATTGCCATCGATGAGTTCCACGTTGTTGTTCTCCTCAGTAGGAAGTGGTTCGCCGAGCATATTCACTTTATTCTCTTTGATGTAGTCATAAAGTTTTGTCTGCATCACCTTATTGACTTCCTCGGCCAATATGCCTACACCATATTTTTTTCTTATCAGTCCTTCCGGCACCATTCCCTTTCTGAATCCTGGGATATTGGCCGTTTTCTTAAATTCTTTGATTTGTTTTTTCACACCTTCCTGATAATCCTCTGGTTCCACCACAGCCGTGATTATTCCATTGAGTTTATCCTCAGTCTGCAACGAAATATTCATATTCCTTTTATTGTTAAATTAAAAATAATAATAATCTTGTTAAGGCAAAAATCGCAAATGCAACTCGCCTATTTCAAACGAGTTGCAAAGTTACGATTTTCTTGCGGATTACGCAAATAAAATGAAAAATGAAAAATGAAAAATGAAAATTATTTTACTTAAATAGACGAGTTGACAAGTGGACGAGTTGACAAGTAGAGAGTATTAGCAGACGAGTTGGCTGTTGTTGAGAGCACTGTAATAAAAACGTTTTTTCTAACGATTAGAGAAGTTATTACTATATGTAATCAAATATATTGTTCTCCTATGTTAAGCATTACGTCGTTGACAAATTTACGTATGCTTTTTTCATCGTTTTTCTTGCAAATGACGAGCGTATTGTTGTCTTCCACCACGAGGAAATCATCAAGTCCCTGTATGACGACGAGTTTGTCTTTGGATGTCTTTACCAGGCATTTGCAGCAGTCATAGAGCATGGCATTGTCGGTCATAACCACGTTTTGCTGTTCATTTTTCGGCATAGCTTTGTAAACAGTGAGCCACGATCCAATATCGAACCATCCGAATCGGCATTGCATGACGTCTGTAATACCATTATGTTCAAGACATACGTTCTCGATGGTTAGGTTAGGACATACAGCAAACACATCCTTGACAATTTCGTTTTTCTTCCGCTGATCAAGGTTTTCTACGTCTTTCGTTCCGAAAATATCTTCAAACTGCAACCATCTGTTCTGCACATAATTCAGGAATGTCTTGGCATTCCAAAGGAAGATGCCGGTATTCCATAGGAATTCATGGTTTTCCACAAACATCTTGGCAAATTTCTCTTCAGGTTTTTCGAGGAATGTCCTCACTTTATAGATATTCACCCCGTTGGGTTCATCCATCTGTATATATCCGTAATTGGTTTCCGGGCTATTGGGCATAATCCCTAAGGAAAGAATACGATTTTCCTTTTCCACGTAGCTAAATGCTTTGTTTACATCATCGTGGAACACGTCTTCATTGTCAATATACTGGTCGGAAGGCACCACTAAAACCGTAGCGTTGGGATTGCGATGTATGATTTCCACCGTAGCCCACGTGGCACTTGGCAATGTATTTTTTCTGACAGGTTCGAGAAGGATGTTTTGTTCAGTTATTTGTGGAAGTTGCAACAGCACCAGGTCCTTATACTGTTCGTTAGTTGATATGAGGATATTCTCTCTGTCCACCATCTTGGACACTCTCTTATAAGTAGCCTGCAGAAGGGTTTCCCCTTTGCCAAGGATATCGATAAATTGTTTTGGTTTGCTTTGCCTGCTTGCAGGCCATAGTCGGAGTCCGATGCCTCCTGCCAAAATCACGCAAAATTTATTATTAGTCATACTAAGCATTAGATATGTTGGTTTTTCAAATGCTAATTTACCAAAAAGAAATGAAACGCACAAGTTAATAGGTAAAAAAATGAAAAAAGAAAAATTTGCTATAGTTGACTATTATGTTGTATTTTTGAAATAATAATTATAGCAAAATGATAAGAAAAATGTCATTTATAGAATAATTACACCTTATATTTATTAAAAAGGCAAATATATATTTTCAAATTTGGCAAATTATTTCTATCTTAGCAACGTGAAAAAATGTACTCGCTAAAAAGATGAGTAATTATAAATTGATTAATAAAATCCTAAACCTTAGATTTATCAAAGATATTACTAACTAAAAACTGAATAGCAATGAAAAGACATTACTTATTATTCACTGCCCTACTGCTTTGCTTTTTTTTCGGATTGAGCAATGAGAGCTTTGCAGCAAATAGCAAGACAGAAGTACAGCAAGTGGTTGAGCCAGTAGATGTGACAGGCGACGTGGACTATATCATCACTGGCAGCACACCTTTCGGCAGTGTCGGCAGTGTCAACATCGTAGACACTGAGCATGCTGTGGTTATTATCAAGAGCATCAAGCCAAGCCTTGTGATTAAGAACCACCTCAACCACGTGTTTATCAAAGGCGAGAAGGCTGTAGACGGCACCAACTGCCAGGTCAAAATGTATGGTCGCGGCGCCATCATCTTTCCCTACGAAAAGGATTTTCTTCCTCTGACCTGCTATACGGAGCAGAACTACGGAGGAGAGTCGTGCAACAACTACACTGAGGGCAACAGTGGCGGCTACATGAAGACACTGGGTTCAGCCACGTTGAACAATAAGATTCGCTCTTTCAAACTCAAGCGTGGCTATATGGTCACTTTTGCAGTGGGAACTGCAGGCTGGGGCTGGAGCCGTTGCTTCATAGCCGACCAAGCAGATCTGGAGGTGCCCGCCCTTTCCAACATTCTAGATCAGCACATATCGTCTTACCGTTTGTTCAAATGGTTCAATGCCCACAAGGCCGGCTTGGCGAACGATAACAGCACAGCAGCAAACCAAGCTGTCAACTCATCGTGGTGCTACGACTGGGCACAAGGCAACACCAGTACATTGCCCGACACAGAGTGGGTGCCAAACCACATTTACGAGGATTATCCAGGCATGGGCAGTATAGGAGGACGTGACGGCACATGCCACTCAAAGAACAACAACGAGCCTGGAAACAGTTCCGACGACCGTCCCCAGGATGTTGAGACAGTGTTGAACAACTGGCAGAACATAATGCGTACGGGTCTGCGTCTATGCTCAGAGACATCGCACGACGGCTCCATGAATCACCTAAAGGAATTTATTGACTCTATAGATGCCCGCGGTTGGCGCTGCGACATTTTGGACCTTCACTGCTATTGGGCAAGCGGCACTTTCAACAGTTTGACATGGTATAGCGACAACTATGGCAAAGGGCGTCCAATCTGGATTAGTGAATGGGTATGGGGTGCATCATGGAATAACAACGGAATTTTCGGTGCCGTTTCCGACCGTAGCAGCACCTCTGCCGAGACACAGAAGAAGTGCTACGATGGTACTAAGCCGATATTGGACGTTCTAAATAAGAACAGTCGTGTGGAACGCTATGCTTACTGGAACAGCGAAGCCAACTGTTCGAAGATATATCTATCCAATGGTACATTGACCACTCTCGGCAAGTATTATTCCACGATGGACGTACCTCTTGGCTACAATCCTGCCAATGAGTTCATCCCTAGAGATCACCGCATGGAATCGCTCGGTGAACTCAGTGCCTCCTACGTACGCTCCAGTGGCTACGTAAATTTGGCGTGGACAGACCCTAACGGCGACTTGTCAACCACAATCACCATTCAGGCAAAGAAACCAAACTCTTCAATATGGTCTACCATCGATACAGTAGAGCCGAAAGACAAATCGACAGCACGCGGAGCAGTCTATTCCTACCATCACACTCCAGAAGAGCCTGGATTATACACCTACCGCATCTTAGTAAAAGGATACAACAACAAGTCGCTACGCAGCAATGAAGCTACAATAAGCATTGATCCATCTCAAGGCACTGACACATTCCAGCACGGCAAGCTTCAGATTCTCGATACCGAAGAAGCCAAAACATATTTCTCTGAATCGCAGAAATCAATTCCACGAGTGTTTATAGGCACTCGTCTAAACAAGAACAACACATTCTATGCAAGCAATGTGACCTCAGCCACCATTGACTGGACATCATTTACCTATCAGCTGAAGCCTTGGGCCATAAACAAAGGCACTATATCTACTCCAGAAGAAGTTCCATTCATGGCCATTCCAGTAGGCAACTACGATTTTGGAGGTTTACAATGCGAGGTTGGTGATGCACGCAGCGGCAAATCGCTTGATGACGACTATTCTACCACATCGACCATCGAAGTGACATTTGCAGAGCCATTCCCAGAGGGTGTAACCCCAATCGTTCTGACTGAGATCCGTAATCCGAATATAGCCAATTCAGGCGCTTGTATTCGAGTGTTTGACGTGACGAACACCGGTTTCAAGTTCATCTTATATATGGAATCGGGATGCAACAAACTTAGTCTCACAAAATCCGTTTGTTA
>Ga0247611_10004818_pt1 | contig 18390 bp, 10 predicted proteins | sample 177DNAGHGhighgp2_FD_192422 | JGI IMG/M metagenome (GOLD analysis project Ga0247611, IMG submission 192422) | Sheep rumen microbial communities from Palmerston North, Manawatu-Wanganui, New Zealand - 1770 DNA GHGhigh gp2 | ecosystem: Host-associated > Mammals > Digestive system > Stomach > Rumen... | reverse complement strand
ACCGCAGTTTGCACAGCCGCAGCCGACGTTTGCACAGCCACAGCCTGTTGCTCAGCCGACCGTTGCAGCTCAGCCGATTGCTCAACCGACTGTTGCAGCTCGTCCTGTTGTACAGCCGCAGGTTCATGCTCAACCGCAGTTTGCACAGCCTCAACCGCAGTTTGCACAGCCGCAGGCACAGTTTGCTCCGCAAGCTCAGCCTCAGATGCAAGCAGCAGCTCCGACTCCGAATGCCGCAGGTTTCCCTGACGACGACCTCCCGTTCTAATCGGTTGGTGATTTCTTCAAGGGCGTGTCGAAAGACACGCCTTTTTTTATTGGAATAATGTATTTTAATAACGAAAGTAAACTGATGGAAGTCTTATGATACTTTTTGATACAAATTCCCCTGCACTGCGTTATGCAGCTTCTCTCATTTCTGGTGTGGAAAACGCCGATGAGCCAGTGAAGGTTGTCGTTGGCGATGGCGAGGTGTATTTCACCTTGAAATGCGGTCTAAAAATCAAGGCGCCTATTTGGAAAGGTGAGTACGATACGTCTGACTTTGATGACCGTTCAGAATTCTACTTCAATGCACGATTCTTGGGCAAGGCTCTTAATACGTGCATCAACAGTGAGCAGATTGCGTTTATGAGGCAGGAAGACACTGTCCACATCGCTGGTTATTTGAAGAAACCAGATGTCCCGCAGCTTGATTCCGAAAAGGATGAGGGCGAGGATGGTGTACCTGCTACATACGAAGAACCTGAACCGATGTTCTCTTATGAAGCCGAAATGGCTAATGTGGAACCGTTTGAGGAAGCTGTCTTCGGTGAATCAAGTGCAACATTCAGAATGGAACAGAGCGACATGGTTGAGTTGTTCAGTCTTAGCGACTACTTCAACGATGTTGACATCTGTCGAAAGTCTGGCGTTGTATCGTTCCGTGTCGGAAATGACAAAATGTCCGTAGTTACTCGCTACAACATGAGTAATCTTGGCAACTCCAAGAGCGACCCGAACTTCTCCTTCAATGTAAGCAAGTCTACGATGAAGCTTCTGTCTTTCATTGGAACGGGAAGTGTTACGATTGACTACGACGAGAAAACCAGCAGCATTTCCGCAAGCGACGGAACTATCACCGTAGTTGCTAAGGTTGAGCCGTGCAAGTACGAAACTCTCGTCTTCAAGGATGGTGAAACCAAGTTCATTACCCCAGGTACGGCATTCGATGAAGCAATCCCGAAACTGTGTGAAAGCCTTGCCGCTACGAACAAGGAAGACGAGCTTTCGTTTGAATACATCGGACCTTGCAATGTTGGTATTACTTGGAAGGAAAAGTATGGTGAAATCTTCAAAATGATTTCAGTTGGCGAAGCTAAACAGTTCAAGCCGTTTGCCATCAAGTGCCACCTGCTTAACATCCTTATCGGCTGTGTACATGAAAGTTCTGTCGTTTTCGCTGAAACCAAGGAAGGTAAACAGGTTGCTCTCTGTTCAAACAACAGGTATAAGCGAAAGGTAATCTTCTAGTCTATGGGCCAGCTTAAAGCTGGCCTTTTTTATTTCCCTTGCCAAATAAACAATCTTGTACTATATTGTATTATTAAAGAAATCTGTGTTCCAAATAGAGAGGTTTAAAATGGGCGTCGTTCGCATGAGTCAAGAATACTTCAATGTAATAAAGACGATTAACTCGATGATGAAAATGAAGGCTGGCCTTATCTTCAAGGGCAAGGGCAGCGATGGTCAGTATACGGGCAAATACTATTTCAACGGTATTTGCGACAGTGCGATGATTCATGTTGTTGCAACTGAAAACGACATTGCTTTTGATGAACCTCGTCTGCAGATTTCGTCACTTCCAGACTTCATCAAGTATGCCGATGCGACTGGATTTCCTAAGTGTGAAATCAAGGTGGCTCGTGAACGAACCATTCGTGGTCTTGAATACGATAACATTATCTTTACTGGAAAGGAAAAGGATGCTCGTATCGGCGTTGCTGACGACTCTGTGTATGCGGACAAGAAATACATGAAGATTTTTAACGAGCAGTTGGCTCTGGTTGCCCGTCTTGGTTTCAATGAGGACATTCTTCATAGCATCGTCAAGGACATCAAGTTGATTTCGACCTGTAAGGCGCTTTCCTTTACGGTTAGTCCAGAACTGGAATGCCGAATCATCATCAAGGGTAGCGGAACGCAGCAAATTACGAGAAAGATTGATGAGCATTGCTTCTTCGTGGAAGATGATGCCCAGTGCCTTGATGCTTTTGCTAATGGAAAGCAGAGATTGTTCCCGTCTGGTTCTCTCCGTTTTATGGACACCATTGGTGGCGATGTTAACATCGAGCTTCGCCGCTTTAAGAACTCAGCAAATGACCTTATGACAATGAAGGGTTATATCGTCAAACCAGGCGCCCTTCTTGACCCAACAAGTAAGGAAAAGGACGCTCCGAGAAGTGAGATTAACGTCGTCGTGGCAACGTCCGAATTTAGCGTGAAAATTGTTTCTAACGTGGACTACTTTGCGTAATGGCTGATTTTCGTGACATTCCTAATTCAGATATGGAAGCCGCAGTGCATGAGGCCTTCGACCAATATGAACTGGTTGAAGAATTTAACTCATTTAACTTTGTCTGCCCGTATTGTGGCGAACTGCCTAAGAGCAAGTTCGTGAAACCAGAGCGAAAAGCATATGTATACAAGGATACATGGAACTTCGTCTGTTACAAGTGCAGGCCTGCGCACAATGTCATGTGGGAGTTTCAGGAATCTTATCCTGACATTTTCAGGCGTCTTCTGTTCTACAACACGGTGAATGGAGGAAAGGGTCCACAGGAAAGGCACAAGCGTGTGTATGTCGAGGGGGCGTATCAATTCAAGGATGGAGAACTTGTCTCCCTCGAAGAAGAAAATGACCCTGATGTTCAGACGGCTATTGCTTTCTGCAAGAAACGTCAGATAAGGGAAAAGGTGTACAAGCAGTGGTTTGTATGTAAGAAGGACAAGCGCTTCTTGGATAAGAACCCTGATGGAACATTGAAGTTGAATGCGTATGGTCTTCCTACTGGCAACGAGTACGGAAACCGTCTTATTATCCCATACTACCGTTTTGGCGGCTCATGGGTTCAGTTCGATGCCCGAGATTTGACCAATAAATCGAAGATGCGTTATCGAAACTATGCTGGCGCTAAGCGTGAGTTGTACAATGGAGATTTTCTCCATTTCAACAAGCCGTTCTTTATGCTTGAAGGTGCAATCGACTCTACCTTTATCAAGAACTCCGTTGCTGTTGGTGGATTGAAACATTTCAAGAGCTTTGTCGAAGCGGACCCTAACTTCAAGGAATACAAGGAAAACGGGGTCATCATATTCGATGCTGACGAAGCTGGAATCGACGACCTTCGTACAGTGATGAATATGGGTTTCAAATGGTTCGACTGGTCGAAATTCCGCAATGACAACCCGAACTCTATCGACTACGGTGGCAAGGTCAAGGACATCAACGAAGCTGTTCTAAACTGCTCCGAATTCAAGATGACACCAGACGGCTATGTAGACCCTGAATTTATCATGGCCCACACATACAGTGCCGAAGCTGGAATCATGATGTTGAATATGAAGTACGGTGCGCCTAGGAAGCGTTAAGCTTGTCGTTGTGGTCCTTGGCGTAAGCGTTGTCCCAGTTGCTGTCGTCAGTAAGGTTTGTGTTATCCAGGCCAACTTCGATTGTCGGCAGTAGTTGAGTCAAGTCCATGTTCTCTGAATCGAACATCGAAAGTTTCGTATCTTTCTGGCTGATTTCCAAGTGGATGCACGGGTCAACTTCTTTCGGTCCAAATCCCTGCGGAGCGTAATAATCCATCAACAGAGTCTGGTAGGAATTATCCTGTTTTCCGTTCGGCGTGTTCTTGTATGGTTCGGAAGACATGTAGCAGATAGAGGAGAACTTCTTCATCTGGGCTTCCGTAACTTTCGGGAACTTTGCATAGCAGACGCTGGTTGCAATATCGACACATTGAGAAATTTCTGGGTCCTTCGTATGGTTAGATACTGGCGTATCATAACCGAACGACTTGCACTTCGCTATCATTGCGTTCAATGCCGCCTTAGCACCTGCTGAATTAGGCGGGAACGGCTCCTTGGCATATTTCTGCACATAGACAGGCTTACCGAATTTGTCGGTAACTATAGAACCGTCCTTTGAAATCTTTGGTTCGAGACCGTCATCACCCTTTCCGTAGAACTTGTACCAAATTCGTGCGTACTCGTCGTTGACAGCACGTCCCCTTGAACCGTAGGCAACAGTAGGCTGGCCAGTTTTCTGCATGCTGTTGAACATGATTGTCGCCTGCTTCTCTGGGCTTCGGTAAAGCGATGTCACCATCACGTATTTCACACCAGCAAGACGGGCAAGGTATGTAATCACGTTCTTCGTCCTTGTTGACATTTCGCCTTCTGTTGCCTTGTTGTCAATCGTTACGTCGGTTGCTGGCGGCAAACTTGATGCGACATTCTCGTGTACAAGAATCCTTGCATTGAAGAGTCCTTTCAGGTTTCTGGAAATCATGTTGATGCGCTTGCATCTATTATCTATGCGTGACAGGTCTGTGCCGTATTCAGGGGCACGGAACCCGACATATTTATAGATTAGGTTTGCCTCGTCGCAACGACGCTTTCTCATATCCATATCAAGGGATTCTGGGTTCGTACCGTAAGTCAGTCGGGAAAGAATGTCTGCAATGTAAGTAAAATACTGGTTGGCAAGCCTTTCGTCACGAGGAACTCCCTCTACCGTAATCGACCTTGTAGAGTTCTTCTGTACAGTGGTGACCTGCCCGTTAAGTATATACCTGTCGCCTTTGAGAGGGACCATTGAAATCGGTTTTGCGTAGCCGAGATGATAATACATTCCCGTGCGCAGGCAATAGCTGAGGAATGCCGAGGTTGCATAGTTGCCGCTGACATCGCAAGCGAAGCCAGATGTCTTCAAGTAGCTGACCAATGCGGTCTTAACTGCTTCTGGGCATGAGTTGTGGCTAAGCATACCCCAATGGTAGTAAGGCCAGTTCTGCGGATAGGTAATCGGGCCCCATACAGCCATCTGCACATATCGGTAGAACGAGAACCTAATCTGGGTTTCGGTCAGGGTGAGGTTCTTCACATCGTCTGGAAGGTCATTATAACCCTTTCCGAGAACGACTGCGTTGGAGGCCTTCATGATAAGTTCGAACTGCTCTTCCTGAATACCGCCCTTTACGTCGCCTTGCGGCTCACCGTTTTCATCTACTGTGACAACGGCAAATATCTTTTTGAGGACCATTTCCCTCGTACTTCCACCGATGTCTAGCGGAATGCCTGCACCTATGTATATGCTTCCTTCTGAATCGTAAATCTTTGGACTCTTCTTAATCTCGTGGTCATATAGGAACGACCAGTCTGGCATGAAGTGGCCTCTACGGAAACACGAACCCATGCTGATTGGGAGGCCTCCCAATCCAATCAGGAGAGGTGGGAGAATGTCGATGTCATACGGGTTCAAACCCATTGCGGCTGCGTTTGCGGTGTACATGCTTTCCGCAGATGCGCCTACTGGGGCGAAGACACCGCTGGCAGAGATACCCGCCTGCAAAGTATCTGTCTTCGACTTTGTACAGGTAAGGAAGCCATCCAGCTTGTTGATGATTTCTTCTAGCTTGGTGGTCATCACTCCGTAAGTCTCGTTTCCGAGGAAATCCTGTATCATGTCGGATATGGCGGAAGCGAGGGCGCTCATGCGACGCTTGTTGTAGTCGGGAACGGAGTCTCGTTGCCACGGGGTCAGACCGTTGCTTTCGTCGTCGATGTCGTAGAAACCGTACTTGTTCAGGATTGAGTAGAACGAGCCTTCTCTATCTTTGGTTTGGGCCGCAGCATCGTCGATTGCTGTCTTTAGTTCCCCAGTGTAGTGACCTGAAATCATTTCTTTTTACCTCTAAGGTGGACGATTACGCTACCGTTTTCGCCATTGTTCTTTCCGCTATGGCCTTTTCCAACGAAAGTGTAATCCATTTGCTTGCCGTCGTGTCTGAATGTCAGCGTGACATCCTTTTCGATAAACCCTGTACCGTTGCAAGCCGTGCATGTTTCCTGCGGTTCCAGCCCACGACCGTTGCAGAATTTGCATGCAAGGACTACATCATGCAGGCCGTCCTCTCTGCGTTCGACCGTGCGTACCTTGCCAATTCCGTTGCAGTGCGTACATTTCCTGAAACGGTTTGCTCCCGTTCCAGAACAGTTGTAGCATAGGCACTTTCGCACATATTTGATTGTGATATCACCTGGCTGGAACAGCTTTTCTTCCGTCATCCTTATTGTGCGGGTGACATTCCTTCCTCGTTTCTGGAATTTCCTGTCAACAGGTTTCTTGTGGAAGTTCTTGCAGATGTTGCATTCACCGAACAGTTTTGACCATAGGGTGAAATCGGAGTTGTTCTGATGTTCACGGTCATATTTCTTGCGGAGTTCTTCCGTTTTTATCAAACTGTATGCTTCAGTGAGTTCAGCCATCTTGTCGGAAGTGTCCATTCCAGAACGGTCTGGATGGTACAGTTTCGCCAACTGGTGGTACGCTGCTTTCACCTGTTCGTCGGTGCAATCTGGCTCTATTTGTAGTACGGTATACGGGTTCATTTTATGCCTCTTTTTCAATCAATAGTTTATATTGCGTGCAGGAATCCCTGTCGCCATATTATAAACTATGTTAGAATAATGCTGGATTGACTATGAATACAAGAATGATTGCAGAAGCTGGTGGAAAACACCGTAAAACCAAGCATAAAACTGGTGGAACGGCTAAGTTTGTGCCGACCGTTGGGTTTGGCTCCCGTAGATTCCTTGGTTCGTACACACCTGGAAGGGCATACGGCCCTGTATTTCCTATGGGTTGCGGATGGGGAGAGATGTCAAGCGTCCCTGGGGGTGCATGTGGCGACGGAACCCTTGCCGCAGACGCATCTGGTGCAATGGAAGCAGTCGAGGGTGTCAAGAACGAAGATGAAGACTTGATGATTAGCGATAAGGACAAGCTCATCTATGCCCTCCGTGGAATCATAGAGAACGCCAAGGTTGCTTACGAGGCAGTTACGGGAGTTTCTTACGATGAAGATGATGATGCTCCTGAAGACAAAGAGGACGAACCGAAAGAAAACGAGGACGAACAGGCTGACGATGATGGCGAAGGGCCTGACGAAGATGGTAGCGACGACAACTAAACGGTAAGACTATGTACGATACTGAGGTCTTGAACAACGAAGTTTCCGATGTTTACGAGAAAACGCTACTAAGTGTACCGTCGTCTGTTGATGATTTGGAGCTTGACGATAAGTTTATAAATGACTTCATCGTGAACTTTCTTGGAAGTACAGTTGACGGGGTTCGCCTTACAGATGAGTCTGATAGCCGTTGCCGCAGTGCAGTGATAGACCTGTTTGGCGAAATTGAACGTGACCTCAACTATGTTCGTGTTAACCACGTAGATGTACGGAATGTGTCTAGTGACCTAAATATGCTCCGTATGTTTGTAAATGGTACGAAGGGCCTTGACCCTACCATACAAAAAGCATATTACAAGGTTCGTAACGCCGTTGATGAAGGCAGTAAAGATTATGAAGTTTTAAAGCAGGCAGAAGACAAAATAAATTCCATCAAGGCTTCGATAAAAACTGAGGATGATGGATACGACTATACAAAGGAAGGTATAGAAGATTATTTCTCTGCAAAGGGTCTTTTGAAGGGCGGTAAACTCGACCCGAATGAAATGGTGAGCAACCCAGTGGAAGTGGAAGAACTCATGAACGCATTGTCGCATATTGTTGACAATGTGAATGGCGTTGCCGAAGCAATGGATTGCCGATGGGCTCAGGAACTTGCTAAGACTGGATATCTGGCGGGTATACCTTATGTCGCAGAGAAGACGACAAAGAGTCCCGACGAAGTGAAGGCTCTGTTTAAAGAATGGTACGGTAAAGGAACTGAGTTTATTGGAGAGGATGCTCACAATGACCCTATGGTTCGAGCCACTGAGGCGTGTTATAAGGTGTTTAAAGATTGCCAAGGTAAGATAGGACTGATTAGGGAAAACTCAGCTGAAATCGAGGGCATGTCATTGTCCGTTACGGTTGACCCGTACAAGAAGTTTATTTTCAATATGATAAAAGAGGGGAAAGTTGCCAAGAAAGACAACGAACCCATAACTATCGTCGATGTAAATAAAATAACGCCAAAGGACATTATAACCCTGTTTACAAATATAAAGTATTCAATGTTCCAACTTGGCCCTAAGGATAGGTTTCAGACTGACGTTATAGAGTTTGATGCCGACTTTGCCACGAAGATGGAAAAGTTGAAACCGTATATCGAGTTTTTGAACAGTAAAGAACTGAATCCAGTTATCGCATCAGGAACACCTGAGGAACAGGTGCAGATAAAGCCGAAGCGTTCCCCGCTTATTGGTGCATATATATTGACAAAGGCTGTGTATGATACGTTCAACGGATGCCTCATGAGGTATTCTCCTACGGACACCACGTTTGATGATAAAAAGGTTCCTTCGGAAGGTTCGTTCTATGCGGCAATCAATAAATATTGTGCCGAGTTTCCGAATTCTGAGATTAGTTTGAACTACGTGTTTGACTACAAGACTATGTTCACTGCGGATATGGCTTATTTCCCGATTGAGCAAATCGTAAAGCAGAACCAAGCTTTGTGGTATTGGATGCTTTATTACCGTCAGACTCGTATAGAGGCGTATGCAGCAGAGTTAATGGACAAGTATCAAGCTAAGAATCGGCCTGTAAAACATATTTCAGAGGAGGTTTCCCAAAAATTCAATACTGTGATGAATGGAAGGGCTAATCTTTCAAAGTATTGTGATTATTTGGATGTTTCTCCGTCTATCGAACCGCAACAGTATGTCGATGCGTTCAATACGATATCGAATGGAATAGCGTATGCTTTCAATGGTAAAGTTAATGACAAGGAAACCGAGTACAATCTGTGGTCTATGTTGAAAAAGCTTGCGAAAAAGGCACCGACTTCCTTTGATAAAGAAGTTAGAAATGAATTTATCAACGTTGCGTATACACAAGAAGACATGTTTTTCAGGATTAACCTTGCTGTCAAGGCTGGGGTCCTAAATGAAAGGTATCACTTTACTGGCAATTTTGGCAAGTTGGAAAATGGCCGTAACAGACAGGCTGCAATCATAGAAAATATTATGACATTATTGTATAAATATGCCGTTGGGGTAATGTTCAGGAAGACGAATCTTGTTGTGCAGAAATATGAAAAAGCGATGAGTATGCGAATGGTTAGACCTTATTTGACTAAGGTGTATGGCATTGCAAAGGAATATAATGACGCTTTTGAGCAGAACCATGCAGAAGAATTGGGATGTACACGTAAGGCTTCTGACGCAATCATTAAAATACTCACAAAGTATGTAGGAGGTTAAAATGGCCGCTAGGTTGGAAATTTATAAGTTCACAGGAAAAGATGGTGATTTTGGTACACATGTAGAAAGCCTTGGTCTCAAACGCATAGACACCTGTGTTCCTTCGGTATACTCCGATGAACACTTGAATGGCGAAACAAAGCCGTCGGATGATGCGAGCGACTGTGCAACATACTGCATTTACAGGCCCGATGACCCTGAATGTAAGGCATATTCTTTCGAGTGTGTATTCAAGTTCATGTTGAAGGACCCGCCAGATGTTCAGTTGAGCAATGTTCGCCTGTACCCAGTCGGACCTCGCCCAGAGGAACCAGATACTGCTAGGCTGTATATCGGAAATTCGGTGGAGTATCACCAGCCGACAAACACAAAGTCTATCATTGCAGTAAACGATATTTGGAATTACAGCAAAGACCACCCGTTCTACTTGACCGTCGCTGGAAACAGCGGTCAGATGCTCGACTATCGTCTTACGAACACTTCGTACAATGTCGAGTGGAAGGATTATGGTTACGGAAACGTGATGGTAATGAACGGTGTGCGTCAGCCGATGATACCTGTTCCTAACAAGCAGGACGGCACCCCTGTCAAGGTGACATTCTTCAACCATACGTTCATGCCGACGGAAGCTGATTTCATCAGGTTCCTTGACCCAGCTACTGGAATCGACATGACCAATGACAGAGAATTTGTTATAGACCGTGGCGTGACGGAGAACAATGTTCAGTATCTGACCATTTCCGTTGATATGAAGTTTATGCTTGCACATCCGAAGGGCATTATCTACCATATTCCTCAGTTCCCGCCTGCAACGGGTTACTTTATCTCTTGGGCGTTGCTGCCTTCTCAGGCCGAACCAGGTGGCAAGGTCACGGATAAGTTGGTTGAAACGGTTGATGTACAGGTGAAGTGCGGCCCTCACGGTCATCCTGAATATTACTTGAACGGTGCTAGGAAGCCTATGCTGACACTGGCCCCAGGTGTAATCTACCATTTCATCAACCATGACGGGTCTCGTTTCCCGATGAGGTTCATCAAGGATTGCCGCATCCCGAACGCAGCTGATGTAAATAACATAGTGGTTGACGGTGTGACTGTCCTAAATGGCGGAACCGACCAAGAGGAAATCTTTGTTGACCCAGAAATCACCTTGAAGCATGGTGCCTGCATAAATGCCTACGAGGCTGTATGTGAGATGAATGTCGGTAATTCTGCTTTCGTACACCCTATTTGCATGGTCGGTAACTACAATATATGCCGTCCGATGGGTTCGATTTACAACCCGATGCTTGCTGGCGAAACTGATTACGTCTATTTGCAGCTTGAAATTGACGGAAAGACAAAGCCAGGTTATTGTGTCCCTGATATTAAGATAGAATATGATGAAAATTAATTTTTAACAGTTGATTAAATCCTATAAACTATGTGTATAATGAATCGTTTTACGAGGAAGAAAATGTCTAACGAGAAAGAACAAAAACCAACGGTGCTTGAAGCAAATTTCGCTTTCGATGCTTCGCCCGCTCTTTTTGAGTCAATTATGGATGAAGGTCCAATCAAGTATGGACCAGACAATGACGGACTTGACATGATTACTACCCCAGAAGGTGATGAGGTTGTAGACCCTCGTTCCATCATGGATGTTAATGTTGATGCTCCTGTCCAGTCTGGTGCAGTCTTCAACCAAGACTTTGACTCGATTTCACAGGAAGAAGGCGACCGCTACATGGAGCAATTCCAGGACTATATCGAAAACGTCCATAAGAAGGATGTGAATATCGACGAACTGATAGACGTAGGCGGTCTGATGATTCAGGGACTGAATGATACCACTCAGGACGTATCTGGTTACCTGCGTCAGCAGATTAACGATGCTGCCAATCGTCTAAGTCAGCAGAACGTCAACCCTGCACAGCCTGATGGCGTTGCAGCTGATATGACTGGCGAAGACCGTATCCCTGCTGATAACGAAGGCGGTGTGGATGCGGGTACTGATGCTGGCATTGGTGGTGAAGGAGCACCTGACCTTGGCGACGAAGGCCTTGCGGAAATCGACTCCACATCTCATCTCACACCAGAGGAAGACAATGGTGGTGACGCAGGTCTTGGCGATATCGACATGGGTCTTGGAGAACTGGATGGCCTTGGTGGAGAACCTGCTCCAGAAGCTGGTGCAGAAGCTGGTGCTGATGACGGACTTGGTGCCGAACCAGCAGCTCCTGTCGAAGGTGGAGAAACCACTGACCTTGGCAGTGAACCACCTGCTGAGGGCGGAGAGGCTCCTGCCGAAGGTGGTGAAGCTCCTGCTGAACCTGAAACACCTGCTGAACCGTCCGAAGGTGAAGACAACTATGACCCGTTCAGCGACCTAGACCTTGGCAGCGACACTGGCGATGGTGATGAGGAACCGTCTGGCGACGATGCACCCGCTCCAGTAAGTGGCGACGAGGAACCGTCTGGTGATGAACCGTCTGGCGATGGTGATGAACCGAAGGAAGACGACAAGGATAAGGACGCCGCACCGTTGACTGAATCCGAGGATATGAAAAATTTTCGTATTCGTCTCGAATCGGTGATGGGCACTTATGATGCATTGTGCAAGCGCCGTGAGGCAAAGGCAAAGTGCGAAGCTATCGTGAATGCGGCAAACAAGAAGATGATTGCTGAGTCTGTAAACCAGAAGAAACTCAAAGCACAGTGTGAGGCAATCGTTGGTGCATACCGTCAGGCAACTGGTGCTAACCAGCTAAAGACAAAGTTGGAATCCATTGTCGGAAAGTATCGTCAGCAGAAGATGCTTGCTGAATCTGTTGCCGCAAGTGCTCCTGCCGTGAATCAGAAGCCAATCATGGACAACAACGCTCGTTTTGAAAAGATGAAGGCCCAGTGCGAATCTATCGTTAATGACTTCCGTAAGGCAGAATCCACTGCCAATACGGCAAAGGCTATTATCGATAGCTACAAGCAGAGCCTCGTTTAATACACGAAACTTGCAATAAATTTAAAGACGACGGAATGATTTCCGCCGTCTTTTTTATGACCTAAAATTCGTACCAGATTATAAACTATTTTTGAAATAAAGGCAGTTTATTATGGCAACTAACATATCACGAAAATACACTAATATCTCGTATGATGACATCAGGGATAACCTGTTGACCATCTTTAAGGCTAAGGGTGGCAAGCTTGCGGATTTCAGTACGTCGTCTTACGGAAGGATGATGATTGAACTTTTCTCTGGCGTAGCAGACCTTATGGCTTACTACGGAGAAAGCTCGTTCAACAACGCATTTCTTGAAACTGCCTACAACACGCCAGCAATCTATGCTGGTGCAAGAATGCTTGGTTACAGCATCCGTAGACCTGTTCCAGCAAAGGCGGCGTTCGCTATACAAACCAAGAAGACTGGTGTGTATGGCAAGATTAAGATTTTCATCCCGATGGGAACGCAGTTCAGCATCGGAAGCAGTATTCTTACTGCTGTCAGCGATTCTGAATGGGAATACGACAGAAACAACGACCCTGACGAAACTGGCCTTTTGAAACTGATATCAGGAAACTGCGTTTGTGCCGAGGGTTACTTCAAGGAAACTGTCTTTGTGTCCAACGGCACCCAGAACCAGACTTTCTATCTAGTCGATGGTGGATTTAGTGACTATTTCGGGGAAAATGACCCGAACTATGCCGAAGACCATAAGTTTGAGAGCAGGAAGAATACCTTTACTAGCGTAACGACTGATGCTTCTCTTGTAGATAACTTTGATAGCACGGATGCAATCAATGGAAACATCTACTGGAGAATTTCACGTAGAGGTTTCATCGACCCTGCTTTGGAGAACAAGGTAAACGACATTGAAGCTTTTGTTGAAGGTGAAAACTCGACGACGAACTATACGGTTTTGCTTGAAACGGCAAACGACGGTAGCGTACAGGTACGGTTTGGCGACGGTTTGAAATCAGCAATTCCGTACGGCGAAGTGAAGGTGCATTACTTCTACACCAACGGTGAAAGGGGAAACCTCATCAACGTTGTTGGCACGAAGATTAACCCGTACAAGTCCAACATCCATATTCGTAACGAATATGAGAACGAGTCCGATATCAAGCTGGATGACCTGAGCTTTGCCTTGACTAGCGATGTCAGGGGAGGCCTTGATATTGAAAGTATTGATTCTATCAAGAATAACGCCCCGTCAATCTATGCCACTTTGGACAGGTTGGTGAACAAGCTGAGTTACCAGATATTCCTCAGCAGATATGCGGACATCAAGTATGCAACGGCATTTGGTGAGGACATTCTGAATACGAAGCTTCCTGACGGAACGCTTGACATCAAGTATATGAACCAAGTCAGGTTTACGGCCATCAAGGACCTTTACAGGTTGAAGGACGACAAGTATTATCCTACCGCACCTGACGAGTATTTCCTTTCTGGTTTCAAGGTAAATGGCTTGATGTATATCTGGCAATACGACAACCAGAAAATGCCTGACAAGACAAGTGCATACAAATTCAGGGATGCTATGGAATCTGCCGTTACCTATGTTGCAGAAGCATTGGCGACTAAGTTGAAAGACCATGATGCCGCTTATTACAGCAATCTTATGATGAATGCAATGCCTAAGGGACAGTCGTTCCAAGACATCATTACTCTTCCGTATGTTGACACTGTGTTCGGTGCAAAGGTTACCCCGTATGACTTTGTTGAGGTGGGTAGCGAAATTGACAGCATCATGAGGGCTTTGAACCGTCGTGGAATGATTACGGTTGGCGCTGGTTACCACATGTATGTGTACCCAGTCGTTCATAACTACAACATCAAGCTGGAACTTATCCTGTATCGTGGTAACAATTTCAGCGACATCAAGGAAAAGCTGAAATATACGGTATACAAGTATCTCAAGGACAATACCGATTTCAAGACGGGAATTTACAGGTCGAGGATTGCATCCTTAATCCATACTTTCCCTGAGGTTGCTGGTGTTAATGTTACATTCGAGGCGGCCAACGACATGTACGATGGCTTGGATTTGACCGAGTTGACATGGATGGGTGATGCGACAAGCGAGTACATTACATCGGGTTCAATCAATAAGGAAGGATTCGATATAACGCTTGCATACACCCATCATGCACCTGGCCATAGTTCCGTTACGGAAGCGTTGACATTCCCTGTTCCTCCTCAGACGAAAACGGCTGCACTAATTTCAGCTTACTACAAGCAGTATCTGGCTCAGACGGTAGATGGAAAGTATGTCATCAGAGATGGCATCAACGAGGATGATGTAGACAAGTTTGTTGCCTATATTTGGGACCTTTTGATGCAGTCCATGTTCAAATCGGTTTATGACGCATACAAGAATGCTCGTGGAACTGGCGACCTTGAACGTGCGAACAGGTATTACGATGTAATTGATGCCATCAAGGGTTGGACGATAACGAAGGAAAACAAGTTGGGCTTCATCGACACAGACGTTATCACCTTGATGAATGAACAGAACGGAAACTTCATGTACGATTACATCCGCTACGGATTGGAATATGTGAAGCTTGTCCGTAACATCCTCCTGTACAAGGTTGCAAAGAGCCTTATCGACAAGGACGGAAACATCACGAACTATTCTATGGACAACGAAATTGTTCAGTGCGAGATACATCCCGAGGACATCACGATTTCCTATGACAGGGAAATCTAAGGGGCGAAAATGGCAAAGAATCCTATTGCAGTAAATGATGGCGGACTATTCCGCTTTGTAGATTTCATGAACTACGTCCCCGACTTCTTGAAGGAAGAAGAGGACGTTGTTACCCTCATGCAGCTGTTCAGTGACTACCTGAACAACGCTTACAGGAACCTTGAAGATTCTACACGGTTTACGTTCAACTTTTTTGCGACCGAGAGTACGGCTAAGAATATGAAGAACCGTATTGATGAGCTCGTGAAAAAGCTTACTGCCTGCGACAATAACAATCTTTATGTGTACTACTTGTCATTGCCTAGAACGAATGCAACGTACAACACGACAGATGCTCTGACATACATCAAGAACAACATTTACTATGAAGGCGAGTTCAGTGAAACCATCCCGCTGGATGTGTTCAAGAACAGGATGCCGAACGACCCGTCGAACGACGGTGACGTAATCTATATCCAGTACAAGGATAATAGCGTTTATCCGTATTATATCAACAAGGCTGATAACCTGTTGGTTCTCGACCCGATGAGAACTTCTCAGGACCCGTTCAAGAATACGCTCAATGCGATGATTAACGGCGCCCCTCGTGTGATTAAGTTCATTCCGAAGGATGTCAGTGAGCCGATAGTTTCATTTGTAGGACAGATTAACAACTCCAATGTTTACAGCATCAAGTTCGATGTAACGATTAACGAAGTGGAGAATGCCCCGTCGAAATACAGGGAGGAAATTGGCTCTGATACGATAGATGTCGATTTGTACACATACCTTAACGACACGACTTCTTTCGTGTGCGTGGACAATGCAACCCATTCTCCTATCTTTAATTGGAATGGAGATACCCCGACAGGAATATTCTACTTCAAGGACTTGTATGAGTTCCTCAATGGGGAAGATTCATACATCTATCAAGAATACAGGATTGAAAAGATTGAGTTTATCCCGAACGAGCAGAACCCGTCACGTTCTAACCTCGGTTATCTGACTCTATCCACTGTGGTTAACCTCAATGCTGGCGACACGTTCATGATTGAAAGCAACGAGGTTATCGGCACGAGTGATATTCATGATGTGACTCTTGCGGGTTCGTACACGCTCGAAACTGAACCGTGCGGAAATGTATTGAAGATAAGGTTCAGGCAGGCGATAGACCTGAACCCTGGCATGTCTCGTGTAAAATACATGACTATGCCGAATAGGCTGTACAAGTATGCTTTGTCGTATTCTCGACTTGGTTACGACTATTCTAAGGTAACATCGAAAATTGTATGGGACCATGATGCTTCCGTTAATGACGATAAGGTAAAGGAAGGTGACACGGTATATCCGTACACGACTAGGGCCAACAAAAAGATTGGTGAGCTTCGTTTCGAGAATATGTACAGCTTTGTGGAAGACCCTAACGATTCGAGCAGATACATCAATGTTAAGCCAAAGAATTTTGTGGATATTCCAGAGAGCATCGAAATCGAGGCTGGTGGACACTATTATTTCGAATATCGCTACAACGGCACTGAATCAGAGGATTGGAAGAATGCCTTTGATGATGCGTTCGACAATCCGTTGGCAAGTTATTCCGTATCTGCTGGGCGTTCGTATTTTAGGCAACTGGAAGGAAACGCTCAGTTAAAATTCCCTTCGCTAGGAAGCATTGTATCTATTTCCGTTGCAAAAGCCCTCGTGGTTGATGTATACGCAATGGATGCCGCTATGGGAACCTATACGAATGACCCTGATTATAGCGATATGATAATGTACAGTGACGTTAGCCCTGACGTGGGAGATTTTTGCCTACTGAGTAAGATTGAACTTGGCACAAATGGTCTTACTCGAACGGCGATAAACGGTTTGTATACAATTCAGAAATCTACATTGATGGACCCTACTGGCGCTAAGTATCACGTATGGTTTGACAAGGACATACCTGTGATTACTGATAAAGGATGCTTTGAGATTACATTCTTGAAGGGTCCAGATGACAAGTCGAGGGCGGTTCTTGGCGAAGTTGATGCAACTGCACATGAGGCTAAATGCAAGTATCGCTATGATGACATCTTCACCGCAGATTACTGGGTCCCGTCTGATGGTTCCTATTTATTGAAGTGTGCGTACAAGGATGAATATGATGTTGTAGTGCGTATTGTAAAATATGTCAATGGTCATGGTTACAATACGGGTACGTTGCTTTACTGGCCTGAGACAAAGTCTGTGTATCGTGTAGTGAAACCTATTTCTGGTTCGGAAACTGAAAGCGAATTGAAGGAGAATGGCGCTGTTGTGCCTTATATGTACACTGTTGCTGACATTGCAAGGAAACCAATCTACAACGAGTACATGCAAGGAATATTCCGCACATCTCAGCTTGATTATGGTGAGTCTGTCGATGTTGAACAGTACGATAAGCTGAACGATGTCGTGAACAGGCTGTTCATTGAAAAGGCGGACGACAATAGGCTTATCTTCGGTTGGAAGGATAGGGACTTCCTGTTGAACATGGCAACGTACAATACTTCTGGAAAGGCTAGGACGGGTTTCTGCGAGTTCTACACGACATACGATGAAAATGACATCGTGTTGAAGAACATGGAAAACTACTCTGTTGCCAAAACCATTCCAGGTGAAGGAATTACCCTGAAAGGACTTTCCAATACACTTGAGGTAACTGCCGAGAACTTGACCGCAGATGCAACCGAAGCTGGCACTTATGTTGTGCGAGTGAAGGCGACAAAGCATAACCTTCCAGACAATGCGAAAGTGAGGATAACTGGTGCAGTTAGCCCGTATGAAATGTTTGACTTCAATACGCCAGTAAATGAGTTCGATACCATTACTGTGGTTGACGAGAATGAATTTACTTACATCAGGCATTCTGATTATGACGAATCGAACGTATCTTCAACGGGAACTGCGAAGATAACGGGATATCGTGACATTTACAATCCGATAACTAGGATAGACTACTACCTCAATGACCAAGAAGGAACAAAGTACAAGGGTGGCTATCTGTACATACACACTGCATATCCGCACGGTTACTCAATCTATACGAAGGTGAGTGTGCTGAATGCCCCGACCAATGTGGAAAACGCTGGCTGGATTGACTCCGTGCTTGGAAGCAAGCATAAGGTTGATGTCGTAGTTGATGACTATGTGTATGGCATCAAGTTGGATGCTGTGCATGTGCCGCTTGGTGGTAGCTCGTGGTTGCATTATGAGGCT
>Ga0247611_10004817_pt1 | contig 18392 bp, 14 predicted proteins | sample 177DNAGHGhighgp2_FD_192422 | JGI IMG/M metagenome (GOLD analysis project Ga0247611, IMG submission 192422) | Sheep rumen microbial communities from Palmerston North, Manawatu-Wanganui, New Zealand - 1770 DNA GHGhigh gp2 | ecosystem: Host-associated > Mammals > Digestive system > Stomach > Rumen... | reverse complement strand
CAAACCATTTCCTGAACCACAAGGAATGATACCCAATGCAGTTGATGTATGTGTCAATGCACGAGCCACTTCGTTCACTGTACCATCACCACCAATGGCCACCACGGCAAAATGTCCCTCTTTGGCACACTGTGCAGCAATCTCTTCTGCATGACCCGCATATTGGGTATATTGAATCTGAAACGTATATTGATCTATATCCAGCTGTTCATTGATCAAAGCAATAATCTGCTCCTTTTCCTGAGTACCGGATATAGGATTAACGACAAAGGTAATATGGTTTTTTTCTTTTTCCATAGTTAACGGTCAGGCATCAGTTAGAACTTAAACGCTACATCTGCCTTGATCCATCGACCTTGCTGCAGCAAGGCTCCATTCGAGTTCATACCGCCTTGATAATACTTCAGGTTAAACAGATTATGGATATTCACGCCCAGTTCCAAACGTCCAATCTTATAGTTAGCGCCTGCATCCACCAACACACGTCCGGCAACATCAAATTCCCTCATAGCGTTTAATTGGTTCCAATGGGCAATAAAACCTGACTGACCACTGTACGTGGTAATATGGGTATGAAGTTTTAAGTTCTTAACCATTTCCCAAGCCAAAACTGTATTGGTAATAAAATTAGGCATGTAGAGAACCCTATGAGGATGCAATGTTGTGGAATATTCAGCATCATCCGATCTCATCACCTCCATAGAAAAGTTGGCACTGAACCTCTTGCTCTTATACGAAGAGCTGAGTTCCAAACCGTATGTTGAATATGGAGTTGAATTCACATGTAAGAATCCATTCGCATAGATCAGGTCGTCTGAATGATTGAAAAAACCGTTCAGTTCCACCATCAAACCAGGTACAGGGTTTACCAATTGGAATGTCAACTGCCATGATTTCAGCTTCTCTGGCAGCAAATCTGTTGACGCCCTCAACAAATCATTGGTTTTCCTGTAAAGATAAGGAGCATCAACGAACGACCTTGAATAACTCAACTTAACATTCCATTTGGGTTGCAGGAAAATTAATGCCACACGTGGTGAAAACTCATGGATGATCTTATTGTTATATTGTTTTTTATAGTCATATCTTAATCCGGCGCTCAATATCAGGTTTCCCCAGATATGCTTCAATTGGGCAAAGGCATCAATGCTATGTTCTTTGCCTAAATTACCTCTAAGGTATTGCGACATATCAGCCAACACTTGGTTATAACTATGCCCCAATACATAACGGACATCCAACAGTTCATAGTAGTCATACTCCGTACCGGCCGTTATCAAACCACGATGATTATCACCCAGCTTATAGGATAAATCACCTTTAAACTGGATGCCTACGGTGCGGTCCTGTCCATCAAGATAGTGATAAATACCATTATATAAACTTAAGATACTATCTACATTAACTCCTGGTATATCGGGCAAACCAATAAACTCACTAAGGTGTTCAGCCTTTTCGTCAGTCACCACATTATACCTCATCATGTCGCTTTCATCGTATTGGAGTTTTCCTCCGAGAGATAAGTTCCTCCTGGTCCAGGTATAAGCAACATCAAGATGATGAGAACGCGTGGATGTACCAGGACGCCTGCCATTGAAGGTTGTATAATTGCCATAATCATACGGAGAAGCCGTATATCTGTAGGACAATGGTGGAATAAACTGAGAGAAATGTGTATTGTACAAAAGAGAAAGGCCTTTCCATTTTAAAGACAAGCCCAGGTCGTAGGTCGGCAGATTACCTATTCCCCCAAGCGTTATATCGCCTTCTTTCAGCATCAAGCCTGTATCTCGAAGGGGCATAAAACGCTGTTGTCCCTTAGCCTTATATATACTTGCCCATACCAATACATCCAAGTCGAAATAACGCTTTCCAAACAAGAAATCACCGCTAATCTGTCCATAGTTACCCAAGCTGCCCTTCACCTTGACGCCACCCACATCAGCACCATTCTTGGTAATAATATTCACTACGGCCGACAAAGCCACACCACCATAAAGTGATGAAGCCGGTCCACGCAACACCTCTATCTGCTTTACCTTCTCTAAGCTCATACTGAAGTCAGGACTTGCCGTATTGGTAGTATAGCTGTTCAATCGATGACCGTCTAAGAGGAATAGAATCTTCTCCTGGGATGAGCTGTACATCGAACGCATCGAAATGTTGAGATCTTCGTTGCAATCTACATCCGTCATGCCTGGCACGAATGCCAACAGCGCTTCCTTAATGTTCCTGGCTCCACTGTTGATGATCATCTCTTCGGTAATCAAGGTTACAGGCACAGGCGACTCATTAAGATTCTCAGCCTGACTTGATGCAGTGGTAATAGTAGCACCCATACCGCTCTTCATCTTTTCCACCAGGTCTATGAATCGCTGGGGGTCTTCAGAAGTAGTAGTATAATAAGGATTTTCCTGTAAGAGCAAAGATACATAGCTTTCGGCATTAGCATCGTTATCCAATCCCAAGTTGGCGAGAGCCAATAACCTATAGGCGCCTTGCTTTGAAGTACCCTTGAACAGATTAATGTTTTTCGTTAACAAATCATCCACATATTCCAGTCTTCCAATGGAATACGCATTCTCAGCATCGTTAAAGATAGAAAGCTGTTGGTCTGTGTCAACTTGTGCATGAAGCTGCGACATCATGCACACACACATTATTATATAAATAGCCAGTCTTTTCATTTCTTTGCTGGTATAGTAAATGTGAAACAAGCATACTCACCTTCCTTTGAGTCCAAGTCTATACGTCCGTGATGCCTGTTCACAATAATATCATACGTAATGGCCATTCCTAATCCTGTACCCTGCCCGGCAGGTTTGGTGGTAAAGAAATTTTCATAGATATGTTTCTTCACTTCTTCGCTCATGCCTTCGCCATTATCTTTTAAAGTAACCACCACATCATTGCCGTCACTTTTAACACTAACCTCTATTGTTGGAACATAGTCAGCAGGAGCATATTGTGATTTCTTCCACACAGCATAGCATGCATTGTTCACCACATTCAGAATAGCCCTGTTAAAGTCTTGTGGAATTATCTGAACCATAGGCATATTCTCTTGATAATCCTCATGAATGCTGATATTGAAACCCTTGTAATTAGCACGCATGGCATGATACGACAACCACACATACTCTTTTACAGAACGGCAGATATCAGTAGGAATAAACTCTCCTTCCTTTCCTCTAGACATCATTAAAATGCCCCTGATGATACTGATGGCCCGCTCACCATGCTCTACGATTTTGTTCATGTTTTCTTGCAAGTCGGCCACGATGTCATCCAATTCCTCACGGTCGGCCTCGTCTATCTTGTCTTCGTTATCTTCAACGATATCATTAAGATCTTTCAATAATTTGAAAGACATCTTGCTGAAATTGATGACAAAATTCAGGGGATTCTGAATCTCATGGGCAATGCCGGCACTCAACATTCCCAACGATGCCAGCTTTTCCTGGTCTTTTAGCTGTTGTCTCAGCGTTTCCAATTCTTGATTCTGCGTATCCATATCATCATTGTTTTAATAAAGGAATCTCTATAACAAACTCGGCAAATTCGTCTTTTACCGATTCCACTCGTATATTACCACCATGATTCTGAATAATTTCATGGCTCAGGTACAATCCTACACCAGACGCCTCACCAGTGGTCTTGGTGGTAAAGAATGGGTCGAATATCTTGTCAATAATCGTCTGCTCAATACCCACACCATTATCGTGCACCGTCAGTTTCACCTTATCCTCCAAACGCTCCACTTTCAGCACAGCTTCAGGCTGGAATTGAACACGTTGCGACTTCTTAACCAAAGAATAAATGCTGTTGCCCAGAAAACTCATAATGGATTTACTCAGTTGCTCAGAATTTCCCATCATATGCAAAGAGTCATAGGGGCAATCCAGTTTAGTAACGATGTGGTACTCTTTTATATCCTTCTCGTAATACTTGTTCATCATCTCAAAATTGAGGTTCAGCAGTTCAACCAGATTCATTTCCTGCATGCCACCCGACCTGTCTTTAAGGATTTCCTCCATCGCCTTGAGGGTTCGAGTGGTACTCAGTCCGTGCTGCTCTACCTTCTCCAAGTTTTGTGACAACATCTCAAGCACATCCATCGTGTCCTCAAAGTTCTCTTGATCCATGTGGTCCTCTTCATCCTCAATATTGGCCTTCAAGTCTTTAATCAAGCCGCTCGACAACTTCGAGAAGTTGTTGATGTAGTTCATCGGGTTCAGAATACGGTCAATCAAACCCTGGGTCAGTTTACCAGCTGTAGCCATCTTCTCCTGACGAATCAACTGTTTCTGGGCAGCTTCCAAATCATTCAATGCTTTCTGCAAGCTGGCAGATTTTTCCTCAATCTCATCTTTCTGCTTGACAATCTCATCTCTTTGCTTCACCACCTCAGCTGTACGTTCCTGCACTATACCTTCCAATTTCAACTTTTCCCTCTCCAATCGGCGGGTACGCCAACGGGCAACAGCCATCATCAACAAGACCAACAAGAAGACATATACCACTCCCATATACCATGTTAAATATATTGGAGATTTGATGCGGAAATGCAATGGTTCTGCTTCCCACAATTTTCCCTTGGCATCTAATGCCTGTACCACCAGATTGTAGCTTCCGTAAGAAAGGTTGACAAACTCAATTGTCTGGTTCTCCGACCAAGTAGTCCAGCTGTTATTATTCAGCTTATATCTATATAATGTCTGTCCTACCAACGATTCAGAATGCAATGCATACGTAATGGTCAGATGTCTTTCTGTACTGGGCAAATTACGAAGGGTTTCAGGCGCTTTGTCGAATCCAGCCCAAACCAGACTATCATTACTAATTCTTACAGTACAGATGTCAAGTTCGTTATCAGCAGTCAGCAACGGGTCAGGATGAGTGATATCCAACACCACCAGTCCGTAGTTGCCACCAATCCACAACAAGCCGTCTTTCAATACCATGGAACGCACGGTATAGTCCTTCAATGGAGAGAGTATTTCATCATATTCATCCATCCGTCTGCCGTCTTTGTAAGCATAGAGATTTTTACTCTCTTTATCTGTCAGCCAAAGCACTCCATTGTCATCGGCAAACGAGAAACCAGGGTAAGCGAATGGCTCTTCGTCATCCACCGTTACCACCGTCACGTTTCCGTCTTGATAGATAAAGGTTGCCAATTCCTCATTCCTGGCGTATTCTGTATTGGCAAAGAGCTTTCCGTTGAAGGTTGTTTTTCCCACCTCACCATATAGGTTACGCAGCCATAATGTGCCCTCTTGGTCAACCTTCATGTCCATTACGCTTTCCATGCTCAGCACCTTAGTATGTTCAAATCTGGTGTTGAAATAAACACCGTCAATCTCACCGCTATAGAAACCATCATTGCCGAGCATGATGGATGTAGTACTGGATGTGGTCAAGTGTTCTACTTTGTTGCCATTGATACGATACACACCATTAGAGGTTGCTGCCAGTAATGCATCACCACGTCTGTTTAACTGCCAACAAGCCAGGTCAAATCCAGGTATTTGTACGAAACGAGTGCCCTCTTGCTTGAATAAGCCTGCCATGGTACCCACATACAGCTGATTATTCAACACATACATTGACAGCACCTCACCCCTCAATCCTTCTGTAGCTGTATATCTGGTATATGACGAAGGCACCATTATGGAAAACACACCATTGTCAGTAGCTCCCCACAACATACCCTTACCATCATAGGACATTCGGTTTATATTATTGTTTATGAGTCCGTTTTCTTCAGTGAAGCTAAATAACACATTTCCTTTGCCATCAGTAAAGTTAATACCCTTACCTTCTGCTGCCACCGCATAGAAATTATCCTCCAGCTGCAATCTTTGGGTATGATCTATTGAATACGACTGAAGTCCATCTTGCTTTTCCTGTGGAATAGAAACCGCGCCATCCACTACTTTTGTCCACTTGTCATTCTCATCCACACGATATACCACGTTATCCACCGTCGAGAAAAACAGTACACCGTTCGCCTCCCATATTCTGTTAACTTCACTCCTTATATTAGCGATTTCTTCAAGAGGATGAAACGTGAGGTCTTTCACCTCATTAAGTTCCAAGTAGCCCATATAGTTGTAGCCACCACTCCAAATGGTACCATCACTGTCTTTATAAAGAGCGGTTACACGTGTAATACCTGGTGTATGCTTGATATCCCATGTAGCTTGGTCATAAATCAGCAAACCTTCAAAATTGGCCACATATACCACCCCCTCTTCTGGTTCTGCCAGAATATCAAAATTGCGGTTATGGGCATCATATTCTTCTGGCAGATAATTGCGAAAGAAAGGCAATCCCTGTGCAGAGACAGCCGTTGTGCCCGCTACACAAGCGATGATAAACAATATGTAATGTATAAATTTCATATCTCTTATCTGTCAATAAATGTTTCGTAAGGAATATTGGTACCAATATAATAGTTCCATTCCTCCTGAGTGAAATTCCTGGTCAGCGACTCCTTGATTGTTGTGGCCATCAATGGCACAGAGATAACTGTCTGAGTCAGGTTTCCCCTTTGATCGCCAGTCCACATAAACTCGCCTCCCATCATCATCATGGATGTAATCCAATTGCCGGAAGAAATCACATTAACAGGTTCCACCTTCTCTTTCTGCCAGTCCCAAATCTTAGCCGTTCCGTCATAGCTCGTAGATAAAAGCAGTCTTGGATTCTGCGGATGATTTGACAATTGTGAAATCTTCGACCGATGTCCCACTAAACGGGTTATTTGCTCATTTTCGTCCACCATATAGATGGTTCCGTCGTTAGTACCATAGAAGACTGTATTCCAGTTTCTACCTCTGGAAACAGCTGTTACCCCTTTTATTGGTATTTTTTTATTCGTCAGTTTCGTAACGTTTTCATCAGTTATTTTCACTTCATCAGATTCATCAAACAAAACCAGCTGACCTTTATCAGATGAGCTGAGGAGGATGGGCTTATCCACCAGAATCTTTCTTTCTATTTCCAGATTTCCCAATGCTATCACAAACAGACCGTTCTCTGCCACAATCACCACATCCATCTGATTCAAACTATAAATGCGCATAGGATGTATTGCTTCATCTATGTGCCGTATCACCGGTTCTGCCTTATTGGGATTGAACACCAGAAGTTCTCCCGTGCGACTGATGGCATAAATCATTCCATTTGAAAAATACCAAATATCGCGAATGTCATACTGACTGTCCTGGAACAAATAGGTGGTTTCCAATTGTCCATTCTTCAATTCATGCTGGGCAATCGAACCATAGTCACTGATAGAAAGGAACTTGGTTCTTTCTTGGTTAGTGAAATAAAGCTTTTTCACGGCTCCACGGTGGGCAGACCATGTTCTGGTACTCTTACTGATGAGTGATAAAGCCTCATAGATAGACGGTTGATAGACATCTCCCTTATAACGTTCTGTAAACAGATAAGATGTATAGGCCAGCAACAGAGCCAAGTCATGGTTGCCGGTATTCTCTTGTGTCACGGCCTCAGAACCTAAGTTACGAGCCAACGCCACATAGCTCAACGTATCAGCCACCTTACGGGCATATTCAGCCTCTTCACGCTGCTGCTCAGCCAGGATTCTCTGACTTTCAGCTTGCTGTGATGCGACAACCGCACGCTGTTCCGATTCCAGCGCATTGCGCTCTGCCTCTAACGCATTGCGTCGTTCAATTTCCGAACGGTTTCTCATCTCATTAGCAATGCGTGTTTGCACCACGGCCTCCTCGCGCTGTTTGTCAGATACTTCTTTCTGTTGGTAGGCAATTTCCTCCATTTGCGTACTGATACTACGCAAAACAGCACTTCGTTTCTCTTTCTCGGTGAGGTCTTTCACTTGAACCTCCAAATCCCGATTTTTCTTTGAAACGTAGTAAGTCTGGCTGCCAAAAGAAAAACATAAGACACCCAGTACCGCCAAGGCTCCGTATTTTATGTATTTGTTTAAGTCCAATATTATAATCTCTTAATAGCTAACATAGTAATATCATCGCTTTGTTCGGCTTCGCCCACAAATTCTCTCACCCTGCTCAGCACTTTCTCGATGGATTCTTTGCAGTTAAGGCCTACACATTCATTCAGTGCCAGTTCCAGTCGTTCGTCAGTAAACTCCTGGTTATCCACATTGCATGCTTCATCCACTCCGTCGGTGTACATCACCAGCATGTCACCCTCCTCCAGTTTCTCACTTTCGTCGTTGAAATCCATGAATTCAAACACACCCAGCATAGTACTTTCACTGTTAGGCAACCGTTCCAGTTTACCGTTCTTTCTCAATATATAAGGAGGGTTATGACCGGCATTGCAGAAGTTAATTTCTCCTGTCTTTACATTATAGATGGCATAAAACAGTGTGACAAACATGTTGTCAACCGACTCCTTGCAAAGCATCTTGTTGGTAATGGTCAGGCATTGTGCAGCCGTATAATCTTGCTGGAAGCCACAAATATGCACCATCGTACGGCTCACAGCCATGAAGATGGCAGCAGGAATACCCTTACCGCTCACGTCAGCCATCACCAGACCTATCCTTTCATCATCTATCTTGAAATAGTCATAGAAGTCACCACCAATATCTTTGGCAGGTTTCATGGATTGCCACAGGTCGAACTTGCCTACACCCTCATCGTAATCCGGCATTTTCTTAGGCAAGATGGCTTGCTGAATCTCAGCCGCTACCGACAAATCGCTCTTAATCATCACCAGCTGTGAATGTTCTTTTTGCGACTGTTTCACATAATTAATCTGATCAATGGCCTTCTCAATGGTGATGCTCAAGTCATCCAGGTCAATAGGCTTTGTAGCAAAGTCGAATGCACCGTTGTTCATGGCCGTACGGATATTTCCCATATCGCCGTATGCAGACACCATGATACATTTCAGGGCAGGATTTCTCAACTCGTTAATCTTGGTCAGCAACGTCAATCCATCCATTTCAGGCATATTGATATCACTCAGTATAATGCTAATGTCGGGTTGTTCCAGCAACACCCTCAGTGCTTCAATGCCATTGTGTGCAAAAAAGAACTCATACTCGCCCTTACGGATTTTTCTTCTAAAATATTGCGTCAACAGCATCTCGAGATCCAACTCGTCGTCAACACTTAAAATCTTTACTGCCATAATCTACATTTTTAAATTTATTAGGCAAATATAAGCATTTTTTGTTAACTTTGCAGCGAAATATAAAAAAAGTTAGAATGAATAATCTTAAGACCATATTTGAGAGCCGTTACACCTGGATTGAGGGGTTTATGCGTAATGTTAGACGTTATGGCGGCAAATTGGCGATGATCAATCCTGACGATGGACGCCAATGGACTTACACCGAAATGAACGAGGAATGTAACAGGCTTTCCAATGCATTGATTGCCGATGGTTTGCAGAAAGCCGATGTTATTATGCTGCAGCTCATTAACTGTCCGGAATTTGCTTTTGGCTACCTGGCTGCACACAAGAGCCACGCAGTTTGCTGTCCCGTTAATTTCAGATTGAAACCAGGTGAACTCGCGTTCAACATTGACGATTCCAAGCCTATGGCCATCATCTTTAACGAGGTGAACAAAGCCGATATGTTAGAAGCACTTAAAATTACCAAGCACCAGCCCAAAAAGTTGATTGTTGTTGGAGGTGCATCAGACAATCAAGTGGTATCTTACGAAGACTACACACGCAATGCATCTGATGCAGAGCCGAAGTTCGACTATGACTACAATATCTACGACGAGACCACACGCCTCTACACATCTGGTACCACAGGTTTTCCTAAGGCAGTGCCTCTTACCAGCATCAATGAAGTATTGTCAGCTCACGATGTGATGATTCATTTCCCTATGAGCTACAAGGATATTACGATGAACACCACTCCCTGGTTCCATCGTGGAGGTTTGCACTGTGCAGGTCCCTGCCCTGCTTTCTATGCCGGAGCCACCATTGTAATCATGGGCAAGTTCAATGCCGAGCTTACACTGAAATATGTTGACCACTACAAGATTACGTTTATTGTGGGCGTGCCTACCGTATTGGAGGAACTGGCCGACAATCAGGAACGTAAGGGATATAATATCAGTACGTTGAAGGGTATCGTTACCATGGGTAGCCCGCTGGAGCGTTCTGCTTGCATCCGCTACCAGCACGTACTGACGCCTAACATATTTAATGGCTATGGTACCACCGAGACATTCTGGAACACCTTCCTGCGTCCGTTCGACCTGCCCGAGAATGCAGGTACAGCTGGCGCTTCGTGTGTGGATGACGATGTGCGTGTGGTGAAAATATATGAGAATCACCGTGCTACTCCTGACGATTTGGCAGCAATGGACGGCATTGAGGTAGGTGAAGTCATCATCTGTTCACCCGCCAAATCACCTTACTCTTATGCCAACAATGTGGGTGAAACCGACCGTAAATATGCAAATGGCTTTATTTACACCAACGATTTAGCTACTTGGGATAAGAATCAGTTTATCACCATTGTAGGTCGCAAGGATGACATGATTATTTCTTCTGGTGAGAACATTTATCCTACCGAGGTGGAGGCAGTGTTGAACATGCACCCCAAGGTAAAAGATTGCATCGTTACTTCCGTACCCGACAAGATGCGTGGCCAGATTGTGACCGCCTATGTCGTGCGTGACGATATGAGTCTGACACCCGAAGAGCTGGACAGTTATTGCAAGGAAAGTCCTAATATCGCCAACTTCAAGCGTCCACGCTTCTACCGTTTCGTGGCTCAGATACCTTTCAATGCTACTGGCAAGAAGTTGCATGTCAAAATCAAGGAAACCGCTCTTGACGACCTCAGAAACGGCTTGCTGTACAGGGTATAATATAAAGGAATATTGTTGCTGAGATTGTTGTTAACGCAAGCAAAGACAATTACCTTTTTTAAAATAGATAAAGAATAAGGGGGACGATTACCATCCCCCTTTTCTAATTTCTTGGTTTATAAGTAAAAACCTTTATGCTTCTGGCAAATGCTTCTGGCAAATGCATTCGCCATATTGGGTCAAGCTTTCTTCATAAAGCTGATCGCCAGCATTGTAAGGTCGTCACTCTGCTCTGCTTTACCCACAAATGATGCCACAGCATTTTCTATCTTCTTCACCAACTCACCAGGTTGTTGCCATTCATCATTGCCATCAGCCATCATTTGCTGCGCCACCTTTCTCATACGCTTTTCGCCAAACTGATTATAGTCAACATCCTCAGCTTCAGTAAGTCCATCCGTATATAAGAAGATGGTAGTATGAGGTTGCAAAGTCGTATGCTGCAACGTATACTCCATGTCACCCATTACACCAACAGGCAAGTTAGCATCTGTTTCCAGCATTTTGATGCCTTCAGCACTTACCAGCATCGGAGCATCATGGCCAGCATTGCTATAGTTCAACTCGCCTGTAGCAAGATTCAACACCCCTACAAACATGGTTACAAACATGTTATAGTCATTCTGCTCCTCCAAAATGATATTGATGTTTTTCAATATCTCTGAAGGCTTATCATCGTGAGCAGATGCCATACGGAATAAAGCTTTTGTGGTGGCCATCAGCAAAGAAGCCGGTACTCCCTTGCCACTCACGTCACCAATGCAGAAGAACAGTTTCTCGTCGCGTATAAAATAATCATACAAGTCACCGCCGACCTCCTTAGCCGATTTCAAGAATCCATACACATCAACATCCTCACGATCGGCATACGCAGAAGCTTTTTTAGGTAACATGGCCATCTGAATGTTACTAGCAACACGCAATTCGCTTAGCAAACTTGCCTTGCTGGCTGTTGTTTGCTTCAGTTTTTCCACATAGTTGGCAAGTGAATGCTGCATCTCCTCGAAAGAGTCGCGTAAGCTACCCACCTCATCTTTCAAATACAAGTTAGGCAACTTTGAAAGGAAATTACCTTTAGCAACATCCTTTGTTGATTTTGCCAAAGCCTTCAATGGCCATAATTGCGCATTTATGATATAATACATGCCTAAAGATAGAAGTATCAGCAGCAGTATCAGCATAAACGTCATATTCTTTCGCAGCTGGTTAGCCTGCTCCAAAATCTTATCTTCTGGAATACTGAAACTGACTGACCACAGCACCCTATCTACAGGTGCATAGAAAACGATAGACGTACCATCATCTTGTCCTTTAGGAGAAGAATCCAGGAAATGTGCCATTGACATCAGCGAGTCGCTGCCCTTCTCGCCTCGCAACATTCGCTGCAGCAGATCCAATTCTTCTTTGCTATGTTCTTCAGTGTTCTTCTCAATCTGCAACGTATTTACAGAAAGTATGTTAGCAGAATCAGAATGACAGATAAACTGTCCGTCACGGCTTAAGACGCTCACTTTGGAAAAATCAAAAGGCTTGGCCTCTTCTACAATTTGCTGTACCCATCGCAGGTCCACATCAGCACAAAGCACTGCATAAATTCTGTCGTGACTATCATGCAAAGGCACCGAATATGTCACCATCGCCCTCTTGGTCGACATTGAATCAACGTATGGCAAGCACCAGTATCCACGATCCAGAATATTGGTATAAACCCAGTTACTGTCAGTTTCCAAGTAAGAGAAATCGTGTTCAGGCCCGCCTATTTCATCTTCCGTCAATTCTCCTGTCATTGGGTCACGCGAGATGGTAGGTGCATAATATCTGCCATACTCAGGGAAATAATTCTCTCTGTATAACAATGTAGCAGCAGCGATGTCATTATTTTCTGCGATCAGTCTTTCCAACAGCGTACCTACCAGTGATTCATGAGGTGCCAGCATATCAGCATACGATGCTGCAGTACTTACAGCAGTCTCCACATTCGAAATGCGGTTTTCAATCACCTTGATGGCACTCTCCATTGACTTGCTCGCTTGTCTTCGGGCTTCAGCGCCAACAACTGCTGTCACATGCTGCATCTGCCACACGCTACCAATACCCATAATAATCAAGAGCATCAGAACCACCATAAATGTAGTACGAGCTGCCACTGATTTGTAGAATGTTTTAAAGAATTTCATAATTCCTACTTATTTACAACTAATTTAGCATAGGGTTCCCCCATAAGTATATGTTCGTAGCCCCCCTCACCATCAGGAGTAGTGAGCAGCTCAACATTCACGCCTTTTTGAAATACCATTATCACATCAGAGCCACCAAAAAGGAAAGAGCCCATATCATCGCCTTTCTTCAGCCACTGCCCTTCCTTCAGCGTGTCATTCCAGTTCACGCTGCAAATCTGCGACATACCCACAGGCAGCATAGCCACCAATCCGAAGTCTTTTGTTTCGATAATGGCGCACGCACGAGTCTCAACCATTTGGAAGCCCATATCATTTACATAATAATACCTTTTGGCCTCATTGTCCCAAAGTGTATATCCACCACCAGCAGCCACACCTGGTATGGTGCGCAATTCTACCAGTTTCCCTTCAACAGGACTATGGTAATGATGATAGTCATTCACATCCAGGAAAGTATGCGTAAGTGTACCACCAGCAAATGCATCCTTATAGCGACTATCATGCCCTATCAGATCTGCCATATCAGAAAACATGGCTGTCTTGATATTCACATCATCCGGATACACCAGCTGATTGTCATCATCAATCTCCCATGTAGCTTTTGGCCATGAATCAACAGGAGCTACTACCTCAGCAACCTCATCTATAGGGCGCACATCAGAGCTTGCCAGGCGTCGTGAGAAAAAGTCGTTGAAGGAGTGCCAATTACTCCCGTCTTCATACCACCCTTTGTTGATGCCGAAGTCAGGATCAGCAGCCACCATTTTGTAATAGCTATCGTTCCAGCTCAAAGGAGAATTCAGCCAATCCCCCCACGCATTAGCATAGGTAGTAAGCCATGAAGCGAAAGGCTCCACAAACTCCACTGTTGGATAGAAGAAGCCACGGCCTTTCAGCTCATCCAATGGCTGATCTACTACAAACCAGAAATAGCCCACGCCTTGATCAATACGCGAATACAAGCCAGCTCCATCAGCCTTAATGCCTGTCATCACATCCCACGGCAACGCTCTGATGTTCCAATCCACAAAAGTGTAAAACTCCTCCAGCGTCTGAGCAGGATTATATTTCTTGTCAGGATTGATGCTTGCCGCTTTCGCTATTGCTTTTTCCAGCAGATGCTTCACCTCATGGTGCTCGCTGCAAATCCTCATCAATTCCCTCACTGCCTTCGTATGCACTAAAGGCACCCCATCGGGCCTCACATCAGGGATAGTCTTATCAGCAGGGGCAGGATTATAATCATAGTCATCTTCCGAGCAGGCCACAACAACAGTTGCCACAAATATCATGGCCAGCCATCTCCAACATCTCAAGTCAAATACTTTCATCTATAGTAGTTTATTTAAATCCCCACTGTCAAGCCAAATACAAAATATGCCTTCTTATGATAGGGATTGCCAATCAGTTGTCCGTAAATAGGTAATGAAAATTTCTCTGTAATAGGTATCGCCTTCGTAGCCTTCAAGCTGATGTTAGTCAGTGCGATGCCATCTGTTCCATAGAAAGATGAAGCATAAGGCACCAAGCCTATTACTCCCTCCCAATCAAGTCCTCCCAGTTGGAAAGGCACCAATGCCTCTGCATACGACGAATAAGCCCGTTTTCCATCATTATTCACCCCGTCGTTACCAGCAAAAATAGTTTGCCAAGAGAGCGACAGCACATTAAAGTCATAGCTGATGGCTCCTTCGAAAACGTGACTGGTATCGTGTGCCTTATATGCAAAATAGTTAGGGTTAGGCGTATCAAACCAATAGTCAGTGATGCCCACTGTCAACGGCCCTGCTGTATAAAAAACATTCAAGTCAAGCTCTTTGGCATCGTCAGAGTTGGTAATGCCCACACTTCCCCATGCCGACACCGACAGCCCTTTCCAGTTCAGTCCCAGATAAGGCTGAATGCTTGCATGACCGTTGTCCAAACCTCGCCAGATAAATTGGTTTACCAAATCAGCCCCCAAATCCACCTCAACTTTGCTCTGCGCATTTGCGGCAACGCTCATGACTAGCACCATTAATATGTATGCAATCTTTCTCATTTCGCCCACAAATATACAAACAATTTACAAAATAATATGTACATATTTTTGGATAATCGCCAAAGAATTAGTAAAATTGCATCGGAAAACAAAAAAGTGGTTACAGTAACGTTGATTACTGAGTATTTATTAACTAAAAAACAATGAGAATTATGAAGAAAAGCATTTTAGCGATTAGTTTGTGCCTTTTGGCCGCAGTAGGTTATGCAAAAGACATCAAAACCGTAGTTGTAACCACTACCCCACAGATGCACTGTGCCAACTGCGAGAACCGCGTAAAGACCAACCTCATCAAGGTGAATGGCGTTGAAGGCATCACCACCAGTTTGGTAGCGCAAACCGTTACTGTTAAGTACGATGCCGACAAGATTTCCGAAGAGAACCTCATCAAGAGTTTCCAGGACTTCAAGTACGAAGCTCGCAAGTTGAAGCCAGGCGAGAAAGTGGTACGCGAGAAGCACGAGTGCAAAGAAGAGCAAGGCGTAGTTTACGAAACTGAATAACTCTCCACTCCCCTATTTTACAGGAAGCACAACCTCTGCGGCTGTGCTTCTTTTGTTATAGGTATTTAAAAATAACTGAAACTTCTGAAACTTCTGAAACTAACTGACCCTGTAGGTTCGGTTTTTATTCCCCCCATGTGCTTCCAGATAGCCAAATTCAGTAAGCTGTCGCAAGTAGCGTTTGGCAGAAGTTGGGTTTAAGCCTAAATGACTAACTATTTCACTTGTCGTGAACTGGCCTTTATCGGCCACAAAAGACAAAATATCGACCATTTTCTCTGCCAACGACGGCTTCAAAGCCCATTTATCGACCATTTCCTGCTTCAGCGCCAGTTTATCGAACACTTTCCCCGACATAGAATTCATGAATTGGTCAATATCAGTTTGCAGATGCTGGCAATGCAGTTTAGTCATGAAGTCGATGAAGACATTGATGTCATCTCTTTCGCGGGTATCTATGAGTGCCTGGATGTATTCTGCCCTGTCTTCCTTCAGCACTTTAGTAGGTAGCACACCAAACTCCCATTGCAAAAGATTCATCAACAAGCGACAGGTGCGCCCGTTACCATCTGCCCAAGGATGAATGGTTACCAGTTCATAGTGTGCCCAAAAACTTAGGTCGTAAACATCAGCAATGCTGGCAGGATCAACCATTCTACGCCGTTTGTTTAGCTCCTCACAAAATGCAGCCAGTCGCATCGGAACTTTCTGATACGACAGATACGAGCTACCACCTCTACCAGCAGACACATTCAGTTTTCGGAGTTCACCCTTAGCAGCAGAGAAATCACCACTAATGGTATGATAATCATTGCCCGTACGAGCCATTACCTTTGATGCCAGCAAGATGAGCCAATCAATGGTGATAGGTTCATGCCTACTCATCCACTCACGCCCATAGTCGTACGCCACCTTCAGGTCAAGATTCATCATCTGTTCCATCATCGTGCGCTTATTACTGGTGATACCCTCGTCAAAAAGCAATTGGTTTTCAATCTCAGTCACCGTAGAACCCTCAATAGCTGTGGAGTGCGTAATGATGGAGTACAGATAGAACTTCTCGTAATCTATCTGGTCCAGTATGCCCAGTTCCTTGTGGCGTTTGAGCAATTGCAACAAAACATTCTTGTCATCTTGTTTCATAACTCTCACAACTATTATCTCAGTAACATAAATAACTGTTATTACTGTTTATAATTCATTCAATCTACAAATATAATGCAAGTCGAATACAATTCCAAAAAAGCTCCTCAATTAATTTGGGATTGTCCACAGTATGCACTATTTTTGCAATGGACAATTATATGCGATTAATTGTTCATTGCTAAACAATAACGTTGGGCGGTTGTCTGTGAAGATAGCTGCCTTTTTTTGTGAAGTGGATAGTGGCACCACACAACGAAATAGGTATTCAAAAATAACTGAAACTTCTGAAACTTCTGACACTACTAACCTTGTAAGTTCGGTTTTATTGTCACTATTGTTAACTTTAAGATGTTCAGAGGATCATTGCCGTTGCTATGAATTAATATCCTTGCAATATCAACGTCTATTATATTGCAGACTTTAGCGAGAGTTGCAAGCCCAATGCCCTTGTAATCAAAACAAACGTAGATAGCTGCATATCAGTTTTTCCCTGTTCCAACGCAGAGATGTATTCGCGTTTCTTGCCGATTTTGTCCCCCAATTCCTGCTGAGTCATCTTCTGGCGTTTGCGTTCATCACGCAGTATCTCGGCAATGTACCAAGCCTCTGCCCTGGCTTCAAACTCGTTGCGGGAGGCAGTACCCACGGCGCCATATTTTTCATTGAAATGCTCCGTTGAAGTGGTCAGCCCAGCCAATTTCTTTTCGTCAATCTTTACCATGTCGATTCCTCCTATACGTATTTCTGTAATATTGATCTTGCTTTCTTTATTTCACCCTGATATTGTTTTGAATCCTTTTTCAAGAAAGAATTCAGTAACAATACACGTATTGCCTCAATGAAGTTATCGTTGTCGATAGCAAAGAGCAGTGTTCGATGCTCATTGTTACCTACCATTATTCTTGCTTCATAGAATTCAGCCTCTTTCAAATTCTTGACAAACTTTTTGTTGACGACATACTGAGTCTTAATGATTTGAACCACATAGTCGTACTTTTCTTTCGTCTTTTCGTCCAAACTATCATAGTATTCAAGGTACTCCTCAGAGTAAAATACTTCCCTGACTTCTGGTTTCATGATGCAAATGTAATAAATTTATTCCGAAAATGGTGCATATTATGTAATGAATTTCTTCCAAGATTGTTGTGTTGGATAAAAGAAAGGCAAGTAGGGAATCGGATTTTCATGAAGTCGTTCATTGTTACGAATGATTAATAGTTAGTAATTGGCTGCAAAGATATACCTTTATTTACAATCACCAAACGTTTGCTTGTCTTTTTATAGAGCAAAGCCCGATAAGATTACCTTACCGGGCTTCTTCCTTTACATGTAGATGGGGCCATGCCTATGCTTTCAGAAATATACAGGGCCATGCCCCATGCAGCTGGTAGTGCTGATAGCGGTCAGTGCAGCGGTAATATGCACAACAGTTTTGTTATCAGCGTGTTCTCCGTCGTTGTCGAACGAAGAGAGAAAAGTGATTGAGGATGAAATTCCAATGTACTTCGTTACAAATAATTTGAACATTACCCTCACCGCATACACCGCTTATATTGAAGAATGTGCTGCGCAGTATATCAAGCAAATGGAGGAAGATATCAACGAACCAGAATATCATGTTTTTTTGGATAAATTCAATGTTGCAGTTGATAAAAAAGAC
>Ga0247611_10004816_pt1 | contig 18396 bp, 19 predicted proteins | sample 177DNAGHGhighgp2_FD_192422 | JGI IMG/M metagenome (GOLD analysis project Ga0247611, IMG submission 192422) | Sheep rumen microbial communities from Palmerston North, Manawatu-Wanganui, New Zealand - 1770 DNA GHGhigh gp2 | ecosystem: Host-associated > Mammals > Digestive system > Stomach > Rumen... | reverse complement strand
TGCGAATTGTCAAAAGATGGGTAAAGCTGTTGCATATGTGGATATAGAGCATGCATTAGATCCTTTATACGCAGAAGCTTTGGGTTGTAATATGAAAGAATTGATATTAATTCAGCCTTCATCTGCTGAAGAAGCTCTTTCTGCTATCGAATTATTAGCTAAAGAAAAAGCTGTTGATATGATTGTACTTGATTCTATTGCTGCTTGTGTACCAACTTCTGAATTAGAACAAGAGATTGGTAGTAATAGTATTGGTCGTCAAGCACGTATTTTTAGTGATTTCTTTAAACGCGTTACACCTATGATAGAAAAAGCTAATTGTTTGTTATTGTGTATTAATCAAGCACGCCAAAAACCTGGCGTATTATATGGATCACCTGATGTTCGTCCTGGAGGAGTTGCTCAAGATTTTTATGCATCTATTATTTGTAAAACAAGTAGATTAACTAGTCAAACAGAAAAAAATAAAGATGGTGATATTGTAGCTAATCAAATTAAGATTAAGGTTGAAAAAAATAAATTAGCACCTCCATTTAGAGAGACAGAAGTTACTGTTTATTATGGTAAAGGTTTTGATGCAGAAGCTGAAGCGTTTGATATGGCAGTTGATTTTGGTATTATTCAAAAAGCAGGTGCTTTTTATAAGTATCAAAATGAAACTATTGGACAAGGTTCAGTCAAAGCTCGTGAATGGTTAAATACACATAGTAGTATTAAAGAAAATATAATTAATTCTGTTCGTGAAATTCTTATGAAACCTGCTAATGAAAAAGCTGAAGAACCAGAGTCTGAGCCTGAATTTGATTCAGAAACTGGTGAAATAATTGAATAACATAAATGAAAGGAGTAAGTAAATATATGTCAGTATTAAATTGGTTTAAATCACTTTTTAATAGAAAAACAGAATGTACTTGTGATTGTTGTAATAATTCTATGTCTGATTGTATTAAAATAACACGTCGGAATTTTAATATTATTATACCAATTGAGGTATATAATGAGTTGTTAAAGAATAATTTAAATATTAGTCTTTCTTTAACTAAAACTGGTGAGCCTTCTAGTGTACAATTACATACAACCATAGAAGGTAAATCAAAATATGTTAGTACTTTAAAAACTTTTATGAATGTAAAATCATTTAAAGATGGTAACGTATGTAATTTTAATAAAAATAATATTATCGAAAAGGAGTAATAAATATGAGTGAAGAAAAAACTGAAGTTGGTGGTATTGCTGCAGATCGTTTAAGATCTCTCATCGAACGAGTAGAACATTTAGAGGAAGAAAAGAAAGGTATTCAAGGAGATATTAAAGACATTTATGCTGAAGCCAAATCAGCAGGTTTTGATACTAAGATTATGAAAACTATCGTAAAGCTTCGTAAAATGAATGCTGCAGATAGAGATCAAGAAGAAGCAGTACTCGATTTATATAAAAAAGCTGTTGGTTTGTAGAATTGGAAAAATAAATTAAAAAATATAAGTAGAATCCGTATAAAAAGCGGATTCTATTTTTATATGAAAAAAGGAGTCACAATGCAAATTAGATCGATTAAAGAATTTACCTGTATATCAGGACCTAGATTACTTTTAGTAACAGATAAGCCTTTAGATAATGATAAAGTTGAAATATTTGATTCTGCTAAAGGTATTATGTATTTAACCGAAGTATTTAAAAGTAGATTTAAGTCTATAGATACACATGTTACTTATGTTAAAGATAATTTAAATAATAGTTTATTTGATTCTACGTCACAACTTTTATATAAAATTTTTACTTATTATAATAGTAAAAGTTCTTTTGATCCTAAACAATTTGTAGTCGCTTTTGTTGGTAAGAAAGCTTTAGAAAATTTCAAAAGTGAGTCTGACTCCCTCATTTTTGATTCGGCATGCAGTGTAAATGTACGAGAAATTAATTCTACTATTAGATTTTTTGTTAGTGGTATAAATGGTGGACGTGATTTTTATGTACCTTACACTGTATTGCCTGATATAGATGAAGATTATAGTCAAATTCCCACTTTATTAGACAGTGTTAATACATTACAACAAATAAAAGTAACACATAGTGTTACAACTAATGAATTTATTACATATCTAAATAAAATTTTAGATATGTATGCTAGTAATCGTATTCTTGGTATTAAATTTGCTTCTAAAGTAGTAATGATTAATAATAAAGCAAGTACTATTTATTGGAAATTATATGATAGATGTACAAATCATGAAGTTATTTATATGCCACATGATATTGTTTGTGAAAAAGATACAAATGAAGATAGACAAGCACTAAGTTTAGTATTAAAAGAAGTAATTAATAAAGTACCTCTTTGTGGTGATAACTTAAAAGAATTTTTTGATACGTATTATAAAAACTTTACACCAAAATTTATAACCGAAGAACAATTAAAACCTCCAGTTTATAATTATATACCTGATAGACCTCATTGGGAAATCACTGGTGACCGAAATGGTAATTTGTCTGAGTGGTATGAGAAATGGTATAATACTGTATTCCAGCGACTAAAAAATGAAGATAAATTAGATAATAACACAATTATTAAAGAAGGTTATGATATACCACATCGTTATGAATGGTTTTATGATATTGAAGTATTTAAAAATGATTGGCTTTTTGTAGCAAAATCTATGGATGGTAAAAGTAAAGTAATTTGTTGGAATGATCCTATAAGTTTACGTCAATGGATTAGAAATAAAATTTTAATTGGGTTTAATAATGCTGGATATGATGATAGTGTTATTAAGCATGCTTTTGCTTATCCATATGCAGAAGAAGGTACAGCTACTGTTAAAGAATTTTCAGATGCTATGGTTATGGATGATGAAACAGTTAAAAAATATCCAGCATTAAAAGAAGAGTTTAAGAAAGATAAGATACGTCTACTTCCAAATTTTTTGTCTTGGGATATTAGTTTTCATATGCCATTTGATATAAGGCGTAATTCTTTGAAAAAATTAACAATGTCAGTATTAAATAGACGTAATTATGATTCTAATGTACCATTTGATACTCCAAGACCTTTAACTGAAGAAGAACGAAGAGAAGTAGAACGTTACTGTGAAATGGACGTCGATAATACTAGAGATTTATTTTTACCTGATCCAGAAGACGTTAAGAAAAAAGAAGAAAATCCAAAGTATAAAATGAGAGAATTTGCTAAAGATTCTTATGATATTAAATGGAACCTTATGGTTGAATATAATATGACTGCAAAAACTCTTATCAATAAGTCTTCTTCATTTGCAGGTAAAGTCTTGTGTGGTGAAGATGCTAAACCAAATAAAGCAAATACATTTAAAGACGTAAATGGTAAACATGAATATTATAGTATACCAGATTTGGCTTATAAAGAATTAACAGGTACACCTATACTTAATTTTTATATTAAAAATCAAACTAATCCAGGATATATAAAAGAAAAATTTGAATATCATATGGGTGGTAATGATGAAGGTCATTTATATCAATTTGGTTTTGGTGGCTTACATCAAGCATTAATTAACTTCAGTTCAACAAACTTGTGTAACTTTGACGTAGCTTCTCTATATCCATCATTACTTATTCAATATGATTTAGGCTCACGTGGTATGGCTAACAAAGATGCTTATAAAGAAGTGTATAATACACGTATTGCAGCTAAACATGAAGGTAAAACTTTATTAAATCTTGGTCTTAAATTAGTATTAAATGGTGCTATAGGTGCCATGCTTAGTAATTTTAATCCTCTTTATGATACATGGTCTAATTCAAGTATTTGTGTACATGGACAATTGTTGCTATTTATTCTATGTAAACGCTTATATGAAGCAGGTTTTAATATTGTTCAGACCAATACAGATGGTATTATGGTTGAAAGACGTGATGATATTGATTTTATGCCAATTTGCAAAGCTTGGGAAGCAGAAACAAGACTTGTATTAGAGTATGATGACATTGCCGTTTTACAACAAAATAATGTCAATAATTATTATTGTTGTTTTACAAATGGCAAAGTAAAAAGTAAAGGCTTTTACCTTTCTAATGAAAAATATGGTAAAGCTACATCTAAGATATTATGTAATCTTGTTACAAATAAGCCTTTATTAGAAGGTTGTGAGCCTCGTGACTTTGTTATTTATAAACGTCATTCTATTGGTGAAATTTATGATGCTAAAACAAATCAAAAATTAGAAGGACGTAGTTTAGCTTTTGTTGTTGGTTATCCAGAGGATTCTAGAACACAAAGTTATTATAGTAGAAGTCGTAATGAAAGAGAAGTAGTTGTTAAAGATGAAAATGGTAAAGTAGTTAAAGATAAAAATGGTCAAAATATGATGGAAACTATTCATAGTATTTCTAAAATAAATGGTTTTACTGATCATATGCTTTTAGTAGATGATATAAATACGTTACAATGGAATGAAATTAATACAAAGGAATATATTAATTTTGCTAAGAATTTACTTGATAAAAAAGAAGTATTTGGACCATATTATAATGAGAATTTTGTTAAAGTAGATGAAGTAACTTATTTACAAGCTTTAAATCCATTAAAAGATAATACTGATGAACATCCAACAAAATCTGGTGTTGTATGTCAAAATTTTTTGTTTGAATGTGATTATCTATCTAAAGAAGAGCAAGAGGAATTAATAGAACCAATTAAAGATTATACTTATCGAGTTGTTTGGAGTGGTAATAGATCTTATCATATTGTAATAAGATTAAATAAGCCTGTTACGAGTACGTCTTATAAAAAAATTTGGTATTATTTGCAACATAGATTAGGTTTAGACGGAGCAGATGAAATGGTAGCTCTTCCAAATCGTTATACACGTGTTCCAGACCAAATAAATCCAAAAACTGGTAATATGCAAGAATTATATTGTGAAAACAAATATGAGTTTGATTTAGATGATATTCTTGATTATTTACCGAAATTAAAAGATGAACTTAAGCAACCAACGCAATATAAAGGTAAAGTTGATATGAAATCTTTAGAAAGACATATCAAAAAGCAAGATTGGTCAGAAGGTAATCGTTTTACAGCTTGTCAAAAACTTAGTCCTATATTAATTTCTCAAGTTACTATGGAAGAATTAATAAAAATGATTCCAACACGTCTTGAAAAAAATCATTTACATGTAATTCAAGCTAAATATTACTATTGGGAAAAGTATAAAGATTTATTAATTAAAAAAGAAGGTGAAAATACACCTTTAGATGACAGTGAGGAAATATAAATGAACAAAGAATGGACTGGAAATTCAAGTATATATGCATGTAATCATCGTGGAAAAGAAGAAGATGTTGCACAAGGAGACTTTTATGCAACTCATCCTGAATCTATACAACTTTTTCTCAAAAAATGTCAAGAACGTAATTTTATTTTACCAAAATATATTTGGGAACCAGCTTGTGGGCAAGGACATATATCTAAAGAATTACAAAATAATGGTTATAATGTACTTTCTACAGATTTATATGATCGTGGATTTGGAGAAGGTAATATTGACTTTTTACAATTAAATAAGAATAATATACGTAAAGAATGGACGCCTTATTTAAATTGTATATTTACAAATCCTCCATATGCCATGAGCAAAACGTTTGTAGAAAAAGCACTAGATTTAGTAAATGATAATGGTTTGGTAATTATGTTTTTGAAAACTACATTTCTTGAAACAAAAGGACGTCTTAAATTATTTAAAAAACATAAATTAAAATATGTGTGGCAATATGTAAATCGTCAAGGCTGTGGTAAAAACGGTGGAGTATTTAAAAATGGCGGAGCTGCAGCATATGCTATGTTTATCTGGGACAAGTCTTATGATGGTTTACCACAAATTGATTGGATAGAATAATGATACATGGTGTATACAGAAATTATTTTCATATAGGTAAAATAGGTTTTAAAATAGCAAGATTTGATTGGTCTAACACTAATGCTTTTTGTGGTTTTCTTGCTGGTATAATAATGAATTTATTAGAAAGACGTAGATATAAATATTATGTGTTAAGAAAATCATATAAACAATGGGATAATACTTGGACGTATTTAAATAAAACTGATATCAGATTAGCTCCATGCTATTTTAGTTGTGGTTTATTTAATATAGTCAAACATTTACCATATAATGTTCAGACTTGGAAAGGTTTAAGTAAAATATATCACGTTGAAAGTTTTGAAGATGAGTGGAATGAAAAAACCGCTTATCTATTAGATGATATTAAATTGGCTAATTTTAGACGAGATGTAGACGGTAAAGTATATTATGTTGATTATGGTAATTTTAATCTCACATATGCAAATAGAATGAATGTTTTATTGATAGACTATAAGTAGAAATGGAAAAATAGTTTTGTAGACTTAATATAAAAAAGATATTCTATATATAAGTTTTAATTATTTATGAAAGGTAATATAAATGAAATATACTAAAATATGTGACGTAAAAGATCCAAAAGGTAATCGTTCAGAAGATGTTGGTATAGATTTTTTTATTCCAAATGACTGGAATAATGGTAAGCCTTATATTTTAAGAATTGGTGAACAAGTAAATATTCCATCTGGCATAAAGACTATTTTTAAAAATGATTTGGGTTTAATTGGATTAAATAAATCAGGTCAAGCTACAAAAAGAGGTATCATTTTTGGAGCACATGTAATTGATTCTGGATATAGAAATCAAATTCATTTAAATCTATTTAAAGTTGTTAAAGGTTCAGAAGATATTCGTGTTCGCCGCCGTGGATTATTTGGATGGTTAGGTTTTAAAGAATGGGCTACCATATTAAAGCCTGGTGATAAAATTATTCAATTTGCTTTAATTAAAATTTCTAATGAAGATTTGATTGAAGTTTCGAATGAATCTTATGAAAAAGGTCCAAAAACAAAAAGAGGTACGGGAGCTTTTGGATCAACAGGTGTAAGATAATAATATAAAGGCATAAATATGATTACTGATAACAATAATACACGTTTAAGTATGGAATCTAGACCTATTTATATTTATGATGATAATAATAAAATAATAGGGTCAAAACAGGTTAATTTTATTTCAATATACCAAAATAATACAGAAGTATTATTACGTATACGTGATGATTTAAAATTAAAATCTATTTTAAATTTATATAATAAATTGATTGATTCTTTATATTTAAAGAATAGTAAAAAATTTAAAACTACTTATGCGGCTTTAAATAAGGAATAGTAATATGCAAAAGATAATCGCAATTACAGGATTAAAAGGATCTGGAAAAGATACCATTGCTAATATTATATGTAAGCACGATAGTAGTTTTAAAATTATAGCTTTTGCTGATAGATTAAAAGATATTTGTGCTTTAATGTTTGGTTGGGACCGTGAAATGCTGAGTGGTCGTTTCCCAGAATCCAGAGAATGGCGTGAGCAAAAAGATATTTTTTGGAGTACAGAATTAGGTATAGACTTTACTCCAAGAAAAGCTTTAACGACTGTAGGTACAGATTTAATTAGAGGTACCGTTTTATCTAGAATTTGGGATATTATAGTTAAAAAAGAAATTCTTAATAATCCTGACGTAAATTATGTAATTACAGATTGTCGCTTTGAAAATGAGATTAATATGCTAAAATCATTAAATGCAAATATGATTGAAGTTCAGCGTGGTAATTTACCAGAATGGTATAGTTTAGCACACTTATATAATTTAGGTGTATTAGGAGAAAAATTACCAATAGAGCTTAAAGATATTCATCCTTCAGAAAGAGATTGGATAGGCATTAATAATCCAGAATATATATTTCATAACAATGGTACATTAGAAGATCTTGAAAAAGATGTTATTACCTATTTAAAAGGTTTTACAAAATAGTTTTTACGTATTATTATAAATTTGTTTTTTTCATGATGTACCTCCTAGGTTAAAGGTATCTTTCAATGTCAATGATTAAAAATATAGATGCATTAAATCAACCGTTAGATTATGAACCGTTTACTAGATATTGTAAATGCATGACTGATTTAGATGGTGTTCTTCAATTAGAAGCTAATGATAAAATATTTTTGATTGAGATAAAGAAAGATACCTTTAATCATTCTGTAGATAAAATAATAAATTCTCCTCAATGGAATGTATATCGAGATTTAGCCAATAATAGATTAAATTATTTTATCGTTTATGCGACACATAATCAACCAATTGATCTTAGGGTTCCTATTAGAGCTATTGATTGTAAAGTTAGATATTTAGAAAATTGTGGTAAAAGTATAGATGTATGTAATTTTGAAGATTTGTTAGATTGTATTCATTATTTTGCTTTTAAAAAAGATTTAGACGAAAAATATTATATAGTAATACGCTATCCAGATAAAACTTTACAATATGCAATTCGAAAACCAACACAAAAAATGTGGTCTATGCCTACTTATGCTAATATTAGTTGTGATTTTGAATCTTTAGAAAGTGCAATTAAATATATACGTACTCGATATAAAGCTAAAAATTTTAATAAATTAAATCATTATATAATTTATCGAGCAAAAGATGATTGCTTAGTTAAAGAATATTCATATAATGATTTTAATTATTAGTAATGGAAAATTAATTTAGTAGACTTTTAATGCAATCAAATTCTATAATTTATTAATTTAATTTTATGGGATTTATAAAATGAGTGCTTTTAAATTTTCACGTCGAAACAAACTAAATACAGATATGGTTGAATTTATTAATAAGGATGATATTAAATTTAAGTTTTCCTATATTGTTTCAGATTTTGAAAGCCCTGAATTAAATGATTCACAAAGAAGAACATTTGAACCATATATAAAAGTTAAAAATACGTATGAAGATTATTATTTTATTTTGTGGATATATAAATATTTTAAATATGAAATGGATAACAATTTAGATTATATTAGTGATTTTTTAAATTTTGTAAGATGTTTTTCTAAAATAAAAGATGCAATAAAAAATAAATTATTTGAACAATTTCCAATAAATGATTTATTGTCAGAATTATCTAAGATAAAAATTATTCAAAACAAATTAAAAACTTCTTATGCCACTGATGGTTATCCAACAATTGAATATAATCGTTTAATTGCTTCAAAAGAAGTATTAAAAATATTAAATAAATATCAAAAATTATTAATAACAGAAATGGAAAAATATATTAAAGATACTAATCCAAATATATTAGTTAAATCATTTTATTCAGAAAATTTAGATACGTATATGAATTTATTACATATCAATAAAGATAGTGACTTAGCTGTTTGGTTAAGATATCAATTATATCAAGCTGTAAATTTCTTTTTTTATAATCTAAATACTAATCTTAATTATTTAATAAAAGATGAAATAAATATAACTTTTCAACTACGTAATTCTTATAATTATTTAATTTCAAATAATAGTGTAAAAGATTTTGCTAAAAATATAAGTCAATTAACTTTAGATGATGAAATTTATGAACTTTTACTTGAAAAATATAAATCACAACAAGAATTAATAAATAGTATTGTTGTACCAGTTAAAAGTACGTCTTTAACAAAAAATGATTTTTTTCATATAAAAGAATTTGATATTATGTCTAATTGTATAAAACAAGCATTAAAAAATAATCAAAAAGGCATAAATATTTTATTATGGGGTAATCCAGGTACAGGTAAAACAGAATTAGCACATTTACTTATTCAAAAAAACAAAGCAAATGGTTATATGGTTGGAAAGAATACAAAAGATAAATATGCTGGTTATAGAAATACCGATATAGGTGCTATTGATTATAAACTAAAAGAATTACGACAAATTTTAAAAAATAATAATAACGCTATTATATTATTTGATGAAGCAGAAGACTTTTTTAAATATAACGTCTTTGATACTAAAAATAATCCTCAAAAAGGTGCAATAAATGAATTATTAGAAAATACTGAAACACCAATAATTTGGACTACAAATGATTTGTTTTGTTTTCAGCCATCATTTTTAAGGCGTTTTACATATATTTGCGAAATGAATGATATGCCTAAAAAAGCATATAAAAAATTGTTTAATAAAATATGTAAAAATTATAATATTAAGACATCTGATAATTTGTTTAATATTTGTTTTAACAATAAAATAAGTGTTGGTGTATTAAGTAAAGTATTTGAAACAGCTTCTTTAGTTAAAGATACTTCAGAAGAAAGTATTTTATTAAATCTAAAAAATACATATAAAGCACAAAATTATGGTAAAGAATTAGAAATATTTAATGGTAATCAAAGATCTAAAAAATTTGATCCTGCATTATTAAATACGTCAGATAATTTATATGAATTTTCTCAAAAAATGAAAAAATTAAAACGTACAGATTTTAGTCTTTTACTCTATGGCGTATCTGGAGCAGGTAAATCTTACTATGCAGAATATTTAGCAGATGAATTAAATATGCCAATCATTAAGAAAAAAGCATCTGATTTAGAAAGTATGTATGTTGGTGAAACTGAGCATAATATAGCTAAAGCATTTAAAGAAGCTCTTGAAGAAAAAGCTATATTAGTAATTGATGAAGGAGATCATTTTATTTCAGAACGTAGTAAACATCTTAGATCTTGGGAAACTAGTAGAACAGAAGAAATGTTACAACAAATAGAAAATCATCCGTATCCTGTCATATTTACAACTAATTTAATGAATAATATAGATAAAGCAGCTATGAGACGTTTTACATATAAAACAAAATTTGATTATCTAACGAATGATCAAGTAAAAGTAGCTTGGAAAGATTTTTTTCCTAAAGCTAAATTACCAACTGAAATTCATTTATCTAAATTATGTCCAGGTGATTTTGCAACTGTTTATAAAAAAGCAGAATTTGAAGGTTATTTAACAGATACATCTATGATTTATAAAAAATTACAAGAAGAACAAGATATGAAAAAAGAATTGGAAGATTATTCAATTAAATTTTAATATAATATGAATTCTATATAACACGAAGAAAAAATTAAAGGAGACCTTAAATGAATACGTATGACAATCAATATTTAGATTTAGTTGAAGAAATTCTTACCAAAGGTATAAAGGCTCCTTGTCGTACTGGTAATAATGTTTTAGTGTGTCTTAATAAAAGTTTAACTGTTGATTTAGAAGAAGGTTTTCCTATACTTACATTTCGTCAGATTCCTTTTAAAGGAGTAAAAGGTGAAATTTCTTGTTTTCTAGAAGGTATTACAGATAAAAGAATTTATCAAGAGCGGTGCTGTAATTACTGGAATGATTGGTGTAATCCTACTAAAGTACCTTATTCAGATAAAGAAGGTATGAAACAAGAGCGAGACCTTGGAAATATTTATGGATTTAATTGGCTTCATTTCAATGCTAAATATAAAGGTTATGAGTATAATTATAAAAATGAAGGTTTTAATCAAGTTAAACAAGTTGTAGAAACATTAAAGAAAAATCCGTATGATAGACGTATAATTATTACTGCTTGGGATCCAGCTCATATGGATACTATGGGTTTACCTCCATGTTTACATACTTGGCAATTTAATTATCTTGGTGATAGATTACATTTAACAGGATTACAACGCTCAGCTGATACTATATTAGGCGTTCCTGCAGATATAGTGCAAGGTGCATTGTTATTATATTTAATGGCACAAACGGTTGGTATGAAAGTTGGCACGTTAACACTCGAATTTTGTAATTGTCATATTTATGACAATCACATTGATACAGTAAAAGCTAATTTAAGTCATTGGCGAAAAGAACAATATGATTTGCCAAAACTTATCTTAGATTCAAATGCAACTGTATTTAATTTTATGCCTGATATGGCAAGTTTAGATAATTATCAGCATGGACCTAAAGTAAATTTTCAGATTGCAGTATAAGGAATAAATATAATGGAATTAATTGAAACAAAAACTAAACGCTTTTGGGTAGTAACAGATAATAATTTTAAGTATCATCAGTTAAAACATAATCGTCCAGGATTACGTTTTTTAGATTATGAAAGATATACGTGTAACAAAATATATAAATTTTCTTATACTGAAGAAGAATTAGATGATTATATTTCAAATTGGATAAAAAATCATTCTACTAATTTAATTACTAAAAATGAAATAGATACATTTTCTCTTGAAACTTTTTTTACTTATTTGAATACTGATGACACATTAGAATATAATAATAATATTTTTATTTATTCTGATTGGTCTAATACAAATCCTTTATATTTAGATGGAGCAGTTTGGTATAGAAGTAGTCATATTAATGAATTAACTATCCACAAACCAGAAAATGATATATATTTATTTAAGCGACAAGATTTAGTACCCTTAGAATTAAATAGCAAAGAAAAAAATTATATTGCAAATAAAGTTAAGCGTGAAGTTGAAATTAAATTAATAGATAACTTTTTAGTAGGATCTCTAGAAACGTGTTTACAAAAATACGGTTTAGTTTACGAAAATGGTAATATATATGTCACTAATGATTATAAATTGGCAAGAGTAGGTTTACAAAATTTAATTAAAGACACAATTTTGAAAGACATAGAACAACTTGGATTTATAGGACAAATTTACAAAAAAACTTGTAAAATTGAGTCAGGTTCGTGTCTAATTCAAAACTTAAAAATTTCTGAAAACATAATCAATGAGTTAGGAGAAAAATAAGATTTTTGTAAGCATTTTATTTAATAAAATAGGTGTCGAAATAATTAGTTATACGTCTAATTATTCCGAGAAAATAAAAAATTAGAGTTAAGTTCTATACATTACTCTTTAATAAAATCGAATGGAAAAAAAGGATGGAAAAATACGGATTAGTACTTGAAGAAACATGGTTAGATTATCCATCACCAGATGGTAATGCTGTAATAATTTACATGACCGGTTGCGAACATCACTGCCCAAATTGTCATAGTCCATTATTACAAGAAGTCAGACCTTATGATGAAGATAAAGAAACTATGTTAGCACGTATCAAAAATTATGCAAAACGTTCAGACACTAATAAATTAGTATTTCTAGGTGGTGATCCATTATATAAAGTTAATAATCTAGATCTAACAACATTTCTTGTTAATAATCTTAAAGATGAATTTGACATATGTATTTTTACTGGTTATGATATCGAATATATTATGCAATTAAATTTAAAAGGTGTCAAATATTGGAAATGTGGAACATATGATCAAACAAAAGCAAGACAATCAAAAAAGACCGATACAGAATATGTATTAGCATCACCTAATCAGGATTTTTATGATGGCGAATATAATAAACTATCGGAAAATGGAATTTTAAAATTTTAATTTGAGAGAAGGAATATAAATATGAGTCCAGACATTATTAAAGTAAATTATCCAAAAGATTGGAATGATGAATTAAACAATGATTCTTTATATGAAGAAGAATTAGCTAAACTTACATCTGAATCTTTTGCAAATGCTTCAACTACAAATACTTTAAAACACATTAAAGCTTGCTTAGCAAAGAGATTGCGTAAAGTTCATGGTATTACAGATAAAAATGAATTAACTGAAAAAGTTAATGCCATGCTAGATATTCACGGTTTAACAGATGATAGATTTGATCCGATGAATATTTTTTCAAGATTTATGTCAAATCAAGTAAATGATGTAAGTATCGATGATAATGGAAACAAAGATAGCAATAAAGCTATTCGTAGTATAATAAAAGAATCTGAATTAGCTTTCGATAAACTTCTTGGATATGATTATCTATATCGTACTATAAAGGAATTATATGGTAAAGATGAAGCACAAAGAATTATGGGTGAAATGTTTGATTATTCTTTGGCTCTTGGCGATAGTACGAAGATAATGGTTCCGTACTGTTGGGCTTTAGATGCTTCAAAGCTGGTTATGGAAGGTAGACCATTCGGTATGCTTAGATCTAGACCAGCCAAAAGCGTTGATTCTTATACAGATTGCTTATGTGATAGTGTACCAGAACTTTCAAATCATTTGGCTGGTGCTATTGCGATTGGTACATTATTTCTTGATATAGCTCATCTTCTTATTTATAAGCAACGTGTTTCTTTAAAAACGTTAAAAGAAGATAAAGTTTTTCGTAAATATCTTGAAAACAGATTTCAGAAAATCATTCATTCTGTAAATCATCCAAGTCGTGGTGATGGAACCGAATCTCCATTCACAAACGTTTCTGTGTTTGATAAAGAAAAGCTACATGGATTTATTGGACCTGACAATTATCAATGGTATTTTCCTAAAAACATTAAAGTTCTTGCTGATAATGAATTAGGTGGTGAAAACGGTAAAATAAGTCGCGAAGAATTTGATGATTTTATTGTTGATTATATTTTTGAGGTTCAAAAAATCTTTATTGATTTTTTTGACAAAGGAGATCCAGAGCAAAATGGAATGCAATATCGTTTTCCTGTTGCTACAGTTAATATGTCAAAGCATAAAGGCACAAATGGACAAAAATTTGAGCTCGATAAAGATAACGAAATGCTTAATTATATCATAAAAAAGGATATTGCGAGATATAACATTTTCTGTTCAGAAGGATCGAAAATATGTTCATGTTGTAGAATGATTAATGATAAAGAGATGATGGATTCACTTGGATCAACTGTAAATTCATTTGGTGGATCAGGTGGTGCATCTCTCGGTTCTCATCGTGTTGTAACAATCAATTTTGTACGTATTGCTTATGAAGCTAATTCTTATGATGAATTTAAAAAAATTTTAAGAGAAAGAGTAGAAGATGCGGCAAAGGTGTTGAAAGCTCATAAAGTTTTAATCTTAAAATTACAAGAAATGGGTTTACAACCATTTATGGACAGAGGCTGGATATCGGCAGAAAGATTTTTTAGTACATTTGGTGTAAATGGAATTTATGAAGCTGACATAATCTGTAAAGATAAATTTGGTCAACTTGTAGATGATTATAGAGCTGATATGCTAACTGTTTTCAATGAATACTATAGAGCGGCTTCTAAAAAAGAAAGTATTGCCGGTAACGCTGAACAAATACCTGCAGAATCTATGGCTCCAAAACTATTTAAATCAGATAATATGCTTTTTGGTAATCCATATAATTTTCCTAATATGTATGCAAATCAATTTGTTCCTACTTGGGAAAAAACAACTATTAAAGAAAAATTTACAATAGAAGGTAAATACGATAGTTATCTAAATGGTGGAAGTGTTTGTCATATTCAAATTGGTTCTGATATCACTCCTTTACAAGCAAAACAAATCATAATGGAATCAGTAGCGGCAGGTTGTGAGCATTTTGCTCTTAATGCAGTTTACTCTCGTTGTAAAGATTGTGGTGAAGTTCAAAAAGCTCGTTGGGAAGAATGTCCGCATTGTCATTCTAAAAATGTTGAGCATTTATCACGTGTTGTTGGATTTTTTGTTGTTATGGAAAGTGTTAATAAAACTAGACGCGAAAATGATTGGAAAAACAGAAAATTCATAAATAAGGATGAATTAAAACAACAACTTGATAAGTAACTTTTTATTTACATCAATTTTTAATCCCTTAATGAAAAAATTAAGGGATTTTTTTTTTCATTTATTTAAGTTCTATAACAAGAGATATAATAGAAGGACCATTAATATGATACTGATTTGTGAAAATTGTGGAAAAGAATATGAATATGAAGAAGGACAATTGAATTGGGGTAAAAATGAACCACACAACGGAAAAGGTAGCGTAAATGCTAAAAAATACTGCTGTTTCAAATGTGGTAAAGAAGCTTATAAAAAGCATTGTAAAGAAACTAATCTAAAACGTTATGGCTGTGAAAATCCATTTCAAGTAGAACAATTCAAAGAAAAATCAAAACAAACATGTTTAAAGAAATATGGAGTTGACAATTCAATGAAATCTAAAGATATTCAAAGGAAAAGTCAAGAAACATGTTTAAAACACTATGGTAAAAAATTTCCAGGACAATTAGAAGAATGTCAGAATAAGAGAAAACAAACATGCTTGAAAGAATATGGTGTTGAACATCCAGTACAAAATCAAAAAGTACAAGAAAAAATTAAAACTACTAAGTTAGAAAAATATGGCAATGAAAATTATAATAATCTAGATAAAGCTAGACAAACAATGCTTAAAGAATACGGAGCAGAATGGGCATCACAAATAGATTTTGTTAAAGAAAAATCAAAACAAACATGTTTAAAGAAATATGGAGTAGAATTCAGTTTTCAATCTGATAATAATAAATACAAAGCTAAGAAAACTAAATTAGAAAAATATGGTGATGAATTTTATCATAATTTAGATAAAGCCAAACAAACAAATTTGGAAAGATATGGAAATGAAAATCCTTTTTTATGTAATGTAATTAAGAAAAAAATAAAAGATACAATGATTGCTAAGTATGGTGTAGAATATTATGTTTTAAGTAAAGATTTTGAACAAAAAGCTCATATGTCTAAAAAACTTAATGGTAGTTATGGTAAGTCAAAAGAAGAAGAAAAAATAAACGAATTGCTATGTAAAAAATTTTTAAAAATAGAAAGACAATATAAAACCAAACTTTATCCTTTTAGATGTGATTTTTATATTCCTGACCTTGATTTGTACATTGAATATCAAGGTTATTGGAATCATGGCAAAGAACCATTTAATGAATCAAACAATGAACATTTGAATATATTACATTCTTGGGAAGAAAGAATGAAAATTAAGGATGCTTCATACGCAAATGCTATTGAAGTTTGGACAGTACGTGATCCATTAAAACGTGAAACAGCTTATAAAAATAATCTTAATTGGTTAGAATTTTTTACATTTGATGATTTTTTAAGCTGGTATAATTCAATTTAAAAAGAATTTTTTGGTTTTACATTTGTATTTTTTCTTATTATACTTTTTATGTAGTTAAAAAATATAAATTTATTGACGTATGTAATATGAAAGGAAATATATATGATTAGTCTTATTAAAAGAACACCGAAACGTCTTAAGAAAGATAATTTTAATTTTGAAGATTATTTGAGACGTGCTGCTGAATTAGATATTAAATACGGTAAATATGATAGGAATGATTATATTGGAAGTCAAGAAATTTATATTATGAGACGTAATGAACTATTACAACAAGCGAAAGGAAAAGCAGATGAATAAAGAGGATGTATATACATATTTTAAGTTAGATTCACAGTTATTTATGGCAATTACTAATTGGATTCATAAAGTGGTAAAAGATTCATATTATGATAAAACACCTTATAGAATTATTAATTATGCTTTAATTGATGGCGGTTGTATTGGTTTACGAGTTTTGTTTTTAACCGATGAAGAATCTATTGGCGTTGAAGAATATTATCGTATTAATGTAAAAGAATTAGAAGAATGTTAATACGTATTATTTTGAAAGGAAATTTTAATGAGCTACGATGTAGTTATAGGTAAAAATTGGGTAAATCATACTTATAATGGATGCGAAGCTTGTAAAGTTATTATTGGTATAACACCTAAAGATTTTGATGGATTACAAGCAAGTGTTGTAAAATTATATGCATTATATGTATATAACGAATTAAAACGTAATCATAAAAAATATGAATGTTATATGCCAAATAATGGATGGGGAACTATAAAAACTTGGATTAATTTTATGCACAAGATAGTTCAATATTGTGAAGAAGAACCCGATGAAATAGTAAGCGTGAATTAAATGACTAAATATTTTTTTACTTCAGATCTTCATTTACAACATGAAAATTTATTAAAATTTACAGATCCTCGTCCATATAAGACAATACAAGAGCACGATCAAGCAATTATTAATAATTGGAATTCAGTTGTTACAAATGATGACATAGTTTATGTACTTGGAGACGTATCTTTACATACTGATTATGATTTATTATATACACAATTAAAGCAATTGAATGGAAAAGAAAAGCATTTAATTTTAGGTAATCATGATAAATCAAAAGAACAAGTTAGATATTTAAATTCTGGTATTTGGACTTCTATACGTGATTATTCTATAATAAATTTAGTATCGGAAGCAGGTAAACAATATGAAGTAGTTATGTTTCATTATCCTATATTAGAGTTTAATCATGCTTTTTCTAAAAAAAGTGGTAAAAAATATTCTATACATTTATATGGGCACATTCATAATACAAATAATTATGATAGTATATATAAAGAATTAGATTTTAGAGCTGCACATGTTGGATTAGATACTTCTGATAAATATCCAAATACTAAATTATATACGCCAATAAATTTTGAAAATATTTTAACATGGTGTGATAATTTTTATGAAAAATGATAAAATAGGGCTTTACTTTTAATATAGTTAAGGTTATAATATATATAATTAAAAATAATGAAAGGTTATTTATATGTCTAAACCAAGATCACCCGATAG
>Ga0247611_10004813_pt1 | contig 18401 bp, 17 predicted proteins | sample 177DNAGHGhighgp2_FD_192422 | JGI IMG/M metagenome (GOLD analysis project Ga0247611, IMG submission 192422) | Sheep rumen microbial communities from Palmerston North, Manawatu-Wanganui, New Zealand - 1770 DNA GHGhigh gp2 | ecosystem: Host-associated > Mammals > Digestive system > Stomach > Rumen... | reverse complement strand
TATCAACATTACCATCTTACGAGACATTATTAACTCAATTAGCTGCAGGTATGTTAGGTACAGTATCTCAATTAGCAATTGGTTTAAATATGTTAGTAGAAAAAGGACAAGAAGCCTAATTAAATTAGATTATAAAACGGAGGATATATTAAAATGGCTAAATTAACTAAAGAAGTATTTATTGAATCATTAAAAGAAATGACTATCCTTGAAATCAAGGAATTAGTTGACGCAATGAAGGAAGAATTCGGTATTGACCCAACTGCTGTTGCTGCTGCTCCAGCTGCTGCAGGTGCTGGTGAAGCTGCTGCTGAAAAGACTGAATTCGATGTTGTATTAACAAATGCAGGTTCTGCAAAGTTAGGTGTTATCAAAGTTGTTAAGGAAGTAACAGGCTTAGGCTTAAAAGAAGCTAAGGATTTAGTTGATAACGCACCAAAACCAGTTAAAGAAAAAGTTTCTAAGGCTGAAGCTGATGAATTAAAGGCTAAGTTAGAAGCTGCTGGTGCAACTGTAGAAGTTAAGTAATAACTATAATGAATTTATGGACTTAAGCAGTAGCTTAGGTCCTTTTTAAATTATTATGAAAGAAAACCTACATTATTATTCAAAAACTCAAGATGGCTTAGAATCTAAGCCTAATGAATTTATATTTAATTTTAAGGACCATTCATTTAAATTTCATACTGATTCTGGTGTATTCTCAAAAGAATACATAGATTATGGTACCTTTGCTATGCTAAAGGCATTTGTTCCAAATGATATTGATTTACCTATTCTAGATATGGGCGCAGGATATGGCCCTATAGGTATTGTTGTATCTAAGCTATATAATAAAAAGACTGTTATGTGTGAAATAAATGAAAGAGCTTATAATTTAATATTAAAAAATATCGAAGAAAATAATTCAGATTCTCTAGCATATAATTCAAATTTATATGAAAGCTTAGATAATAATATAAAATTCTCATCTGTAATTACTAATCCACCAATTAGAGCTGGTAAGGATATAGTATTTAAAATATATGAGGGAGCATATGAAAGATTATCTAAAAATGGAGAATTATGGGTTGTAATTCAAAAAAAACAAGGTGCACCTTCATCTAAAGAAAAATTAATATCATTATTTGGAAATTGTGAAATTATCACAAGAGATAAGGGATATTATATATTAAAAAGTATTAAGACTAATGATTAGATAATAATTATTAGTCTTTTTCTTTCGAAATTTTGTGCTATAATAATTGTAGATAATCGAATTATAACTAATTATATAAAAATCAAAAAAACGGCAAATATGAGCCGTTTAAGATATATTGGAGGTGTAATATGTCGTTACTAAATAATCTTTCTATCAAGATGATAGAATATTTTAGAGGAGATGCTAAAAGAATCAATCATTTAATCATCGTTCATGCATATGCAAAATTTATTGCAGAGTCAGAGGGAGTTGATAAAGAAACATTATTTATAATTGAATCTAGCGCGTACCTTCATGATATCGGTGTAAAAAATGCTTTAGCTAAATATAATAGCTCTATTGGAGAATTACAGGAAAAGGAAGGACCTGATGAGGCTAAAAAAATATTAAACGAATTAGGATATGATGAACAATTAATTGAAAGAATATGCTTTATCATTGGTCATCATCATACATATTCAATGATTGATAATATTGATTTTCAAATAGTAGTAGAAGCTAATCTAATAGCAAATTATTATGAAGAAAATATACCAAAGGAAAATGTATTATATTCATACGATAATTTATTTAAAACTGATACAGGTAAAATGATTATTGAAACAATTTATGATTTAGCGTAAAAATATGGCGATAGTTAATAAGCTATCGCCATTGTTTTTTTATTCATTTACATTATCTTTTTCGTTATCTTTTACTTCATTATCTGAATTATTATTTTCACTAGAAGTAGAAGTATTATTATTTGATTCAATATTTTCTTCAGGATTTTCAAATTTGAAAACAAAATATTTTCTACCAATATAATTGAATATTAATACTACAACTGTCATTAAGCACTTCATAAATAGCTTCCAGAATTGGAACTTAAATCCAAATATTTCTGGTTCCCATGTTGGATATATAGGGGCAGCAATATTAATACCTAATTCAGTAATTAATAAGCCTATTAAAGCTATGACGACAAATTTAACAAATACCTTTGTTGATTTTGTTTGCTTATCAGTAATATATCTATAAACAAATTTTTGTAATAACCAATTTGTAATAAGACCAAAAGTGAAGCCTAAAGCAGTAGATAATATTAAATTCACATTAGTATCTAATGCTTTAAATATTAATAAATTACATAAATAGAATACAGCATAATCTACTAATGTTGCGATGCCACCTACGATTAGAAATCTTATCATTTCTAATATAAGCTCTTTTTTAGTTTGTTTCATTGTTAACCTCTGATTTATTCTTTTTCTTTTTAATTACTGGAACTACAAATACTATTCCAATTACACCTAGGTAAATTATACTACTTATTATTGAAATTTTGCAACCAAGTTCAAATTTATCTGGCATATATATTAAATCAATATTAATATCTTTTGTTTCTTTAGGGATAATTATACCTAAGAATCCACCATCGATATCACATGTTTCATATCCTTCAGTTTTCATTATCCAATCTTTAGAATATGCGTATGCTGTTTTTAATATTTTTACATCTGAATTATTATTTTTAAATTCAATATGCATCTTATTTCCATCTAATTTAAATACTCTATTTTCGTATTGATTTTGTCTTTCAATAAATTCATCATAAATATTAAAATTAAATCCAAATAATGTACCATCAGATGTGGCGTCATCTCTTTTTGTAACTACAAATTTTTGTGGTCTATAATTAGTATCTGTTACATTAATAGGATCGTAAGAGCCTGGATAGAAATTATTATATAGAAGTGGATCATAATGATCTTTATCGTAATAGAAATAGAAATTAGATCCATCATCTGCATATACCTTTGAGCTTGTTGGTATATATACGATAACATCTCGTTTAAATAAAGAATCATATTTTGAATTAGATATATCATATGTCATATATCCTTTTAAGAAATCTTCATCACCAGATGATACAGAATATGAAATCACATTAGTTCTAGCTTTAGCTATGGCATCCTCAACTAATATTTGTTTTATACCAGATGCTTCAATTTTTTCTTTATTTGCGTTAGCTTGTTTTAATAAATTCTCATTTTTTTGTGATATATCTTCAGTCGCAACGTAGCCTGATGATAATAAGGCTATATCATAATACATTTTATTATATCTTAGCTTAGATGATAAAATGAATAAATTATCATATATTATAAATGGAGGCATATTTTCCAATTCATAATATCTAGATTCAACATTATCATATGTATGATTGCCATAATATTTATAATATTTTTCAGGTAGATTAACCCAATTACAATCCTTTTCTGTAATGATATATTTAGTATTAGTAATAACTGAATCTAATAATCCATATCCATATACACAAGATCTTGACCAACCACTAAATGTATACATATTACAAATGTCTCTATAATAATAATCTAATGGTGTATTATAAAATGATTGGAAGAATGAATTAGAATTAGCTTTATCTATTAATACATTAGTATTTGTCGTATTTTTAGCTTCAGTTGAAAAGATTCCCGTTCTATATCCATCAATATCCTTATATCCTAATTCATATAAATGATTCTTTTCATCCTTTAATACATTTACATTTTTTAAATAAGAAGTAGAACCAACATTTGAGAATGTTACAAATCCTGAATAGAATGCTTCTCCAAATAATAATATTGGAATTATTATATAAATAATCTTTAAAGCTTTATATTTTTTAAATATTTCAAATGTTATTATTATAAACATTACAATTATCCATATACCAAGCATTATTAATGAGCCAATTAATATTGGATAGAAATAATAGCTAGTTTCAGTATAATGCATAAATAAATCAGTTTTAGTAATTAATACCATTAATAATGTTGCGAAGCCTGCAGATATTACTAATAAAGGTAATATTTTTGCGTATGGCTTAACACCAATATTAAATGATTTTTTATTCATCGCATATCCTGCAGCATATAGATTTAGTAATAATGGTATAAAGAACCATCTGACATATGGCCAACCATTAAATGTAAATATCATTGAGAAAAGTGGAATACAAAACATTACATTGAATAGAATTACCCAGAATTTTAATCGGTTTTCTGTTTTTCCCCAAATGAAGAAGAAATATAATAAATATATTAATCCACCACTTGTTATATATAATGTTGCATGCTCACGGATATATTTTCCCATAGGTATTAAGCATAATGAGAATGGATCATTTGGCATAAATATATTACACCACTGTGCAAAATAGTGGGCAAGCCATGGCTCTGTGCTAGTACCTGTTTCTCCAAATAGCCAAATGCTTGTATCCATTGCCTGCGAGCTTCTTAATGATTCATTTAGCATATAATATACACTTGGTAGTGCTATACCTGCAGCTATTAATATTGAGAATAATATTAATCCAAGCAATAATGCTAATTGCTTATAGAATTTTGTTGTTATTAAAAAGAATCTTTCAGATTTAAGATGTGATTCAATTACGAAAAATACAGCCATAAATGCAAATAGCATATATGATATATAATAATCATAAACTATACAAGTTGCTCCATATAATGGTATTAAAAGCCAATATTTAGAGCCTTTATCAATAACTAAATCAACTAATAACATCGCAAGTGGTGCGTAGAAGCATACACCTACATATACTGGGAAAACTAGCTCTGTTTGGGTTACGCCACCAGTGAAATATATAAACGATAAAAGGAAGCAAACTAAAGGCTTAAATCCTTTTCTTGTAAATATATAAAATATTATCATTGAACCAAATAATATTCTTAATAATAATGTTAAAGTAAATGCGACGGCAGTAGGAATAAAATAGCTTAATACAAATGCGAATAATGTAAATATATCTATTGCGAAATAATATACACCAGAGAAAAATGATGTTCCACCATATAATCCTGTATCATATAACGATAATGTACCAGTTTTAAGCTTTGTAAAAAAGCTATCAATATAAATATGATATTCTGCAACATCATCTGTCCCATAATTTATAAATGTATGGAAATATGTAGGATATATCATTAAATATAATGTAAATACTGATAATATAATTGTTAAAAAAATAAATGCATTTAAATGATTTTTAAAAATTGTTTTAAATAATTTAACAATTTTATTTTCTTTTTTTATTTTATTTTCGTTTGTATTAATAGTAGTTTCCATAATAAAAGCCCCAATCAAATACGATTATAACATAATTTATTATAAATAATAAATAATTATCGTAATTTGACAACAATTAATAGATTTGATATAATTTATTGGATTTTTCAAAGGAGATGAGATTGTGATTAATATAGATTTTAATGATGTAGAGGCTTCAATTCAATATGAATTTAAAAATAAAATGCTTATTCAACAAGCATTTATGATTACTGATAATGATAATATTCCATTTTCTAGTGAAGCATTAAGAAACATTGGAAAAAGAACAATTAATTATTCAATTACTCAAATCCTTACTGGATATTATGGTTATTATAATGAAAGAGGCTTATTTAGAACAAAGAATTCTAATGAGCATTTCAATGATTTATTAAATAATTTATACTCTAAGGATATTTTTGCTAGAAATATTGAATTATTAGGTCTAAGTAAATATTTAGATTTTAATAGAGATACTGATGTATTTAATATTGATCGTAAGCTTTTTGAAGCTATAGTAGGCGCTGTTGCCCTAGATAGTAATTGGAATATGAATGTAATTAATGAGGTATTATCATTTATATTAGATATTGATTATTATCTAGATAATGGCTTTGGTGATTTAAATGGTAATTTCGTTGTTTTAGTACATAACTGGACACTTGAAAATAATGCACCTATTCCTGTATATGATTTTATGCCTGGTGATAATCAAAATATTGAATCATATAAATCAGTCTTACATTTGTTTTTAAATGGTACAGATTTTACATTCACAGAAGAGGCAGAAAACAAATCAATAGCTAGAATGAAGGCAGCTAAAAAGGCTTATACATATCTAGTTGAAAATAATTATGTTAAAACATTAAAGAATATAGATATCAAGCCTGAGCTATCTAGCGCTATGATGCAATTAGAAAAGCTATCAATGGATGGACATTTCTCATTACCTGAATTTGATGTTTTTGAAGAAAATGGTGGCTATGCAGCTATCTGTACAATAGATGAATGCGATATGTCATTTAAGGGCTATGGCAAAATAGATAGCGATGCCATAAATGAGGCAGCATTCAAAATGCTAAATCATGTTTTAGGCTATGATGCAAAATAATTTAAATCCTTAGTTTTCCTAAGGATTTTTTAATCGAGGTATATATGATTTATTTAATTATTAGTATCATATTTATTTCAATTTTAATATTATATTTTATTCCTTGCTTTATCACAGTTAAATTAATGGTAGGAAGAGGTACTGAAATTCCTTTAGTTGATTTAGATTTATCTAAAACACAATATAAGGATTATGAAAATATAGTGAGAGAATATAATGCATATTTTGATGATATTAAGCCTTCTATTTGTGAAATAACATCACATGATGGATTAAAGCTAAAGGGCTATTATTACAAAAATAAGCTAGATACATTAATAATATGCTTCCACGGATATCGTGCAACACCTTTAAATAATTATGCTGTAATGGGTAAAAAGCTATTAGATAAGGGCTATAGCCTATTATTAATTGTTGAAAGAGCACATGGAGATTCAGAAGGTAAATATACAACATTTAGCGATAAAGAAAAATATGATTGTATAAGCTGGATTAATTTTGCTAAAAAAGAATATAATCCAAATAAAATATTTTTATATGGCTTATCTATGGGTGGTGCCTCTATATTAATGGCTACATCATTAAATATGGATAAAATAGTAAAAGGTCTTATAGTAGATTCAGCATTTGATAAATCAGCTCACGCTATTAAAAATGGTATTAAAAGAAGACTTGGATTATTTGGTTTATTTTTATATCCTGGTGTAAGAATATTATTATTCTTTAAAGGAATAAAGGTTAATAAAAATAATATATCAGATGTATTAAAGAATAATGAGACACCTGTATTATTTATACATGGTAAAAATGATAAATTAATCCCAATAAGTTTTGCATATAATAATTACAATAATAATAAAGGCAAAAAAGAATTTATAGAAACTAATGCAGATCATGTATTAAGCATATATACTGATACTGATTTAGTATCATCTAAAATAATAGATTTTATAGAAAATAACTAACGTAGCGCAGTGCTGCGTTTTTTATTTAAGAATTTTTAAAAATATGTTATCATTTTAATATAGACCATTATAAGAGAGGAGTTTTATTTATGATAAGCTGCTTAGTTATTGTTGGTATTGCGATTATATTATTAATATTTTATATAATTTTTAAATGTAAAAATTATGATTTAAAAGAATTATTTTTAAAGATTTCTATATCATTTTTATTTATTTTATTAGCTTTAGTAGCTACATATAAATCAAATAAATTTAATGTTTTTAATTTATTAATTATAATTGGATTGTTATTAGGCCTATTAGGTGATATTTTTCTAGATTTAAAATATATTGATACGACTAGAACAAAAGGATATACATATGGAGGCTTTATATCATTTGGAATAGGTCATATATTATTTATTATAGCTATGCTATTGATGTATGAAACAAGTATTCCATTTATCATCTTAGCTATAATATTAACTATTATATTATCAATAGCTACAATATTATTAGAAAAGCCATTAAAATTAAAATATGGTGAATATAAAATAATATCATTTTTATATGCATTATGCTTATTTGGATCATTAAGCTTCAGTTTATTTTTAAATATATCTAATAGATTTCAAATCACATCACTTAATATGCTATTTATAGGATTTGTATTATTTGTTATTTCTGATTTAGTATTATCCGGAACATTCTTTGGAGAAAATAAAGAAAGACCAATAGATTTTATATTAAATTATATAACATATTATGGAGCACAATTTACTATCGCATTTCTGTTATTAATAGCTTGATAAAAGACTTAAGATTTTTCTTAAGTTTTTTAAATTATACCCTTTTTCTTGTATTAATCATAAAATATGATACAATGTCATAAGGTGGTTATAATGAATAAAAATTTTTGGAAGAAGGTATTAATAATTGGTCTTCCTGTTTCAATTCAAAATTTAATAAACACGACTGTTAATATGGTAGATACATTTATGATTGGCTCATTAGGAGATGATTATGTATCAGCTGTTGGCTTAGCATCTAAGGTATTCTTTGTAATGAATTTATTGATATTTGGTATAGTATCAGGCTGTTCAGTATTATTAAGCCAATATTATGGCAAAAGAGATGACGCTAATTTAAATAAAACATTTGGCTTTATGACTATATTAGCATTAATAGGAAGCTTAATATTTTTCATATTAGCTATATCTATACCTAATTCATTAATGCGTATATTTACAGAAAGCACAAATCTAATAGATATAGGTGCACCATATTTAAGAATAGTATCAATAAGCTATTTATTTACAGCCTTCTCTATGGCAGCTTCCGCAATGCTAAGGAGTATTAATAAAACAAGAGCGCCAATGGTATTTACAATAATATCAGTATTAGTAAATGTTTTATTCAATTATTTGTTAATATTTGGACAATTTGGATTGCCTGCCCTAAAGGCTAATGGTGCAGCAATAGGAACTATTATAGCTAGAATAGTAGAATTTACTTTGATATTATTATATTTAATATTTGCTAAAAGAGATGTTAAATTAAGCTTTAAGCAAATGGTTGATTTCGATAAAGAAAATATCAAAAAGATATTTAAATTTGCTCTACCAGTCATAATAAATGAGCTAGGTTGGGGCTTAGGTACAACAATGTATTCAGTAATATATGGTCATATGTCAGATGATGTAGTTGCTGCAATGACTATTGCGACCGCATTACAGGATATGGTTTATGCATTATTATTTGGTGTATCAACAGCTTGCTCTGTAATAGTAGGAAACCAGCTTGGAGCGAACGAATTAGATGAAGCTCAAAAAACAGCTAAAAAGCTATTAATATCAGGTATTATTTTATCTGCAATATTAGGCGGAATATTAATTGCTTTAATAAATCCTTATATCATGCTATATAAAGCTAATGAGGTAGTTGTAGATGATATAAGAAGAGTATGTATTGCATATGCTGTATTAATGCCTCTTAAAACATTTAATTTAATAATGATTGTAGGTATATTAAGAAGTGGTGGAGATACATTATTCTGTATGATTATGGAATTGTCATGCCTTTGGGGCGTTGGATTGACATTAGGCTTTTTAGGTGCATTTGTATTTAAATTAGATGTATTATATGTATTTTTATTATTTGAAACAGAACAGGTAATGAAAGTAATAATAGGATTATTTAGATATAGACAAAAGAAATGGGTAAGAAATATCGCAATTAAAGAAGCATAAAAGGACGTGAAAGTATGCTAAAGATTATATTAAAGAAAAATGAAGAAATAGAAAAAATAAATGGGTATCCTTGGATTTTTTCAAATGAAATAGATAAATTTGAAGGTGAATTTGAATCTGGAAAAGTATGTAGTGTATATACTTCCAATAATGATTTTTTATGTTACGGATTCTTTAATTCAAACTCAAAAATAATGGTAAGAATATTAACATTTGATAAGAATGAAGAAGTCAATAAAGAATTTTTCAAAAAACGAATAGCATATGCCATAGAACATAGAAAAAATCTAGGTTGGAGTGCAACACGTCTAATCTTTTCAGAAGCTGATTTCTTGCCTGGCCTTGTTGTAGATAAATATGGAGACTATTTATCAGTTCAATTTATGTCACTTGGTATGGATATGATAAAAAAAGATATAGTAGATATCTTGGTTGAATTAACAGGCTGTAAAGGAATTTATGAACGTTCAGATATGCCTGTAAGAGAAAAGGAAGGTCTAGAACAAACAAAAGGCTTCCTATATGGTAAATTTGACCCTAGAGTCCTTATTGTAGAGGATGATATAAAGATGATAGTAGATATGGAAAATGGCCAAAAAACAGGCTATTTCCTTGATCAAAAGCTAAATAGAGATATTTTAAGATTATATGCAAAGAATCAAATAGTTCTAGATGCATTTTCTAACGTTGGAGGCTTTGCCTTACACGCATGTAAATATGGCGCTAAGCATGTAGATGCTTGTGATATTTCACAAAGAGCCTGCGATGAAATAATGAATAACGCAAAATTAAATGGATATAATCAAATAGATGCTAAATGTATAGACGTTTTTGATTACCTTCGCTCACCTGAAATAGTAGGAAAATATTCATTAATTGTGCTTGATCCTCCAGCTTTTTCAAAGAATAAGGAATCTCTTAAAAAGGCTTATAGAGGATATAAGGAAATAAATATGCAGGCTATGAAAATTATTAAATCAGGTGGATATTTATTAACATTTTCATGTAGCCAGCATATGACACCTGATTTATTTATGCAAATGGTTAATGAGGCAGCACATGATGCTAAAAGAGAAGTACAATTTTTAGATTTTAGAATCCAAGCTCCTGATCACCCAGCATTATTACAATCAGAAGAGCAATTATATTTAAAATGTATGATTTTAAGAGTTAAATAAGATATAATAAGAAGTAAGATGTAAAACTATTTTATAACTGGAGTCAAGAACATGAAAGAAAAATGGTCGAATCGAACAGCTTTTATATTGGCAGCAATTGGATCCGCAGTAGGACTTGGTAACGCTTGGAGATTCCCTGGCCTTTGTGCTAAATTTGGTGGCGGTGCATTTTTATTTGCCTACATTATCTGCTTATTAGCCTTAGGTATTCCAATATTAATGATGGAAATAGCTCTAGGTAGAAAAACAAGAGGTAGTATGCCACGTGCTTTAAGAAGCATTAATAAAAAATCAGAGCCGATAGCATGGGCAGCAGTAGGTAATGTATTTGTTATAATAACCTATTACGCAGTAGTTTTCGCTTGGTGTATATTAATGTGCTTTTTAGCATATAAATTCGCAACAACCAATTCTACACCTGAAACAGCTCAAAACCTATGGGCAGATTCTATAGGTACTACATTTGATACATCACTATTAGGTGATGGTGGAAATATGAAGGTGTTAATGCTTATCTGCTTATTAATAGCTTGGATATTTATATATGGTTGCATAAGAAAAGGTGTATCTCAGGTTAGTAAGGTTGTTAAATATACAGTATTTTTACCAATTATAATGTTATTGATATTAGCGATTAAAGGCTTTATTAATAACCCTCATTTAGGTGATGCCTTAGGTGCATTATTTATACCTAATTGGACTGAATTTGGTAATGTTAATCTTTGGATTAACGCTATGGGACAATCATTCTTTAGCTTAGGTATTATTACATCAGTAATGTTTGCGTATGGATCATATTTAAGTGATTCATCAAATATAGCTAAGGATGCGATGATAGTTGCATTCTCTGATTTAGCTATTTCAATCCTATCAGGTATTGTATTATTTACTACAATGTATCAGACAGGAATGACTATAGAAGATATGAGTATATCAGGTGTATCAACCGCATTTATAATCTATCCTACAGCTATTGTAAGCCTGACAGGAGTTCCTGCATTAAATGCTATATTTGGATTTGTATTCTATTTTATGCTATGTACTCTAGCAATAGATTCAGCATTCTCAATGCTTGAATCTATCTCTGAATCAATTAGTGATAAATTTAGAATTAGAAAGAAAAAGGTAACATTAGTTATAACAGTAATAGCTGGCTTAATATCAGTCATATTTATAACTGGAGCTGGTGTTACATATATAGATATTGTAGATAATTGGATAAATCAATATTCTGTAATATTAGTAGGTATTTTAGAAACAATATTAGTTGGCTGGTTCTTTAAGCCTAAATTAGTATTAGATGAAATTAATAAAAATACTAATAAATTCAAAATGCCTAAATGGTGGTTTATATCATCAATCAAAATATTAGCACCACTTTCACTTGCATTCCTTTTTATATGGCAGGTAATAGGCTTAATAAATAATGGATTTAGATATAATACTGATTATGACCTACCAGCTGAAATAATAGGAGGATGGCTAGTTAGTATATTAGTATTATCATCAGGCTTTTTTATAAATTTATATATGAAAAAATCTCAAAGAGGAAATACTTTATTTAAATTAGAGGAAAGAGAAAATTCCTGGAAAGAAAAATAATAAATGGGCGCAATATATAAAACGCCCATTTATTATTTAAGTCTTTGGCTAAAAAGAGCTGTAAGCTCTAAATCTCATAGCTAAAATTTATTTTTTTTACATCTCATTATTTTAATGTTATATATATTATACATAATATATATAAACCATTGAAAAAAACGTCAAAAAATGGTATAATTATAATACATAAAGGGATACATTAAATATTAATAAAGGGAGAGACTAATATGGATTTATATGCTTATTATTTTAAATATGCAAATATTAATTTAATTATAGATAGTCTAGTAGAAGCGATATCATTTCGTATGGGGTTGATTCCAATTTACATATTTAATTTAAGAGTTAGATCAATGGAAGTATTATATCAAATAAAATCTAATTTAATTTATATAAAATACAATAATAAAAATAAAATTAAATATGGAATAGATAATAATACAAATATGCATATTGAATATGATGGTAATATTTATAATATATATGTTAATAAGAATGAATATAAAAATAATAATATGTTTTTGTATAATAAATTTATTGCATATAAAATATTAGGCTTTTACCCAGATAATGGTATTTTAGATTTAACATTAAAATCTAAAAATAATTATATAGATGATTTATCAGAATTATTCGCAATGAAATTAACTACACATTGTGAGACTAAACCATCATCGTTATCTAAAAAGAAATTAAATAGCTTTTTATATAATGAAATATTTCTTAAGAAATATGATTTCAGTTCTTATAATGATAAAAAGAATATTGATTATAATTTTTTTAAAGAAGTATTAGGATATGGAATAATATGGAGGGTTCAAAACCTATTTATTACAGAAACTAAAATAGATTATTATGATGATATAGCTTTATTAATAGAAAAGATAAGTAATAAATATAATTATAAATTTAATATGGAATATCTAGATTTTTCATCAGATGAAGCTAAAGATTATGGTGTATCTAAATATTCTGGATTATATGCAAATAAAATAAATGAAAAAGAATTTTATATAGCGTTTAATACTAATATTAATATTAATAAATCTAGATATTTATTTTTTAAATTAATTGGATATGAATTATTTAAATGTATTAATATTAATGATTCTTTAATATTAAATTTAAGACCAGATAATAAAGAAATAGATATAATAGCTAGTGATATTGCCCTTGATTTTGTTGTAACCTTTGAAATGACTTATCATACAATTTATAGTTCTTATGCTGAACAGGAAAAGATTAAGAAATATACTGATTATGATTTAATAAGCTTGAAAAAGGAAATAGAAAAAATAAATCTGTCAATTGGTAAAAATATTAGTGTTAAAGATGAACTTAGATATATTAGAGAGCATAAAAAGGAATATATGGATATGAAAGGTAAAAAGGATAATGGGAAGATATGATTTTTATAATAGCATTATCGATAATAATGATTTTATAGATACATTTTCTAAAAGTATTAAAAAGCAATTAGATATTTTATATTTTGAGGATTTAAATAAATGTATTAAATTATTTAAAAAATTTGGATATAAAATTGATATTGAATATATTTTTGATTTTGTAGATATTGAAAAATTAAAAAATATTAAAGCTGTTGTTATTAAAAATAAAGATAAGCATTTAAAAATAATATTAAATAAAAATATTAATGAGAATATTAATAGATATTTATTCTTTAAAGCAATGTCATATGATTTTTTAGATTATTTAATAATAGATAAAGAAGCTGAAATAAATCTAGTTTCACGTGATAATGATTCTATATTAGCTGAAAGATTAGCAATAGATTTAGTTATTACTAAACATCAATATATATGCTATAAGGAGGGGACATATTTACCTGATGCCTTAGAAGCATCTAGGTATTTAACACCTGAATTAAAATTAATAAGAGAGGATAAATTAACACCTAAATTAACATTTAAGGATATTGAAAAATATGAAATGAAAAACAAAAATGAGGTGTGCTAATATATGATAACTGAAGAAGAAAAGAGAAAAAGAAGAGAAATGGTGGAAATGAATTTTAATATCATTGGTTCTGGTTTTGGAAGGGATGTAGAACCAGAGGTTAAAAATCAACCATATTGGAATCAATATATAAATGGCGATATTACATTAAAAGAATTATGTGATGCCATAGATAGGGATGTAAAGTCTTGCTAGGAAAGAATATGATAACAGAAGAAGAGAAGATTAGAAGAAGAAAATCATTTGAAACAAATGATAATATTATAGGTGCAGGATTTGGTGAAGAAATTGATCCTAGAATTAAAAATATTCCCGAAGCAGAAAAATATATAAATGGTGAAATTGAATTTGAAGAGTATCAAAGAGCTGTAATGAAATTTATAGAAACAATATAAAGTCTAGCTTCGGTTAGACTTTTTATTAGTTGCAGTTATAGATAAAGAGTATTAATATAATAGTAAAGATGTAGTTTTTTATTTTATCTTTTTTGGTGTAATTAATATTTTATGATAAAATATTATTAAAGCACACTTATTATTGAAAAAGTGAGGTACACTTAATTGAAAAAAGTATCAGAACCAATTGTAGATTTAAAAACTCAAATAGATAATAATGAAGAATGTGAAATAGAGGTTATTCCTGTTGTTGAAAAGAATAATAACGAGGATGATTTAAATAGCACATTATTAAATCAAAGACTTAGAGATCTTGAAATAGAGCTTAATGATAGAACAGATAAAATTGAAAAGTTAGAATCACATGCTGACGGACTTGATTATGCAGTTGCAGCAGCAAGTGGTGTATTAACTGGTATTTTAGATATTTTCTTCGTTGGTGAATTTTCACTTGATGGTACACCTTGGGGAACTGAAAAGAGCGAGAAATTTGTTGTTAATATTGCTAATAAAACAGCAGCTAAGGATTCAGCTATACCTAAAGGCCATAAATTTGATACTATGCCAAAAGCTATGGAATATCTTGGAAATAAATATAGTGCTAATGCTGCATCTAGCGTTAATCATTTATCAGATTTTTCTTTTCACCCATCATTATTAGGATTAGTTATTTCAGTTATATCTCAATTAAGTGGAATGACTTATGGTTGGAATCCAAAATTAGGTCAATTTTGTTGGGGTGCTGCAGCTGCTTCAGGTGTTGCAGGAGCGAGTATTTTTGAAAAATTCTTTAGAGCTATTACAACATGGGGTGCTAATTTAGTTTGTGGTATATCTGGTGTTCCTAATGCTAAATTAGGTAAAGGTATACCAGGACCTATTATGTCTATGTTTCAGGAAGGTTCATCTGCAATTACAAAAACTGATTCTAAGGCACCAATCCATTTTAAAAATTCATTAGATGATATGTTTAGAGGAAAATTAAATGGACAAAACGGAGTGCCATTTGATTTTAATTCAGAGTTAGCATTTTATGCACACCTTGGAAAACAAGCATTAGTTGTAGGAATTAATGAAGTAATTGTAAGAGCCTTTTATTTTATTAGACATTTAATAAATGAAATAAAATTAGAAGGTGTTACATCATTTAAGGAGCTTAGAAAAATCAATTGGTCTAATGTAGTTCCATTTAAGAATAGAACTATAGTTAGAATGCTAACAGTATCTATGGCAACATTAACAGCTATTGATACTGCAGATGCTGCAATAAGGGCAGTTGCTAGAAGCGGTGGAAATGGTGCTGCATTTTTAACTCAATTCGCTTTAAGAATTAATTATGTGGGTATCGGAAGAACAATTATCGCTTGTACATGGGATGGAATTATGGGTGTTCGTTTAGCTCATAATAGAAATAGACGTATTGAGTTATATAATGAATATATTTCATTAAATAATGCTAAAATGTTTTATAAGCAAGGTGAATTATGGCAGCTTGCAGATGATGTAGATAAATCTATTAACCATACAATGGATTTGGTTAAGCAAAATGAAGAATATATGAAACAATGTATTGTAGAAACAAAAGAGGATATTAAAACTATTTCTGATAATATTGATAAGGCTGATAAGCATAACGAAGGATTAAAGGATGATATTAAAGATATTCTTAAATGGGGAGAATAGGTATGGAAGATAAAAAAGAAGGAAGTCTTGAAATCGTAAAAATTGATGAATCAGATGTTCCTGCGTTAATTCATGAACAATTTTCTATTTTAAGTGAATATATGTCTAATCTTGAAATAGCTAGAAAAAAAGCTGATGAGGTTAATAAAAAAGCTATTGAATCACAAGAAAAGGGCGTTCATATATTTAAAATGAAAAATTCAATAGAAGACCTTCAGGCCAATCAGGTAGCTTTATCTGAATCTAATAGAATAAATATGGATCTTCAAGAAAAATCATTATTATTCCAAAAAAAGCTTACTGAAATTATGCAATATCTTTTAGGCTTAGGTGTAGCTAATATAACAATGAATAGATGTGTTGTTAAAGAGCTAATGATGAGGCTTGATAAAGCATCAGAAGAAGAAATAGATGACATGACTAGAAAAGAAATTTTAAATGTTGTTAAGCAGCTTAAGGCTCAAGAGGATATTTATAATAAAACAATGGAAATAACTCAAAGAGTTAAGGAACATAATAATAAAATAATAGATTTAGAAAATGAAGCTATTATGAATAATGAAAGAATTATTCAGCAACAAGAAGAAAATACTGAATTAAAAAAGATATTAGAATCTTATGAGAATAAACAACAAAAACAAAATAAGTTATTAATAATATTTGGTGTTATCGCAGCTATTTCATTAATAATTGGTATAATATCAATAATATTGTTAATTGTAAAATAAAAACATCCGCATTTTTGCGGATATTTTTATTCTTTAATTAGCTTTATATATTTATCTAATATTTCAAGCATAGCCTCTATTGGAGAATATTTTTCAATATTTAATATATTTTTAAATATCTTAGCTGAAAAACCAGAAATTATTATTGCGCCATCCTCATTTTTAGTGATTGGAATACCTGCCTGATTAGGGCTAACACACCAAAATATTACCTTTGGCATCTTTAGGTTATTTTCACTATATTTTTTCTTCCAATATTTAAAATTTGGAATATTATCAATAGATACATCAAATTCCATATCAGATATGATAATTAAATGACTTGGACATTCTGTTTCTTCAGATTTCATAGAAGCTTTAAGTATTAAATTTAATGCTTTATCAATATTAGTAGAAGCACCCCAATTACTATAATCGATTGATTTAAGCTTTTCACTTAATGTATCTCCTTTAAGCTTTTGGAATGAAGGATTTTCACTAAAATTAATAAATGTATTATGGAATATATCTTTATTTCTTTCAGCAATATATATAGCTAATCCTAACGCAGTAGTAATAGGAAGCATATTATAGCACCACATAGAACCAGACGTATCAGCTATAACTAACGCATTTGTGTCATTACCATCTAATACGTCAGTTTGGTTTTTCCAAAGCTCATCTAATACATCGTTTCCATCATTTAGACAGCCTTTTATAATCTGATATGGTTCAATTACTGATGCGTTTATCTTTTTAGTACCACTTTTAACATCATTGATATATGACGAAAATCTTTCATTATCGTTTCTAGTGAACAAATTGAAATATTTATTCATAGCAATAGATGGTACATTTTCGTATTTAATTTCACTATATGTTTTATTAGTAATATTATGCTCTACTATATTTATTTTATTTCTAAGTAAAGTTAAAGTTTTTCTATAATCCTTAATAGAAAAATTAAGCTCTCTCGCAAGCTTTATAGCAAGTTTATTATTAACATTATGTGTTCTAACTGAAGGTAGCCATTTAGCTAGTAAAGAAGGATTATCAGATTCTAAATCCTTTTCTAATTGAGATTTGATTATATCGACAGTATTTTTCCATAGTGGAGTATTTTCTGTTTCTAGGATATAATCATATCTTCCTAAATCAGGAATAAGATATAAAACCTTTAATGCTAAATCATTATCTTTTAAGCATAGCTGATGGAATAATATTTTAAATACTTT
>Ga0247611_10004812_pt1 | contig 18401 bp, 7 predicted proteins | sample 177DNAGHGhighgp2_FD_192422 | JGI IMG/M metagenome (GOLD analysis project Ga0247611, IMG submission 192422) | Sheep rumen microbial communities from Palmerston North, Manawatu-Wanganui, New Zealand - 1770 DNA GHGhigh gp2 | ecosystem: Host-associated > Mammals > Digestive system > Stomach > Rumen ... | reverse complement strand
TGGTCTTCGAAGCCGCCTTTACCGAGCTGCGCGCCACCATCAACGGTCGCAAGGCTGGTAACGGCACCTATCAAGGAGGCTTTACCCGTCATACTATCGACGTGTCAGACCGTATCTTCTTCGGTCAGAAGAAGAACCGCTTAGAGGTGGAGGTGTTGAAAGAGAGTACCAATCCACAGGTGAACTTGGCTGAACGCCGTGCCGACTACTGGAATTTCGGAGGCATCTGGCGCCCGGTGTTCATCATCAGCAAACCGGCACAGAACATTGCACGTGTGGCCATCAATGCCAAGGCCGACGGACGCTTTATGGCAGACGTGTACCTGAACCGTGCACTATCAGGGGGATCGGTGAGCGTTGAGATTATCGACGCGAAAGGCAAGGTGGTAGCCAAGAGTGCTGCCTTCACCACTGCGAGCGACCTGGGCAAGATAGACTTCAACGCGAAGGGCATCAAAACATGGAACGCAGAACAACCTAACCTTTATACGGCGGTCTTTACACTGAAAAACGCAGAGGGTCGTACCCTCCACGTAGAGCGACAGAAATTCGGATTCCGCACTATCGAATATCGACACACCTACAACGGCGACAAGGAAGATGGTGTGTTCATCAACGGGAAGAAGGTCATCTTCAAGGGTGCCAACCGCCACTCGTTCCGTCCTGAAACAGGACGCACGCTGTCGAAGCAGAAGAACATTGAGGACGTGCTGCTCATTAAATCAATGAACATGAACGCCGTGCGACTGTCGCACTACCCTGCCGACCCGGAGTTCCTGGATGCATGCGACTCGCTAGGACTTTATGTGGAGTGCGAACAACCAGGCTGGCACTGGGCACATGAGACGATTACGGGTTCGCAGATTGTCGAGGAGATGGTGACGCGCGACGTCAACCACCCGTCAATTATCTTTTGGTCGAATGGCAACGAGGGGGGCTTCAACTACGAACTGGAACCCATATTCTCGAAGTTCGACCCTCAGCAGCGCGTGGTGCTCTACCCATGGGCTAACCGCAATGGCTTCGAGACCAAGCACTACCGCTCTTGGGGCGAGACGTCCGAATATATGCGACAAAAGGAGATTTTTATGCCCACCGAATTCTTACACGGACTGTACGACGGAGGTCACGGAGCCGGACTGAAGGACTACTGGGAGCTGATGATGTCGAATCCCCGCTGTGCCGGAGGTTTCCTTTGGGACCTGATGGACCAAGGTGTGGTGCGAACAGATATGAACGGTATAGTAGACTGCATGGGCAACTTCGGTGCCGACGGCATTGTGGGTCCCCACATGGAAAAGGAGGGCTCCTTCTATACCATCCGCGAGGTGTGGAGCCCTATTCAGGTGAAGTATTGGGAACAGGGCATCATCAGAATTCAGAACTGCTACGACTTCACAAACCTGAAGGATTGCCAGTTCAGTTATAAGCTATTGCAGATGCCAGCCTACGGCGAGAAGCAGATGAAGGTCATCAAGGAGGGCAAGCTCGCGTCTCCCGATGTGGCTCCCCATCAGTTAGGAAAGCTAGTAATGGACAGAACCGATGCCGAGGTGATACAGTTGACGGCTACAGACCCCAAGGGACAGGAGGTGTTCACCTGGGTCCACAAGAATAGAGTCAAGGCAGGCAACCTGGGTCAGAAGACCTTACGTGAGAACACCAAGAAGTACACTTATACAGAAACAAGCGATCAGCTGTCCGTTACCAATGCCAACCGCGAATATACCTTCTGCAAGAAGACTGGTCGTCTGATGCAGGTGATGGTCAACGGCAAAAAGCTGTCGTTCGGCAACGGACCTCGCTTTGTCGCTGCCAAACGAGCCGACCGTTCGGAGGACGGCTTTTACAACCACGACGACAAAGAGGCCTTCAAGAAAAAGACTGAGTATACAGAATATGCCGACCAAGGGGCTTTCGCAGGTTTTGTTTTTAGCGACAGCACGCTAATTGCCAACTATCAGCACGGTTCGTTACAGCAGGTAACCTACCGTTTCCTCAACGATGGTGGTCTGTATATGAATGCCAACTACTACTTCAATGGCGTTGTCGATCTGATGGGTATCTGTTTCGATTATCCTGAGCAGCAGGTGAAGAGCAAACAATGGGTAGGCAAGGGACCCTATCGTGTGTGGAAGAACCGCATGGAAGGTCCACAGCTAGGTTACTGGCAGAACGACTACAATGACCCCATCCCGGGTGAGTCATTCGAGTATCCGGAGTTCAAGGGCTACTTTGCCGGTGTCAAATGGATGCAACTGACGACAACGGAAGGTAAGGTAGGCATTGAGACCCTCGACGGGAAGATAGGCATCTATACTCCACGTGACGGACGAGACCACATCCTTTATACGTTGCCCGAGACAGGCATCAGTATTCTCAAAGTCATTCCTGCCGTACGCAACAAGGTGAACACGACCGACCTGAACGGTCCCTCAGCTCAACCCTTCTGGAGCAAAGGAAAAGGACATATTAACACTATAATAAGATTCGATTAACATGAAGAAATTGATTTTTTCGCTATTCACACTACTCTTTACAACAGGTTCCAGCATGGCTGAAACAGTAAAACCCTGGACCTTCTGGTACTGGATGTATGGGGCTGTTTCAGAACAAGGTATCAAAGCCGACCTGCAAGCTATGAAAAACGTCGGCCTGGGAGGTTGCTACCTGATGCCCATCCGCGGGGCAGCAGAGCACCCAGAATACCAAGGTCAAGCCAATGCCATGAGTGAGAACTTCTGGAAGATGACAGACTGCGCCTTCGCAGAGGCCGACCGTCTTGGATTGGGCATGGGTATCCATATCTGTGATGGCTTTGCATTGGCTGGCGGTCCTTGGATCAAACCTGAGGAGTCTATGCAGAAGATTGTGTTCTGCGATACCATCGTCCGCGGAGGCTATCATAAGTTTAAAATGCCAAAGCCTCAGCATTATAAGAACTACTACAAGGACATTGCCGTCTACGTCATCCCCGTTTCCGACCTCAATCAAGAAACCTTTGCCTTCCGCTATGCCGACTTGAAGACCAAGTACTCTTTCAAAAAAGGGAAGACAAAATGTTCGCCAGAGGTAAAGAAGAACGATAAAGGTGTCTACTGTGCCGACAAGGCCTGTTGGATGCAGTACGAGTTCGCCAAGCCCACACTGATATTCAATATTGAGATAGAGCCATCGGGCAATAACATACAATGCCAACGCTTACTGGTGAAAGCTTCTGACGACGGTGTTAGATTCCATACTGTAAAACAACTAGTGCCACCCAGACAAGGATGGCAGAACACCGATTACAATACGACATTCAGCATACCGCCTACGAAGGCCCGCTTCTTCCGCTTCGAGTGGACACCTGTCGGCACAGAGCCTGGTGCAGAAGACCTGGATGCCGCCAAGTGGAAACCCGTGTTCCGCATGAAGGACCTCAAGCTAGGAACACTCCCAGCGATTGATAACTGGGAAGGGAAGAGCGGTCTGGTTTACCGCATCGCACCCGATACGCCTGAAAAGGATGTACGCCGTAAGGATATGACCTTCTTCAACCAAGTTGTAACCACCAAGATGCAGGGTGACGTCTGTGAGCTGAACCTGATTGGTGGTACCTACCGCGTACTGCGTATGGGCTATACATCAACAGGACATACCAATGCAACTGCCGGCGGCGGTCAGGGTCTGGAGTGCGACAAGTTCTCACGTGAGGCTGTTGCCAAACAAGTTGACAACTGGTTCGGTCAATTTATGAAACGTCCCCACCATGAGGTGGTCAAATTCTTGCATGTTGACTCTTGGGAGTGTGGTAGCCAGAACTGGAGTCCTCGTTTTGCTGAAGAATTCACCCGCCGTCGCGGCTATGACATCCTACAGGTGTTGCCCGTCATGGCTGGTGTACCCTATGCTCACGCAGACATCATTCTACGTGATGTACGCAAGACCATCGAAGAGTTGAAGAATGAGGCTTTCTTTGCCACCGTTGCTGAGAAAGCACGTCAGTATGGTGTGGAGGTGTCTTTCGAAAATGTGGCTCCTACGATGGTTTCTGACGGTATGAGCCACTTCCGGTATGCCGATGCTCCCATGGGCGAGTTTTGGCTTAACTCACCAACTCACGACAAGCCCAACGACATGTTGGATGCCATCAGTGCCGCTCACGTCTATGGAAAGAACATCATACAGGCAGAGGGATTCACAGAGGTTCGTGGCGTCTGGGACGAGACACCGGCTATGGTAAAGCCTCTGTTGGATCGTAACTTCGCATTGGGTATGAATAGGCTCTTCTTCCATGTGAACACACACAACCCATGGCTAGACAGGAAACCAGGTATGACGCTCGATGGTATAGGACTCTTCTTTCAACGCGACCAGACATGGTTCCCTGAGGCGAAAGGTTTCGTAGACTATATCACACGCTGCCAGACACTGCTGCAAGAGGGTAAACCCGTTGTCGACATCGCTGTCTACACAGGCGAAGAGATTCCTTGTCGGGCTTTTACACCTGACAAGTTGGTGAACGTACTGCCTGGTTTGTTTGGGCCTGAGCGCATAGCCGCTGAACAAAAACGGCTTGCCAACGACGGACAACCTATGATAGAATCTCCTGTTGGCGTACGACACGCCGCAGGTATCATTGATTTGAAAGACTGGGTAAATCCGCTGCACGGCTATCAATACGACTCCATGAACAAAGACGCCCTGCTTTCCCGTCCCTTTGGTTACAAGATGCTGGTAATCCCCGTAGGTGTTTCGGTTTCAGAGGAAGTTGGAAAGAGAATCAACGAACTGCGCCAACAGGGTGTTCAGGTGGTTGAACGTCCTTATCAGTCGACAATGCTCAACGGCATTACACCTGACGTAGTGCTGCCTGAGGGTATTGCATTCTGTCACCGTCAGAGCAATGACAAGGAGATCTATTTCCTATCTAACCAGCAGGACAAGGCGATGACGTTCAAGCCGACCTTCCGGAGCAAGTTGTCCGTTGCCACCATCTACCGCCCCCAAACTGACGAGTACGAATCTTTGGGTGATGGTACTGTCACACTGGCTCCCTACGAGTCCTGCTTCGTACTGTTCGCACAGACAAAGGCGGCTTTTGGTGCTAAATTCCAAGGTGTCGAAGACAAGGCTCCGGTATGGACGGAGCAAGCTATCAACTGCAGCGGATGGGACATCAAATTCAGCGAAAACGGAGTCACCCAAAAGGCTGACCAGCTCTTTGATTGGAGTAAGAGCAGCAACGACAAGGTCAAGTTCTTTAGTGGCCATGCCCGTTATACCACGAACTTTGATTTCAGTAGTAGAGTCAAGAGTAGTGTACACTTAGCCCTGCCCAACGTGAAGGACATCGCACATGTGTGGGTGAATGGTGTCGACTGTGGCTATGCCTGGGCAAGTCCCTACGAGGTTGATATTACCAATGCACTGAAAAAGGGTGGTAACAAACTGGAGATAGAAGTGGTCAACACCTGGCATAATGCCCTGCGTGGTGCCGATAAAGGCAAGGCTCCTTATAAGGGTATTTGGACTAATGCCAAATACCGCACCAACGGCGATGGTCTTTTGCCTGCCGGCCTGCTGACCCAGCCCGTATTAAAGATTAAGAAATAAACGAATTCTATGAGAAGACTTTTCTGCGCCCTTGTCGCGCTCATCAGTATCACAGCCAGTGCCAAGGTCACACTTCCGAAGTTCTTTGCCGACAACATGGTGCTGCAACAACAGTCGGAATGCAAACTGTGGGGCTGGGCAGAACCTGGAAAGAAGATTCTGGTTGATACCCCTTGGGACAAGAAGTCCCATCCTGCAACGGCTCGCAAGGATGGTTATTTCCAAGTGACCGTAAAAACCCCAGAGGCTGGTGGCCCCTACACCATCTATTTTAGAGATGGCGATGTCGTCACGCTAAACAACGTCATGATTGGTGAGGTCTGGATATGCTCAGGCCAGTCGAACATGGAGATGCAGATGAAAGGCTTCAAACAGCAACCCGTGGAGGGCACTACGGAGGAGTTGCTGCACTGCAAAGATAACCAGCTGCGTCTGTTTACCGTTAAGCGCCATGCCTCGCTGACCCCTGAAAAGGATGTCACGGGACAATGGAGCGAGGCCAGTACAGCCAGTGTACGCGACTTCTCTGCCACAGCCTATTATTTTGGTCGTGCCTTACGTCAGGCGCTTGGTGTACCCGTCGGACTCATCTGTACCTCATGGGGCGGATCGGCTTGCGAGGCTTGGATGAACGCTGATTGGCTGAAAGCCTTCCCGAAGGTCAAGCAGACCATTACCGAAGAGGATGTGAAGAAGTTGCAGCAACGCTGTCCTACAGCACTCTACAACGGACAGTTGAAGCCGCTCATCGGTTATACCATGCGTGGTGCCATCTGGTATCAAGGCGAGGATAATGTTCCCCGTTACGATTTCTATGCCCCACTGCTCAAAGCGATGGTTGAAGGATGGCGCAAAGACTGGAAACAGGGCGATTTTCCATTCTACTATTGTCAGATAGCACCTTATGACTACTCACTCATACAATGGGAGGGCAGTCAATATCTGCGTGAACAACAGGCAAAGGCAGAATCAATGATTACCAATGCCCGCATGGCGGTCTTGATGGATGCCGGACTGGAATATGGCATACATCCTCGCAAGAAGCGTCAGGCAGGTGAACGCCTAGCACTACTGGCACTGGCAAACACCTACGACGTGAAAGGGCTTCCCGACTTTGCCGTATACAAGGAGGTAACATTCCAGAATGATACGGCTGTCATTTCCTTTGACCGTTCCAAAGAGTGGGTATATTTTGAGCACGGCACCACCAGCAACAATTTCGAAGTGGCAGGTGCAGACCGTGTGTTCCACCCCGCAGGCAAGGTATGGGTGAGCCGTAACCGTGTCTACATCACATGCGACCAGGTGAAGAAACCTGTTGCCGTACGCTATGCGTTCAAGGACTGGGCTGATGGCGACTTGATGCACGACGGACTGCCCGTTTCCTCATTCCGATCTGACGACTGGGAAAAACTCCCGGCAGCACCCTCTACCAGCAAGGAAGATTATAATAATCCTAAATAATTCATAGCTTATGCGACGACTTATTTCCTTTCTACCATTATTTCTCCTGACGATTTTCCCCCTAAGGGCGCAAACATCTATTGCCGGACTTTTCCCTCTGGAGAACAGCGGCCGTTTGGTGTGGAACTTCAATGCGGGGTGGCGTTTCCATCTGGGTGATGTGGCGCAAGCTGCACAAAAGGACTTTGACGATAAGGCCTGGGAGGTGGTATCAACCCCTCATACCGTACAATTAATGCCCGCCGAGGCCAGTGGATGTCGCAACTACCAGGGTATTGCCTGGTATCGAAAACACTTTATACTACCTGATGAATGTGCTGGGCGCGATGCAATCCTTCACTTTGAGGCCATCATGGGCAAGCAGACTATCTATGTCAACGGACAAAAGGTAAAGGAGCATGAAGGCGGCTATCTGCCCATTAACGTCAACCTCACCGATCTGGGCTGTTCTGCAGGCGAAGAGTGTGTCGTGGCTATCTGTGCTGACAATAGTGATGACAAGACCTACCCTCCTGGCAAGAAGCAGATGACACTCGATTTTGCCTATCATGGTGGTATCTACCGTGACGTGTGGCTCATTGCCAAGTCAAAGGTAGCTATCACCGATGCTGTCGAAGAGCAGCAGGTGGCAGGCGGTGGCATCTTCGTTCACTATGCCAACATCAGCGAGCGCAGCGCAGAGGTCTATGTCAACACAGAGGTACGCAACAGCGATGACCATTCGCGAACGGTTACCATAGAACAAACCCTTAGCCCTTCTGGTGCAACAGTGTCGAAGCGCGTCTCTCTGAAGGCTGGCGAGGCCAAGACGATAGTCCAGCGTTTCATGGTGAAGAAACCACGACTCTGGAGTCCCGAAAACCCCTATCTCTATCAGATAGCTACCCGCATAAGGGAAGACCGCCAGTCATTGGATGGTGGCATCACCCGCATCGGTATCCGCTCGTTCGAGTTCCGCGGCAAGGACGGATTCTGGCTCAACGGCAAGCGCTACCACCAGTTGGTAGGTGCTAATCGTCATCAGGACTTTGCCTATGTGGGCAATGCGCTGCCAAACTCACAGCAATGGCGCGATGCCAAGCGATTGCGCGAAGCCGGCTTCACCATCATCCGCACAGCTCACTATCCACAAGACCCGTCGTTCATGGATGCCTGCGACGAGTTAGGACTTTTCATCATCGTAGCCACCCCGGGATGGCAGTATTGGAACAAGGATAAGGGATGGGACGAAAAGGTACACCAGAACACGCGAAGCATCATCCGTCGCGACCGCAACCATCCCTGTGTACTCATGTGGGAACCCATCTTGAATGAGACACGCTATCCGGAAGCGTTTGCTTTGCAGGCCCTACAGATTACCAGAGACGAGTATCCCTATCCCTATCGTCCCGTAGCTGCTGCCGACGTGCACTCTGCAGGTGTTGCCGACCACTATGACGTGGTATACGGATGGCCTGGCGACGACTTCAAGGCCGACAAGCCCCAACAGTGCATCTTCACCCGTGAGTTCGGCGAACTGGTAGACGACTGGTATGCCCATAACAACCTCAACCGTGCTTCCCGTTCGTGGGGTGAGCGCCCCATGCTGGTTCAGGCCATGAGCCTCTTCCGTTCCACCGACGAGCTATACAAGACAACAGGACAGTTTATCGGAGGTTGCCAGTGGCATCCTTTCGACCATCAGCGCGGCTATCATCCCGACCCATACTGGGGAGGTATCTACGACGCCTTCCGTCAGAAGAAGACCGCATTTGACATGTTTGCTGCCGTGCTACAGCAACCCACGGAACAGCCCATCGTATCCATTGCCCATGAGATGACGCAATTCTCGGAGCGCGACGTCACCGTCTTCTCCAACTGCGACAGTGTCCGCCTGACCATGTTCGACGGTGAACACTGCTGGACACTACCCGTCCCTCACGAGGCAGGTCATGCACCTTCACAACCGGTAGTCTTCCGCGATGCCTGGGACTTCTTCGAGGCACGCGATTGGAGCTACACCAAACGCAACTGGCAGAACGTAAAGATGGTAGCCGAAGGCATCATTGGCGGCAAGGTAGTTTGCTGCGAGGAGAAGATGCCTTCACGCAGAAGTACAAAGCTGCGCCTTTACGTTGACGAGATGGGTAAGAAGCTGGTTGCTGACGGTTCTGACTTCGTAGTCGTTGTCTGTGAGGTTACTGATGACCTCGGACATGTTCGCCGCTTGGCCAAGGAGAACATCCGTTTCACCATTGAGGGCGAAGGCGAGATAATTGGCGATGCCGCCATCAATGCCAATCCGCGTGCCGTCGAATGGGGCTCTGCTCCCGTTTTGATTCGTTCTACCCGCCAGGCAGGAAAAATCAAGATCAAGGCGGAGGTACAGTTCCCTGGAACGCATGCCCCCACCCCTGCAGAACTGGAAATCGAGAGTGTGGCATACGACATGCCGATGTGCTTTACCGAAACCCATAAGGCCCATGAGCCCCATAAGGCCAATAAGCCCCATACCCCCACCCTCTCCGAAAGCGAAAAAGCCAAGATGCTCCAGGAGGTAGAGGCCCAACAGGCCGACTTTGGGATACAGAAATAGCCGATTTATTTTGCCGATTCAAAAAATCTTCGTACTTTTGTCGCCATGACAAGGGTACGAAGATTCTTTTTAGGCCTTCTTCCGGGGCTGCTATTGGTAACTGCTGGCTGGGCGCAGCCGGTACCCTCCGTCATTTCTGAACATTATACGACAGCCCATGGACTGCCGTCGAATAATGTGATGTGTGCACTGCGTAGCCATGACGGTTTCCTGTGGCTAGGCACTTGGTACGGACTCTCACGCTTCGATGGTGCTAAGTTTGTGGTTTATAACCAACCCGTCAACAATGCCTCAGACAATCCGCCACGTAAGATAGAAAGCATCGCCGAAGACGCCCAGGGATGGCTTTGGCTGAAGACGGTTGACTGGAAACTTTATCGATTTAATCCGCAGACAGAACAGTTTCATGCCGTATACAACGAACTGAAACAGTTTGCCAGAAATCTCCAGGTTATCAAGATTCAGTGTACTGACGAAGGACGTATCCTACTGCTCACCAAAGACAAGACACTACTGATGGCTACGACTGACCAGAAGGGGAATTTCTCTATCCGTAAACTGGTTGACGCACAAGGCAAGACAGACCCTCAGTCTTTTCAGTTACGCGAAGATATTACAGCCTCCACAAACGACTATTGGGCTTACGTGGGACGTGACTATCGCATCTTTACCTGGCCAAAGAAGAAAGGTGGTTTGCAAGAGGCTATGGCTAAGGACGACAGCCGCCAGCAACAGCAGTATGAACGAGCCTTACAGATGGCCACAGAAGCAGGCATCGAGAAATATCAGCAACTCTATCAGGACCATGACAGTCTGCTTTGGGTGACTACCGTATCCGATGGCATCTACTGCATCAGTAAGCCTCGTCACGCCTTTAACCTTATGCCTTTGCCTGACAACAACATACCAGGGGTGCGCTGCATCTATCAGACGCGCCAAGGTAACATCATTGTGGGCACGCGCAGCCGTGACGTCTATGTATATCATCCCGATGGACAATTGCTTAAGAGCCTACCCTATGCCCAGTACGGCATCGGTTCCATTTACCATGCTTTGGAAGACAGTCAAGGACGGCTGTGGCTCTCCACCAAAGGCGACGGACTGGTCGTGGGTATCCCCGATGCCTCCCAACCTTTAGGATACCTGTTGACGCATTACCGGCACCAAGCAAGCCAGCCAACCAGCATCAGTGGCAACAACGTATACTGTACTTTTATTGACTCGAAAAAACGCATCTGGATAGGTACGCTTGACGGAGGTCTCAACCTTGTCGTCCAACAAGCCGACGGACAGCTGGCCTTCTATAACAAGCGACATGGGTTCAAACACTACCCTGCCTACGGACTCTACACCGAGGTGCGCAACATCACCGAAGACCAGAACGGGCGCATCTGGGTGGGCACCATTGACGGGTTGATGAGCCTCAACGGTGACTTCAAGCGCCCTGAGGACATCCGTTTCACCACGTATCAGAACACTGCTGAAACGGCCTTTGCCAACAATGACATCTACACCCTGCACCGCGACCATACCGGACAGATATGGGTAGGAGCCTTTGGAGGCGGACTGCAACGCCTCATCTACGACAAGCAGCCTATCCGCTTCGAACCCCTCGGCATTCGCGAGGGCTTGCGCAACGATGTCATCTACTCCATTACCGAAGACCTGCACGGACGTCTCTGGTTTGCCACCGAGGGAGGTTTGTCATGCTACAACCAGCAGACAGGGCGTATCCGTAACTTCGACCGCTACGATGGCATCCCCAACGTAACGATGGAAGAGACCTCTGCCTGCTGCTGTGCCAACGGTCACCTTTGGATAGGTACCAGACAGGGACTTTTGATCTTCAACCCCGAACAGTTGCAGACCAGCAAGACCGACTACCGTACGTTCATCGTCAACATCACCGCCGACAACCAGCCCTGGTCAGGCACGACGGCTATCCCCTACACCCACGAAATCGAGTTGGAGCACAATCAGAACTCGGTTACTTTCGAGTATGCTGCACTCAAGTTCCAAGACAACAGCCAACTCAGCTACCGTTACCGACTCGAAGGTTACGACCACGACTGGCACTATGCCGGTGCTCATCGATTGGCCTCCTATAACGAGGTTCCTCCAGGCAACTACACCTTCGTCGTAGAAACCATCGACGAGACACGCTCCGACCTGTCCGATGCATCACGGTCAGCCGTTCTTCCGTCTACTGCCCGCCTTACCCTGCGCATTCTGCCTCCTTGGTGGGCCACCTGGTGGGCATACCTCATCTACCTTTGTATTGCAGCCGTTGTGACATGGCTCATCGTGCGCACCATTCTTCAGATGAACCGCATGCGCAACGAGGTATACATCAGCCAGCGACTGGCTAAGCTAACCACCAAGCCCAACGATGGTGACGAATTCATTGACCGCTTGCATCGCATCATCCGCCAGAACATTGCCAACAGCGATTTCAACATTGACGATATGGCCAACGAGATGGGACTGTCGCGCTCTGCGTTCTACAAGAAGGTAAAAGGCGTGACCGGCTTTGCTCCTGTCGACCTTATCAAGGAATTCCGTCTCAGCCACGCTTCCGAGCTATTGCAGACCACCAACCTTAACATCACCGAGATAGCCTACCGTTCCGGTTTCAAGGATCCCAGCTACTTCGGCAAGTGTTTCCGCAAGCGCTACGGTATGTCGCCCCGCGAGTTCATCAATCAGCAATAAAGAATAAGAAAAACTGGAACACTACCAAGTAATGTTCCAGTTTCGTTTTTAGTTCAATGACCAACTATTGCTGGCTAACCTTCACGTCACTGACAGTAATGCTGCCACCGTAGCTGTTGATGCTCCAGCAATTCTTCTGGATGCCATAGATACGCTGTGTGCTGCATACATTGTCATTGATGTACATCACAACCACCGAGTTGTCGGTATAGATGTCTACCTTATAAGTGTTGTCTGCCGGGCGATAGAAGCCATAGCCGTCAGCACCGTCAATATATCCCTTACCCTCTGGACCTTCCTGCTCGAAGTTCACCTTACGTGCAGTACCATTCTCCTCGGGATTAACCACCATGGTGTAATACTTCTTGGCATCAGTATCACGGACAAATGATACACCAAACTTATCCGCGTCACCGGCAGTCTTCACGGTGAACGTGATGTGGTTGCAAGTGCCCAGACGGTTGTAGAGCACATAGGCACCCTCACCGCTCAGCGTGCCGTTGTTATACCCATTGCTGGCCATCACGTTGACAGGCTGCTGCTTCGTATACTTTGCTGCTATGGCAGGCACGGCGCCCAGCGTCAGCGTTCCGTCTTCATGCTGGATAATCTTGTGGCAAACCAGTGCACCACTCCAGTTGGGCTCACCATCGGCACCTACATTGATGTTCTTTTCGTGGATGTCTTTTCCCGAACGATACGGACTCCATCCCCAGATATAACGGTCTGTACCGTTGGAAGCCGTCTTGGCAGCATAGAACGCACGTGTGTCAAGCGTTCCCTCACGCCATAGAGGACCGTCGGCAGGCCACTTAGGACCGCTGTTGAAGCAGTCTTTCAGCCCTTCCCATGACGTAGCCACCATGTACTTCACCTTACGGCTCCATGAAGCTCTGTTGCTCTGGCTGAACACGAGATACCAGTAGTTGCCCATCTTGAAGATGTCAGGACACTCCAGCATACGGTCCCAAATCATATTGAACATGCCCACATGCTCCCATGTCTTCATGTCGTTAGACTTGAACTCAGCAAACTTAGGATCACCGCCCCATGAGGGATAGGTAGAGATGACCATGTGGTAGACACCGTCATCGGTGGTGAAGATCTGCGGGTCACGGAAATCATTGCCCGAATAGCCATACTCCACTCCCTTGATCGACCACGCCACATCCTTGGTCCATGTCTTGAAGTCAGGCGACGTAGCGCGCAGCACGACCTCACGGCTGCTGCTATTGCCGTTATGTCCCGTATAATAGATATAGTACAGGCCTTCCTTCTCGTTATACACGGCGCAGCCAGTACCCAGAGCGGCATCCTGCGCATAGTCGTTGGTAGCCGTAGGCAACACCTCACCCATCGACTGGTAGTTGGCACCGTCTGTAGTCCTCAAGCCCCAGATGGGGTGGAAGCGGAACGTGGGGTTGTTGTCAAACTCCTGCAGATAGAGCACCTTGAACTCGCCGGCCTTTTTGTCATAGAAAGGCATCGGATCACCCACACGGCCAATTGCAGGCTTGAAATAAGTATTGAATCCTGCATCATCAGTAGGTGCAAAGAAGGTGGTCGTTTCTGCCCAGTTCTTAGCAGGGTCTGGTCCGAAATCGTCGTCGCTGCATGCCATCAGCCCAGAGGCTGACAGCATGATTGCGAATACAGAATATATCGTTGTTTTCATAACTTTATTCATTGATAAAAATGTTAAACGCCATTATTTACTTTCCCGAAAGGTATTTGAAAGCATTACCTGTCATAATGCCTACATTCTCGTGGTAATATGACTCGTAAGGATTCGGAGAATACCAGTCATAGCAGCCCGAACCGAAGCAGATGATACCACCCTTTCCGAACGTTCCGTTGTAGGCAGGAGCCTCCCAGACGACGACGGCACCGTCACCGCCATGTCCCAGGGCCTTGCATCCTGTCTTTGCCTCCCAATCGGCAAAGCCGTTGAAGCTCCAGGCACCCCACTGAGATACGCAGTTGGATATCTTGTATCCGCCATCGGTAGTAATAATCTTGTCGTTACCACCTACGAGGTTCTGCCAGATGGGGTGAGAAGCGTCGTTGGGCAGGAAGCTCCACTCGCCACCGGGATTGATGATATCACCACCGTCGTCACTGGCACCCCAGCAGTTGTTTGCACAGAGCTTATCCTTGACAGCACCCAGCGATGCAGCGAAGTTGACGGCCGCACGGCCCAGGATGAAGGCACCGCCGTTCTTATAGTAGTCAAGCAACTTGTTGCGGTAAGCCATTGCTGTCGAAGTGGCACCGGTCTCAAAGTCTGTCAGGTTCTCTGACGGCTGGTGCTGCCAGTGCCAGAAGATGACTTCACACTTCGAGAGGTCCATATTGGCCATATCGCCCCATGATACGAAGACAGACTGTTCAACGTTAGCAAGCATCCACTTACAAGCCTCCTGTTCCTCACCGACGAGGTCTTCTATCTTGGTAGCCTTGGCGCTGCCCAGGAAGATGGCCTTCGGAGCACTTACGGTCTGAATGGTAACCGTGTAGGTTGCTGTTGCCGTATTGTCCTTTACAGTATAGGTAACAGGATTGGTGAAGTCGGTTACCACGCCGCCCATAGGTGTGATGGTAGCATCCTCACTCAGTGTAATGGTAGGTATAATCTTGCTGACGTCAACAGTTGAAGGCAGGAATGCCGTAATCGTGTGCTCTTCCTCGTTGATGGTAGCCTTGTAGGTGTCGTTGATGATAAACGAGGTAATACGAGCCTCGTCGTTCTTCACGTTCACCGTCCAGTCCAGGAAGAGGTCTCCGTTAGTGACATGTAATGACTGGGCAGCCGAGAAGTCAGCCACCATACCGACAGCCATATTAGCCTGTGCGCCATTCGAGATGCCGAGCTTGGTAATCTTCATCTGCGACTTACCATTGAAGTCAACAGGAACTTTCACCTTGATGGTACGTTTTGACAGGTCTATAACACCTGTATAGGTGCCGTCGAGTTCAAACGATTCTACCATGCAATCGCCTGACAAAGCCAATCCGCTGACATTGTCACTTGAGCATGCTGTCAGTGCCATGACAGACATCAGAAATGCAAATGCAGAATATATTATTGTCTTCATAATGTTCTTTTTTCTGGTTTTCATTGATTTTTACTTTCCCCAGTTGATGTTCTGGACATAATGGCCATTCGATGAGGATATCTGCTCATGAGGAATGGGAAGATACTCGTCGCGGTTCTGGGTGAATTGTGCTTCCCCGAGGTAAGACACGCGTTCTTTCTCCTTGGTGACATAACTGGTAATGACAGCAGGCGCGTCACCCCAGCGCACGAGGTCGAAGAAGCGTTCGCTCTCCAGAGCCATCTCCAGGCGGCGCTCCGTCTTTACAATCTTAATAGCCTCTTCCTTTGAATAAGAACCTTTATAGGGCTTACAGTAAGGATGCACGCCGTAGCGGCTCTCATAGTCTGCTATCATCTGGGTGCTCTTGGCAGCACGATCGCGCAGCTGGTTAACCAGCGGAATGGCCTGATCGACCTGTCCGAGCTGTGCCAAAGCCTCGGCACGCATCAGCAGCACGTCAGCATAGCGGAAGACGATACGGTTCATCGGAGATGCCCAGTAGGAACCACGAATCAGGTATGAACCGATCAGGTCGGGGTCTACGTTGTGCTTCAAGGTGACGTAGTAGCCATAGATACCACCCGAACGGCTCCATGCCGGTGTTCTGTCCATGATATATTTCTTGTTGAACATATAAGGCAGACCGGTGATTCCTACGGTGAGGAACAGGCGTGGGTCGGCATTGTCAACGGTCATGTCGTAATTGGCATCGTTATAGTTGGCCATAGGCAGACCGTCAGCATTGGTCTTGAATGAGTTGACCAGGTTCTGCGTAGGCTTGTAGAAGTCGCAGCCGCCATCGGTCACGTCAGGAATATTCGGTACGATCAGTCCGTAGCTCCAGTTCAGGTTACCGTATGTAGAACCGTCGTTGATAGAGTACTGGATGGCCCAGATGCTCTCTATGCCGTTCTCATACTGGGTCTCAGGACGGAAGTTGTTATGGAAGTCGTTCTCCAGACCATAGCCTCCTTCCTCATAGATAGTGGGATCTGTGTATTCTACCACTTTCTTCAGATCGTCCTGGTTGATGCTGGTCACCTGGTTGGTGTTGGCATCATCCTGGCGATAAGCCTTGTAGAGATAGATCTTTGCCAGGAAGGCAGCAGCGGCAGCCTTGGTGGGACGGCCCTTGTCGGCTTGCTTCACAGGCAGATTGGCATAGGCTTCTTCCACTTCCTTGGCAATGAGAGCCCAACCCTCGTCGTTGTTATATTCGCGGTTCGACAGCGTGTTGTACTGCTCCTCTGACATGTTGGCATCCATCACGAAGGGAATGTTCTTGTAGAGTCGCTTCAGCAGGAAGTGACCATAGGCACGCAGGAACTTCATCTCTGCCATGCGCTGAGCCTTCAGCTGATAGCTGTCATCGCACTTCTCAATCACGGCAATGGCAGTGTTCACACGTGAGAGTGTTTTGTACAGACGCACCCACATATCGTTGATGTTCCAGTTAGTGGTCAGCACACCCTTCTCCACCTCCAGCTGGTGGAACACGTCACCGTCGTTGGTTGACGAACCGCCTTTGTAGGCATCGTCACTGCGCACGTCGAAGTTCCACATGGAGAACGAAGAGTTGATATCCTCGGCAGTGGTGAAGATAGCATAGGCTGAGATTACCAGGTTGTCTACCTTATCAGGGGTATTGACCTCGTTTTCCGAGAGCGTACCCTGCGGCTTCTGATCTTCCAGGAAGTCAGAGCAAGCGGTCAGTCCGCAAACCACGCAGGCGGTACAGATGATATTCAATATCTTTTTCATATAGCTTTCGTTTTTAGAATGATACATTAAAACCAAATGTCACGTTAAGAGGGATAGGATAGCCGAAGAGCGGATTCTCAGGGTCTACACCTGTAAACTTCTTGCTCTTGATGGTCAGCAGGTTCTGGGCAGAGACATAGGTGCGAATCTTGGTGATGTGCAGTTTCTCTGTCAGCGACTTCGGCAGGTTGTAACCCAGCTGTATGGTGCGCAACTTCAGGTATGAACCATTTTCTACATAGTATGACGAGAAGCGTTTCTCGTTATTATTATCGTAAAGTGACAGGGCGGGAATGTTGGAACCGTAGTTCGCGGGCGTCCAAGCGTCCAGCACGCGGTCTCCCTTGTTCAGATAGGCCACGTTCACACCGGCCCAGAGGTCTGTCTGTACTTTGTATCCGCCATTCGTGTCGTCACCGGGTTTTACGGTGGTCAGTGCGTCAACACCCTGAACACCCTGCCAGAACATGGTGAAGTCGAAGTTCTTGTACTGCAGGTAGATGTTCAGACCGTAGGTGAAGTCGGGTGTCGGATCGTATATCCAGTCCTGGTCGGCCTCGTTGATGATACCGTTGCCGTCAATATCCTTGAAGCGCATACGACCAACGGCAGCACCTTCCTGGGTGGCGTGGTTGTCAACCTCTTCCTGGCTCTTGAAGATACCGTCATAGATATATCCCACATACGAGTTGATGGGGTGACCTACGACACTCTTCACGCCGCTACCGCCGAAGGTTCCCTTCGAGGCGATGGTCTCGGGCAGCTTGGTAACCTTGTTGCGGTTAGTGCTGATGTTACCGGCAATGTCGTAGCTGAAGTGGCCCATCGAACCACGATAGCCCACATTGAATTCAAAACCTTTGTTCTCTACCTCGCCGGCATTGATCCACTTGGAACTGCCTTCACCCATGATACCGATACCGGGCATGAGCACCAGGATGTCCTTGGTCTTCTTGTAGTACCACTCGAACGATCCGTAGAGTGAGTTGTGGAACAGTCCGAAGTCAAAACCGAGGTTGGTCTGCGTGGTGGTCTCCCACTTGATGTCGTCGTTGCCTATCTGGTCGCGCTTGAAACCGGAGTCAAGGGTGTGACCGCCGTTCGTTCCCTGGATATCGTAGCTCGTACCGTAGCTCTGGCCACCGAACTGGGCTTCACCGTAGTTGGGTTTATAGATGGTGTAGCGGGCTATA